>Ga0210064_1001244_pt1 | contig 11040 bp, 11 predicted proteins | sample Muzzi_CordC_D2_FD_185531 | JGI IMG/M metagenome (GOLD analysis project Ga0210064, IMG submission 185531) | Wetland microbial communities from San Francisco Bay, California, USA, that impact long-term carbon sequestration - Muzzi_CordC_D2 (SPAdes) | ecosystem: Environmental > Aquatic > Marine >...
AGGCGGGGCAGTCGTCATGGCGGGGGAGTTTACCTGAAAATTGGCTATGTCTCTTCCTCCGGCAGCACGGCTGCAATAGCAGGATGTGGTCATTCCCAGTTGTGTGCATTTGACCCCCTGTCCCTTCGGGAGCGAGGGCGATATCAGCATAGACACCAAGTCATCGCATGGTTGGATTGGCAATATTCCATTACCTTCCTGTTGTATGCTTTACAGGAATACCCCTTCTCCCTGGGCTCCCCCCGCGGGAGAGGGGAAGGGAGTTTTGCTGGAAGTGCCCCATGTCTGACTTAAGCGAATTATCACAACAACTCGCTAACACCTTGCTGCAACAGCACAAGCAGCTGGCCGTGGCGGAATCCTGTACCGGTGGCTGGCTGGCCAAATGCCTGACGGATATTCCGGGAAGCTCGCGCTGGTTCGAGCGCGGCTTTGTGACCTACAGCAATGCCGCCAAGCAGGAGATGCTCGGGGTCCCGCCCGCGACACTGCAACGCGAGGGCGCAGTCAGCGAGGCCGTGGTGGCCGAGATGGCGGCTGGTGCGCTGCAGCACAGTGCGGCGGACCTGGCGATCGCGATCAGCGGTATCGCCGGTCCCGGCGGGGCGGTCCCCGGCAAACCGGTGGGGACCGTCTGTTTCGGGACGGCTCAGAAAGACACGGAAGTACAATCAGATACACAACACTTTGAAGGAGACCGTGATGCCGTGCGCCGACAGGCGGTCGCCTGGGCTCTTGCGCGCCTGCTGCAGGTTCTAGGCCATGCCTGAAAACACGCAACGGCTGTTCTTTGCCCTGTGGCCGGATGCTGAGGTGCGCATGGCACTGGATGAGGTCGGCCAGTCGCTGCTCGGCAAGCGCGTCAAGCGCATACCAGCCGCCAATCTGCATATCACACTGGCTTTTGCCGGACCAGTCACGGCCAGCGTTCGCCAGTGCCTGGAAGCGGCTACCGGTACGCAGCAGCTGGCACCGTTTGATCTGCTGCTGGACACGTGCGGTTACTGGCCGGGTCCGCGTATCGCCTGGATCGGTCCCGCACACACGCCGCCCGCCTTGTGGTCACTGGTGGGCGGTCTGCGGACGGTGTTCGAGACCTGTGGATTGCGAGTGGAAACGAGGCCTTACCAGCCACACGTGACGCTGGCCCGCAAGATCAGCCAGCTGGCAAATGACACGCCGGTCACACCGGTGGCCTGGTCAATCAGATCATTCAGTCTCATCGAGTCAGTCACCGACCCGCGTGGAGCGAGATATCAGCGACTCCTGTCATGGACGCTAGAGGGCTAGAACGTTCTATGTGATAATCCCGGCGTCCGGCAGGTCATGGATGACCCTGCCACGAACAACCACCGGAGGAAATTAATGGACGACAATAAACGCAAGGCGCTAAGCGCAGCACTGGGGCAGATAGAAAAGCAGTTCGGCAAGGGCGCAATTATGCGCATGGGCGATATCGGTGCGGTACGCGATATCGAGTCGATTTCAACCGGTTCACTGGGTCTGGATATTGCGCTTGGCATCGGTGGTTTGCCGCGTGGCCGGGTCATCGAGATTTACGGACCGGAGTCATCCGGCAAGACCACGCTGACACTGCAGGTGATTGCCGAAGCGCAAAAGCTCGGTGGCACGGCTGCGTTCGTGGATGCAGAGCATGCGCTGGATCCGGGTTATGCGGAAAAGCTCGGCGTCAACGTCGATGAGTTGCTGGTCTCGCAGCCGGATACCGGTGAGCAGGCACTGGAAATCACCGACATGCTGGTACGTTCCGGATCCATTGATGTTGTCGTAGTGGACTCGGTGGCCGCGCTGACACCGAAGGCCGAAATCGAGGGCGACATGGGCGATTCGCACATGGGTCTGCAGGCGCGGCTGATGTCGCAGGCGTTGCGCAAGCTGACGGCCAATATCCAGCGCTCCAACACCATGGTGATTTTCATTAACCAGATTCGCATGAAGATTGGCGTGATGTTCGGCAATCCGGAAACGACGACCGGCGGTAATGCACTGAAATTCTACTCTTCCGTGCGTATGGATATTCGCCGCATCGGTGCCATCAAGAAGGGCGATGAAATTGTCGGCAATGAGACGCGCGTCAAGGTGGTGAAGAACAAGATGGCACCACCGTTCAAAAAGGCGGAGTTCCAGATTCTCTATGGCGAAGGCATCTCGCGCGAGGCCGAATTGATTGATCTCGGCGTCGAACACGGCTTCGTGGTGAAATCCGGTGCCTGGTACAGTTATGGCGATGACCGCATCGGCCAGGGTAAGGACAATGTGCGCGAGTTTCTGAAGAAAAATCCCGACATCGCCCTGGAGATAGAAACCAGATTGCGCAGCAAGCTGCTGCTCAAGAGTGTCGAGGCGGAAGCGTCCACGGGCGAGGTGCTCGAAGCTGAAGCCTGAGCAGGCCGCGGACCCTGTTGCTATCCGCAAAACAGCGATGGACTACCTGGCCCGGCGCGAGCACGGGGAACAGGAACTTGCCCGAAAACTGCTGGCCCGCGGTTTTGACGCAGACCTTGTCGAAACCGCGGTCACTACCCTCATTGCTGAAGGCTTGCTGAGCGATCGCCGCTTTGTCGAGGCCTTCGTCTATTCCCGTTTTCAAAAAGGATCGGGGCCACAAAAAATCCATGCGGAACTGCGTCAGCGGGGCATAGATGACAGCCTGATCAGCGCCTGCCTGGAAACGGTTGACGAACAGTGGCTGGAGCGATTGCGGGAAGTGCGTGAAAAGAAATTCGGGCCCGATCTGCCGCAGACGTTCAGCGAACGCAACCGGCAGATGCGTTTCTTGCAGCAGCGCGGGTTCAGCAGCGAACAGATATACGCGGTGTTCAAGGACGAGTAGCGTTGCACGCCGGGTGGTTTATCTGATGTGCCCGAGAGGATCAGTACACTGATTGAATCCCCTCTCCCCAACCCTCCCCCTGAGGGGGAGGGAGTAAAAACATAGACAATCTATCCTGCTTCCAGATCCAGCTTGCGGATAGCGAGCTGCTCACAGTCTGTGAGTTATTCTGGAGGTGGCACGACGATTCCCTCTCCCGGAGGGAAAGGGGACGACAGCCTGAACAAGTCTGCGCGAGGGGAAGGCGTGATGGCCGAAAGAATCAGTCTGGAAAAACCACTTGATTTACAGCGTCACATAAACCATCCCCTCTCACTCCGGGAGAGGGCCAGGGAGAGGGGATAAACTTTGAAGTCTTTGGCAAGGATGCTAAGGCGAAATTCCACTGACGCTGAACGATTGCTCTGGCACCACCTGAGAGCGCATCGGTTGGTCGGGTACAAATTCAAGCGTCAGGTCGTCATCGGACCCTATATCGTGGATTTTGTCTGTTTCGAGGCGTGTCTGGTGATTGAGGCTGACGGTGGTCAGCATATGGAACAGGCGGCGGCTGACAATAGTCGGACGACCTTCCTTGAGTCAAAGGGATTCAGGATTATCAGATTCTGGAATCACGATATCTTGCAGAATACTGGCTCTGTACTCGAGGAGATTCACAGGCAACTGATAAATATCCCCTCTCCCCAACCCTCCCCCTGAGGGGGAGGGAGTAATAAATAGACAATCTATCCTGCTTCCAGATCCAGCTTGCGGATAGCGAGCTGCTTTCAGGCTGTGGGTTATTCGGGAAGGTGGCACGACGATTCCCTCTCCCGGAGGGAAAGGGGATGCAGCCTGAACAAGTCTGCACGAGGGCAAGGCGTGATGGCTGAAAGAATCAGTCTGGAAAAACCACTTGATTCACAGCGTCACATAAACCATCCCCTCTCCCTCCGGGAGAGGGCCAGGGAGAGGGGATCAAATTTATTCACCCAGTGTAAAAAGAGTTCCATTCCAACCCCAATCCCTGAATAATAAAAGCCTGAGAATATCAACCAGCTACAGGCATAACGTTTAACCTGGAATTACAACCCCCCATGACCAGCAGCGCACAACTTCGCCAGGCATTTCTGGACTATTTCAAGAAGCACGATCACGAGGTAGTGGCCTCAGCATCACTGGTGCCGGCCGATGACCCGACCCTGTTGTTTGTGAATGCCGGCATGGTGCCTTTCAAGGACGTGTTCCTCGGCAAGGAGCAGCGTGCCTGCCCGCGTGCCACCAGCAGTCAGCGCTGCGTGCGTGCCGGCGGCAAGCACAATGACCTCGAAAATGTCGGTTATACCGCGCGTCACCATACCTTTTTCGAGATGCTGGGTAATTTCAGCTTTGGCGATTATTTCAAGCGCGAGGCCATTGGCTATGCCTGGGAATTCCTGACGAAGGTGCTGAAACTGCCGCCTGAAAAGCTCTGGGTCACGGTATTTGAAGACGACGACGAGGCGGCGGCCATCTGGCTGGATGAAATCAGGATTGACCCGGCACACTTCAGTCGTATCGGTGCCCGGGATAACTTCTGGTCGATGGGGGAAACGGGCCCCTGTGGCCCGTGCTCGGAAATCTTTTATGACCACGGTGCGGAGATTCCCGGTGGTCCGCCGGGGACGCCGGAAGCAGACGGTGACCGCTACGTCGAGATCTGGAACCTGGTGTTCATGCAGTATGACCGCGATGCGGAGGGTGTGCTGCAGCCGTTGCCAAAACCCTCGGTGGATACCGGCATGGGACTGGAGCGACTGGCGGCGGTCATGCAGGGCGTGCACACCAATTATGATACTGACCTGTTCCGGAAACTAATCAGGTCGGCGGCAAGCATTACGGCAACGGATGACCTGAACAACAACTCACTGCGGGTGCTGGCTGACCACATTCGTTCCTGTTGTTTCCTGATTGTCGATGGCGTGCTGCCATCCAACGAGGGTCGCGGCTACGTGCTGCGTCGCATCATCCGGCGTGCGGTTCGCCATGGCTACCAGTTGGGAGTAAAGGAGCTGTTTTTCTACAAAATGGTGCCCTCCCTGGTGGCGGAGATGGGTGCTGCCTATCCGGAACTGGTAAAAAACCAGGCGCATGTTGAACGCATCCTGAAGCTTGAAGAGGAGCGTTTTGCAGAAACCCTGGAGCAGGGCATGCGTATTCTTGAAGAGGATCTTGCGGCGCTGCAAGGCACGGTTATCGCCGGTGATACGGTGTTCAGGCTCTATGATACCTATGGTTTTCCGCTGGACCTGACGGCTGATATCGCGCGCGAGCGCGGTCTGACAATTGACAGCGAAGGATTTGAGGCGGCCATGGGCGCGCAGCGTACACGTGCGCGCGAAGCGAGTCAGTTTGGCAGCGCCTATACAGGCAATCTGCCGGTCGAGGGTGATACGACCTTCACTGGTTATGCGCAGCTCTCCGGCACCTCACGAGTTGTCGCACTGTTTCACAACGGCGCCGCGGTTGAAGAGTTGCCGCCCGGCCAGTCCGGCATTGTCGTCCTGGAGCAGACGCCATTTTATGCGGAGTCGGGTGGCCAGGTCGGCGATCGTGGCTGCATCGAATCCAGCAGCGCCCGCTTTGAAGTGCATGACACGCACAAGCAGGGCCGTGTGTTTATCCATAGCGGCAATGTGACCGAAGGCGTGCTGCGCGTGCATGATGCGGTGAATGCCTATGTAGACGCTGAACGCCGCCAGTCCATCGTCCTTAACCATTCCGGGACCCATATACTGCATGCGGCCCTGCGCAGCGTGCTGGGCGAACATGTGCAGCAAAAGGGTTCGCTGGTTGAACCGGAGCGGCTGCGCTTTGATTTTGCACATTATGAGCCACTGACAGCGGCACAGCTGGAGGAGATAGAGCGCCTCGTCAATGAACAGATTCGCGCCAACGCGGCTGCCGAGACCCGTGTCATGTCCGTGGATGATGCATTGAAATCGGGTGCCATGGCGTTGTTCGGCGAGAAATACGGAGACAAGGTGCGGGTGCTGTCGATTGGTGACTTCTCGGTGGAGTTGTGTGGAGGGACTCACGTGCAACACGCCGGCGATATCGGGCTGCTGAAGATCACCGCAGAAACCGGCATTGCGTCCGGTGTACGACGCATCGAGGCGGTGACCGGCGATGCGGCCCTGCAATGGGTGGCGGCCAACGAGTCGCGCCTGCAGCGCGTGGCCGAACTGGTCAAGGGCAGCCGTGAGGATGTGACTGAAAAGGTGGCCCATCTGCAGGAAAGGAACCGGATGCTGGAAAAGGAGCTGCAGCAGCTGAAAGGCAAGCTGGCCAGCAGCCAGGGTACTGACCTCGCGGCGCGGGCCGTAGAGATCAATGGCATCAAGGTGCTTGCCGCACGCATGGATGGCGCGGATACCCGGGTGTTACGTGAAACACTGGACCAGCTGAAAAACAAGCTGGGTTCTGCCGCCGTGGTGCTGGCAGGTGTTGATGGCAAAAAGGTGACGCTGGTGGCCGGAGTCACCAAGGACCAGACCGGTATTATCAAGGCCGGCGAACTCGTCAATCAGGTTGCCACACAGGTCGGTGGCAAGGGCGGTGGTCGCCCGGATATGGCACAGGCCGGTGGCAACCAGCCGGAGCATCTTGACGCCGCACTCGAGTCCGTGCCTGCCTGGGTGCAGGGGAAATTCCAGACAGCATGACAATCATCGTACAGAAATACGGCGGCACTTCCGTGGGCTCGCCCGAACGCATCGCGGCTGTGGCGGAAAAGGTCATCGCCACCCGCAACCGGGGCAACAGTGTCGTGGTGGTGGTCTCCGCCATGAGTGGCGAGACCAACCGGCTGCTGGCGCTGGCGGGCCAAATCAGTGACAAGGCGATGCCGCGCGAACTGGATGTGCTGCTGGCAACCGGTGAGCAGGTGACGATCGCACTGTTGAGCATGGCGCTCGAGCACCGTGGTTGCGCGGCCCGGTCGTACACGGGAGGCCAGGTCCACATACTGACAGATAGTGCCCATAACAAGGCGCGTATCCGGGAGATCGAGGACAAGCGCATACATGCGGACCTGGGTGCCGGTCGGGTCGTGGTGGTGGCGGGTTTCCAGGGTGTCGATGAACATGGCAACATCACCACGCTGGGTCGTGGCGGCTCAGATACCACCGCGGTTGCGCTGGCGGCTGCACTGAAGGCAGACGAATGCCAGATCTATACAGACGTCGATGGTGTTTATACAACTGATCCACGCGTGGTGCCGGACGCGCGACGGCTGGATCGTATAACCTTTGAAGAAATGCTGGAGATGGCCAGCCTGGGGTCCAAGGTGCTGCAGATACGCTCTGTCAGTTTTGCCGGTCGCTACAACGTGCCGCTACGTGTGCTGTCGTCTTTCGAGGAGGGCGAAGGCACACTGATAACCTATGAGGATGAAAAAATGGAACAGGCGTTGATATCAGGTATCGCCTTCAACCGGGATGAGGCCAAGCTGACGGTGATCGGTGTACCCGATACACCGGGCGTCGCACATCAGTTGCTGGGGCCCATTGCGGACGCGAATATTGAAGTGGACATGATCGTGCAAAATATTGCCCCGGATGGTGCGACGACGGACTTTACCTTTACCGTCAACCGCAACGATTACAACCGGGCGATCGATATACTGACCCGCACGGCTACCGAGCTGGGGGCGCGAGAGGTGTCCGGGGACAACAAGATCGTGAAGGTCTCGCTGGTTGGCGTCGGAATGCGCTCACATGCCGGTATCGCATCCACCATGTTCGGTACTCTGGCAAAAGAAGGGGTCAATATCAGGATGATTTCTACCTCTGAAATCAAGGTGTCAGTAGTGATTGATGAGAAATACCTTGAACTGGCAGTCCGTTCACTGCACGACGCCTTCGATCTGTCGCAACCGCCACGAGTGTAGATACGGGTTTCCAGTCATGCACAGCCAGGATTGGGCATCGATCGATTCCTCTCCGGGTATATATAAATGACCTAATCAAGTAGCTTTGCAAGTATAATTACCCGAGCATGCATAATGCTTTATAAATAATACATGGGTAGATCGAACCAACTATGTGGGTTTAATGTCTACTACACTTAACAAAATAGTGCCTTAAACGGACATAGGCAAAAGGCAGGGGAAGGACAACATGCTGATTCTTACGAGAAGAGTGGGTGAAACACTGATGATCGGTGACGAGGTGACCGTCACTGTCCTTGGTGTTAAGGGTAATCAAGTCCGAATCGGTGTCAATGCACCGCGCGATGTCACCGTTCACAGGGAAGAAATCTACGACAGGATCAAAGCCGAGCAGGGACAGAAAAAGGAAACCGGATAATTCAGTCCTGACGTCTGAATTACAATTCTTTACCTGATTTGTCTGCAACGGTATGCTACGCCCGCACGGCTGATACTGTACGAGATATACGGCCGTCTGCTTGAATATTCATTTAGTGCGTAGAGATGGCCGAGTGGCTGACAAAAGCACTGCGTAGCAGTGCGTTGAACGTCGGCGCGTAAGCGCGACGGCCCGCAGGGCGAGGGGCGTAGCCCCGAGTAATCCTGACCGGATGTTCGATATTATTACGGTCAGTAACGAACGAGTAATGATTCACGTAGAGATGGCCGAGTGGCTGACAAAAGCACTGCGTAGCAGTGCGTTGAACGTCGGCGCGTAAGCGGCGACGGCCCGCAGGGCGAGGGGTGCAGACCCGAGTAACGCGCGCCCCTGCTAAGGGCGTATGGGTTAATAGCCCATCGAGGGTTCGAGCCGAGCACCGTAGGTGCGAGACAACGTCGTCGCGAAGCGACGGCGGCCCCGAAGGGGCGAGGGGCGTAGCCCCGAGTAATCCCGACCGGATGTTCGATATACTACCGGTCTGTCACATTTTTAGTTTACGGAGAGATGGCCGAGTGGCTGACAAAAGCACTGCGTAGCAGTGCGTTGAACGTCGGCGCGTAAGCGGCGACGGTCCGCAGGGCGAGGGGCGCAGCCCCGAGTAACGCGCGCCCCTGCTAAGGGCGTATGGGTTAATAGCCCATCGAGGGTTCGAGCCGAGCACCGTAGGTGCGAGACAACGTCGTCGCGAAGCGACGGCGGCCCCGAAGGGGCGAGGGGCGTAGCCCCGAGTAATCCCGACCGGATGTTCGATATACTACCGGTCTGTAACATTTTTAGTTTACGGAGAGATGGCCGAGTGGCTGAAGGCGCGCCCCTGCTAAGGGCGTATGGGTTAATAGCCCATCGAGGGTTCGAATCCCTCTCTCTCCGCCAACTTTATGTATAATCCACAACCGTTTCCACGCGCCCGTAGCTCAGTTGGATAGAGTACCTGGCTACGAACCAGGCGGTCGGGAGTTCGAATCTCTCCGGGCGCGCCATAAGTAGTAGAAAAAAAAGGGTTATCCGGAAACGGATGGCCCTTTTTTTCTTGCGCTGTTCCATAGAATGAATCTGTCCCATAGATTCATTACTTGTTCGATTTCGTAACCTCCAGGATTAGCGGTTTCACCTTGGCGGGTTTGCGTCTGTAGATACGCTTTGTGGTCGCGGTAGAGGCATGAGCGAGGCGTTCGCTGAGCCATCTTCCTTGATGCAATGCTTTCCCTGTCTGGTGACGAACAGGGGGGCATCATCCATGTGCCGAGGGGGTAGTCTCTGGTTATTGTCAATCAGGGTGCGTAACTCATCGCCTTTATCCCATTCGATGATTATCCGTTTGCCTGTTGTCTTGGCTGCTTTGTGTGGTTGTACATGAGTACGCCTCGGCGCGGTTTGCCTGTAGCGTAGTGTGGATCTCGCCTACCAGGCCGGCCTCCAGGCCGAGCTCGCGCGCCAGGGTATCAAGATAGATTTGTTCGGGCGGTGACGGCGGGTCGACCATCATCAGTGAGGCCGCATACACTTCGGCGGCGTGCTCCTGTGAATCGACGGCCGCGATCAAGCCCGGCAAATCCAATGGGCGGCCGTATACCTCGAAAAGAAATGCCTTGTCTTCCGCAGGCATATCCAGACTGTTGATCTGGTTGAGAATCATCTGACTTTCCTGTGCGTGAATCTGCCCGTCGGCCTTGGCGGCAGCAATCATGGCGCGTGCGAGTAGCAGGCTGAGCGCTCTGGCCCCCGCAGTGTCGTTGCTCGCGGGCAGAAACGCACTGCCCGCCGGTGGGGTAGCAAGCCCGGTGCCGGCTATTGGGCCCGAACCCGATGCCTGCTGGTAGTTTTGCCAGGCCTTGTAGGTCAGTCCTCCAACCAGGGCAATGCCGCCAAGTTGCAGCGCCGAACCGGCGATTTTCCTCGCCTTCTTGCCGGACAGGACGTTGGCCAGTGCGCCGCCAGCCAGTCCCCCGGCAAAACCGCCAGCGACACCGCTGCCGACGAGTTGATCGAGTAAGCCTCTTGCATCAAACATGATTCTGTTCTCCTGAATGGATAGGTTTGGTAAACCGGTTTCCCTGGTTTAGGTGGCACATTTCACGGTAGGCCTTTATAGCTCAACGTGACTATTCCTGGCCGCCTGTTGCGCCGAGCAGATGCAGCAGACTGGTGAACAGGTTGTAGATTGCGACGTACAGTGTCACGGTCGCCATGATGTAGTTTGTCTCGCCGCCGTGGATGATGTTGCTGGTCTCGTAGAGGATGAGTCCGGCCATCAGTAGCACGAACATGGATGACACGGCGAGTGACAAGCCGGGCATGTCGAAGAACATGGCACCGAGACCCGCCAGAAACGCGACCAGTATCCCCGCCATGAGGAACCCGCCCATGAAACTGAAGTCCTTGCGGCTGACGAGGGCATAGCCCGACAGGCCAAGGAACACGACTCCGGTGCCGCCAAGCGCGGTCATCACGAGTTGCGGCCCGTTGGGGAGGCTCAAATAGGCATTGAGCAGCGGCCCAAGTGTGTAGCCCATGAAGCCGGTCAGCGCGAATACCATCGCCAGGCCGAGCCCGCTGTTGCGGAAGCGGCTCGTCAGGAACAGCAGACCGAAGTAGCCGGCCAGTGTCAGTACCAGACCGGGATGGGGCAGGTTCAGCGCCATTGTGATACCTGCAGTGACCGAGCTGAATAGCAGGGTCAGTGCCAGTAATGCATAGGTGTTGCGCAACACACGGTTGGTCGCGAGGTTTTGCGCAGGAACATTGACCGTGCCGCTTGTATAGGTATTCATATCAGGGTGCCTCCAGTTTGCAAAT
>Ga0210064_1001245_pt1 | contig 11033 bp, 9 predicted proteins | sample Muzzi_CordC_D2_FD_185531 | JGI IMG/M metagenome (GOLD analysis project Ga0210064, IMG submission 185531) | Wetland microbial communities from San Francisco Bay, California, USA, that impact long-term carbon sequestration - Muzzi_CordC_D2 (SPAdes) | ecosystem: Environmental > Aquatic > Marine >...
CAATGATCCCCATTTTGACGACAAACAGCGTATTATCGTCACAGAAATAACGAAAATGATTCATTAAGTCCCTGTTGACTCGGATATTCAGCCGACCTATAGATCTTTTTGTCGCCATAACGATCGGCAGCGTTCTACAGTTCCCGCTCGGCATTCAACCCGCGAAAGGTCGCGATGCATGATCTCAAGCGTACGTGAGCCCACCACGACCGATTCCGTTGCGATCCGCTCCGCGGGGCACTGGCTGGGCCTGTCGTTGGCCGTGCTCACGCTCGCGGGCCTGTTTTCGCTGATCGTGGTCGTCGGGCGGATGCCGCCGTTCGACCGTTTCGTCAGCGACCCGCTGTTCTTCAAACGCGGCCTGGTGGTGCACGTCAATCTCGCGCTCGTCGCCTGGTTCTATTCGTTCGTGGCTGCGCTGTTGTTCTTCCTGCCCGGTCGCCCCGCGTCCGGGTGGATCGGGCGCAGCGCGGTGTTCGTCAGCATCGCGGGTGTGGCGATGATGCTCGTGGCGGTCGGCCTGCCCGGTACGGAGCCCGTGCTTTCGAATTACGTGCCCGTGATCGACCACTGGCTGTTCGCCGCCGGTCAGGTGCTGTTCGCGGCGGGTGTGCTGTCGAGCTTCGTCGGAGGCCGTTTGTTCCGGCGGACGCCCGCTCCGCATCGGGACGCGTGCGCGCAGGCCGGCGCATTTCCGATGCCTGGAGCCGCACAGATCGGCCTTCGCGCGACCGCCGCCGGCCTGGTCCTGGCCGCGATCACCTTCGGCGTCACGGCCTTTCGGATCACGCCGGGCCTCGAGGTCGGCGTCTATTACGAGCTGTTGCTCTGGGGCGGCGGGCACGTACTGCAGCTCTGTTGCAGTACGGCGATGGTGTCGGTCTGGTTGATCCTGCTCCAATCGGCGACCCGACGATCGCCGATCAGTACGCGTGCTGCGACGTTGTTGTTCTTGGCGATGATGGTGCCCTGGTTGACGTCTCCCCTGCTCGCGCTGCAGGGAACCTGGAGCCCCGGTTACCGCGACGGCTTCACGAGCCTGATGCGTTGGTCGATCTTCCCGGTCGTGAGCTTGTTCCTGATCGCATGCCTGCGACTGCTCTGGGAAGAAAGGAAGGCCGGCCGACTCGACGTCTCGGCCCTCGCGAACCCGCGAATCTCGGGCTTTCTCGTGAGCGCGGCATTGACGCTGCTCGGATTCGGGCTCGGCGCCGCCATTCGCGGCTCGAATACGATGGTTCCCGCGCACTATCACGCCTCGATCGGCGGCGTCACGGCCGCTTTCATGACCGTGACCTATCCCATGCTCCACGCATATGGCTGCGCCCGGCCGTCGCCGCGCATGCGACGGGCCGCAGGCTGGCAACCGGTCGTCTACGGCGTCGGCCAGATGATCTTCGCCACGGGCTTCGGCCTCGCGGGCGTCTACGGCATGTCGCGCAAGGCGTACGGAGCGGAGCAGGCGAGCCGCGGACTGGCCGAGAGCATCGGCCTCGGCGTGATGGGGCTCGGCGGTCTGCTCGCCATCATCGGCGGGATCCTGTTCCTGGTGATCGTCGCCGCCATCTGGCGGCCGAATACCGAAGTCCGAACGAATGCACTCGAGAATGCCACCGAAGCATAAGGAGAGATGGAATGGGCGACCAAGACCCTGACGACAAGCATCCGATTCAAAAATTGATGGACAACCCGTGGCTGCTACTCGTGCTCGGAATCTTGATTCCGACTCTCTCGTACACCGTATGGGGTTGGATCGAAGTCTGGATGACACCCGCGGCAAAGCTGCCCTGAGGCTCTGGAGGAACGCATGAGTATTTACAACCCGCCTGCCGGCTGGTTCAAGGCTCCGGCCGGTGCCGAACGTCTCTGGGTCGGGCTGGCACTCGGTTGGTGCATCATCATGTCATTGGCGATGCCCTACTGGCATTTCTACGGCAAGCAGAACCCCACGGGCGAAGCCTATCGGGTGTCGGTCGCCGACTTCGGGACGCGCGTTCGTGAATTCGTCGACGCCAGTACGGTCGGCGAGGATTCCGGCGTTCCGGTGGTCGAGATCCCGCCGGGTGGCGATGGCTATCTGATGGCCAGGATGTGGGCCTTCTATCCGGTCATCAAGATGAAGAAGGGGCAGACCTATCGCCTGCACATCTCTTCAGCCGATCTGCAGCACGGGTTCTCGCTACAGCCGCTGAACATGAATTTCCAGGTACTGCCGGGGTACGACCACGTGCTGACGATCACGCCGACCAGCACGGGCATATTCCCGATCATCTGCAACGAATTCTGCGGGATCGGCCATCACACGATGACCGGCCGCATCATCGTCGAATAGGAGGCTCCCATGGCCAGTGCAGTAGAAGGCCTTCCCATCAGCGGCAACCATGCTGCGAACGAGGTGCGCAGCTGTGACACGACGTCGTTGCCCGTGTGCCTCGCAGCGCAGCAGTTCATTCGCATGCATGCGGTGGTGGCCGTCGTGTTCCTGCTGATCGGCGGAATCGCCGCCATCCTGCTGGCGTTGACGCGCTGGCCGGCGGTGCATCTCCTCGATGCGCAGTGGTATTACCGCCTGCTCACCTTGCATGGCCTCAACATGCTGATCTTCTGGATCCTGAACTTCGAGATCGCGGTCCTGTATTTCGCGGGGACCGTGCTGCTCAACACGCGCCTGGCGTCGAAGAAGACCGCCTGGGCGGCGTTCCTGCTGATGGTGATCGGCGCGATCATGGTCGACGTCACGATCTTCCGGGGCAAGAGCGACGTGCTCATGACATCGTACGTGCCGCTCCAGGCGGCACCGCCGTTCTACCTCGGAATCATCCTGCTGGCCGTCGGAACGTTGATCGGCGTGATCAACTTCTTCGCCACCGTCTACATCGCCAAACGCGACAGGACCTACGAGGGCTCGGTGCCGCTCGTCGTCTTCGGCGCCATCGCGGCTGCGATCATCGCGGTCGTCACACTGCTGCACGGCGCCGTCGTGATGATTCCGACCTTCCTCTGGTCGGCGGGCATCCTCAGTACCGCACCCGATCCGGCCTGGTACCGGATCACCTGGTGGGGGCTCGGTCACATGTCGCAGCAGGTCAACGTCTGCGCGATGGTGTCGGTCTGGTACCTGCTGGGGACGCTCACGGTCGGCTCGAAGCCGCTCAACCAGGCGGTCTGCCGCGGCGCGTTCGTGCTCTACATCCTGTTCATCAACCTCGCCTCGGCCCACCACATCCTGGTCGATCCGGCCGTCGGCCCGGCCTGGAAGATCTGGAACACCTCGTACGCGATGTATCTGGCGGTCCTTGCGTCGATGATCCACGGCTTCACCGTACCGGCCTCGATCGAAGTGGCCATGCGGAAGAAGGGGTTCAATCGCGGGCTGTTTGGTTGGCTCGCGGGGGCGCCCTGGAGCAACCCGGGCTTCTCGGGCTTCTTCCTGTCGCTGGTGATCTTCGGCTTCGGAGGCGGCATCACGGGCGTGGTGCTCGGGACGCAGCAGATCAACATCATGGCTCACAACACGCTCCGGATTCCCGGGCACTTCCACGTGACGGTCGTCGGCGGAACGACGTTGGCCTTCATGGCGCTCACCTATTACGTCGTACCGTTGATCTTCCAGCGTGACTTCTACGCCAAGACGCTGTGTCGCATCCAGCCCTTCATCTTCGGCGGTGGCATCACCCTGTTCGCGCTCGGGATGTCGTTCGCCGGCTCTTACGGCGTTCCGCGTCGGCACTGGGACGTCGAATTCACGGGCGGCCAGTTCGCGACCGGCTTCGACCCCGGCGCACACGTGATGCTGGGTGTGATGGGGATCGGCGGGACGATCGCGTTCGTCGGTCTGCTGCTGTACTGCCTGCTGGTCGTGGCGGCGGTCTTCTTCGGACGCAAGATCGCGGGTGAACCGATGGAGGCCTGGAACGAAGAGCCGCGGAGTGCGATCGAAGGCGGAGTTTCCGGCGAGGAGGTCGACGACCACCGCACACCCGGCACGCTGGTGCTGGTCACGGTCTTCCTGTCGGCCTTCGCCGTCTACTACTTCGCCAACTGGATGTGGCTCGCCGACGTCTGGGAGGTCAGGTAGCGAGGCTCATCGACGAACGCCCGGGGATCCGGCGATCGGGTAGACTGGTGCCTCGGGGACTGCATCTGGCGGTCGGTCCCCGGGGTGTCGGAACCCGGGCGTTCGCCTTTGCATCGAATCCACAGCGACATCGGGTGCCCGCCGGTGGCGAAAATCGGGGGCTGTGATTTGACGCACTTCCAGAAAATCATCGAAGGATTCACCCGCTTCATGAGCGGCGGGGCCTTCCCCGCGTTCGCGTTGTCGCTGCTGTTCTCCTGGAGCGCCTTCATCGGCGTGATGCTCTTCCTGCCCGGGAATTCGAGCGGGCTCGGCGCTTTCGCCGAGGAGTTCCGAGTCTGGTGCTTCGGTTATGACCCCGCGACCGGTCGCACGGAGGTTGCCTATGTGATGGCGATGTTGCTGCCGCAGGTCATGCTGGCGGGATTCATCCTGGGTCTCTGGTGGGCGCCGCTGCGTTCGATGTCGCAACGCCCGAGCGCGTTCATACCCCATATCGCGGGCGCCGCGCTCCTCGTCACCGCCGCCGGCGTCGGCTTCGCGTACAGCGGCGCGGCGCCGCCGGAGGGCGAGCTTCCGTTCCCGGCGGAAGCGCTGCGCACCGCCTATGCACCTCCCGAGCTGGTGCTCACGAACCAGCTCGAGCAGACGGTCGACCTGGCCGCGCTGCACGGACACGTCGTGGTGTTGACCGCGGTCTACGCATCGTGTCCCCATACCTGTCCCGCCATCCTGAATCAGGCCAAGGCCGCGATCGCGGAGCTCGATCCTTCGGATCGCGAAGAGCTGCGGCTGATCGCCGTCACGCTCGATCCGGAGAACGATTCTCCGCAGGTTCTCGCCGGCCTCGCACGGAACCACGGACTCGACGCACCGCTCTGGAATCTCGTCACGGGTGAGTCCGCGGCGGTCGAGGAGACGCTCGACCGCATGCAGATGGCGCGCGAGCGCGACCCGGAAACCGGAGTCATCAACCATGCGAACCTCTTCCTGTTGATCGACCGGGATGGTCGACTCGCCTACCGACTCGGACTCGGCGATCGCCAGCAGCGTTGGCTGGTCTCGGCGCTTCGCGTCCTGCTGCGGGAAGAGACGTAGGACGGCGGAAACGATCATGCCCGATCAGGCCACACGGAATCCGAGCGGCAGGCGGTCGGACGAGCTTCGCATCGACGGGCTCGGCGCGTCTTCGCACGAGGCGATCGCGGGCGGCCGCGTCGAGTCCGAGCGCGACGAGGTCGAGCGGCCGACCGGCTTGTTGCGCGGTCTGGGCAGGATCTTCCTGTACGTCGACCGGTTGTTCGCGCGCATCGTCGACGAACCCCTGAACCCGATGTTCCACACCGGCGCGATCACGGTCGCGTCGACGTTGGTCGCAACGGTGACCGGCGTCGTGCTGCTCGTCTGGTACAAGCCGAGCGTCCACCTCGCCTACGAATCCGTTCAGGCGATGTCCCAGTCGCCGTACACGGCAGGCTTGTTGCGCTCCCTTCATCGCTACAGCTCCGATGCGGCGATGTTCTTCGGGCTGCTCCATGCGGCGCGGATCTTCCTCGAGCGTCGCTTCGGCGGCGCGCGCTGGCTCGCCTGGGTGACCGGCGCGGCGCTGATGTCGCTGATCCTGCTCGTGGGCTGGACCGGTTACTGGTTGGTGTGGGATGCGCGCGCGCAGGCGGTTGCATTCGGAACCGCCAAGCTGTTGGACGTCGTACCGATCTTCGTCGAGCCGCTATCCCGCTCGTTCGTCACCGATTCGGGCGTGAACTCGCTCTTGTTCTTCGTGGTCTTCTTCGTCCATATGTTGCTGCCGCTCGCGCTGGGCGTGGCGGCCTGGTTGCACATCACCCGCCTGGCCCGCCCGCGTTTCCTGACGGCTCGGCCGATGACGCTGTGGCTCGCGGGATTGCTGCTGCTGCTGTGCGTGCTCTATCCGGCGACGATCGAAGTTCCTGCCGCGATGGCCGCGTTGCCGCGCGACATCACGATGGACTGGTGGTTCCTCTTTCCGCTGTTTGCGATCGACCGCCTGAGTGCGGGGCAGTCCTGGGCGTTCATCCTGCTGGCCTCGACGGTCTTCGTATCGGTGCCGTGGTGGCTTGCCCGCCGGCGTCCGGCGCCGGCGAAAGTGGTGGAGACACGCTGCAACGAGTGCCGGAAGTGCTACTCGGACTGCCCCTACAACGCGATCGAGATGATCGCGCGCACCGACGGAAACGAGAAGTACCAGGCGCAGGCGTCGGTGATCCCGTCGAAGTGCGTCGCGTGTGGGATCTGTACCGGTTCGTGCGACACGGCCGGAATCGGCGTCGACTGGTTGTCCTCGATCGACGAGCGCAAACGCATCACGAATTGGCTCGGGCAGGCCGAAAGCGACGGCGAGACGGTCCACATCGCGTTCGCGTGTGCGGAGTCCGCCGCGGCGGGTCTCGAGGTCGACGCCGCGACCGGTCGCTGCGACGAGCTTCCCGGCTACCGCGTGCTGCAGGTCCCGTGCGCGGGTTGGGTGCACCCGCTGATGATCGAACGCGCGATGCGCAATGGTGCCGATGGCGTGATGATCGTGAGCTGTGGACCCGGCGAGTGCGCGTATCGCGAAGGTGCGGAATGGACGGAGCTGAGGCTCGAAGGTGCGCGTGAGCCCTCGCTTCGACGCGACAAGGTCGACCGCGAGAAGGTATTGCTTCTGGGCCTCGATCGGACCTGCAAGGCCGAGCTCCTGGCGGAGGCGGCGAGACATCGCGCGGCCGGAGCCACGCGCGTCGGCGATGGCGGCGGCCGCCCCGGCTTCTTCGGCGTGGCTGCCGCGGCGCTGCTCGCGGCTGTCTTCGCGGGCGTGATCGGCGGGGTGAGTGATTTCGTCTATGCCGCCCCGCGCCATGCGGGCTCCGAGCTGACTGTGAGCTTGAAGCACCCCGGTGTGGCGAATGAGAATTGCCGCGATCTTTCAGAGGAAGAGCTCGCGGCGACGCCCGTCCACATGCGAAAGCCCCGAGAGTGCAAGCGCACTCGCCCGCCTGTTCGACTCCGCGTCGAGGTCGACGGTGAGCTGGCCCTGGATACGAGCGTTCCCCCCTCGGGCCTGTGGAAGGACGGCAACAGCGTGGCCCTCGAAAGGATTCCGCTCGAAGCCGGCGATCATCACGTAGGCATCGCGATCGGTGAAACCGACGATCCGGACGAGTGGACCTTCCGGGCCGAGAACACCCTGACGTTCACGGATGATGCCCGTCGCGTCGTGGTCTTCGATCGTGTCGCGGGCTTCACCTGGTACTGAGGGGTCGCCGATGAGTGCATTCCCGACCGCGCCTTCGTCCATCGGTGAAGTGCACGGTCGCGCGCGGGCAGCGGACTACGTGGCGTTGACGCGCCCGCGAGTGCTCGGCCTGGTGCTCTTCACCGCGCCGCCCGCGATGGTGATGGGGGGCGGCGAGTGGCCGGATTTCGCGGTTCTGCTCGGCGTGCTCGTCGGTTCGGCAATGATCGGTGGCGGTTGCGGGGCGTTGAACGCGTGGTGGGAACGTGACCGCGATGCGGCGATGCTGCGCACCGCCGACCGCCCACTGCCGGCCGGCCGACTCGCGCCGCACCAGGCCCTCGTATTCGGACTCGCGGTGTCGGTGCTCGGACTCGCAATCTTGTACGCGGCGGGCGGGGCATTGCCCGCCGCGATCGGCGCCGGAGCGCTCGCGCACTACTTGTTCGTCTACACGCTCTGGCTCAAGCCGCGTTCACCGCAGAACATCGTGATCGGCGGAGCCGCGGGTGCCGCGACCCCTTTGATCGCCGATGCGGCGGTCGATGGCCGGCTCGGAATCTGGGGCATCGTGCTGTTCGCGATCGTCTTTCTGTGGACACCGCCGCATTTCTGGGCGATCGCGCTGTATCGCAAGAGCGAGTACGAAGCGGCCGGCTTTCCGATGATGCCGAGCGTCGTGGGCAACGATGCAACGCGGCGGAGACAGCTTGCCTACGCGATGGTGTTGATTCCCGTGACACTCATTCCCTGGCTCGCGGGCGTGCTGGGAGCGTTCTACGCAGTCGTTTCCATGGCTGCGGGCCTGGCGTTCTGCGTGAGCATCGGGCAGGCGATGCATCGCCGCAGCGATGTCGCCGATCGCCGCGTATTCCGGGTCTCGATCCTCTATCTCGTCGCCATCTTCGCGGCGATGCTCGTCGACCTGACGCTGCCCTAGAGCCGGTCCGTTGCCGGTGAGCGGATCGCTGTCGCTGTGGCCGGGTTCCATCGGCGGTAGTCTGTCGGACGCAAGTCGGAGACCACGGACGATGACCGATTCCACGCATGGGAACGTTCCCATCGACGGCGACTGTGACGATCGCTTCTCTGCTGTGCGGGAGGCCTTTGCGGTCAACTTCGCCGAAGAGGACGAGATCGGTGCGGGCGTCTGCGCGAGAGTCGATGGTCGAACGGTGGTGGATCTCTGGGGCGGACATCGCGATGCCGCGCGCACGCGAATCTGGGAACGCGATACGCTCGTCAATGCCTACTCGGTGGGGAAGGGCGTGGTGGCGATGCTGCTGCTCTCGAGCGTCGAGGCCGGAATGCTCGATCTCGATGCGCCGGTATCGCGCTGTTGGCCCGAGTTCGAAGCCGGAGGCAAGGGCGACGTGACGGTTCGCGAACTCGCCTCGCACCAGGCCGGACTCCCGGCCGTGCGCGTGCGGTTGCCCGAGGACGCGTGGCTCGATTGGGCGATGATGTGCTCCGCGCTGGCGGACCAGGAGCCGTATTGGGATCCAGGCACCACGCACGGTTACCACACCAATACGTTCGGCTTCCTGCTCGGCGAAGTCATACGACGCGCGACCGGCGTTGCGATCGGTGAGGCTCTCGCTCGTGTGATGGCGGAGGTCGGAGTGGACGGTTTCTACTACGGGCTGCCGCAGCGTGAGCACGGCCGCGCAGCCGAGATCGTCGCTCCACAGGCCGTACTCACGACCCGCGAGCAATGGGCGATGGCCTTTCCTCCGACGGGTGACGAAGAGCACGACACGATGATCTGGCACAGCTACTTCAATCCGAGCGGGCTCTCCGGGATCGGATCGGTCAACACCGCTGCGTGGCGATCGGCCGTCGTCCCGTCGACCAACGGTCACGGAACGGCGCGCGCGGTCGCGGCCCTCTACGATTCGATGCTGGGTCGTCCGCTTCGCGGCTGCGCCTGGCCCGGCAAGGCGCTGCTGGGGGACGCCACCGCGATCCAGGTCGACGGACCCGATCGCGTGCTGGGGCGTGATTCGCGCTTCGGGGTGGGCTTCCAATTGACGATGCCCGGTCGGCCGCTGGGCCCCAACGACGGTTCGTTCGGCCACTACGGCTACGGGGGGGCGCTCGGCTTCGCAGACCCGGAGGCGGGCGTGGCGTTCGGCTACCTGATGAACCGACCCGGGGATCGCTGGCGGACGCCGAGAACGCAGCGGCTGGTGGATGCAGTCTACGCTTCGCTCGGCTGAGGCCATACCGATCGCCGCAGCCGTGCAGCGATCAGTCCGAGATCGCGATCCCCAGCGTTTCCCCGTGATCGTCCAGATAGGCCTGCAGGGCGCCCTTCATGTCGTCATCGTAACGGTCTTCGAGGTGGATGATCCGGTCACCCTCGAAGCGGACGATCTCGTCCAGCACGAGTACGAGGTCGGGAACGCCGCGGGCGCGGTAGGTGGCGCTGCCGCGGATTCGCACCGACTGGTCTTCCTCGAAAGGACCTTCGAGCAGCTCGAGCTCCCGGCTGTCGAAGCGGCGGTCGAACGCGTCGAGTATCGCTTTGAAGTAGGCCAGGATGGCCGCACGTCCTTCGAAGTGGCCGCCCAGGAAGATCTCGGCGCCGGCGTCGTAGCTGGCGTTCTCGGCGAAGAAGGGCTCGACGAAGGTCCAATCGTCGCTTTCATAGCTCTTCTCGAAGGCAGCCGCGTAGGCGCCGAAACGCGCGAGTAACGACATCGGGGGATCCTTTCAATGGAAGGTCGGATTCTCGAAGAAGCTAGCGGGTCTCGTGCGTGGCGGGTATCGCCGCCCCGATCGGGTGGCAAACCGATCGACGGACTTCGGTTCAGACGCGAGCCGGCGGTTCGGCGCGTCGTCGATAGCGCCTCTTTGCCCTGACCTGCAGGAATCGATCGTCGGGCACGCCGAATTGCGCGCGTTTCCTACGGGAATCATCGGCTCGTGGAATCCACGCAGTGAGCGAACCCCGGGTGCGGCCGCCGCGCCCATCGTCCCTTCCGTGGTGAACGCAGGCGGTGTCGAGACCGCGCAGGCCCGGAGCGACATGCAGCCCCTGCAGCGCCCAGTGCCCATAGACGATTCCGTAGTCGTGCCTGCACTTGGCCCAGCGGCGATGCCAGGCGTCGGCGGCCTTCGTGGGCAGCGCGTCGGACCACGTACCGGACGAATCGACGACCGAGCGACCTCGCGTCAGCCGATCGAGGTCGTCGCGTTCGGTGGCGCTCGCTGCGGCTCCCGGCGTTGCGCGCAACCAGCGGCGGAGTTCGTCCGGTTCCAGCTGGTGCAGCCGTTCTTCCGCCGCGCGAGCGTGCGCGACGAGGCTTGCGAGGTCCCACTTCGGATGAACCGATGCGTGCACCATCGCGAACGGTTCGCCATCGAGCTCGCCGATCTCGACCAGGGGAAGGTCCCGCAGCCAGCGGATCCAGTCATCGGCGTCCGGTGCCTCGAGGATGTCTTCGATCGTGTCCGCCGAACTCGTCCCTCGGACACCCAGCCAGCGCATCATCAGACCGATTTCGTGGTTCCCGAGCACGATCCGCGCACGCCCGTCCGAGTGCAGCGTGCGCATCCGCTCGAGAACGCGGCGGTTGTCGGGGCCGCGATTGATGAGGTCGCCGACGGACCAGACCTCGAAATCATCGCCGACTTCGTCAGTGGCGAGTGCGAGGAGTTCGTCGAGTTCGTCGGCGCATCCCTGCACATCGCCGATGA
>Ga0210064_1001246_pt1 | contig 11023 bp, 13 predicted proteins | sample Muzzi_CordC_D2_FD_185531 | JGI IMG/M metagenome (GOLD analysis project Ga0210064, IMG submission 185531) | Wetland microbial communities from San Francisco Bay, California, USA, that impact long-term carbon sequestration - Muzzi_CordC_D2 (SPAdes) | ecosystem: Environmental > Aquatic > Marine >...
GTTATCTGGGAGAAAGTGTCGAGTCGGCAAAACACGCTGTCGAGCTGTCGCTGATCCAGTATCGCGAAGGCGCGGTAGACTATCAGCGGGTACTGGATTCACAGCAAACCCTGCTCGAACAGCAGGATCAGTACACGAATGCACAGGGGAATGTCATCCTCAATCTGGTCGCAACCTACAAGGCACTCGGGGGTGGATGGCAGATCCGGGCCGGACAGGGATTTGTGCCGGAGGCGCGGCTGCAACGCATGCAGGAGCGCACCGACTGGGGTGAACTGATACCCGGAGAAACGCCTCCGGAATCACTGCCGGAACCACCGGCAACGGGAATGGCGCAACCCCTGTTCGACAAGCCCGTGTGGTAGGCCGGCCGGCTGAAGCCGGCGAGCAGGGCGGTTTACCCGGTCATTGCATAAAGCCACCTGCAGGAGCGGCCTCTTAATGCCCGTTTTCCGGGTACTGGCCGCGATCGCGCCGCAGGACGGCGCTTGTGCCCATTGGGGTATTTATGCCCACTGGGTACTTGTGCCCACCGGGGTGCTTGTGCCCACCGGGTTGCTCCTGCAGGACGGAGCCAGAACCTCACTATCAGTGAATTCCAGAATCAATACGCAAGAGCGCATTTCATCCCGCAAATCACCTGTCGAAAACGCGATTAGAGCCCCGAGTTTATGCAATTGTCGGGTTTATTCGGCCAGATTCCGTGTAACCTCCGTGACGTCGTGCGTATCATTGAATGCGTGGCCGGCTGCATGCAGTGCAACGGCAACCACAATGCCGGTAAACACAATCCCGACAAACGCGATTACGATTGCCAGGATTTTTGACAGTTTTTTACGGGGATGAAAATCACCGTAGCCGACCGTGGTTGCGGCTATGAAGGCATGATACATGGCATCCAGTCTTGACCATCCTTCCAGCCTCCCGAGAAAGTGCCCCAGCACAACAATGATCAACAGCATCGAAGCGAGCAGCGGGGCGGCGTAATAAAGCCCGATGCCGAACATACGGATAAAATCGAAGGTGAATTTCATGCGCCTGCCCCGCTCTTCAGTTCAGTTCCGGATCGATCACTACCGGTCGCCCGGGCGGTTGCTAAAACGGATTATAAACATAGTTCAGCCAGCTCTCCGAGCGGATCTCGAGCTGCCGCAGAAACTTGCACGCATCGCACTTGCCACTGTAAATGGCTGCCAGGCCGGAGGCGCCGAAACGCAACGGCCGATCCGGGTCAGCACCCTTGAACCTGATTTTCACCACATACGATTCCGGCGGCGCTCCTATTTGCTGCTGCGTCGGCAGCTTTCCTCCAGTCATCAGTTGTGCCTTGCCTGACGCCCAGATCACATCCTCGACGACAGCGGGAAACACCTTGCCCGGATACATCTCCAGCGCCACCTCCACCTCATCACCGGGATCGATCCACTGGGTCGCCTTCTGCAACACCGCGGCAATCAGATAGTATTCTTCCGTATCAACAAAGGTCATCACCGGTGTTTTCATACGGATAAACACGCCTTCACGTAACTGCAGATCGACCACGTAACCATCGGCCGGCGCCACAATCTGGGTGTGGTCCAGGTTGTACTGTGCCTCGGCAAGATCCGCCTTCAGGGTATCCACCTCATCCCCGAGGTTGATCATCTTTTCCTGGACACCCGCCCCCCGCTTGACCAGCCGGCGTTCGGTATTATATTTTTCTTCCGCCTCGGCCAGCTGGCCCTTGATTTCATCCACCTTGGCCTGCCTGGGCGCCGGGTCCATCAGGAACAGGGGGGCACCTTTTTTCACGGGCACATTCGCCTTCGTCTGGACCTCCTTGACAATGCCGCCATACTCCGGCGCGATCTGCAGGACCCGCGACTCGACCAGCAGCTCCTTCGAATAAGGGGTGTACTGACCGAGCGCGATGATTTCGGTCATCGCCGCCCCGATGTAGATCCCGAACACCACAAACTTCCAGAACATGTTGAATTTGAGCAGCTTGTAATCAAAGAAAATCATCCTGACAAGGAAGAAGTAAGCAAGGGTTACGATGATTTCCATGACTTAGGTCTCTTTGTCCTGCGCCTGAACCGGTTGATCGTCACCCACCTGGAGCGTCGCGGCTAGCGGCGGCGAAGCAACCGGTTTGTCTTTCGCCTGCGTTTCCACCGTGGCCTTAAGCTTGACGGGTACCAGGTAGGACCAGATGAGTGCGCCCATCCACAGGGGAAACACCAGCAACCCCAGATAGCTGGTAATCTCGATGGCTTCAACCTGCGAGTGACCGCGTTTCTTTGCGATCTTTCCCGGCAAGGTGTGAACAACCGCGATACCCCACACGATGATGATCACCGCGAACAGGATGAGAAGCAGAGAGGCAATTTCCAGGCTCATAATATTCTCCACTGTTTATGTAGCAGCATCTGACTGCAGTGCATGTTTGATAACCGTCAGGAAGTTCTAGTCCCCGTAAGGTTTCTGCACAACGTCCACAGCGCCTGCCTTGATGGCGTTTACAGCAGTCGGTACATCGCCGCGGTCGGTGACCAGTATGGCAGGCAGGCTTGCGCAAGCAGCAGCCAGTCTCGCCCGTGACTCTGCATCTTTCAGGTCGCCGCTGTAGATATCCAGTACCAGGCACCCCCGATGTTTCGCGCTTTTCGCATCGAGGAACATCTGTAGCGTGGTAAAGGTCTCGGTTTGCAGTCCCGCCGATTCTGCCAGATTCCTGACAGAATCGCGAACCGCGGAGTCGGCACTGACAATGAAGAGCGTCTGTATCTGCTGTTGTATTCGGAGAGTGCGCCCAATCGACGTGAAGCGAAACATATCACTCTCCAGGATGGCATTCGAGGCAGTCCGGTCATACCGACTTTATCTGCCTGTGTGTATGTGAATACCCCACCGGCTAAAGCCGGGCCGGGCCATTCAGCCGATTGACCCTCCTCCTCAGGAGGAGTGTTGGGGAGAGGGATTCGATACACAAGTTGTTCTTCCTGTTTTCTATCCCCTCATCCTCGGCAACTGCTCCTGCGTTGCCCTGGCTCCTCGGTAACCGCGTCCTGCGTTACCCTGACTCCTTGCATCCTTGCAGTCGTGCATCCGTGCCCTTTTCCCGGAAGGAGATGGAATCCTTCTTTTAACACCTGCCCACTGCTGCCCCATAAATTCCCTCTCCCACCGGGAGAGGGTTAGGGTGAGGTGATCAAGGCAAGATAACTGCTTGATTACATATTCCCTCATCCCGGGACACGGATGTTGGTAACTACCCGCATGTTGTCACGACGGAAACATCACGGGAAGGCAGAGGCCATGTGCCATTGCGCTATGTGTGAAAAGCACCCGTCAGTATTCAACCGCACAAGGTCACCCGGGCTATGTGTTGTTGTGAATTTCATATGTGTTGAAGGATCGGTGCCCGCACAGTTCTGGCTCCTTGGCTCCAGGACTATTTCCAGGAGAAGCATTTGGCTCCTGGAAGAGAGCCCATGTTAAAGCCCGGGAATGTGTCTCATCGGGTTGCAAGTGAATTGCGGACATGGGAATCCCTTTCCACCCCCTCCGTACTCCCTATAGTTTAAACACAGATTGTTACTTCGCAGACACGACACGCAACCCGTCATTGCAGATTAATCGATCAGTCAGACTGTAGCCCGGATGGGGGCCCGAAGGGCTGGATTCCGGGGAATCGGCTGCCACTCCCGGATGCCGTTTCGCTCCATCCGGGCTACCGGTTCGCTACCGGGTTAACGTCCCCGTCACTTCGAGAGATCGATGATGCTGGCCAGCACGACATGCTTGCCATGATCCAGGTAAGGATTCAAACCTACCTCGACCGGTATCCTGCGCCCGTCAGCGGTTATTGCCTCGAGTTTTCTGCCCGCGCCCATCTTGCGCACCTCTGGATGCTTCAGATAGCCCGCCCGCAAACGGGCATGCTGGCTGCGTTGAACGGGTGGCAGCAGACTGTCCACAGACAAACCCTGCAGCTCGCCCCTGGCGTATCCCAGCATCGACTCTGCAGAGGAATTGCTCATCTGGATCACACCCTCCTCGTCGACCACCACCATACCGACGCCGCTCGCTTCCACCACCAGGTGAAAACGCTCTTCGAGCTCCTTGAGACGCTCCATCTGGCGTGCATGCGCCATCGCATAGGCAACCTGGATTTCGGCACGCTTATCCGACAACTGGCCACGCAGCAGGAGCAGCAGTGCCCAGGCGAAGGCTGCCATCAGCAGGGTCGCATACAGCATGATGGACACGCGGGATTCACTGCGCAATTCGGCCAGTACCTGCTCCGGCTTGTGTGCCGCCAGCATCAGGGAAAAGTCGCTGTGATTGATGACGGGCAGTTCAAGTCCACTGCCTGCTTCCGTGAACACCACGCGACGAACGACGTCTTCCGCCGCGAGTCTCTGCCAGATCCAGAACCCGTCCTCCAGTTCGGCAGAGCCGGTATACTTCGTCAGTATCTTAGCCCAGGCTGCCGGGTGCTCCTGGTCGATCCGGCCATCCGGTTCAGGCTGGAAAGCTTTCCGGGCCTGTTCAACCGAGACGGTGAGCCAGTATCCATCCCTGTTGATCAGTGCATAGTCGGTATCCGGGCTCATTTCGCTGGCGCTGCGCAGCGCATCGACCATGTGACTCATGGCGATGTTGATAACCAGGATGCCACGATGGTGACCGTCACTGTCCTGCACGGGAGTGGCCACACGCAGTATTGGCCTGACGCGTATCCCGGTCTGGCTGTTTTCCATTTTCAGGTCGAGATGGGAGATATAGACTTCACCCGCCAGGAGATTCCGGGCGGCAGCAAAATAGTACTGGTCGCTTTTATCCTGGAGCTGCACTTCGTCCACGGCAATGATGCGATCCTGCTGGCGCGTTACGCGAACGCGTTCTGCCCCGGTTTCATCAATCCAGCGGATCTTCTGGTAGTTCGGATTCCGTTTCGCCATCGTCATGAAGACCGACCGCAGCTCCTGCAGGGCGCCGGGTGTCGGCGAGGCCAGGGCCTGCGCGACCGCAGCATCCTGCGTCAGGGCGCGGAGATGAACGAGCGAGGTGGACACATCGGCAGCCACGTACCCGCCGAGCTGGTTCAGGTGAGTGCGTTCGGCGGCGACAATACGATCGAGCTGCGCTGTGAAGCGCATATCCGTGAATACGAACGCCGTGGCATAGATAGCCACTGCCACCGGAATACACAGGAGCAGGAATTGCCGCAGCGGGAAATGTACACTCTGCACATTTCCCGGCAACTCATGGTTGTCCTTTGCAGTCATACCGGGCTTCTTGTTAAAACAGTGCTTCTGCGACAGTTACCCGGGGCCAGTTCCGGGTTCGACATCGACGCCATGATCCGGAATCCCGGATCATGGGCCGTGGCCCGGGACATCTCCCAGGAAAGACAACTTAGACAGTCTTGCCCCTGAAAGCAACCATTTACGCCCCGCTCGTGCAGCAATTGCTGCGCCGGGAATTCTGCGGATTACCCGCAGGTCACTGAATCCAGACCGCGCCTGGCGACGAGCCGCATTCCCGAAAAAAGGCCGTGTCCGCGCGGCGAGTGCACCAACCGGGAATGGCGCCGGGAACGGAACCAGACAGCAGACCGCCGTCATACACCCACGCCGGAGAGACCGGTACAGCGCGCAGGTCAACCCGGTGAGGCGGTGGCCTGCCGCGACCGCCCGCTGGTTTTTCAGGAAACAGAATCTGCGCGGGAGAGACGCTGCCGATGCCTTCCTCCCTGATACGGACATGAACCTGCAGATTAATCGCCTGCCGGATACCCACCGAGAGGAATGAATCCGGCCCGGGTACGTAACAGACTGTGTCGAGCGCCAGCGCCCTCGCAGGCTTGAAAACGTGAATGGCGGAGATGGACCGGCTCCCGTGTCTGGATCCCGGTATGGATAATGTCCGCAATGATTTGCAGCTTTTCATGTGCTGACTGGCAGGCTGTGCATTCGGGTGGTGTACAGCCCGATGTGCGCATCGCGCTGCCGGCTGCGGCAAGACGCCGGACGGGTCCAGGGAACTTCACCGGGAGCTCGAAGGCATCACGAATCCCGGTGAGCTGCTATAGTGAAAACCGGGACGGGTCTGAATGAATGACAGCCCTGCAGCCCGGGGAAGGCATGGCGAAACCCGGGTTTGCACAGGAGCTGTTTCCTTGTGCTGCAATGCCCCGTAATCCAATAGCTTGCCCGGTTTCCGTGGTAACCGGCTGCCTGCACTGCGGAACAGCAGCGACAGGCAGCAGGGCATCCGCAACCGGCCCGACACGTGCATGAATATGAATGCCACTGCACCGCGTTTCGAGTTTCGCATCTTCGGCACCAGTCTCGGGATGGCCGAACAGCGCATGCGAGCATTCGCACCGTGTGAGGCGATCACCGAGAGCCGGGAAGTCTACCTGCTGGGCCGCCGCCCGGCCTGCGACAGGAATGTCAAGATTCGCCATGGCAAACTGGAGCTCAAGCGGCTCATCGAACACCACCGGGGGCTGCAGCGCTGGCAACCGGCCGGCCAGTGGGATTTTCCGGTCACGCCCGGCACCGTCGACGACATACTGGAGTCGGGCGGCGTCCTGAGCCGGGCTGCTGATCCGGACGCCTTGCTTTCCCGGGATGACCTGTTCAGGCTCGTCGCACAGCCCGCGCTGCACCTGCACCGGGCCAGTGTTCACAAGCGCAGGTTCCGGTTTGCCCTGGCGGCCTGCAGCGCCGAATTCGATGAGCTGCTGGTCAATGGCGCCGCCATCGAATCCATCGCCGTTGAATCCGTGGATCCCGAGGCTGTGCTGGAGGTGCAGGCGACACTGCGGCTCGACGACTTCGAAAACCAGTCCTACCCGCTTGCGCTGTCGCGCATTCTTGGCATCACGCCCCTGCCCGGCGAGGCTGGCTCTGGTCAGGAGCCAGCAGGCGGCGCAACTCCACGCCGCCCGCCACGAGAATGATCTGCCTGCGATCATTGCGTTATGTCAATGCCGGGCGGTGAGACATTTGCCCTAATAATGTTTCAAGTACAACCTGAACTCCGGAGACTGCCGCATGGTCGTACAATACACAGGAATGAAGACAGGCCTCATCGCCATCTGCCTGATGCTGGGCACAGTGGTCGCTGTCGCGGCAACCCCGCCATCCAGCGGCAGCGAGTCGCCGGACAGCGCCGACCTGAGCACGGTAAAACGCGAATGGGCGGAAACGGTTACAGCCCTGAAGAGCTATACCGCGGCACAGCGCGACATGGCCGTCGCCCGCGCCAGACAGGAACTGGATAGCATGGACCGGCATATCGAACAGCTTGAATCCCGCACCCGGCAGGAATGGGACAGCATGAACCAGGAGGCCAGGGAAACGCGCGCGACGGCCCTCCGTGCGCTGAGAAAGCAGCGCAATGAAGTCGCAGAATGGTACGGCAGCATGAAGTACAGCTCTGCCGACGCCTGGGACTCTGTCAGACAGGGATTCATCGACTCCTACGGCGTACTCAACGACGCTTTCAGCAAGGCCTGGAGCGAGTTCGAAAATCACCCGGAAGAGACACCATGACCCGCAAGGCAAAACCGCGACATAACCGCGTCGCGGACCGGCCTTGCGCCAGCATCACAACACAGTCGCAGGAGACCTGAAATGAAATATTCCTTTCTGGGACTTTGGCTGCTTTGTTGCAGCCTGCCCGCTGCGGCAGCGGAAACACCGGGCGAAGCCTGCACCGATCCCTGTCTCAAGGCCGCCATTGCCGTGCTTTTCATCCGCAGCCCGTTTCTCAGCCCGTTTCGGCTGGGGATATCGGTAACGGATTCAGTCGTGACCCTTGACGGCAGTGTTTCCGAGGCGGGCCAGCGTCAGCTGGCGGAAGAGATCGCGACCGGGGTCGACGGAGTCACTGCCGTGGTCAACCGCATTCGCGTCGAACCGTCGGCGCAGCACGCCGCGGCGCTACCCCCGATCGACTGCCTGACCGACGATGCCGGACTTGCAGACCGGGTCGAGACATAACTCCACTGGAACCGTGCAACCCACGGGATGGCGGTGGCTATCACCGCCAACGACGGCATCGTAACGTTGCAGGGCCCGGCCGCTGACGCGCAGCAGGCGGAACTGGCCAGGCTGATTACCGTCAACACCTGCGGCGTGAAGCAGGTAAACAGCGACTTGCAGATCCCATCCAGGCCGTAAGGCGCGGCAGCCGGCTGCGGGCCCGGACACAGGCGGTTTCGGGGCCGTCGAGTCTGGCAGCCATCAGCGGTTTACAGGATTTACGCGATGCGCGAGCGTCCCGGGCGGATCACCAGTTCAGCAACCAGATCACCGACAGGCCGGCAATTGCGCTCAGCAGCAGTGGCACGCCAACCCGCACGCCGACTTCCCTGCCGCCGATGACAGTCGCCATGCCGCCCTTTACCAGGCCGTTGACAGCCGCTGCGCCGCAATCACGATGCCCGTTGTCGCGATCCGCACAGCCAGGTCAGCCTGGCTCATGCGGGCCAGCGACAGGGTGATGGCATCGACGTCGGCCACGCCCGAGGCCGTGGCGAGCACCAGCACACCGGCCTCGCCCAGCCAGACCTGCAAGGCCTTGCCGAGGAACATCACCAGCACCAGCAGCGCGCCGAATGAAACCGCCGTTTTGATTTCCAGGGGATTGCTGAGAGTCGCCGTGGTGTCAGCAGCCGTGTGTCGCAATGACCACCAGTAGAACAGCGCCGGCGCGTAGACAAGCAACGCCATGATCACGACCGGCAGCAGCAGGGGCCGGAATAGTTGCAGGTTGATAAGCACCGCGATCAGTAGCATGCGCGGAAACATGGTGCCGCAGGCGAGCAGGATGCCGGTTGCCAGCAGCGGTGCCATCCCGGCATCCTGGCGCGCTGCACGGGAGAAGTGCAGTGTCAGTGCGGTGGAAGACGCCAGGCCGCCGAACAGGCCGATGAACACCGTGCCCTTGCTGGCGCCCCCGAACTTGATGGCAAAGTAGCCGACAAACGAGATGGCCGCCACCAGCACTGCCATCCACCAGATCTCGTAGGGATTCAATGCCTGCCACGGGCCGTAGCCCTGGTTCGGGAGAATCGGCAGCAACACCACCGAGATGAGCAGCAGTTTGAGCCCGGCGCACAACTCCTTGCCTTTCAGCCTGCTCACCCAGTGGTGCAACAGCGGTTTGTAGCCGAGCAGCAGGGTTGTGATCACCGCCGACGCACCGGCAACGGCAACTTCACCAAGCCCTGCCAGCAGCGCCGCGCTGCCGCCCAGCAGCCCGATAAGCCCGCAGGTGCGCACCGCCGGCGTGGCGCTGCCCCTCGGCCCCCTCTCGGGTCTTCCAGCCGCGTTCCACCCCGATCAGCAACCCGAGAGCCAGCGCCACGCCCAGGTAGTAAAATGTCTGTTGCTCGTCATTCATGCGAGTATCGCCTGATTGCCGGCGCTCCTGGTCTGTGGTTTTCCGGTAACGCAGGCCTGGCGAATTGACTGCAGCGCAGCGTGTGATGGCCGGGTCAGCGGGTGGCTGTCAGGGACTTGCAAACCCTGGACGCTATACCGTCCTCAGTGACGGAGTTCGGCCCGGCAACACCTGCACCCGCGCGCTGCGGCTTACCCACCCGGGCTCAACCCTATGCTTCCAGAGGAGACCACGCATTGAGATTCTTCAATGCCGCACCTCCTGACTGCCGCGATTATAGTCTGGCGACGCAGACCATGCCCTGCCGAGCGACATTGACCTGATACCTGCGGCAGCGGAGCACCTGCACACGGGAGAGCGTCCTGCCGAAGGTGCGCGGACCGGCCCCGGCTGCGGGAATCCACGCCGCGCACCGTGCACAACCCGGGAAACGACAATGGAAAAAGAACCCATCAATACATTGAGCTGGCAAGGCGCTGTCCGCAGTGCCGGGGCAGCGGCAGCATGCCTGCACAAACCGGGAGCCGGCCGCGAAACCTCCGGCAGCGGGCGGGCGCTGCCGCAGCCGCCCGTGCCGGTGGCGCCGGGTTTCACTGCCGTTGTCGAACGGCAGCTGCAGCCATGAGCGATGCGGCTATCCTGAAGCCCGGCGGCAACTGCTGGCGGATCGAAGGCGCCGATCGCGTCAGCCTGCTGGTCGATGGCGCCGACTATTTCCACGCCTTCCGGGAATGCGCAAAACTTGCCAGAGAGTCGCTGCTGATCATCGGCTGGGATATCGACGGCAGTTTCCGGCTCGAACGGGAAGCCACCGACGACGGACTCCCCGTCAACCTGAGGGATTTCCTCGACAGCCTTGCCAGGCGCCGGGAGCAACTCCGGATCCATATCCTGGACTGGGACTTCGCGATGATCTTTGCCGCAGACCGGGAATGGCTGCCGTCATACAAGCTGGACTGGACGACCCACGAGCGCCTGCATTTCCACCTCGACAGCCACTATCCCCCGGGGGCATCGCATCACCAGAAAATCGTCGTCGTCGACGATCGCGTGGCATTCGTCGGCGGCCTGGATTTTGCCCTCGGTCGCTGGGACACCTCTGAACACCGCCCCGGTGATGCACGGCGTTGTGATACGGAAACGGATGATTCGATTCCCCAGCCCTATCATGATGTCCAGTTCATGGTCAGCGGCGCGATTGCCGGTGCCCTCGGCGACCTTGCCCGCGAGCGCTGGCACACGGCCACGGGAGAGAAGCTCGCCACACCGGCGCCGCCCGCGGCCCACGACCCGTGGCCCGGCGAGATCACACCGGACCTCACCGACGTGCAGGCCGGGATTGCACGCACCCGCCCGGAGTTCGATGGCGAGGAGGCGGTGCGGGAGGTGAAACAGCTGCTGCTGGATGCCGTTGCTGCTGCAGAGCATACGATATATATCGAAAACCAGTATTTCACTGCTGACAGCGTCGGCACCGCCCTGCGGGAGCGACTCGCGGCAGACACCGGCCCGGAGATTATCGTGATCCTGCCGGAGCAGACCGTTGGCTGGCTGTCGCAGAACACCATGGACGTCCTGCGGGAACGCCTGCTCAAACGCCTGCAGGCGGCTGACCGTC
>Ga0210064_1001248_pt1 | contig 11011 bp, 10 predicted proteins | sample Muzzi_CordC_D2_FD_185531 | JGI IMG/M metagenome (GOLD analysis project Ga0210064, IMG submission 185531) | Wetland microbial communities from San Francisco Bay, California, USA, that impact long-term carbon sequestration - Muzzi_CordC_D2 (SPAdes) | ecosystem: Environmental > Aquatic > Marine >...
CCGCCGATAGTTGCCTCTGTCTCGTGATCGAGGGCCGCGTTTTTACTTCGCCCCGTGATTCACTTCATGGACAAAACTTTTGCGCCACGGATTCTGCCACGCTTGAGCTCGAGCAGCGCGCGGTTCGCATCTTCCAGTGGGTAAATCTGCACCTCCGGTGTGATGGGGATGTCCGCCGCCAAAGGCAGAAACTCGCAGATGTCCTGGTGAGTCACATTCGCCACCGACTTGATCTCGCGCTCGAGCCAGAGGTGTTCGTGATAGCTCAAGTTCTGCAGGTAATCTTTGTCTGCGTCTTCCTTGCGGATGGCGTTGATGACCAGACGCCCTCCTGGACGGAGATTGGCCAACGCCTCGACGATAGGTTTCCACGCCGGAGTGGTGTCGATAATGGCGTCCAATGCGTGCGGTGCGCGTTGCGCGGTATCGCCGGCCCATGCGGCACCAAGCTCCAGCGCGAATGCACGCGCGTCCTCGTCTCTTGCGAACACGTAGATCGCGCTGTTCGGATAAAGGTATCGTGCCATCTGCAGCACCAGATGAGCGGATCCGCCGAAACCGGTGAGTCCGAGCCGCTGACCGTCTTCGAGCTGGCACAGCTTGAGCGAGCGGTAGCCGACGCCGCCCGCACAGAGCAGTGGCGCCGCGGCTTCATCGGAGAATAACTCGGGAATGGGATAGGCATAGTTCTCAGGTACGGTCATGTACTCGGCGTAGCCGCCGTTGACGTCTCGGCCAGTGGCGCGAAACTCCGGACTGATGTTCTCGTCTGCTTTCCCACTGGATGAATGAATCCAGCCAATGCCGACCCGGTCATTCACTTCGAGCCGTGTGGCACCGGGACCCAGAGCATCGACGCGGCCCACCACCTCATGGCCGAGAACGATGGGCAATCTCGGCGGCGCGGTCCGCCCTTCGATCTCATCGAGCTCGGTGTGGCACACACCGCAGGCGGCGATCGCGACGCGCACCTCCCCCGGTCCCGGTTCCGGCACCGGCAAATCGGCAAGCTCCAGGGGAGACTCGTTCTCGTTCAAAGAAACGATCCGATGGAGAAGCATCGCTCTCATGGGCTTATTGTCCTCATGCCGGCGCAGTGGCATGCGCCCCTGCCTCTTCGGTAATCTTGCCAGAAATCCCCGGGCAAGATGGACCGGATTCCCGAAGGGCCCGATCCCGGACGGGGGGAGAATTCCGCGATGTTTGGACGATCTATCGGCTCGTTGAGCGCCGGCGCGTTACTTGGACTGTGCCTCACGCCATTGTCGTGCACGGCCGCGCAGGGTGGCGACATACTCGGCGCGCTGACCACTTACACCACGGTCAAGGGGGACAACCTGCTCGACGTCGCTCAGCGCTTCGAAGTCGGGTATATCGAGCTCGTGGCCACGAACCCCGATATCGACCCTTGGCTGCCGGGGTCGGGTGTCGAGATTGTGGTGCCCACCGCGCACGTGCTTCCGGACGCGCCACGCCAGGGCATCGTCATTAACCTGGCGGATCTCAGGCTCTACTGGTTTCCTGCAGACGGCAAGGCGCCGAAGTCGTATCCCATCGGAACCGGTCGGCTCGGTATGACCACGCCCGTGGGAGAGACCCGAATCGTGCGCAAGCGCACCAACCCGACCTGGTTCCCGACGACGGCGACGCGCGCCGACAATCCGGAGCTGCCGGAGGCAGTGGCACCCGGGCGCCACAATCCTCTCGGGAAGTTCGCCATGTACCTCGAATGGCCGACCTATGCCATCCATGGAACGAACGATTCCGATGGCGTGGGGCGTCGCGTCAGCCGAGGCTGCATCCGCATGTACCCTGCGCATATCGAGGCGCTGTACTCGGAGGTGCCCATCGGCACCAGGGTCACAGTGGTGGATCAGCCCGCCAAGCTCGGTTGGGATCGCGGTGATCTCTATCTCGAGGTTCATCCATCGGGCGTCGAGATCGACGAGCTCGAAGAAACCGGCGGATTCGTCGCGAGACCGATTCCGGCATTGACCGATGCGCTGCGCGAGAGAGCAGGCAAGAAGGCGTCCTATATCGACTGGCAGGTGGTCGAACTGGTCAACTCACAACGCCGGGGCATACCCGTGCGAATCACCTTCGCCGACACTCGGCATCGCGGGGCACTGACAGGGGCCAGCCGCGAGCCGAGCGCCCGAGTCGGTCGCTGACATGCCTCTCCCCGACCAACAGGTTCGAAGACAGAACGCCCGCATACTTGCCATATAATGCGCTGTGCAGCTGCGAGGCGTATGAAGGAGTTACGGTTTGGCTACGCGCCTGTCCACCCATAGCGGCATCACGCGGATAGTTTATTCGAACGCCGAAATCACCTTCCGATGGATGTAGCTGGCGTCTTGTTGGAATTCAGCAAGCTTGTGGTGTGGCGCTGCGAGGGCGGTTAGCTGGCACTCGACATCGCCGGCGCCTGAAATGGTGCGTGCAAGTTATGGGCCGCGGGTTGAGTCTTCAGGGTTCGAAAGGTACAGACCAGACCATCACTTTCGATTGCGCTCGAGACGAAACGCGCAAGCGTTCCGTTTTCCCGACCAAACATCCGATGCGTTGACTGGCGTTGAGTCGCTCTGCGAGAGGTCATATTTGTCGATGGGTTGATACAGGCGCTTGCGTCATGCGCGTAGCTGGGCCGGCCCATGGTACGATCCGAACGCCGCATCGTCGGCCCCAGCAAGTCCTGAGCCATGGATTCGAGCGGATGCGGTCATCAGACGGCTGCCCACGACGGGGAGGAGCATCCGCTCGTCGCCATCGGTCTCGTCCTCGGCGCAATGTTTCTATTCACGACTACCGACGGCGCTGCCAAGTACTTAACCAGCGCACTACCGGCCGAGCAGATCATCTGGATGCGCTACGTTGTCGTCAGCATGATCCTCGCTCCAATTCTTCTGCACCGCCGCGCGGACGGTCTCTTGCGCACGCGACGACCGGGTTTGCACGTGCTGCGAGGCTTACTGTTGATGACCTCCGGCCTTCTTTTCGTCGCTGCGCTCGGGCACCTACCCCTCGAGCTCGCCACCGCGATCGGTTTCGTATCGCCGCTGTACGTAACCGCGCTCTCAATCCCGCTGCTCGGCGAGCACGTCGGGGTTCGCCGTTGGACAGCAGTAGGGATCGGCTTCCTCGGAGTCCTTGTCATACTGCGCCCCGGCGGGGCGGCGTTCACCCCGGCCATGCTGCTGCCGCTCGCGTCGTCGTTGTGCTGGGCCATCGGACTCATCATCACTCGACGCATGCGGGGGGAGGCGCACGCGCTCACGGTGCTCTCATACTCGAGCTTCGCGGGGCTAATCGCGAGCGCACCGCTCGCGTGGCTGGAATGGCGGTCACCGACGCTGGGTCAGTGGGCGCTCCTCGGTGCGATAGGGATACTGAATGCACTTGCTCAGTACTTGATAATTCGCGCTTTCATGCTCGCTCCGGCATCCCTGCTCGCGCCCTTCTCATACAGTACGATCGTCTGGGCGACGCTCATCGGCGCCCTCGTGTTCGGCACCTATCCCGATCCGGTGTCGATCGCCGGCACCATCCTTCTGGTCGGCGCCGGGCTCTACGTCTGGTACCGCGAGCGGACCCTCACGACTCCGAGCACTGCGCTCGGGGCGTCGATCAGTGAGATCGCCGAGAATCCCGAGAGCCCTGCCGGCGAATTCGAGCGCGAAGACCAGCGGTGAGCCACTTTCGAGAACATGCGTCTGACTATATCTACCGGGTGGTCATACCTGCATTCGAAGACCGGGGCCGCTCCTGGATCCGCGCATGAACGTGGAGAATATGGCCCACTTGGAACTGGAAGATTGGCGGCCTCTGGCGGCTGACAAGGGCTGCAGCGCTAGGGTGGGGCTGTCTACATGATGTCTGCACACGGAAACGAGGGGCATGGAGGGTTGCGCAACAAATTGATTTTCAGGTGGGTCGTGCAAAAATCGAAGCCTGAACCACCTGGTTCGAAGTCACACGGGACAATATGACATTTTAACCAAAACCGTCACTTGCGACGCTTGCCGCATTCGCAAACCCAACGTAATGCGCTGATTTCCTGTTTCACCGAATCTCATCGTGGCACAACTCTGGTACATGTAATTATCGATCAACAGTTACGCATGCGTGTAAAGGCTCAGACAAGATTGGACAGATGGAGTCGGCTGTTTTTGCTATTGGCGCGCTCAGGGCTTGCCGCGGATGGGGACCCTGCTCTGTTCGGCTCGGAAGCTGACCGTCGTTCTACTTCGACAGCGGCGCTGGTTGTTGAAACTAAACTGGTACCGAGATTTGCTTGCACCTGCCAGCTCGCATGAGCTCAGGTCGCCGCCATTGCCCCGTTGTCGATCACCAGAATCTCCCCATTGACGAAACTCGACTCCGCGCTGGCGAGAAACAATGCTGCCTGCGCCACTTCCTCGGGTTCGCACATGCGGCCCTGGAGGCGGGTGATGTCGTCTTCCGTGGCGGGTTCGCCGGCGGCGTTGAGCGCTTCGAGTTCGCGCATACCGTGGCCGGTGCGGATAAATCCGGGGCCGAGTGCGTTACAGCGGATGTTGCGATCGCGGAATTCGACGGCGATCGCGCGGGTGAGCTGAAGACACGCGGCTTTGCTGACGCAGTAGGCGCTTTCCAAAGGTGCGGCGGTAAGGCCTGAGATGGACGAAGTGTTTACGATGGCGCCGCCGCCCTGGTCGAGCATATGCGGAATCACGGCGCGGCAGCTGTGGATCATGCCCATCAGATTGATATTTAGCAGCCGACACCAGTCGTCAGGCGTCGTTTCGAGAAAGGGTTTTACGATTAGGGTGCCGGCGTGATTGAACAGCACGTCGATGCGCCCGAAGGCGTCGATGACCGTTTGCACCGCATCGACTACATTGTTTTCCTGGCTGACATCGGTGGGGACGAACCGGGTTTCACCGCCTTGTGACCGGATCGCTTCGACCGTGGCGGCGCCGGCTTCTTCCTGAACATCGAGAATCGCCACCCGAGCGCCTTCCCGGGCGAAGAGCAGCGAGGCGGATCGCCCGGCACCGCCGGCGCCACCGGAGATGACGGCTACCTTGTCTTCGAGTCGTCCGCTCATGAGGTTTGCGCGTTTGGCCGCGGCGAGAACACGCTGGCGTTGGCGACCTCGCCGAAGGCGTTCACCGTTTCCACCAGATCTTTCTCACCCAGGCCCCTCGCCCTCAGCATCTGGTATGCCTGGATGGCCATGGCGTTGAAGGGCAGGGGGACTCGCAAGCGCCGGCCCAGATCTTCCGCCAGGCGGTGGTCCTTGTATTGGAGATCCACGGAGAAGCCCGGCTCGAAATCCTTGCGCCGTATGCGCGGGGCGAAGTAGTCGGTGAGCCAGAAGCTCTTTGCGTCGGTGCCGTCGAAGACGTCGAACAGGGTTTCCGGATCGATGCCCGCGGCGGCGCCGAGGACAAAGGCCTCGGTAGCGATCAGGTCGTGTAGCCCGGCGATCAGGTTGCTGATGAGCTTGACGGTGCTGCCCTGTCCCGCCGGTCCGAGATAAAAGAAACGCTTACCGAGAATGGACATCAGCGGCTTGGCGCGCTCGAAGGTATCTTGGTCGCCGCCTACCATGAAGGAGATGTTGGCGGCGCGGGCGCCGTCGGTCCCCGCGCCTCCGGGCTCGCCGCCGCTCACTGGGGCCTCGATATAATCGACGCCGCGGTCTTTGGCTGCGGCATACAGTTCGCGCGCAGTATCTGGGTCGATAGTGCTGACGTCGACCACCAGCAATCCCTTTTTAGCCCCGGACAGCACGCCGTCTTTGCCGAGCATGCTGTTCCGGGCAGCGTCGGGGTTGGGCAAGGCCAGCAGCACCGCGTCAGAGGCCGCGGCCAGGGTCGAGGGGGAATCGGCCACGATAGCACCCTGCTGTTCGACGATTTTCACATGCGAGGCGTCGGCGTCGTAGACTACCAAGGTCTTCTCGGCGCGCAGCAGGTGCCCCGCGTAGATGGTGCCGATGGCGCCGAGGCCGATCTGGCCAATGGTTTGCATGCTCATAAATGACTCCTAAATATGCGAAGCGCGGAAGCGCTCCAGGAAGGTCTGCAGCCCGTCGCTTTCGGGGTTTTCCAGCACGTTGGCGGGTGTTCCCTGCTGTGCGATTTTACCGCGGTCGATAAACATTAGCTGGGTGCCGACGTCACGGGCGAAGGACATCTCGTGGGTGACGATGAGCATAGTCATGCCTTCCTCGGCGAGTTGCTGCATCACCTGCAGCACCTCGCCGACGAGCTCAGGGTCCAGCGCCGAGGTCACCTCATCGAACAGCATCACCTTGGGCTGCATGGCGAGCGCTCGGGCGATGGCGACGCGCTGCTGCTGTCCGCCCGAGAGACGCGAGGGATACTCGGCCATTTTGTCGGCGAGTCCGACTTTCTCCAGCAGGGCGCCAGCCAAGTCTTCGGCTTCTTTCGAGTTCACACCTTTGACGTTGATGGGCGCCATCGTGACGTTGTCCAGCACGTTGCGGTGGGGGAACAGATTGAAGCTCTGGAACACCATGCCGATCTCTGCGCGCACCGCAGCCATTTCCGACTCGGACTGGCGCCGACGCTTGCCGTTTTCCAGATCCCGGTAACCGATGAGATCGCCGTCGAGCCAGATCTCGCCATCGTCGTACTCTTCCAGGAGGTTGAGACAGCGGAGCATGGTGGACTTGCCGGAGCCGCTGCGGCCGATGATGGCGAGCACCTCCCCCCGGTGGACATCGAAGCTGATGCCGTCGAGCACCAGCAGGTCGCCGTAGCTCTTCTTGACGTTGTTGACGCGGATCATCGGCATGTTACCCGTATTCGGATCCTTCGAATTCGTGTCAGTGCTCATAGGTGTAGGTTCGCTCGAGACGTTGCGCGAGGATGGAAACCGGGTAGCAGATCAGGAAGTAGAGCATCATTGCGCCGAGAAACACCTGGAAGGGCGCGATAGTGCGTTCGACGACCTCCCGCGCGGCGTAGGTGAGCTCCCATACGCCCACCACCGAGACGTAGGACGTGGCCTTGATCATCATGACCGAGTTGTTGAGCAGCGGCGGAATGGAGAGCTTGATGGCCTGGGGCAGGATCACCAGCTTGAGCATGGTCCAGCGGCGCATGCCGAGGCTGCGTGCTGCGCTCACCTGGCCGCTGGGCACGGCAAGCACCGCACCGCGGGCGATCTCGGTGACGAAGGCAGCCGTATACATGATCAATGCGCCCACCACGGCGACGAAATCGCCGACGATGATCCCCGCAGCGGGAAGCATGTAGTAGGCAAGAAACATCCACACCAGCACCGGGATGCCGCGCACCACGAAGACGAAGCCGGTGATCGCCCAACGGACCGGGGCGGGGGCTATGACGCTGAAGATGCCGAGGCCGATGCCGAGGAGGGTGCCGGTGGGCACCCCTGCGAGGGCGAGCCAGATGGTCTTCAGCGCGCCGCTCAGGAGATAGGGCAGGTTGTTGAAAAAGACTTCCATTATGGCTCAGTACCTCGAACGCAGCAGATTCTCGACCATACGAAGGCCCGCACCGAAGCTGCTTGTCAGCAACAGGTAGAGCACGGCGATGAGGAGGAAGACCTCGAAGGACGCGCCGCTTCTCTCGACCACGACCTTGCCCGTCAGGGTCAGCTCCATAATGCCGATGGCGGAGACCAGCGATGTGTCCTTGATGAGAATCACTAGCTGGTTGCCGAAAGGGGGCACGATCTTGAGGAACGCCTGGGGCAGGATCACCAGGCGCATGATCTGGCGCCGCTGCATGCCCAATGCCTTGGACGCTTCCCACTGGTGCTTGCTGATGGCTTCGATGCCGGCGCGGTAGATCTCGGCTAGGAATGCGCCGTGCTGGGACGCGACGGCAATCACGCCGCAGACAAAAGCGGACAGCGGCGCGCCGATGAGCGGCAGGCCGAAATAGACCAGGTAGATTTGCAGCAGCAGCGGGGTGTTTCGCACCAGCTCGATGTAGCTCAGTACCGGCACCGACACCAGGCGCCGACGGGACATGCGCGGCCCGACGAGCACTAGTCCCCAGAGCACGGCGCCGGCGATGGCGACGGAAGCGAGGCCGAGCGTCATCAGCAGTCCGTCCCCGAAACGCGGCATCTGGCTACCTAGGTAGCCGTAGCCGAGCCAGTCCATCAAGCCGGAAATATTCATGGCTAAAGTTGTCCCGAGGCTTCGCAGATTTGGCGCTCCAGCGCATTGGCGATCTCGTGCGCCGAAGTGAGAAAAAGGATAGCGCTTTCCCGGTCGCTGCCGATTTTCCGCCCGTTATAGAGCACCCTGTTCTTCTCTATTTCGATGAGGCTGTAACGCAGTCCCCGCTCGAAGAGATCGCCCGCGTCGGCGGCGCCGTGACCGCGATAATACTGCCGCGAGGCGTCTACCTGCGGCTGAAAATCCCAGGAAGCTATTTCGCCCATAGATAGCGCTTGATTCAGGAACAGTCGCCGTTGCTGACTGGTGACGATATCCCGGGTGAGCGCCTCGGTGTCCCAGCGTTTGGCGGCTTCTTCGGCAAACGCGGCTTCGATGTCTGAATCCTCCGGTCGTCCGGCCAGATTGTTGAGTTCGTCGGGATCGGCCTCGACATCGAAAAGCTGGGGCGGATCGGTCTCACAAGTTACATACTTATACCGTCCCCGGCGGATCATCAGCAACGGCGCGGTGGTGCACTCGCACAGGATCTCGCCGAAGGCCGTGTCGGGCCAGTTATCGGTCTCACCCTCAAACAGGCCCGTGAGGCTGTGCCCGTCCAGGGCATCCATCGGCACAGGCGCATCGCCGTCGCTTGCCAGATCGATCAGGGTGGGCAGCAAGTCCACCAGTGATACGTTTTGCTTGACCCGCCGCGGGGCAAAGCGCGAGGGCTGGTGCACGACGAAGGGTACGCGCGACGACCACTCGTAGAAGCTGCGCTTGAACCACAAGCCTCGCTCGCCGAGAAACTCACCGTGGTCGGAGGTGAGGATTACGATGGTGTTTTCATGTAGATCGGCCGATCGGAGCGCACGCAGCAGGGTGCCGACCTGGTCGTCCACGTAGCTGACGGAGCCGTAGTAGGCGTGACGGGCGACGCGTAGCTGCGCGTTGCTGATTTTGGCCGCTTCGATGCCGAAGTGATCGGAGATCCGCTTGCTGTGCGGATCGCGTTCGCAGTCGTAGTCGGGCGACACTTTCGGATTATCTATGGACTCGTGGTCGTAGCGATCCCAGTATTCGACCGGCGTGTTGAATGGATCGTGGGGATGGGTGAACGAGACCGCGAGAAAAAACGGTTGGTTCGGCTGATAACGGGCGATGTCGTAGATCTTGCGCACGGCATGAAACGTCACCTCATCGTCATAATCCACCTGCACGCTTCGCTGGCATGGGCCCGCTTTGACCACCACGCCCATTTCCGAGGTCGAGGTATGCTCCTTGGGCGACCAGTCGGCAGTCCAGAGAAAGTCGGACGGGTAAATATCGGTAGTGAGGCGCTCCTCGAAGCCGTGGAGCTGGTCCGGTCCGATGAAATGCATCTTCCCACTCAGGCAGGTGTAATAACCGAGGCGGCGAAGATAATGCGCCGCAGTCGGCACGGAGGCGGGAAACTCGGCGGCATTGTCGTAGGCGCCGATGCGCGATGCGAGCTGGCCGGAGAGCATGGAAAAACGCGACGGCGCGCAAAGCGGAAAGTTGCAGTATGCGCTGTCGAATACTACGCCCTCGTCGGCGAGCGACTGCATATGGGGCGCCTTGACCACGTTGTGACCGTGAAAGGGCATTGCCGGCGCCGCCATCTGATCGGCCTGAATGAAAAGAAAGTTGGGGCGACGGTCGCGCATAAAAGCTTACTTGCAATTGCCCGGCACGCTGATTTCTTCATCGTGTAGAGGCGCCCATAGGAACGGGCGCAGTCGACTGCCGCCCGGTGGGGCGCTAGCATGGGTGCTGACTGCGGCCCGCGCTCTTGCAGGATCGGCATTGAGTTTTTCAAAACGCATTAGGAAGCCGAAGTCATGAATCGCAAACGGAGCGGCGAACAAAATGCTGAGTCCGCGTGGAATACCCCCACGGGCAAGGTGTTTGCCCTGCTGCAGACTCTGGCGGACAACCACGGCGCAAGGTCGCTGTCGGATCTCGCCGTGTCCCTGGGGCTCGCAAAGACTACCGTGCACCGCATTGTGGCACAGCTTCAGGATTTGGGTTACCTGCAGCGAGAGCCGGGAAGCCGGAAACTGAGCGTGTCGCCCGGACTCTGCCGATTGTGCATGGATCTCATCGCGGCGAGCGCGCGTCTCGCGCCGCGCCACGAGGTGCTGCGTGCGCTTGCCGAAGAGATTGGGGAGAGTTGCAGTGTCGGCCTGCGCGTTGGTTACGAAGTGGGTTATGTGGATGACGTCGCGGCCAACGTGCCGCTGGCGGTGCACTTTAGTGCCGGGCGCCGGGCCCCGATGCACTGCACCTCCATAGGAAAGCTCTATCTTGGCAGGATGAGCGACGCGGAGTGGCACCGATATCTTGCCAGCAACCCGCTGCGCCGGTTCACTGAACGCACCATCATCGATCCAGAAACGCTGCGGGATCAAACTCAGCGCGCCGCCCGCGACGGCTTTGCCTCCACTGAGGAAGAGTACGTGCTGGGAGTGGTGGGTGCCGCCGTGTTCGTGACCGGGCCTGGATCGCGAATTTACGCCGGGCTGGCGTTTCATGCCCCGGCTGCGCGCCTCACTCACGAAGATGCGCTTCGGCTTCGCCCTCATCTCGAGGGGGCCGCCGAACGCCTCGTGTCCACGTTCGACTCCTGATTCCATCTCCTCCGCCTCGTCGGTGTTGTCGTGGGGCCGGTTGGGCTGGTCAAGGGATCTTGACCTGAATGTACGAGAAATGCCAACATCCTGTTCTGAATTCTCGTACAGAACCCTATATGAGTTGAACCGGGATCTCTCTGGCTACATTAATCTGCCGGTGAGGGGTGCCCGGGCCGCACCCTCGGCACCGAAATAGAGGGGCCCTCCA
>Ga0210064_1001249_pt1 | contig 11009 bp, 8 predicted proteins | sample Muzzi_CordC_D2_FD_185531 | JGI IMG/M metagenome (GOLD analysis project Ga0210064, IMG submission 185531) | Wetland microbial communities from San Francisco Bay, California, USA, that impact long-term carbon sequestration - Muzzi_CordC_D2 (SPAdes) | ecosystem: Environmental > Aquatic > Marine >...
CGCCGTTGCTGCTGTGTTTTATCGACGATCACTCCCGGCTCGTCTGCCATCTGCAGTGGTATCTGAATGAAACGGCCGAGGTGCTGGTGCATGGTCTGTGTCAGGCCCTGCAGAAGCGTGGCCTGCCCAGAGCCCTGATGACCGACAATGGCGCGGCCATGAAGGCCGAGGAACTCAAATCGGGGCTACACGAGCTCGGCATACTGCACGAGACCACGCTGCCATACAGTCCGTATCAGAATGCCAAGCAAGAGACCTTCTGGGCCACGGTGGAAGGACGTCTGATGGCGATGCTCGAAGGGGTATCTGAGCTGACCCTGGAACGGCTCAACGCCATCACCCAGGCCTGGGCGGAACAGGAATATCATCAGCATCTGCATAGCGAGATCGGCACCACGCCGCTCAAGCGCTTTCTCGAGGTCACCAGTGTGGGTCGCGACTGTCCGGACTCGCAGGCGCTGCGGCGGGCCTTTCGCTGCACCACCACGCGCAAGCAACGCCGCAGTGACGGCACCATCAGCCTCGAAGGCAAACGCTTCGAGATCCCGGCCCGCTACCGTCATCTGGAATGTCCCATGGTCCGTTATGCCCGCTGGGACCTGCGGGCCGTCGAACTGATCGATCCCCGGGCACTGACGCCGTTGTCGCCGCTGTATCCCTTGAACAAGACCGCCAATGCCAATGGCCAGCGTCGGGCACTGCAACCAACGCAAACCGGTCCCGCTCCCAGACAAAGCGATGAATTGCCACCGCTGCTGCGCAAATGCCTGGCGGACTACGCCGCCACCGGCCGTCCGCCGGCCTATCTTCCCCATCCCGCTTCGGAGAAAGACACATGAACAAGAAACTGCTTGCCCTGTATGGCCTCAAATGGAACCCCTTCTCGCCGGAACTGCCCATCGAAGCCCTGCATACCACACCGAAGATAGAAAGCTTCTGCTGGCGTGTCGAACAGGGACTGATCCGTGAAGGGGGCTTTGCCCTGATCACCGGTGACCCCGGTACCGGCAAGAGTGTGGTGCTGCGAATGCTGGCGGAACGACTGGGGCAGTTGCGTGACCTGACCGTAGGCGCCATCGTCCATCCCAGTGGCAACCTGGCCGACTTCTACCGCGAGATGGGGGATCTGTTCGGCGTCGAACTGCGGCCGCACAACCGCTGGGGTGGCTTCAAGGCCCTGCGGGAACGTTGGCTGGCCCATCTTGAGGGCACCCTGTTGCGCCCGGTGTTACTGATCGATGAGGCCCAGGAGATGCAACCGGGCGTGCTCAGCGAACTGCGCCTGCTGTCGAGCATGCAGTTCGACTCCCGCAATCTGCTCAGTGTTGTGTTCGCCGGTGACGGTCGCCTGAATACCAAGCTGCGCCGGGACGAACTGCTGCCCCTGGGCAGCCGTATCCGCACCCGCCTGATCATGGAGTATGCCAGTCGTGATGAACTGGCCGATTGCCTGAACCATCTGTTGACCAGCGCCGGCAACGCGCACTTGATGACCCCGGAGCTCGCCGCCACCCTGTGCGACCACGCCGTCGGTAACTACCGCGTGCTCACTGGCATGGCTAGTGAACTGCTGGCCACCGCCGCACAACGCGAGCTCACTCAACTCGATGAAAAGCTCTTCCTGGAACTGTATAGCACCACGCCATCCAAACCCCGCAAAACTGCCTGAGCAACCGAGGACACACCGATGAATCACCCGTCACTCCTGTTCGTTGACCCGCCCGAACTATCGGACAAAACTGCCAGTGAAATGCTCGACTTCCTGTACGAACTCACTACCGCGTTCGAAAACCACTACGCCGCTCAACTACGGCGTTACTATCAGGAAGGTGATCGATCTCAACAGGATCTGCTTGAGGACTTGAACGACGAGCTGCCGACCTTCTAATCTCAGAACTTCATCAACACCAACACCGGCAGGGAACCCGGTCACTACACTCCCGTTCAGCATCACCGGAGATCCCATCAAATAGCGTGAACATGACCACATCGATTATCGTGATCACGCTCAGTGGCGTATCGGCTGCTGTCGCCAGGCAGCGAATGGCGCTTGCACCGGCACTGGTTCGAGCACAGTGCGTTGCGTGATCTGCTCGGCGCCGACGACGGCCTGGCCGACATCCACAAGCTGTACGCTTGTCACGATCGCCTGGTGGAACACAAGGCCGCGGTCTTCGATCATCTGGTGCAACGCTGGCGCGATCTGTTCAACGTCGAATTTGACGTGCTGCTTTACGATCTGACGAGCACGTACTTCGAAGCCAATCCGCCGTTCGATGACGACGACAAGCGCAAGTACGGTTACTCGCGCGACAAGCGTCCGGACTGCGTGCAAGTGGTCATCGCGCTGGTGGTCACGCCCGAAGGCTTGCCGCTGGCCTACGAAGTGCTGCCGGGCAACACGGCAGACAGTACCACGCTGCGTGATTTTCTCGCGCGCATCGAACATCAGTACGGCAAGGCGAGAAGAGTCTGGGTCATGGACCGCGGTATCCCGACGGAAGCGACGCTCGAACAGATGCGCCACAGCGATCCGCCGGTACACTACCTGGTTGGCACGCCCAAGGGCCGCTTGTCGAAGCTGGAGAAGGACTTGCTGCGTAAACCCTGGCAGGACGCCCGGCCCGGTGTGCAGGTCAAGCTCTTGCCGCAGGACGGCGAGCTGTACGTGTTCGCCCACAGCGCGGATCGCGTCGCCAAGGAACGTGCCATGCGCAAACGCCAGCTCAAGCGTTTATGGGCGCGGCTCAAACAGCTCGCGGACATGACGCTTACGCACAAAGAGCTGCTGATGAAGCTCGGCGCGGCGCGCAGCCAGTATCCCTCCGGCTGGCGGCTCGTCGACGTGCAGGTCCACGATCAAAACCCGACGTTCGCCTACCGTCTCAAGCGCGACAAGCTCAGGCAGGTCCGGCGTCGCGAAGGTCGTTATCTGCTGCGCACCAATCTCACCGGCAGCGACCCCGCCGAGCTGTGGCGTTACTACATCCAGCTCACGCAGGTCGAAGAAGCGTTCAAGAATCTCAAAGGCGATCTTGCGATCCGGCCGATCCACCACCAGAAGGAAGCGCGGATAGAGGCACACATCTTCATTGCCTTCCTGGCCTACTGCCTGCACGTCACGCTCGCCCAGCAACTGCGAGCGCATGCACCCGGACTGACGCCACGCAGCGTGCTCGAGAAGTTCGCCGCCGTACAGATGATCGACGTCGAAATCCCGACCACCGACGGTCGAACCATTACCTTGACTCGCCACACCGAGCCGGAGCCCGAACTCAAGCTGCTGCTGGAGCGGTTGCGGCTCGAACTGCCGGCTCAGCCACCGCCCAAAATCACAACCGCCCAGGCCGAAACCGCCACCCCCATGTAGTGCAGACCTTTGGGGTGCGGTTCATATCAATCAATAAGTTGCCGGCACCGCAGCGCCGAATCCGCTAAGTTGGGCTAGTCCGGTTGCGACAGGTGCATGAGCGATTTCAGTTCCCTGACGATATCTCCCAGCGAACGCTGCCCGTAGCGACCTTCATGCTGTGAACCGAGGTGGGTCAACAGATCCAGGTACAAGTCAGCCGGCAGTACGTTTTCGAGGTATTCCAGGGCGGTGCCGCGCAGGTTGACGTCCTCGCTGAGGGTCGCCTGCATCGCGAGGTAGACGGCATCCGGATCAAGAATCAGCGCCAGCAGGGTAAACACATGTTCCACACCGCGGTCGACCTGGGGGGCGGCCGGTTCAGCGTCCGGGCTGCCATCCAGCTGCAGGGCACGATTGCGTATCGCCCACTCCTCCGGGCTGGTCCTCAATTCCTGGTGTATCGCGGTGAATACCTGCTGTCGTGGCACCTTGAGATGCCGGTTTCTGCCACGCATGCGCGCCAGTGAGCGCGCGCAGCTGTAGCGGACATTGAAACTCTGGTCCACCATGCCAAGCAGCAGGCCGCTGATGGAGCGCGGATTGTGGCTGGCCTCCAGCACACCCGGCAAGCGCTGGCGTGCGCGCAACGGGACATCCGGGTCGAGCATGGCGTCGATCAGCTGCCCGGTGATTCGCGGTACCATCCAGCGGAGTTCCGTACGCACGTCATTGGAAATGTCATCGTTGGCCAGCAGCGGTATGACGCAGGGGATCAGGCGGATATCCATCGCGGAGTTGCCGAGTGCCCTGTAGATGCGATCGGTATCGTCCGAGCACAGGTCGTTGACGGTATTCGCGAACTGCAGCGAGGCATCGATTTCGTTGTCCTGCATCGCCGAACGATCCTGCATGAGGGCAAGCTTCGACAGCAGGAATTCGCGTTCGGAATAGGCGTTTGATTCGGCCAGGATCTGCTGGGTCGTGGCGTCCACAATATCGCTTTCCTGGATATTGACTGCGCCACTGCGCAGGCTGCGCGCCAGCTGGTCGATATAGCCCTGGTTCAGCCGGGTGATCACGAACAGCACCGCCAGGGCGAGCAGCACCGCGCAGCCGGTGACCATGGCCGTGGGCAGCTGCGGTACCAGGAACAGCAACAGCAACAGCAGGCCGCTGCCGATCAGGTCGCCCAGCCGGTCGCTGGCGACATCGATGATTGCCTTGGTCGGTCTTTTTTTATGCGGGGACAGCGGCGTGTACAGCAGCTCAAAGGCGGATCGAAACAGGGAGTTCACGAGGATCGCATGCCCGCCACGCAGCAGGACCATTGACCACAGCCGGGTGAATACAGTCCCGACAGTGCCGAATACCGCGATGGCGACCGGCAGGATCGCGAGTGTCGTGCCGATGCCGAAGCGCTGCAGAATGCGCCTGCCAAGCAGCGTCTGCAGGGCAAATCCGGCCAGGCCGGCGATGGCATAGAAGGTGGCAAAGAATGCCACCAGCGATTCACTGTCCTGGTAACGCATGGCGGCTTGCGACTTGAGGGCATAGTCGAGCAGTGCCGCCATCACGGCAACCAGGATCATGAGCAGCGCCATCCATTGCAGGTAACGGGTGCGCGCGATAACGGTAAAGGCCGAACGCGTCCTGACTGCCTCATCGGCAGCCGGGGCCACGCTGGTGACCGGACCACCAATGCCGCGGGTCGCCAGCAGACAGATTACGTGCAGGCCACTCAGAAACAGCAGCATGCTGCGCACATCCATCAGTGCACTGACCCGTGCGGCCAGCACCCCGCCGATTACGCCGCCGAGTGCGGCGGCGGCAGCGATGCGCGCTACGCGCTGTTTGGCCGAGTGGGGATCAAACCGCTCGTTGATGATCGACCAGAAGCCGCTGATGAGGATGGCGCCGAATACCGCCATGTGCAGGTACAGAATCACGGATGCCATGCGCGGCTGGTAATCCAGCAGCAGCCATTCACCGACGAACAGCAGCGCGCTCAGTCCGAATATCGAGGGTATCAGCCGGATCGGGCTGATATGCGCCAGTAGCCGTGACATCACCAGCACGCCGGCCATCGAGGCGATGGCCGCGGCAATAACGATCTTTGGCAGGTTGGTGACGTCAAAATTGGACAGGAACAGCGCGTCACGGGTTGCCTTTCCGGCAACCTGCTGCCCGATGATGACGGTTGCAGCGAGGAGTGCAAATGCCATTGCCGTCGAGTCTGATCGACTGGAAATCGCCATCGAATGTCTTCCCGGTGGTTGTCAGCCAGGGCGCAGGCTATCGCGCGCGATTCGGCATGTTTGCTGCCGATGCCTTGTGATGTTCGCGCACCAGCATGATGCCGAACAGCAGCCACAGCATCACGAGTGATACGTTGAAGATGAAAAATTGCCGGGTTGCCAGCGAGAGGAACTGCACGCCGACCAGTACCGTGAATGCAGCAAGGCCATCCCCCAGCCTGACATAGAGGGTATCGATGGCGGGTTTCCCACGGAACTTCATGAGCGAGTCGACCGGGAGCCAGAGGACATGGCGCGAAGTGTTATTGATCGAATAATCCGTTGCATTCTCTGCAATCTTCATCACTTTTACGATGGCCAGGATCGGCAGCAGCGCCATGGTAGTGTAGGACACCATCGCAATGACAGGAAGTATCAGCAGGATGGCTGCGAAGCCGCCGTGCTTCAGCATTCGCGATGCGACCAGCGACTGCAGCAGCAGGGCAATGATATTCACCCAGAAAAAAAAGTTTCCATAAAATGCAGTCGTTCCGTTGCGGGTGAATTCGAGTATGGCCCGGGGTTCGGTCACACCCTGATCGACAGCCTGCGCTGCCAGGGTCTCCTGTACAACCCGAAACAGCAGGTTCTCGCCGTTGGTATTCACCCAGTTGGTCAGCAGTGTGACAACAGCGGCTGCCAGCAGGAAACGACTGATGAGGACCAGTCTGGCGCCGCTGAGGAGAAAACCGAGCCCCCTCTCCTCCACCACGGCTGCCGGCATCACGGGTTTATGGACAGGTGCCGTGACGCTGTTGCTGTAGTGCGCATCGACGAAACGGGTCAGCATGATTGATGCTAGCAGTGGCAGGATCGCAACTAGCAGCAGCGCATCCGCGGGCACGATATCGTATCTAACGAGTAGATCGACAATCCATGAGCCGGCTGCTGCACCGGAAGTCGCTCCGATGGCGATCATGGGCAGCATCCGCCTGCCGCCTTCGTCGGTGTAGATGTCTGCACAGAACGTCCAGAACTGCGCAACCACGAAGACGCCGAACATGCCGACCCAGAGATAGAAAATGATGCCTGTAGCCGGCAGACGCGCGAAGAAAAAATCCGGCTGGAGGAACCAGAAAATAATCATGTTCGAGATGCAGAATAGGGTTGCCCGGGTAATCAGTACGGATCGCTGCCAGCGACCGGCAAGGCGCCCGTACCAGCCGACAACGAACAGCAGAAGCACGCTCTGGGCAAAGCTTGAGTAGGCCTTGACCTCCATCTTCGACAGACCGGAGATGTCCGAAATTGCAATCCAGCCTTCCCGCAGCGGCTTGATGAAGTAATAGGCGCACAGGATGAGGAAGATGTTGGTGAACATCAGCAATGCCTTGGGACCTTCACCTGGGCGTATTTCGGTGAAGATTTGCAGTATTCGCTCGGTCTTCGAGAGCCGCGTTCCGGTCATCGGGTTTTTTGCCTGGTTCTGTTCATGGAACATCCCACGATAGTCCATCGCGCTGACTGCGGTCGAACTGTACTGACAGCGCCACACTCGGCCGGCTGCGAGAAAAAATACGCACCCGTACCGCCTGGCCATATCGTCTGCAGCGGCGCTAATCAGCCGTGCCATGTCGATGTGCGATGCCGCGGGTGTCAGCGATCGTTATTCCGCATATCCTGATCGCTGTTTCAAACATCGGAGACTACCGGCAGATGTACTTCCGGAAGCATGTGCCGATATCCAGTAAACGTGTTGCTATTTGCGCCAGTTGATTGACGCCACACTGAACGTATGGCCAATAGGCAGATGATTATTCAACCGGGATAATACTTAAGGCATGTTAAATCAATCCGCTAGGCTTGTCCTGCAAATATGCGTCATCACTTTGACTGAGAACCGGTTCACGGAATATTACACGTATTAATGTTTTGATAAATGCTGATTTATTGATACAATCCCGCGCCATGATTGCCATCCGAGCAGCAGTATTAAGTTTGTTGACACTCATCGCAGCGACACCGGTATTCGCCGATGCGCTCGACGGCTACCCCTCCCTGTGGGAAAGCTCCGATCCCGGCCTGCAGGCAAAGCTTGACAGGACACTGAAGAAACTGGGGCTTGATGCTGCAGTGCGCAACGGGAAACTCGGTGTCGCGCTGGTCGATATCACCGACATTGATGAACCCCGCGTTGCTTCTGTCAACGGCGACGAGATGATCTACGCCGCAAGTCTCCCCAAGATCGCTATCCTGCTGGGCGCTTTTGTCGAGATACAGCGGGGCAGGATGAAGCTGGATGAGGAAACACGCGCATCGCTTACCCGCATGATCCGTAACTCGTCCAATGCCGATGCCACCGCCATGCTGAACCGGGTCGGCAAGAAGCGGCTGCTCGAAATACTGCAGTCCGAAGATTACCACCTGTACGACCCGCTGGTGAACGGTGGTCTCTGGGTGGGCAAGGAGTACGGCAAATCGGCCGCGTACAAGCGCGACCCCCTGCACAATCTTTCGCACGGCGCCACGGCGCTGCAGGCCGCACGTTTCTACTACCTGCTGGAAACCGGGCGGCTGGTCAATGCAAAGCTGACCGCTGAAATGAAGGGCATGCTGGGGAATCCCGGTATCCACCACAAGTTTGTCAAGGGGCTGGCAGATCACCCCGAGGCGAAGATCTATCGCAAGTCCGGCTCATGGAACAAGTGGCATGCGGACAGCGCCATTGTAGAAGCGGAAGGCCACGAGTACATCATCGTTGCGCTGGCCGAAAATCCCGATGGTGGCCGCTGGCTGAGCAGCATGATTGCGCCCATCCATGAATTCATGGTGCCGAGCAGACTGGCCAGCAACGAGCACCGTTAGACAGCAGTCCTTACGGCAGTCTCAATGGCTGTCTTTTTGCAACCCCCCCTCTTCAGCATGCGCCGTCTTCCGGTGTGCATCCGCTGCCCGCGTCTTGATTAACTCATGCAGCCTGGTTGCCAATGCCCAGTGCAGGCGTGCCGCATCCTTGCTCAGCCGGTTGGTATGCAGGCTTACGAGATAGAAATACCGGGGTTCGTCTGCGGGTGATTCGACAATCGCCACAGAATTCATGATATTGATCCGGTCGCCCCTGAATGGCGGGCAGGCACCGTATTGTTCCGCCGTGCAGGCATACAGAGAGCCCGATTTGTAATATACGGCGGCGTCTTGCATGGCGGGTGATGCGGCATAACGGGTTCTTTGCTCCGTGACATACAGCAGTCGTTTCAGTTCACGGCTGGAGAATTCGTCGACGATCCTGCCCTGTTCCAGTTTGAGCAGAAAGTCGACCAGTTCGCGACTGTTGGCGTGGCTGGCGCCACCGGGCACCAGAGCCTTCCCGGTACGGGTAAAGAAACTTCCCTGGCTGAGTTGCATCGTGTCGATACCGCTGCGTTGCAACGTTCCCCGCAGGCTGCGCTGCAACAAGCCGCTCAGTTCCCGTTTGGGAGTCTCCTCGAGGAATCGCCGTGCCTCTGCATCCGTTACCGGGTACTGCCTGCCGAAATGCGCCAGTAACAGGGTCTGCTGCATGCAGACGGAGGCCGCGGCGTTGGAACTGGCGGAAAGCATCCAGTCGAGCCAGTTCCAGAGTGTGGCGCTGTCACCGATTTGCAGTGGACGGCGTGTCAACGTACGGCTCTCCGGGTCCCACAGCCTGACCTTGTGTTCATCACCGATGACAAGTTCGTCCGCTGTGACCCGCGTATTGCGCAGTATGGCGAGTCGCTGTTCCAGGTCATCCGGCCAGGCATCAGCGAGAGCCTGGAACAGGGCCGCGGCGGCAACGAGTTTGCCGATGCTGCCCGGGTGGAACATGGCGGTGTCACGATAGCCGGCATAACGCGGTGAGTCCGGGTCAGACAAATCCAGTATGGCCAGACTGAGTCCCTCTGCATCGGCGCCCAGCAGCAACCTGAGCTCGGCAGTAAATCCGGGGTCGGGTGCAGGCAGTTCCAGTTGCCGGGCCTGTAACAGTCGCAGGTCTGTGGCCTGCAGGGGCAGCAGTTCGCCTGCCGGTTTCTGCCTTCCGGGAATGACGCCCTCGTGCGCAAGGCGTGCCTGTTGCAGGCGCAGGATGCCGCGCTCCTCGCTGCCGTACAGGGGGTATCCTGTTGTCACGCAACTCCAGCCCAGCAGAGCCAGCGTCAATGGGCTCAGCATGCATTTTCGAATCATACTGTCTGATGGTACCGGATTTTGCGAACTCGCATGCGGCCTTGTACACTCACGGCAGAAAACGCGGGCCGGGAGCAAGCCTGGAATAATGAGTAAAAACTCTCAACCGGCTATCTGGCCGCCATCCCGCCTGTGCATCCTGGCTACAAGCCTGTCTCTCGTGGCGCTGGCCGGTTGCGCGAAGCCTGCCGTCGATATCAAGGCACCCGAAATGCTGAATGCCACGCTTTGGCAACACTCGTCAGCAGAGTATGAAGTCGCGGTGCAGCAAGCTTACCGGCTGGCGCAGGAAAACCTCAATAAGGCACTGGTGGACAAACGGTGGAACGCTGCGCTGGAACAACATGGCGACGAGGCCACCCTGCCTCCCGCTATCCTGCTTGATCTGGACGAGACTGTCATCGACAATACGGAGTATGAGATCCGCATCATCAGGGAACTGGGTCAATATTCTCCGGAGAGTTTCGCGCAGTGGTGCGAGTCGGCGCAGGCACCGGCAATTACCGGCGCCGCTGAATTCCTGGAATACGCGGCGAGCAGGCAGGTGGCGGTATTTTACTATAGTGCACGCAAGGAGGCCTTGCGTGGCTGCACAGCGCGAAACCTGCGGGCGCTGGGGCTGCCTTTCGCCAGTGAATCGCACCTGCTGCTGGACGATGGCACAACCAAGTCTGAATACCGGAGCATGATAGCCGCGAAGTACCGTTTGCTGCTGCTGGTGGGTGATAACCTGGAAGACTTCGTTGAAGGGTCAAAGACGCAGTCCGGGTTGAGGCGGGAACTGGCACAACGGTATGCCTCACGCTGGGGCCGGGAATGGATCATCCTGCCGAACCCCATGTACGGTCACTGGGAGTCGACCACCTACGACTTTGACTACCGCCTGCCACGCGACCAGCAGTTGCAGCGCAAGCGGGACGCGCTGCAGTAGGTCGGTTAGGGTTGTGGACCCTGTGGGTCCGGCTGTGGCGTCTCAAGAGTTTCTTCAGCGTCTGGTTGCGTCAACTCCCTGGTCTTGTCCCAGGCCTTTGCGCTGCCCTCTTTCGTGGCATCCCAGGCTTCGCCGGAGACTTCTTTGGTTTTGTCCCAGGCCTTTGCGCTGCCCTCTTTCGTGGCATCCCAGGCTTCGCCGGAGACTTCTTTGGTTTTGTCCCAGGCCTTTGTGCTGCCCTCTTTCGTGGCATCCCAGGCTTCGCCGGAGACTTCTTTGGTTTTGT
>Ga0210064_1001250_pt1 | contig 11006 bp, 1 predicted proteins | sample Muzzi_CordC_D2_FD_185531 | JGI IMG/M metagenome (GOLD analysis project Ga0210064, IMG submission 185531) | Wetland microbial communities from San Francisco Bay, California, USA, that impact long-term carbon sequestration - Muzzi_CordC_D2 (SPAdes) | ecosystem: Environmental > Aquatic > Marine >...
ACCATCGCCGTAACCGCATGGGCGCCCGAGTCCGGCGCCGCTGAGGTCCCGACATTCGACTGCGTCATCCAACCCACCGAATTCGTCGAGCTCAGCAGTCCGGTGCCCGGGATTATCGACACCATCGACGTGGACCGAAGCGACCCGGTTGAGAAGGACCAAGTGGTGGCTATGCTGCAGTCAGATGTTGAGCAGGCACAGGTGGAACTCTCCAAACAGCGCGCCGGCTTCGACAGTGAAATCGAATCCAAGCGCGCCAGTCTCAGCTTTGCTCGGCGCAACCAGGAGCGCACGCAAAAGCTTTTCAACAAAAAGGCCGTGCCGTTCCACGTCCTCGACGAGGCCAAGACCGACGCGATACTCGCCGCCACGGAGCTTCGCACCGCAGAGCAGAACAAGCGCATGGCCGAACTCGAGCTCGAACGCGCCGAAGCGACCCTGGCGCTTCGCACTGTGCGCAGTCCCATCTCGGGGGTGGTGGTGGAGCGCCTCAAGGCACCCGGTGAATTCATCGAGGACAAGCCCATATTGCGCATTGCGCAGCTCGATCCCCTGCGCGTAGAGGTCATCGTGCCCGTGGGCAAGTTCGGCACCATCACCACCGGCATGCGCGCGGAAGTGACCCCCGAGCTTGCCAGAAAGCGAAAATACATCGCCCAGGTAACCATCGTCGATAAGGTGGTGGACGCCGCCAGCGGCACCTTCGGCGTGCGCCTGGAGCTCCCCAACCCTGGTAACTACATCCCGGGGGGCCTGCGCTGCAGCCTCACTTTTCTCGACTAGTCACCCCATCACCCCGTCTCCGGTGCCCGCAAACCAATCACACCGGACTAAAAGCAGGCCAAAAATCACCACTCCAGGCGAAGTCCAGCAGAAATCGGTCGAAAGTACGAACCAACGCACACTCGCAACCTGTCCACACCGCATTCTCGTGGTGGATTTACCGATATAAAGACTGACGCCCGGCACTGCGGAAAATCACGGTTGCGCCTGTAGGGTGAAACTTCAGCGGCATGGGAATGAATTTTATCAGCACGCTGCGGACAACGACGGAGAGACGGTGCTTTTAGCGAAGAAGCCATCGAAGACGCCGATATGCAGAGTCCTCACGGAAGAACTCGAGCCGCGTCTGCAGTTTTCGGCGGATCTTACCGCCGTGTTCGCTCTAAGCAGGTTGCTCGGCAGCGTAGCCGGTGCGCCGACGAGTCAGGTGCGGGTGGCAAATCCGACGCTGCCGGACATCGAGAGGAGTCCGACTGTTACGCTGCAGCTGAAGGAGACCGATTCGGACACCTTGGGGTTGAGTGACACCGTCAATGTGACGATACAACTTAATGACCTAATAGGTGCCGCCGAGAAGATGATTGGCAGGAACAACGCGTCCAGCGGTTGCTGGATCCGATCGGAACCGCGAACAAAGAATAAGTCGCGGGAGTCAGCACAGTGAAAAAATTGAAACTGAAAAAGCTCAAGTTCAAGCTCAAGAAGCCGAACATCAATCCCTTTGTCAGGATGAGCCTGGGTCTTGTGTGTTTGACACTTTGCATGGTGCTCGTCGGCGACATGGTGCTCGGACTGACAAGTGACGAACGCCGCTCGCTTCTGGACCAGCGCAAGAAGATCTGTGAAACCCTCGCCGTTCAGTTCTCCGAGCTCGCGGAATCGGGTGAAATCGACACGATCCGCAAATCCATGCAATCGCTGGTGGCCGGAAACGCGGACGTGATGTCGACTGCACTCGTTAACATCGAAGGGGAGATCCTTTCGTCCGCAGGCGATCATGCGAAATTCTGGCAGCCGCCTGGCGGGCATAGCTCTACGCCAACCCATGCCCAGGTACCGATCTTCTCCGGCGACGAGCAGTGGGGCACGGTAGAAGTGAGTTTTGCGAAGACAGCGCTCGATTTCTCGGGTTTGCTGGAAGATCCGCTGGTCAGATTCATGGCCTTTCTCGCGCTCGCGGGCTTCGCGGGCTATATGTTTTTCATGAAGAAAAGTCTGAAGGACCTGGATCCGAAAGCGGTCATTCCCGACCGCGTACGATCGGCCCTCGATCTGTTGGCCGAGGGTGTCGTGATGGTGGATCAGAAGGCTGACATCGTATTGGCGAACTTGGCCTTCGCATCGAAGGTGGGCAAGGACGTCAATAGCCTGTTAGGGCAATCGTTGTCGAAGATGGCTTGGCATGCTAGTGACGCAAAGGCGAAGCGGGTGAGAGAAAGAAATCTCCCTTGGGTAAAAGCCATGAAGGAGAGCGACACGCAAACGGAAAACCTCTTGTCCCTCACGACCGCAGCAGGTGAGAAACGGGATTTTTCAATCAATAGCTCGCCAATCATGGATGATGGAAAAAAGATTCGCGGTGCCATGGCGACCTTCAACGACCAGACGGCATTGCAACAGGCGAACTCCGTGCTCGTCGACATGATGGACAAGCTCAAGAGCAGCCAGGAGCAGTCAAAAACGCAGAACGTGGAGTTGCAGCGGCTTGCGACTCAGGATCCGCTCACCAACTGTTTGAATCGTCGCTCGTATTTCGAGAAGGCTGAGCTCGCTTGGGCCAAGGCGGTGGCTGAGAGCCAACCTCTCGCTTGTATCATGACGGATATCGATCGCTTTAAGTCCATAAACGACACTTTTGGTCATGCCGTTGGCGATCAAGTCATCGAGGCCGTGGCGAAGCATCTGAAGTCGAGTTTCAGAAAAACGGATCTCATCTGCCGATACGGCGGTGAAGAGTTTTGCATTCTGATGCCGGGCGCCGAGCTTGGTCAGGCCGTCAAGATCGCAGAGCAGGCGAAAGCAGCCATCGCAAAAGCTATCGGCGGAAAACTCAAGTCGAAGACGCCAATCTCGGTGACTTCGAGCTTCGGGGTGTCTTCGCTGACCCACGGAGCGACAGACGTGGCCGAGCTCATCAACCAGGCGGATAAGGCGCTTTACCTGGCCAAGCAGTCCGGCCGCGACAAAGTCTCTCGCTGGGACCAGGTCCAGGACGACAGGGCAGCCTGAACCGGGAACTCGCCGGAATGAAGCGATAGGGCGCCTTCACGCTGGTCGTTTCGGCACCTGGTTAAAAGGATTCATTCCCCGAGCACGGTGTACCTGGTTGGCGGTGCTCGGATGGGCGATCCGGCCAAAATCCAGCCATTTGCGCGGACTTTCACCGACCGCTCTCGATTCCTTTCTAGTTTCAATCCGATCTGCGACGGATTCCACGATTATGCGCCTGTCCAGCGCGAAGTTAAGCCCATAAATTGCCGTTATAGAAGTGTATACATGGCGTAATCCAGCCTTAGGACGGGGCAGTTACGCCTGTGTTGTTGCGCGTGTGGGGCCAAGGAATGGCATTACTTTTCCGGCTGCCGCAGGCGGCAAGAAGAAGTAACGAAGAAGTAACAATGAAGAAGACGCCACTTAAAACGCCGATACGACGAGCTCTCATGGAAGAGCTGGAGCCGCGTCTGCTGTTCTCGGCGGACTTGCCCGGCGTGCTCGCCCAGTCCGGGCTGTTCGGTGGCAATGCGGAGCCCACGCCTCCCGCCATTATCTCCATGGTCGACGCCCCGGCTGTGGGCGTTATCGTCGGCAATAGCGAACAGACCTCGAGTGATGCCACCTTCACGCTTTCCGAGCTCAAGGTCTCCACCCAGCTGAAGAAGGAGCTGGTATTCGTCGACGCTGGCGCGCCGAACTATCACCAGCTCATCAACGACCTGATGAAGGCCCAGGCCGAGGGCCGGAATATCGAAGTGGTAGTTTTGGAAACCGGCCGCGACGGCGTCGAGCAAATCACCGAGGCGATGGCGCAGCGCCGCGACGTCAGCGCCGTGCACATCGTCTCTCACGGCTCCGACGGAAGTCTGCAGCTCGGCGACGCCAAATTGAACGCCTACAACCTGGAGAATTACCGCGACGCCATCAAGAGCTGGCGGGCGTCCATGACCGAAGGTGCCGACCTGCTGATTTACGGCTGCGATTTCGCTGGCAGCGCCCAGGGCCGGGAGATGGTGGAGACGCTGTCCGCGCTCACCGGTGCCGATGTGGCCGCGAGCACCGACAAGACCGGTGCCGCTGCCGTGGGCGGTGACTGGGACCTCGAGTACAAAGCCGGCGACATCGAAACGGACGTGGCCCTCAGTCTGAACGTTCAGCAGAGCTGGGAGCACACCTTAGCGACATCGACCTTCCAGGAAGGTGTGAGCGGATATGCCGGGACCCAGGACACACAACCCTCAGAGGGTACACCCGATACGACTTACGAGAACGTCCAGATAATCAATCCCGATCAGAGCAGCGGCGGCGGTGAGAGGGCCGGGTTGCTCCGCTTCGACAACATCTTCGGCGGCGGTGCGAATCAAATACCCGTCGGCGCCATCATCGATAGTGCAACGCTGACTCTGCGTGGGACTGGCACTACAGGCGACGATATCAGCCTGCACCGCATGCTGGTGGATTGGGACGAGGCCACGACCACCTGGAATTCCCTGACCACCGGAGGCGTCGGACTGAATTCCGGCTTCGATTACAGCGCAACGGTGGACAGCACCGCGGTCAGCCCCCAGGCCGTGGATGAGAGCTTCACCGGCGCGAATCTCGTTGCCACCGTGCAGGCTTGGTCTGACAACTCGGCCAACAACTACGGGTGGGCGATCGTCAACAGCGGCTCCGACGGCTGGGATTTTGCCTCGTCCGAGCACGCCACGGAACCTCATCCCGAGCTTCAGGTCACCTGGCACCTCGCCCCGCCCTCAATCTCCGGGACGATCTATGAAGACGTGAATGGCGATGCGCAGTCGGCCGACTTCTCTGGCCGCAACTCCGTCAGGGTGCGCCTGTTTCAGGACGGCGGTGACGGACTCGCAGACGGCGCTGATGATGTTTTCGTCACCTCCACGCTCACGTCGGGTGGCGGGGCATACAGTTTCACGGGGCTCGCCGACGACACTTACTGGGTGGTTGTCGATTCCAAGACCATTTTCCCGGCTCAAGGCACAGCGGCGCCGAGCAGTGTCTGGGCCGAGCAGACCTACGGCGTTGCCGGGGCCATGGACGGCAGCGCGAGCTTCATCGGCGCCAGCGGCGCCCTCTACGGCGGGCGTGATCCCGACGTCTCCGACAACTCCTCTAACTCAGCCGCGTCGCTGGCGACCTCGGAGCACGTGACCAGAGTCGTCATCGCCGGCGCCGCTGCCACCAACATCGATTCGGCGTTCAGCTTCAACGTCGTCACAAACGTGCGCGGTGATGGCGGCGATGATGACGGTGCCGGGACCGGTCGCCACTCCCAGGGGACACTCGACCAGTTCATCATGAACGCGAATCTGGTGAACGGCGCAAACGCCATGCGTTTCGTACCGGCGGTCGCGCCGAACGTCGTGACGGGCACATTCTCCGATGACGGCAACTACACCAACGACGGCGGTGATGACTGGTGGCAGATCAACGTTACCAGCAAGCTGCCTACGATTAGCGGCGCCAACACGATCATCGACGGCACTGCCTATAGCCGATTCGACGGTATCAGCATCGTGGATACGAACACCGGTCAGGTCGGCACCGGCGGCACTGTCGGCGTCGACGCTCTGACACTGGATCGGGTCGATAGGGCCGAGCTCGAGCTGGCGGGTGGCAACGCGTTCACGGGTGCCGGATTGCGTGTCACGGGCGGCCAGGTAAGCATTCGCGATCTCGCAATCAATGGATTCGGCAACACTCTGGACTCGAATCAGATCCAGATCGATGCTGCGGTCACCGGAGCCGCTGGAGAAGCCGTCATCACCGGCAATTTGGTCGGCACCCATGCCGATGGAACCGACTCGGGGAGCTCGGAGCACGTCGGAATCTTCACCAACGGCGCTGCGTCGATCAGCAACAACTACATCGCCTATATCGAGAACAACGCCGTCATGGCGAGCCTGGCGTGGATGGGTTCGCCCAACGTCGAGCAAGTCAATCTCATCGACAACGAGATCGCGTTCAATCAGTTCACGCCTGGCATGACAGGCGACATGGTTTCCGACGTGCCGTCAAACGCCGTGATCCAGGGCAACTACATTCACGACTTCCAGGGAGCGGTTACCCTCGACATCAGTCAAGGAAAGGGCATCGAGCTCTGGTACGAGGCGCAGAACGCGCTGGTCGAGAACAATACCATCGAGAATATGCAGATCGCTGGCATCGGGATCAGTGATGGCTCGGACGGTAATGTCATCCGCCGCAACATCATCATGGGCACGACCGGTGTTACCGGGAGCGGGGGCGCCGGTATCGTCATCACCAGCTTCAATGACACCGCCGCCGCATTGCCGACCGACAATCAAATTACGGAAAATTCGATCTACAACAATGCTGGCCTCGGCATCGATCTCGATGCGCGCGGACCCGTATTGGATCCAACCTACGTAGGCGACGGAGTGACCGCGAATGACGCCGGCGATGGCGATAGCGGGGCGAACGATCTGCAGAACTTCCCCGTCCTCGCCGCGGCGGCGTCGAACGGCACGGACGTGACCATCGCCGGAACGCTCTCGGTTCCGCTCGGCACAAGCTATCGGCTCGAGTTCTTCGCCAATACTGCGCAGGATCCGAGCACCTACGGTGAGGGAGAGCGCTATCTCGGCTTCTGGAATGTTACCGACGGCGGTCTCAACGATCTCGATGGGTTGAACGGATCTATCAGCTTCTCCGCGACCCTGACGCCGGCGGTAGCGGTCACGGCCGGTGAATTCATCACGGCTACGGCGACGCTCACCGACGGAACCTTTACGAGCAACTTTGGCACCTCGGAGTTTTCCCAGAACGTTAGCGCCAGTACGGCCGCCGCCGACGCGGTCATCACGCGGACCGGAATTCCGATCACAGCCGATGGGATCGGCAACGAGGCGATCTGGGCCGCCGTGCCGAGTTATTCCATCACGAACGACCTCGCGGCGTACGTCGGCGGGATTCCGCCCAATGATGCTGCCGACTTGTCTGGCAGCTGGAAGAGCGCGTGGGACAACAATTATCTGTACTTCCTAGTCGATGTGACCGATGACGTGCGCCAGGACGACGGCAGCCCCGACTTCTGGGACGAGGATGGCGTCGAGATCTACGTCAGCGGCAACAACAATACTGGCGGCTCCTATGGCGCCTTCGATGTTCAGTACTACGTGCGCTTCAACGGCACCGTCGACGTCGGCAACAGCGGTGGCCCGGATACCACCAACGTCACTGCCGTCCTGGTCGACAACGGCATCGACGGCTATGCGATGGAGATCCGCATTCCCTGGGTCGATGCCCTCAAGCTTGCCGGCCCGCCGTCTCTTAACGACATCATCGGGGTCGACGTCCACCTCAACGACGACGACACCAATGGCATCCGGGACCACAAGCTCTCGTGGAAATCGCCGACTGACCAGGCGTGGACCGACCCGAGCCTGTTCGGCAGGGCGCAGCTTATCGGCGCGGGCAGCCAATCCATCTCCGGAACCCTCTACCACGACGTGGACGGCGACGCGGAGGTGGCCGATGAGCTTCCGGCCTCGCGCTTCGCGAACGCCACCGTGCATCTTTATCAGGACAGCGGCAACGCCGTCATCGACGGCGGCGAATCGTGGGTAGCCACGACGACAACGGACGGTTCCGGCAACTACAGCTTCAGCGGCTTGGCTGATGGCACGTACTACGTGGTGGTCGACTCCAAGACCCTCGATGCGCCTGCTTACAACGGCGCCGCCACGATCGCCGACGTGTGGGCCCAGCAGACCTACGCGGTGAGCGGCGCCGCGAGCGGCGCGGCTATTCTGACCGGCGGCGATGGTGCCCTGATCGGGGGCCGATTCGCCGGTGTTTCCGACGACGCGTCCGATCTGAGCACCGCCGAGCACGTCATCCGGCGCACCCTCACCGGCACGGACAAGAGCAACGTCGACTTCGGATTCAGCTTCAACGTTGTCACCAACGTTGACGGTGACGGCAGCGACGACGACCAGCCGGTGACGCCGGGCACCGGGCGCCTCAGTCAGGGCTCGCTGCATCAGTTCATTCTCAACGCCAACGCCATCACCGGCGCGAATGCCATGGTCTTCGTGCCCGCGTCCGACCCCAACATCACGCCGGGCGGACTCGGAGGCGGGGACGACTACTGGCAGATCCTGGTCACGAGCGCCTTGCCTCAGATCACCGACGCCGTCACCACTATCGACGGCACGGCGTACGGCTTCACCAACGGTGTCACCGGCATCACGGTGCGCGACGACAACACCGGCACCCTCGGCTACAGCGGAGCCGTTGGCCTCGGCGCGGACGGTGTTGCCGGCACCGGTGATGACCCGGTGGCGCTAACCGGAGTGCCGCGGCCCGAGCTGGAAATCGTCGAAGGGGTGGCAGAAGAGATCGCCGTCGGCCTCCACATTCGGGCCGACAACGTCACCATCAGCGATCTCTCGATTCACGGCTTCGGTGCCGACGCTACCGGCTCGGGCTCCCTCAAGGAGAGTGGCGACATCCGGGTCGGTGACTGGACGGGCGCCGATCCGAACAGCGACACGGGTACCAGCCTCACCGGCATCCTGATCGAGAACAACGTCATCGGCGTGGGTCCGTCGAGTCTCGCTGATCCCGGAGCCGGCAACCGGAGTCTGAACGGCATTCTGGTGGTCGGCCCCGACGGCGGGACCATCCAGAACAACCTCATCGCCTCGGCCGGCCAGTTCGGTGTATTCCTTACCAACGACGCCGACAACTGGACGGTGCACCGCAATCAGTTCCAGGAAAATGGGCGCGAGGACGCCGGGCGGGACGGGATTGACATCGGTAACCTCTCCGGGGGGGCGACGGTCACCGAGAACTATTTCCTGGACAATTTCGGCGGTGGCGTCGACGGCTGGCGCGGCGACGGTACCAATACCATCCGGAACAACACTTTCGATGGTAACGGCCAGGGCGGATCGGAAACGTTTGCCGTTCGGCTGTACGGAACGGGCAGCACCGTCCAATACAACCTGATTCGTAACAGCACGGGCGCCGGCGTGCTGGTGGCGGCTGACGATGAGTGGGCCGGAGGGGCAGGCGATCCATCGACAGGCAACTTCATCATCAGGAACAGCTTCGAGAGCAACGGCGGTCCTGCCATCGACCTGACTATGGCCGTGGCTGGATGGGCAAATAACAATACAGGCGACGGCGCGACTGCGAATGACGGGTTGCTTGATGTGGCATCGGGTAACCTCGCCATGGACTACCCGGTCTTCCAGTCCGCAACACTTTCCGGCGCCACGCTTACCGTCTCCGGCTACATCGGCATTGCGGCGGGCGACACCGACTTCGCCAACGCCCAGGTCGATATCTACAAGTCCGATGGCGCCGGGCCAGGCCGCGTCTATCTCGGTACGCTGAGCGCGGATGGTAGCGGGAATTTCAGCGGTGCCATCGACGTTAGCGGCACAGGCCTTGTGGCGACCGACACGATCTCGGGCACTGCCAGCGACAATGCCACCAGCAGCACGTCCGAGTTCGGTGTGGATTTTGTGGTGGCGGCCGGCGGCAACCAAGCACCGACAGCGATCGACGATTCCTACACTACGGCACAGGACACGCCTATCGATACATCCACCTCCTGGTGGAATTCGAGTTGGACTTACCGGCAGGACGTCGCCATCGACAATATGGGCCAGGGAGCCCTCACGGATTTCCCATTGAGGGTGCACCTCGATTCCAGTTTCAATTATGCGCAGGCTAAGGCCGACGGATCGGACCTGCGATTCATCGACGCCGACGGCACGACCCAGCTGAGCTACGAAATCGAGTCGTGGAATCCTGGCGGTGACTCATATGTCTGGGTCAAAGTGCCCAGCGTTACGGCCAACGGCGCCGATTCGATTTCCATGTACTTCGGTAACGCCGGCGCCGCCGCGCCCGGTACCGCCGCCGACGTTTGGAGCAACGGTTACCAGATGGTTTACCACCTGGATGAGTCCGGGGCCAGCTTCGCGGATGCAACCGGAAATCTTCCCAACGCGACCGACGTCGGCGGCAGTACCGACGCAGCAGGACAAGCGGGCCGCGCTCAGTACTTCGACGGTTCGAATTACCTTGATCTGGGCTCCAATCAGCCTTTCCTCAATTCAGTAGGTGCCGCGACGATATCGGCCTGGATCAAGGCCGATTCCGTCGCCGGCAACGCCGATATCGCTGGCGTCACACGAAACGGATCGTCAACGGATTCGCGCCTGTCGTTGGAGCTCGACGGAGCGAATGTTCACATCAATGCGCGATCGGTGGATGCAAGCACAGAGCCGTCAGGTGGTAGCACCGCGTTCATTACTAATACCGCTCCTCTTTCAGCCGGTACTTGGCACTATGTCGTGGGAGTCGTCGACTACGCTAACGATACGGTTGCCATCTACGTCGATGGCGTAGCGCAAACATACACGGGGACGGCGAATTTCACCAATACCAGCACGCCGAATACCAATTCCAACGCCGGCGCTGTCGGAGCCAACGAGGATGGTTCATTCCGCTTTTCGGGCACTGTCGACGAGGTCACCATCTCGACGGTAGCGCGCACGGCAGACGAGATCGCCGCGCACTACGCGAATGTCACGACCGGCACCTACGCCGTTCTCGGGGCGGCCGAGCAGCGCGGTGTGCTGGCCAACGATATCGACCTCGACGGTGACCTACTGACCGTCGTCGAAGTGCAGGGCGCTCCCGGAAACGTTGGCAACCCCGTTGCGACCGCCCAGGGCGGTACGGTGACCCTCGATGCCGCCGGAGGATACACCTATACGCCACCTGTAGGTTTTTCCGGCACGGATACGTTCACCTATAAGAGCAACGATGGCACGGTCGATTCCGGCCTTGCCACGGTCACCATCACCGTCACGGCGGGTGCCAACCAACCGCCCACGGCAGCCGACAGCACGGTCACCGCGATCGAGGACACTCCTTATGTCTTCACGGCCGCGGACTTCAACTACAGCGATCCCGATGGTGACCCGTTGTACTCGGTTACCATCAAC
>Ga0210064_1001251_pt1 | contig 11005 bp, 7 predicted proteins | sample Muzzi_CordC_D2_FD_185531 | JGI IMG/M metagenome (GOLD analysis project Ga0210064, IMG submission 185531) | Wetland microbial communities from San Francisco Bay, California, USA, that impact long-term carbon sequestration - Muzzi_CordC_D2 (SPAdes) | ecosystem: Environmental > Aquatic > Marine >...
CAAGCCTACGCCTCAGCCAGAGGCTCTGCCCGAGCCGCCGCCATCGCCCGCGGAAAGCGTCAGGGAACCCGCAGTCAGCGGTGACGAAGGCGGCAAGCTCTCCGAGAGTGATGTCTCGCGCATGTCGGATTCCATGGCCAGCATGCCCACCAGGGACCCGGGCCTGCAGGCCACGGCCGGACCTGCGCCCAGGGTCGAGCTCAGCGGCAATACCGATCCCGCGCAGACGGACCGGCAGCGGGCCCGGCTTCAGGCCTCCGTCACCGAAACCCGGGCGCAGGGTCGGACCGACGTCGCCCGGGAGATGGGCGAGAATACCAGCATATATCCCAGCGTGCCTCCGGAAAAACTTACTGCCCAGGTGCCGCAGGGCGGCGGCCAGGAACCGGGCGCTGGCGCAGCAGGCGGTGGTGCAGTCGGCGGTGCCGACCCCGAGGCGCTATCGATCATCGCCCAGAAGGAGAAGGGTGGCGAGATTCAGGCAGCGCTCGCCCAGGCCCAGGGTGATCTCACAGCCAAAAAAGCAGAATACGGCAACAAGGTTAGCGAGGAGAAGGCCAGGTCAGCCGAGGAAATCTCAGCGCTGGAGGCGCAAAGCAGCGCAGACCAGGCCCAGGCTCGCGCCGAGACTCAGGCCGAGGTGCGTGGCAAGAAGGGCGAATGGAGCAGGGAACAGGAGAAGACTGTCCGCGAAGCCGGCAAGGAGGCCGATGGCGAGGTCTCGAAGGGTCACAAGGACATTCAACAGAAGAAACAGGAGGCCGACAGCAAGGCCGCCGAACACGTCCGGAAGGGCAACCAGGAGGCCGAACGCGAGAGACTCAAGGCCGAGCGAAAGGCCGCCGCAGAGAAACGCAAGGGCAAGAAGAAGAGCAAGGGCTTCTTCGGCTGGCTGGCCAGCAAGGCCAAGGCCGTCTTCAACGCCATCAAGAAGGCCGTCAAAGCCGCTTTCGATCTCGCCCGAAAGCTGATCAAGAAAGCCATCGAGGCCGCCAAGAAGGCTGCGATGTGGGCCATCGAGCAGGCGCGCAAGGCCATTGTCGCGGCCATTAAGGCGGTCGGAAAAGCACTCATCGCCATCGGCGACCGCCTGCTTGCGGCCTTCCCCAAGCTGCGCGACAGATTCCGCAATTTCATCCAGAACAAGGTCGACGCCGCGGTCAAAAAGGTCAACGACTACGCCGACAAACTCAAGAAGGGTATCACCGCCCTGCTGGATGCCCTGGCCGCCGGGCTGGACAAGCTGATCGGCTGGCTTGAAAAGGGCATGCTGGCGGTCATAGACGGCGTCGCCGCTGTGGTCGACGGTGCCATCAAGTTTGCCGAAAAAGTGGCGCAGGCCCTGGGCGCCTTCCTTGTCCTCATCAAGGACATAGCGGCAGGACCCGGGCAGTGGCTCAGCAACCTCGCCTCCGGCGTGGTCGACGGTATCAAGATCCACCTGTGGAAAGCCTTCAAGGAAGCGGTGCAGGAGTGGTTCAACTCCAAGCTCGAGCAGGTGCTGGGCCTGGGCACCATGGTCTGGGGCCTGATCAAGAGCGGCGGTCTGTCGCTGGCCAAGGTCGGCAAAATGGCCTGGGAAGGCATCAAGGCCATGATCCCACCCACCCTGATCCGCATCCTGGTCGAAAAACTCGCCGCCATGATCGTGCCCGCGGCCGGCGCGGTCATGGTCATTATCGAGGGCCTGCAGGCGGCCTGGGGTGCGGTACAGCGCATCATCGCCGCCTTCCAGAAGTTCTTCACCTTCCTGAAATCCGTCAAGACCGGCAACGCCAGCCCGCCCTTTGCCGCGGCCCTGGCTGCCGCCGCCATCGCCGTCATCGACTTTGTCGCCAACTGGCTGATCGCCAAGCTCGCCAAGGGTGCTGCCAAGCTCGGCGGCAAAATCAAGGCGCTGGCGAAGAAGATCCTGGGGCGCAAGAAGGGTAAGGCGAAGGCCAAGAAGGTCAAGGCCAGATCCGGTGCTAAACCCATGCGGAAGAGGCCCGCGAGGAAGCCGAGCAAGCCGCCTGAGCCCAGCAGGCCCAGGAGGAATGCGACGGACAAGAAGCGGGATAACAACAAGGAGAAAGAGCGGAAGAAACAAGAGCGGTCAGAACGGGCTGTGCGGGTCACAAATCAGCAAATAGACGCGATGCTGGCGCGTGGAGTAGGACCGAAGCGGATGCGCCTGAAGCTGCTCTCACTAAAGCTTCGCTATCGTTGGCGTCGGCTGACACTGAAGAAGCGCGGCAAGGGTGAGTTCGTGATCGAGGGGCAGATCAATCCCAGGTTAAAGAAGTATCCGCATATCTCGTTCGTCGTCTCCTCGAGCATCGGCGTAAGTGTCAAGGAGGAGGACATACAAAAAAATGCGGAGCAAAAAGAAAAAGCTCTTGGGATTTTTCAAAAAGATAAAGATTTCAGGAAATTTCAACGAGAAAATCCTGACGCCGGTCTTCATGATTATTACAAATACTGGGGTTTGCACGGACCCAAGTATGAAGAGCAAGCGGTGAAAGCTGCAGTGGTAGAAGGCTCTACAGCAAGACCAGCTCTAACGAAAACAGGGGGCGTTTTACCTGTAGAAAAAGGCGTAACAGAAAAAGGGGCACGTGTTGGCACAGAGCAGCCACTCGCGAGTGGGCAGGCAGGTTATCGGGCGTTCGGGTCGAAAGAAATCAATCCACCAGGAGTCAAGCAACGTGGTGCTCCTATACCTGATTATGTGGTTGAACAGCAGAAGAAAGGAGGAAAAGTAATTCGTTCGATCTCTTTCGAGATTTCACTTGACAGTAAACTCAAACAATCACACAAAGAAACTCAGATGACCCGTACAATAGAGACTATTAGAGCCGCTTATGCACAACATCCTAACAGGGACAGAAATTTCGAAGTTGTATATACGATCATTGCACCCGAAAGGCCGGACGCCGCTACTAAGAAACATATCGACACGGAGCTTAACAAATTAGGTCGGCTCCAGAGAGTAGAAGGCGTATCCCCCAGAATAAGGGTATTGTGGATCGTGGTTCCCATCAAATAGGCGAACACAACAGGAACAACAGAAAACAACAGGGGACGGGCCACGTTTTTCGCAGCAACGACGACATCGCACGCCACTTTTGCGCATATTTGCTGCCTGCTTTGGTAGCAGGTGAACCTTCGGGAAAGGATGCCTATAAGTGCGCATAATGTATATTATGTTAAATAGCATGTATGTCGGGTGTATGGCTGTTATTCAGTCTGACGAGCCGTGAAGATCCGTTTAATCTCTCGCAGAGACGCAGAGAATTTTCCTGGCGGGCTTGGCGCGGCTTGGCGAGAGATATGATTGGCATTTGACTCATCACGAGCGCCGTCAAGCAGTCGCCTTAATGCGCAAAATAACGTTTTCTATTTTATATATAACAATAAGATAGAACGTTTACTTAAACTTATATATAGGGCTGGTAGAATCCATGGCCGCGTGCATATCCCCTCGAATTCACGCTACACTTGGCTTCACCTCTGGCTGATATCGGGATGCCTCATCAATGGCACATACATTTACCGCACACAACGATCTGGAAGAGAAACTGGTGGCTGCGCAGGAAGGCCGCCTGGAAACCGATGTCTTTATGCGGCAATTGCTGGATCAACAGCTGTTCATGCCAGTTCAGGACGACGCCAGCGAGATTCAGGGCTTCCAGCGTTCAACCAGGGCGAAACCGCTGACCGTCGAAGCCGAAGATGGAACCTCGGTCCTGGTTCTGTTTACCAGCCCGGAACGCGCAAAAGCGTTTTTGCAGGACTTCCCGGATTATGGAGGTGGATTGCTTTCAGAATTCAGCTGGATTCTCGACCGCATCGGCAGCGGTGTCGCCATAGCGATTAACCCGGGTATCGAATTCGGGATCGACCTTGAGGCCGATAATGTCATGCAACTGATCCACCTCAACGCATCCAGGAAGGAACTGCCTCAGGCGAGTTCCTGAACACATTGAACGAGTTCCCGTTCGGGAACCGGAAAGGCAAACGTCTTGTGAAAACGGTGCACCGCCAGCAAACGCTCAAACTGGTGGCTGTATTCCTTCTCGTAAAATACGATCACACGAGTATCGGGTAAGCGTTCGACCACCGACATCATGGACTCGAGGGAGCTGGTGCGGTCGCGGAAATCGGATTGAAAATTGAATTCCGCCACGATCACTGCCGGTTTCCTGGTCTTGATGACGCTCATCGCTTTGCGCATTCGTGTCTCGACCAGCACTTCAAACCCGGCTCGTTCGTAAAGCGGTTTGAAATTCGGATAACCGCCCATTTCTATCACGCATAAAAGCACCTGTTTCGACATGACTTTTCTGTCTCAATCACTCTGGACTCACTGATTCCCGATTTATCTTAGCGGAAATTCAAGGAATTCACCCGACTTCCAATATATAGGCAAGGAACATAACGGTTTGTCGAGGGCAAGATGGCGTCAGGTGGGTTTTTCCGGACCATCCGTATAACCATACTGTTGCTGGTTTTATTTTTCGTCAGCATGAACACCTGGTTGACTCAACTGCGCAGCACCGACTGGGATGAATCGCTGTGGGTGGTCGTGTATCCGGTCAATGGTGACAACAGTCCGGCGACGCAGACCTATATCGATAGGCTTTCCCGCGACGATTTCCGTTCCATTGAATCGTTTCTTGGCACCGAGTCGAAACGCTACGGGATACCTATCAGGGATCCCGTCACCGTCCGGCTGGCGGCGCAGGTCGTTGACCACCCGCCTGTTCCACCTGTCGATGGCAGCACCTTATCGGTGATGTTATTTAGCCTCAAGCTGCGCTACTGGGCTTACATCAACGACAATTTTGACGGGCCGAAACCGGATGTGCGGATGTTTGTCGTCTATTACAATCCAGACACACATAATACCCTGAGACATTCACTGGGTATTCAGAAAGGTATGATTGGCGTGGTCAACGCCTATGCCCGGCACGACCTGGCGCAACGCAACAATGTCGTCATCGCACATGAATTTCTGCACACCCTGGGCGCCAGTGACAAATACGACAGAACAAACAACCAGCCCATCTACCCGGACGGTTATGCCGAGCCGGACAGAACCCCGCTGCACCCCCAGCGCAAAGCGGAAATCATGGCGGGACGCATTCCGCTGTCTGACCAGCAGGCGGTGATGCCCGAGTCCTTTACAACCTCCAGCATCGGAGCCAAGACAGCACGCGAGATTCGCTGGATCAACTAGTGCCCTGATGTCATGTAAATGGCCACGGAAGACAGGGAAAGCCTGGTGATTTCCTTGTCTTCCGTGGCTAAATCAAGCCGACCCCAATTACTCTGCCTTTTTATACCTCTGGATTTTCGATAAGGTAAACTGCTGGAATGAGGAGTACATCAATGAACAGTCCCTCGAAGGGCAACCCCGGCATTCGCGAACGACACCTGCTGCGCAAGAAGCGCAATCCTCTGTTTGACGAAAAACAAAGCGATGTCAGCAATGAAGACCTGGCCAGGGCGCGTCTTGATGACGGCGTTGAAATGGACAGATTCATGAACGATTTTCAGCAGCTGGTACAAAAAGCCGTTGACCTCAAAGCCAATACACCCAGTGAAACGATTCTGGAAATCAAGCAGGATCTGGATCGCAGCTACCAGCAAACCTGCGCCCTGCCCGGCGATCAGGAACACATCAAGAGCGCCATTAAAAAATTACTTGCGCACATTATGCAGGCAATCCGGGCGGGGGCCGGTAACGATGCTTATGTAAAACAGCAGCTGGACGCTGAGGAAACAGCCCGCAAGCTGCATTTCGAGTTGCAGGAGCTGCCACTGGTTTCGGCGCTTACCCACCCGCAGTCGCCGATTACTGAAGATGAACTCATCCCTTCCCTGCTCAGCGAGCCGGTCGAAACACTGATGCCCACCTTACAGCTGTTTGATGAAAACCAGATGGCAGCTATCCTGAGCGACGCGGAGGCACTCCTGGAGCAAAGGGATCCGCAGCGGGTGCTTGCCGATGCATGGCAGGGGTTGAAGCTGATCGAGGCCAGTTATCACGACATGCAGCCGGGCTCTGCCACCAACAAGGTGGGCAACAAATGACTAAAGAGGTAGACACAAAGCGTTGGTGCGAAGGTCGGGTTCATGCCTTGCGACAATGGACAGACAGGCTTTTTTCGATTCAGCTGGAGGCGGATATCGACCCGTTTGTCGCTGGCCAGTTCACAAAACTTGGCCTGGAGATAGGCGGCGAACTCATCGGTCGACCCTACTCCTATGTCAACGCCCCCGATGATCCGCTGCTGGAGTTCTATTTTGTCACCGTCCCCGATGGTCCACTGACCCATAGAATGGTTGAACTGAAAACCGGCGATCCAATTTGGGTCATGCGTAAAGCCTCGGGGTTTCTGACATTGAACGAAGTCCCGCATTCACGACACCTGTGGTTGTTATCAACGGGAACCGCTATCGGGCCGTTTCTCTCGATACTGAAAACTGAAGAGCCCTGGCAACGTTTCGAACGCATCGTGCTGGTACATGCGGTGCGCCTGGCGTCAGAACTCAGTTTTCCGGAGACCATCGAATCGCTGCGTTCACGCTACCCCACACAATTCCAGTTTATCCCGTTTGCCAGTCGCGAAAATACCGATTTCTCGATTCGCGCACGAATCCCGGCAACCATCGCCGACGGGCGGCTGGAAGCCGCCGCTGGCATGGAGTTCAGCCCGGATACATCGCAAGTCATGATCTGCGGCAATCCGGACATGGTTAAGAACACTCAATCAATGCTCGAGGAGCGCGGGCTTAGCCGAAACCGGCGCCGCACACCGGGACATCTCAGTGTCGAAAACTACTGGTAATGACTACCGTCACCACAGCAAAAACATTTATACTGCAGCGCAGAATGTGTGGGCCCTCTCCGCCCGCAGGGAGAGGACGTTAAGGTGGCAGTGGTGACATGAAGTATCAGCGTCGCTCATCAGATCGCAGGGTCCTGGGAGATCGCCGCAGCTACCCGGGGCACAGTGCCGCAGCCAATGAATTTGTCTCGGGTTACCGCTATCCGCCCTGGCAGGAACAGAAAATTCAGTTTTTCACCCGTTACCTGTTTCTTTTGCTGGGTGTTCTGTTCTTCAATGCTGTCGAAGGTATTGCCCCGATCCACTGGTCATTGCTACAGCTGAATGTGGCGTTTGGCCTGTATCTGCTAAGCAATACCTTGATGTTTTTGCACGCCCGTCAGCACAACTTCCACACCACGCGCTTTCACCTGGCCATGTGGGTGGATATCATCATCACCTCTATTTGCGTGTTTAATGACCCATACCCCATTCCACCTTCCCTGCTGGTGTTTATTATGGTGGTGCTGGGTAACGGTATGCGCTACGGCATGCACCTGTTTGCCGTAGCGCTGTTTGGCTGTTTTACCGCTACCATGGTGGTTTTATCTGCCCGTTATCTGAGCGACGGCGCATCACTGTCCCCGGGGCTCGTCTTCCTGAATCTTTTCGGCGGTATCATACTGGTCTATGCCTACCTTCTAATGGCGCGAATCGATCGCAACCGGCGGGAACTTGAACTGCGCAGCAACCTCGATATACTCACCGGCCTTTTGAACCGGCGCGCCTTGCTGGATGTCGCAAATACCATGTTCCAGCGTTTGCACAGAAACAATCGGAAATTCGCCATGCTGTTCGCTGACCTGGACAAATTCAAGGCGGTCAATGATGAGTTAGGTCACGCCGCCGGCGACCTGGTACTCAAGCAGTTCGCGAAAATCATCGGAAACTCGCTTCGCGGTACCGATATCGCCGCCCGCTTCGGTGGCGATGAATTTATCATACTGCTGGAAGATACCCGTCTTGAAGACGCTGAATGCATTGCCATCCGTATCCAGCAACAGGTCAAATACTGGGCCAACGAAAACAGTATTGATTTCAGTGTCACCTTTGGTCTTGGCGAGGCACCGACGCACGGTGATAATTTTCACAGTCTTCTTGAGCAGGTCGACCGGGCACTCTACCATTCCAAAACCCTGCACACAGGTGGTGGGCTGGCGCATGCCCAGTGTCGTTAACAGGATACGCCGTGCGCAAGCTGCGATGGTTCGTTAAATTAATCAGAGCTTCTCTTAAATAATCTGCATATCGTTTATTACTCATGGAACAACAAGTCGATGTCGCCATTGTTGGCGCAGGTAGTGCCGGCCTCTATGCAATGAGCCAGGTCAAACGTAAAACAGACAGCTATGTCCTGATTGACGGAGGCGAACTGGGTACGACCTGCGCGCGCGTCGGTTGCATGCCTTCCAAAGCCCTGATCCAGGTTGCGGAAGACTTTCACCGCCGATCGCTCTATAAGCGCGAAGGTATCGAGGGCGGGGGCGGTCTGAGTGTCGATGGCCCGGGCGCCCTGGAACACGTACAGGATTTACGTGATATTTTTGTCGACAAGGTATTGTCAAGCACCACCGACCACATGGCTGATAGGTTTATCCCCGCCCATGCCCGTTTTCTGGAACCCGGTCTTCTGCAGGTGGGTGAGCGCCGTATTCGAGCCAAACGTATTGTGATTGCAACGGGGTCCAGGCCCGTCTTTCCGGATGCGTGGAAAGCATTTGGCGAGCGTATTGTAACGACGGATGAGATCTTTGAACTGGAAGACCTGCCGGGGTCACTGGCTGTTATCGGCCTGGGTGTTATTGGTCTGGAGCTCGGGCAGGCTTTTAACAGGCTGGGTGTTCAGGTGACCGGTATCGACCAGTTACAGACCATCGGTCAACTGGATGATCCGGAAATCAACCGCTCGGCGATTAAGCTGCTCGGTAAGGACATGCCTGTGTGGCTGGGTCATCCGGCTGCTATTGAAGAAGCCGATAATGGGCACCTCAGGGTTACGGCAGGCAAGCAGTCCGTTGTCGTGGAAAAAGTACTGGTCTGCATTGGCCGCCGCCCCAACCTGGACAATCTTGACCTGGACAAGGCTGGCATCGTCGTCAACAGCAACGGTGTGCCTGACTATAATCCCAATACCATGCAGATCGAAGACAAGCCTGTATTTATCGCCGGCGATGTCAACAACGAGCGTCAACTGCTCCACGAGGCGGCAGATGAAGGCAGGATTGCCGGCATCAACGCCATTGCTGATAGCGTTGTCGCCTTTCGCCGCAAGACGCCTTTGTCTATCACCTTTTGCGATCCGCAGATCGTCATGCTTGGCAAGCGGTACGCAGAGCTCGATCTGGACAATACGCTGGTGGGCAGCGTTGATTTCGGCATGCTGGGGCGCGCACTGATCATGGGCAGGAACAAGGGCGTGCTTCGTTTATACGCCGATAAGGCGAGCGGCCGCTTGCTGGGGGCCGCTATGGTCGCACCGCACGCCGAACATCTTGGACACCTGCTGAGCTGGTGTATCGAACAGAATCTCACGCTACAGAAAATGCTGCCTATGCCCTTCTATCACCCGGTGCTGGAAGAAGTCCTGCAACCCGTGTTGCGGGATCTGCTTGACCAGTCGGGCCTGGGGTCTGACCAGTATCCAGCAGACCTCGAGCTTTTATAGGCGTGTACCAAACCGCACGCCTACGGCTGCAGAAGCTGATTGATCTCGATCATTCGCACCTGATGCGCAACAGCAGGATTGGCGTGGAAAAGGAATGCCTGCGCGTCAACAAAGAGGGGCATATTACCCAAACGCCACACCCGAAGGAGCTGGGAGCGGCACTCACCCATCCCTATATCACCACCGATTACTCCGAGGCGCTGATAGAATTCATTACGCCCCCGTACCACCATATTCGCCAGACGCTCGATTTTCTTCGCGATACCCAGCAGTATGTGTATCAACATCTGACTGATGAGTACCTGTGGGCAACCAGCATGCCCTGTGTTGTCGCCGGGGAAACCAGTATTCCCATTGCCGAATACGGCACCTCCAATCCCGGTATAATGAAACACGTCTACAGGCAGGGGCTTGGCTATCGTTACGGACGGGTCATGCAGGTCATTGCCGGTGTCCACTTTAACTATTCATTTCCCTCGGACTTCTGGCCGGTTTTTTCGGAACTGGAGGGCAATCGTTTACCGCTGCAGGATTTCATCTCCGAATCCTACATGGCGCTGATCCGCAACCTGCAGCGATTCGGCTGGTTGATCCCCTATCTGTTTGGCGCGTCTCCAGCCATCTGTAAATCTTTTCTCGGTGCCACACCCACCACACTGAAGGTATTCAACGCAAGCACCTACTATGAACCCTATGCCACGTCCCTGCGTATGGGCGACATCGGCTATCAAAACAACAAGGAGAATGAATACGGCATCAAGGCTAACTATGATAGCCTCGAAGGCTATATCGACAGCCTCAGCCGCGCCATATCAACGCCCTGCCCGGAATACGAGAAAATCGGTGTCCTTGCAGATGGCGAGTATCGGCAACTCAACGCCAACATCCTGCAGATTGAAAACGAGTACTACAGTACCATTCGCCCCAAACAAATTCTCAAGGGCAATGAAAAACCGACACTGGCACTGAAGCGGCGTGGTGTGTCCTATGTGGAACTGCGCTCTCTCGATGTTAATGCCTTTGACCCCTTGGGTATCAACGAACGGCAACTGCACTTTCTGGAATGCTTCCTGCTGTTCTGCCTGTTACATGAAAGCCCCGCTATCGGTGATTACGAACGTAAATCGATTGATGAAAATGAACTGCGTGCTGCACACCGTGGGCGTGATCCCAAGCTGAAACTGATACGCGGCAGTGACACGATTGCGCTGGCAGACTGGGCCGATGAACTTATGCAGGAGATGCACGCAGTCTGCCAACTGCTCGATCGCAGCACGGCCGGTACACCTTATTGTGCGGCTTTGCAGGCGCAGCAGCAAAAGATCAGGGATCCCGAGCTGACACCATCTGCGCGTATGCTGAATGAAATGCGCGACCGGGGCGAGGGTTTTTACAACTTTGCCGAACGTCTATCCAGGACTCATCAGCATTTTTTCAAAAACCTGCCGATGAGCGAGTCGAGGGA
>Ga0210064_1001252_pt1 | contig 11000 bp, 8 predicted proteins | sample Muzzi_CordC_D2_FD_185531 | JGI IMG/M metagenome (GOLD analysis project Ga0210064, IMG submission 185531) | Wetland microbial communities from San Francisco Bay, California, USA, that impact long-term carbon sequestration - Muzzi_CordC_D2 (SPAdes) | ecosystem: Environmental > Aquatic > Marine >...
GTATGGATCAGCAGCTGCTCGATATCGTATTCACTGACGCGCTGCGCGGCCGGCAACATGACCATGACCTTGATCTCGTTACGGCCGCGCTGCTGACGCAGGGCCTCGGCGCCATAGAAGGCACTGCGCACCTGGCGTGCCACCTCGCGCGCCGTCAGCCCGAGACTGCGCCCCTCCGGCAGGAGCCGGAAATCGAGCTGCTGTTTGCCGGGTGAAAAGCCGTCGTCGATATCCTTCAGATTGGCGTATTCGCCCAGTTCCCCGGCGAGGGCGCTGCTGGCCCGGTCGAGCACATCCACGTCGCGGTGACTCAGTTCGACCGTGAGCGCCGCCCCGGAGGCCGGCCCGCCCTGGTTGGACAGAAACTTGAGCGACTCCAGGCCCGGGATCTGGCCAACCCGCTCGCGCCACAGCCGGGTGACTTCCGCGGTGGACAGCGGACGCACCCCGGGCTCGGTCAGATACAGCCTGGCCGTGACTTTGTTGGCGTCGACGAATGTGAGAATGCCATTGGACAACCTGTCGCCGCCATGTTCCTCCACCAGGGCCTCGGCCGCGGACAGCAGTTGATCACGCACAGCGAAGGTGTTATTCACCGGGCTGCCATAGGGTAGTACTGCCTCGACCACCGCCCGGTCTGAATCCGTTTCCGGCATCAGTACAAAACCCATGCGCCCGCTGGCCACGTAACCGACCATCGCCACCAGTATCGCGATACCGGCGGCCACGGTCAGGTAGCGATTGCGCAGGCACAGCGTCACCACGGGCCCGTAGCGGTCGCGGATGAAGTGGCGCACCTGGCGACTGAAGGCCTGCTGGCGCCGGTGCAGCCACTCGCCGGGACGCGTGCGGCCGTTGCTTCGGGTATGCGCCAGGTGCGACGGCAGGACAAACAGCGCCTCGACCCAGGAGATCAGGAACACGCTGCCGACCACGAAGGGGAAGATCACAAATATTTTCCCGATCATACCCGGCACGAAATACAGTGGCATGAAGGCGACGATGTTGGTCAGGATGCTGTAGCTGATCGGCACGGCGACATCGCGTGCACCGTGGATGGCGGCCTCGACCGGGCCCATGCCGCGCTGCCGGCATTCATAGATATTCTCGCCGGCGATAATAGCGTCATCCACCACGATACCCAGCGCAATGATAAACGCGAACATGGAGACCATGTTGATGGAGACGCCGAGGCCGGGCAGAAACAGGATGGCACCGAGAAACGCCGTGGGAATCCCCATAGTCACCCAGAAGGCGAGTTTTATTTCCAGGAATATCCCGAGCATCACCAGCACCAGCGTGAGGCCGATGAGGCCGTTGCGCGTCAGCAACTCCAGGCGCTGCTGGTAGATCCTGCTCTGGTCGACATTGATGGTCGTGTGGACCCCGGGCGGCAAGCCCGCCTCAAATGCAGTCAGCGTCTGGCGTACATCGGCCGCGATGCCGAGCGGCGTCTGCTCGCCGACCCGATAGACCTCAAGTTTTATGGCGGGTTGACCATTGAAACTGCGCACCCGGTCGATATCCTCGAAGGCATCGCTCACCTGCGCGATGTCGCGCAGCCTGAGTACCGTACCGTCACGCGTGGTAATGATCGGGATCTCTCCGAACCCCTCTGCCCAGTCACGGCGCTGCTTGACGCGCAGCAGGATCTCGCCGCCGCTGGTCTTGATGCTACCGCCCGGTATCTCGATGGCCGCGTTGTCGATGGTCCGGGCAATGCCCTCCAGTGTCAGCCCGTAGCGACGCAGCGCTTCACGACTGACTTCCACCCGGATTTCGTAGTCGCGGGCGGAGATCAGGTCGACCTGGGTAATCCCCGGCCGCTGCAACAGGCGATCGCGCAGTTGCTCGGCCAGCTCGCGCAATACCCACTCGCTCGCTTTGCCATAGACCACGATGGCCTGCACCAGCCGCCGGTGCACGGCGAGATTCACCTTGGGCTCTTCCGCATCATCCGGAAACGTGGTGATGCGGTCGATCTCCTGCTTGATATCCTGGTTGGCCTTTTGTACATCGGTGCCTTCCACCAGTTCGGCGATCACCACGGCGCTCCCCTCGCTCGCCGTGGAACGTATTTCATCGATGCCCTCGATGCCGTTGATTGCCTCTTCCACGGCCAGCACGATGCCCTGTTCGACCTCTTCGGGGCTGGCGCCGGGATAGGCGACGCTGACGCGCACCTCGTCGAGTTCAAAATCGGGAAATACCTCTTTCTTGATCTGGGTGGCCATGAACAGGCCGCCGATCAGCAGCACCAGCATCAGCAGGTTCGGCGCCACCCGGTTGTGCACCATCCAGGCAATCGGGCCGTGCAGTTCCGGCGTCACCGGGTTTTCATCGTCCGGCTTCACTGGCCGGTCCCGCTGCGGGCCGGTGTTGCCGGCGTGTCAGCCGCCGTGCTGCGCAGCGGCATGCCGGCGACCGGCGCCGCCAGGTCGGTGACCACCAGCTGCTCCCCGGCCGCGACGCCGTCCGCCACCAGCACCTGGTCGCGGCCTCGGAACACGATGTCGACCTGGCGAATCTCGAGAGTCGCGTCGGCACCCATGATCCAGAGCCGGTCACCGTCGCGCAAATGCTCGCGCGCAATGGCGGCAACCTGCTCCAGCGGCCGGCCCTCGATTTCGGCACTGACATAACTGCCCAGGAGCATGACCGGCTTGCCGCTGTTTTCCGGCTTCAGCGTGAACGGGTCGTCCACCTCCACGAACAGACGCGCCATGCGGCCTTCCTCTTCGAGACCGCCGGCCAGGCGGATCACGCGGCCCTCGCGGAAGGTGCCGGCGCCCCAGGCCGCCGGGTTGGTGATACGCACCCGGGAACCCTGGGTGGTGCTGCCACGCGGAATGTCGATCCACTTGAGCTGCTTGACGGGCACGCTCACCTCCAGCCAGCAGCTATCGGTCCCCGCGAGGGTGGCGAGCGTACTGGCGCTGGTGACCCGCGTACCGACATCCACGTCTATGGATTCCACGATGGCATTGAAGGGTGCGCGTATCCGGCTGCGCTGCAGATCGAGTTTTGCCTGTTCGAGTTTCGCTTTGGCCAGTGCGAGCTGGGCGCGCACACTTTCCAGTTGCGGCTTGCGTAGCACCAGTTCCTGATCATCATCCTGCAGGGACTCGTTGAGAATCTCGAATTCACGCCTGGCGATGCTCTGTTGTCCCTGCTCCAGTCGCAGGGTGCTCTGCGCCTGCGCCACTTCGCTTTCGCGCTGCAGGACGGCGAGTTCGTAGTCGCGCGGATCGATGCGCAGCAATTCATCACCGGTGCGGAACAGGCCGCCGGGCTCCAGGTCGTCGCTGACGGAGATGATTTCCCCGCCGACCTGCGGCTGCAGGGTCACCGACTCTGCCGGCATCACGGTGCCCATGGCATCGATGCGGGTGCGTGCACTACCGATCACCAGCGGCCGGGTTTCAACCAGGCGGGCCTGGCGTGGCGGCGGCTCGCGTTTCGCACTCGGTCCGGACTGCATCAGTGCGACGGCGGTCACCGCGCCGACCAGCAGCACGAGGACCGGCGCCAGCATCCGGAACCAGCGGGAACGGCGCGCCGCGGGTTGCGGCCGGTTATCTTGGGTCGACATGGGTGATCCTCGTACCGGTGTTTGCCACCACCGGGCGTTCCAGGGTCCAGCCGCCCGCCAGGGCGCGGCATAGCGCAATGCGGTTATCGATCAGTTCGCGCTGGGCGGTGAGCCGGTTACGCTCGAGGTTCTGGTCGGTCAGCAGGACATCGAGCACGCGCAGGTAGTCGACGGCGCCATAGAGGTAGCTGTCGCGCACGCGGCCAATGACTTGCTTCGATAACACCAGCTGCTTGTCGAGACTGTCGATGAACGCGCGCTGCTGCTGTTCGCGGAGCAGGGCATCCTCGACTTCGCCGAGCGCATCGAGCAGCTGCTGGCGGTAGTCGCTCAACGACTGTTCCGTCAGTGCGCGGTTACGGTCCACCTCGGCGCGCCGGCGGCCCCCGTCGATGACCGGCGCCACCAGGTTGCCGGTCAGGTTGGTTAACCAGTTGTTGAACAGGTTATCGACATCGTCGGTGACGGAGTCGGTGCTGCCGAGCAGGCTGATCCGCGGGAAGCGGTCCGCGACCGCTGCCGCGGTGCGCTGGTCGGCGGCCTGCAGGTTGTAGAAACCCTGGCGCAGATCCGGCCGGCGCTGCACCAGCGCCGCCGGGACGCCGGTCGCCGGCAGCGGCGGCAGGTCGATGAGTTCATCCTGCGGTGCGTTCACGCGGCTCTCCGGTGTGGCGCCCAGCAGGATGGCCAGCCGGTGTTCGAGTACGCCGATGAGCGAGCGGACATTCGCCAGTTCGCCGCGGTTGGACTCGGCCAGCTGGCGTTGCTGCAGGACATCGGTCGCGCCCACCTTGCCGCGGCGAAAGCGCAGGGTGATGAGTTCCAGCACCCGGGTGTTCGTGTCCAGCTGGCTCGACACCAACGCCTGCTGACCGTATTGCTCCACCAGCTGGTACCAGGTACTCGCGACCTCTGCCGACAGGCTGATGGCGGCAGCCGTGAGTTCTGCCTCGCTGGCCTGACGGTCGAGCGTCGCGGCCTGGCGGTTGGAATCGATGCGCCCCCAGAGATCGAGCTCGTAGCTGGCCATCGCGCCGATGGAATAGTCGTTGCCGGTGCTCCCGCGGCTGTTGTGTGACCAGCTGCGACCGGCACTACCGTCTCCTTCCAGGGACGGGTACAGCCCGGCACGGGCGATGCGTTCCACGGCCGCGGCCTGGTCGAGGCGCGCCCAGACACTCTGCAGGCTGAAATTCTTTTCCAGCGCCTGCTCGACCAGCCGGTCGAGGACGCTATCCCCGAAACTCTCCCACCAGTGCTCCGCCAGCAGTTCCGTCCCGGTGCCGGAGAACGCCACCGGCAGTTGCACGGTGACCGGGTCGCGCTCGGGTACCGTGGTGCAGCCCGTGACCAGCAACAACGCGCACGTCAGCCAGAGGCCGCGACGGAATCGCTGCAGGCGTGTTGAATCGAGCGGTGTGTCTGGCATGGCGGCGGGTCCAGGGTCAGGCCTCGGCGGCTGCACGGATGGCACGCATGCCACCCAGTGAAAACGCGGTGATATGGCGCGCCAGTGCTTCGACCGCCGGTTTCGACAGTTGTTCACGCCCGAGCAGGTACTTGCGCTGCTCCTTGATGAAATTCACCGACAGGCACTGGTTGATGATGCTGATTTCGCAGAACAGCACGTTTTCATCGCTGGCGTCGGGCCCGAGGAACTCGCGCACCAGTGTCTGGGTACGCTGCCGATGCGGGCCGATGAGTTCGCGCTTGGTGTCCTCCAGGGCGGAACTGGGTTGGGCCAGTTCGCGCAAGCCGATACGGAAACACTGGCCGACGCGACCGTCATCGAAGACGCGTTGCAACAGGGCATGGACGCGCGCAAACAGGCGGTCTTCCGGGGGCGCATCGGCCGGCAAGCCCCCGTCGAGCGGGTAGGCCTGCATGAAGGTCTCGAAGGTATGGCGCCAGACTTCCCCGTAGAGGGCATCCTTGCTGCCGAAGTGGTAATTCACCGCGGCCACGTTGGCACCGGCACGGTCACAGATCTCGGCGATGCTGGCCTCCTGGAACCCCTTGGCGGCAAATACCGTGCAGGCAGCGTCCAGCAAGCGCTCGCGCGTTTCAACGCCGTCTTTGCGATGGGCTCTCATATTATGTCCATTGGATGTAAGCCGTTTTTATATTAAATATATATTTAAAATAGTCAATTGATTTAAGGAATCGCGCCGGAGGTCCGCGCTCCTGCAAGATATTCTGTTGGGGTATTTTCGCGTTAATAAGCCGGTGGCGGCGGTCGTGGGCGGGAAAGACCGGCAACCGGGCGCAGCAGCATTGCGCGGCGGGCAGGGCCTTGCTGATGTGATCGTGATACCCGGCGAGGCATTCCAGGGAGTCGGTGCAACCGCAGTATACAAGGCGGGTCAATAAGAATTTCCCGGCATCACCTGTAGGCGCGGTCCACTGGCCGTTATGGGATGTTTGATCAATCGCACCGCAGGGCGGCGTTCCTGCCAACGGCCACTTGTTGGAATCGCGCCACGTCTACGGGTTGTGCCGAGATCCCATGCCTGCCGACTGGCGACCCGTCATCGATGGTTGCCGGTGCCGCCGGCTTCAGTGTCACCCTCGGGTAGTTGTTTACCCTGGTGGGGTATCGTCTGCTGTGCCGTCGTCCGGCTTTGGCAGTGTATCCCGGTACAGTGCAATTCTGGCCACACAGAGATCCGCCGTGAACGCCCGTCCGATGGCCACGATCCCGATGCGCTCGAGGTGTTCCAGGTCCAGTGCCGTGCCGATGCGATAGCCGCGGAACCCGGCAAAGGGCAGTCGCAGCGTTTGCCAGCCGACCGGCGCCGTGAACGTGGCGCGATAGGATTGCCACGGCAGCCACACGTCGTTGGTGCGGAGATGCACGTTGTAGTCCTGATCGTTCCCGTATACCTCCAGCAGCAGTCCCTGGTAGGCCGATGCGTCGGCGGCGCCGGTATCCTTGACATCCAGCGCCGCCTGCACGAAGCCGCCGTTGTTCTCGAGCCGGACGTCACCGCGCAGGCGCAGGCAGTTGCGGTTCTCTACGTTATCCAGGGTCAACTGGCCGTCGGAGATGCCGCCCATCACCGCGTCCGAAATCAGGCGCCAGGTGGTGCCAGACGGGGCACGGTAATTGCCCGTACGGCGATCATCGATCATCAGCAAGTCATCGGCCATAACAGTGTTGTCGCCAGGGTGGCAGAGTAGCAAAGTGGTCAGTACAGCCAATACTGACCGCGTGATCGAATACCGCAGTCTTGTGCGCAACACGCGCTTGAGATCGCTGTCAACCATGCCGGCTACCCGCAGGGACGGTGGAGCGGCCGGCCTGCATCGTCTCCGGATTTCACCGGTCCCGCTCCTTCAGGTAGAGCGCGCGGCCCAGTATCAGGAACCCGAGCACCAGCAGGCCAAACGGGTAGGGAATCAATCCCAGAAAGAATGCCGTCAGGCTTGCAGCGAGCAGGCCGCACAGTGCGAGTAGCAGAGGGTCGATTGCCTTGTTCACGGTGCGATGCTCTCATGTTAACAGTAACGTACAGGCGCGGTTGTTATCATCTTCGCGGTAAACAGACGCATGTGATAGCACACACCGCATGGCCCCGGTGCTGTCAGCCATCGCCCATTCACCAGGCCTGTTTCCATCGGGGTGCGCCCGCGGAAATATCATGAGCCCGGCCAGAACCGTTACTGCAGGCTGCCTCAGGCGCCACCGGCTTTATTCCAAACGTCCGCGATCGCCACGCGCAAGCGCTTGCGCTCCCGTAACGCTTCCAGTTTACGCCGTGCCGACGCATTGCGTCTCCTGATCGTCCGTCGCGACGAAGGGGAATACGAAGTTGTCATTGTTTCCGGTGTTTCGATCTGGCTTTCCAGCATGACCTGACCTCCTCGGTATTGCTATGCGCCGATCAGCCGGCGCGTTGTGTAGATGGCTTTTGAATCCTCGTCCAGCGGCAGTCTGATTCGTCTGTCCCGTTCGGGTTGAACGGTGAGGGCATGTCCCACCGGATCAAAAGCCCGCCCGATCAGTCCTGCGCGGTTCCCGTTAGACATCCGGCCGGTGGTCGCATTCGCAGTACCACCCGCCTTGTTGTCAAAGTAATGTATAAGTAACAATTCAGAGTGCGATCATCGTTGCGGCGCCCATCAGCAGGAGCAAGGGCGTTGACAAAAATCCGAATAAAATCCTAACGATAAGGCGGTCTTCCGAATTCATCGAATGTGCTCTGGAATGTGTCATGGCGAAGTCCTCTGGTTTGATCCGACACCAGGATGTCTGGTGTTGTCTAGGAAATTAGTTCTTCATTGACTAATTGTCAATGTTTTGTATAATAAAAAAACCAAAAATTTCGGTGTAAACGAAAAGCATGCACCATCCGCCGCCCTGACCAGGAACCGCCATGAACGAAGCAAACGACAATAATTCAACCCGTTACCGCATTGGCGCTGTGGCAAGACTCACCGGTATTTCTCCGGACACCCTGCGAATCTGGGAACGGCGCTATACGGCCGTATCGCCGCAGCGTTCCCCGCGGGGCGGGCGGCTGTACAGCGCCGGGGACGTGGGGCGCCTGCGCCTGCTGAAACAGTTGCTGGGTCTCGGTGATGCGATCGGCGAGATCGCGGGCCTCGATTCCGGGGTGTTACGGCAAAGGCTGGAAACGGCGTGCCGCTTGCCGTCGCTGGCCGCATCTGGGCCGACGTCCTCCTGCCGCGTGGCGGTTGTGGGTGAATCGCTGGCCAGCGTGCTGGAGGAGGCCGGCGATACCCTGACCTGGGTCACGCTGGTGGCCGCCTACCGCGATATCGCCAGGTTCGAGGCCCGTGGCGGTAACGAAGGTGCCGATGTGCTGGTGGTCGAACAGACGACGCTGCACGTGGATAGTGCCATGCGTGTGGTCGACTGGCTGGGCCGGGCAAAGGCCGCGCATGCGGTAGTGGTATATCGCTATGCCTCCCGGGAAGCGCTCGCGCAATTGCCCGCCTCGACATGCTCTGCCATTTGCGCACCCGTGGATCCACCCACCCTGCAGGCGCATTGCCTGGCGATGCTGCATCCGGGCCGGACAGTCTCCGCACCGGCGACCGCCGGAAGCACCGGGGTCGTCCGGCCGGCGCCGCCGCGGCGCTACGATGATGAGGCGCTGGCGCAACTGGCGTCGCTGTCATCCACCGTCAAGTGCGAGTGCCCGCGTCACCTTGTCGAACTGATCACCAGTCTTTCCGCGTTCGAACGCTACAGCACGGAGTGTCAAAGCCGCAATCCGCGCGATGCGGCGCTGCATGGTTATCTCCATGCCACCACTTCGCAGGCACGGCACCTGATCGAAGCGGCGCTCGACCAGGTGCTCGAGATGGAAAACATTACAATCTGACGCCTGATGGCTGTCGCACAGCAATCCGGCATTCTGCAACTGCCTTTTGATACAATCGCTCCTTGTCTGCAGGTTGCGCCGAGATCCCATGCCCACCGATTGGCAATCCATCATCGATGATTTCCGGGACGTGGTCCCCGCGGTGGACTTCTGGTCGCTGCGTCTGGTGTTCGACGAGACTGAGACACTCCACATTCGCGAGGGCTTGGTGCAGCCGCCGGGCCTGGCACAGAGCCGCGGTGTGCACATCAGCTTCCTCGATGGCGATGCGATGGCCTGGGCGGCCACCAGCGCGTTGACGCGCGCGGGTCTGCAGGCGGCGTGCGATCTGGGGCAGCAGTGGCTGGAAGCGAGCCGCCGGCACGGGTTGATCGGTGCCGGTCAGGTGCCGCGGCCCGAGCGCTCGGGCCGCTATGCAACAAAAGTACAAACGCCCTGGGAGACCTGGAGTCTGGCAGAGAAGCTGGAACTGTTGCAGGGCATCAATCGCGAGCTCAAGATCGATGCGGCCATCGTCGACTGGCGGGCCCGTCTTACCCGCCGGCAGACCGAAGTGAGGTTCGTCACCAGCGATGGCGTGCAGATCGATCAACAGTTTCACTACCTCATCCCCGGCTATGCCGCGGTCGCGAACCGGGGCGCACAGACCCAGATGCGCACCGGCGGCGGCTGGGGCTCGGCGCTGCAGGGCGGGCTCGAGCAGCTTGCCGCCTACGACTTCCCGGAGAGCGCCCGGCAGGTGGCCGAGGAGGCCCTTGCCCTGGTCGAGGCCCCCGAGTGCCCGGGCACCACCGCTGACCTGCTGCTCCTGCCCAGCCAGATGATGTTGCAGATCCACGAAAGCATCGGCCATCCGCTCGAGCTCGACCGCATCCTGGGCGACGAGCGCAACTACGCCGGCACCAGCTTCGTCACCCCCGACCTGTTCGGCAGCTACCGCTACGGCTCGGAGCTGCTCAACGTGACCTTCGATCCGGGCGTGGCACAGGAGATGGCGAGCTACGGCTTCGACGATGACGGCACGCCAGCCGAGCGTATCCACCTCATCCGCGACGGTATCCTGCAGCGCCCGCTCGGCGGCGTGCTGTCGCAGGCACGCGCCGGGATGAGCGGTGTGGCGAACGCGCGCGCCAGCGACTGGAACCGCCCCGCCATCGATCGCATGGCCAATCTCAACCTGGAACCCGGCACCAGCCGCTTCGACGAACTCGTGCGTTCCATCGAATACGGCGTCCTCATGGACACCAACCGTTCCTGGTCCATCGACGACAGCCGCAACAAGTTCCAGTTCGGCTGCGAGCTCGGCCGCCTGATCGAGGATGGCGAGTTACGGGGCCTGGTACGCAACCCCAACTACCGCGGCATCAGCGCGACCTTCTGGCGCAACCTCGCTGCGGTCGGCGATGCCGGCACCTGCGAGGTCTGGGGTACGCCCTACTGCGGCAAGGGCGAGCCCAACCAGATGATCCACGTCGGCCATGCCGCGCCAGCCTGCGTGTTCCGCGACGTGGAAATCTTCGGCGGTGAATAGCCGCATGGAGTCCTGGTTCCGCGAACTCAGCGGCAGGCTCTGTGCCGGCCTCACGGCAGGCGAGGTGCTGCTGCTCAATTACCAGGGCGAGACCTCCGACTTCGTCCGTCTGAACCACAACCGGATTCGCCAGGCCGGAAACGTGCACCAGCAGGCACTGGATCTGGATCTGATTCACAATGGCCGCGAGACCGGTGCCACCCTGCCGCTTTGCGGACGCCTCGACGAGGATCTGGCGCAGGCGCAGCGCATGCTCGGACGACTGCGCGAGCAATTGCCGCTGCTGCCCGAAGACCCCTGCCTCAACTATGCCGCCGCAGTGCACAACACCGTCCACTACGGCGAAAACCGCCTGCCCGCACCGGGCGATGCGCTGGAAACCCTCATCGACGCCGCCCACGGACTGGATCTGGTCGGCATCTGGGCCGGTGGTGAAATGAGTCGCGGCTTTGCCAACTCGCTCGGCCAGTTCAACTGGCACAGTGCCCACAGCTTCAACCTCGACTGGAGCCTCTACCGCGCGGGC
>Ga0210064_1001253_pt1 | contig 11000 bp, 11 predicted proteins | sample Muzzi_CordC_D2_FD_185531 | JGI IMG/M metagenome (GOLD analysis project Ga0210064, IMG submission 185531) | Wetland microbial communities from San Francisco Bay, California, USA, that impact long-term carbon sequestration - Muzzi_CordC_D2 (SPAdes) | ecosystem: Environmental > Aquatic > Marine >...
TAATTACCGATCATCCGCGCGGGTGAAAACGTTCATGTAATATCTTAAGTTGCTGGCGTGCGACATGGGTGTAAATCTGGGTGGTGGCGATATCTACATGTCCCAGCATTACCTGGACGGCTCTCAAATCGGCACCGCCTTCCAACAGGTGACTCGCAAAGGAATGCCTCAGGCTGTGGGGTGTCACCTTCTTATTCAGCTTTGCCAGGGTGGCATACTTCCGCAATAGCTTCCAAAAACCCTGACGGGTGATGGGCTTTGCGGCCCGTGCAACAAACAGATAAGGGCTGGCCCGGCTTTTTAAGAGCGTTATTCTGGATTTTCGAATGTAGGCTTCAATCTTGTCTTTGGCATGTAAACCAATGGGAACAACTCTTTCTTTTGAACCCTTGCCAAACACCCTGACAAATCCGGCTTCCAGATTAACATCCTGCAGTTTTAAATTCACTAATTCCGATACTCTCAGCCCGGCAGCATATAATAGTTCAAGCATGGCGCGGTCTCTCGCACCGAGGGGCTTATCGGTGTCCGGAGCCTCAAGTAATTGAGTTACCTCCGCCACCGAGAGAACATCCGGTAATTTCAAGCTGGTTTTGGGGAGGTCAACCAATCTGGCAGGATCATGCGTGATTATTTTTTCCTGAACCATAAACCGGTAAAAACCCCTTATCGAAATTAAATGCCTGGCTCTTGATCGAGCATTCAATCCGGCATCGCGCAGGGCAATCATATGCTTGAGGATGAAAGCGGTGTCGTTTTCAGATATGGCTCCGGTTCGATTCTGGCGCAAAAATTCCCGATACCTGATCATATCTCCGCTGTAAGACTCCAGAGTGGTCCTGGACAACCCCTTTTCGATCAGGAGATAATTCAGATATTGATCAATTAATATATCGATGGGAGGCATTTTAGATGCGGGCATAAAAGAAAGCCTTGTGTGGAAATTAATAATATAGAAACGATAGTTAAAACCGGGGCAAGTGTCAAGCCACGAAAATAAGTTTCGATCCGGTGCGCGAAGGCAGATTCCGATGACCAACCAAATGATAACCGGATTCAAGCCTAAAACCACAGAATATTGAAGGGCTCGTTGCAGACTGAAATGTTAGAGATTGCTGGAGAGCGATATGACATTTTTACTGATTGCAATTTTATAGTCCGGTTGAATAAATTCATGATGCTCCTCATTGAAAGGAAAATATACCAACGTAAAGCTTTTTGCGGTGACCTTTATATCGGGGAGCTTTTCAGTGCACGTCTTGCGGGGTTTCATAAAACTGGCAAGCGTGAGTTTCAGACTTTCTAAGGCTTCCTCGACCGGGAGGTTGCTGGGATGTATTCGGTTGGCGGGTAATTGTGGAACTAGCTCATTTTGTGGCTGCACGACCGTTAACTGACTTGCCAATCGAAGAAAAATCCGGGGGCGCACCTTAAACGCCGGTATCCAGAATCGAAAGGCAATATCATGCCAATCCTTTTGGATTGCCCTGGGTAAATTTGCAATGTTAACCAAATCTGCATATGAATTAAGTTCGAGACCGGAAATTTTTGCCCGGATGCGCCAGAAGGGCAGGTAGGTCGTATTCTCTCCCCGGCCGGCGATCTGCGCAAATTTCATTTGCTTCAGTTTTCTGCCAACGGGGTACCATGTTGAATTGCAGTTCTTGCATCTCAAGACCAGGGCATCACGCTCACCGTCAAGATCCCAGCCGCAGTTGGGACATAAGGTGGACACAAAGCCGATATGGCGCCGGGGATCCGTGTCGGCAAAGTCATCCAGACTAAACTCTTCCGGCAGCACATCGGATACCGGTTTATCAAGGATGGCATCGTAGAGTTTATCTTTTACATAAAATGGTGAATAAATCAGGCTCAGGGTTTCCCCGATATGGGACTGGTGAATAATCGGCCTGGGCAGTGATTTACCGAAACGCTCCTCAAAATTGCCGAAGATTTTTTGAGGATTCAGGCCCGGTTTCAAAAAGCGACCCTCGGTGTCAGGCGTTACAAAACGGATTTTCATGGCTTGACTGCGCACGCCGACGGAAAAGGGGAAATAAGGGGAAACGATGGCCTGTTGACTGTGATCGACAAAGCGCTGCTGGATGCCGGTCGGCCCGCAGAAAAACAACATGCCCTTGAAGCGCCAATAAGGAAAATAAACGACTTCTTTATTCTCAGCGGCCGGATGAGGCAACACATAACGAAAGAAATCATCGGTGATTAAATAAGAATTGACCCGGCAGTATTTGCAAGCAAACAGCCGGTCTGTCTCCTCTAATATCGCCGGTGCACCGCATTGAGGGCACTGATGTTCGATGAGAAAATTGATATTAACCTCCGCGTGTTACTCTCCAATTAAGTTAAAGCGATTGAGGAGTTACCGGTTACGGGTTACAGTTTCTCACCGCATTCGTTACAGTACATGGAATCACCAAGATTCTCATTGCCACAGGTGGGGCATAATTTCGTTTGGGTCTCCTCTTCTACCGCCGTTCCGCACCGGGAGCAGAATTTGGCATTGGGAGTCAGGTTCTTAGCGCATTTTGCACATTGGTTAAAAACGAGTTGTTGATGGCCGCACTGGGGACAAAATTTGGCATCAACCGCTATGGGATGTTTACAATCCGGGCAGCTGAAAGCCGGTTGCTCCTCTTTTTGTTTGGACTGCGGCAGCGCCCCCGCAAAATACTGGGCAAACATGGCCGGCATCATCAACCCCATACCGGTCCCCATACCGCTACCGGAACCGCCATCGGCTTCTGATGCTTTTTCCATGGCCATGGCAGCTTTCATCTGCATCAGTTTGTTCATATCATCGAAAACACCCATTCGGCTGCGGTCATCGATGGCCTGCTGGACTTCTGCCGGCGGCGTTATGGAGTTAATATATAGGTGGGTCAGATTGATGCCGAAATGGCTGAAATCTTCCTGCAAACGCTGGGCAAGACCCTCTGAGAGTTCATCGTACTTGGATGGCAGATTTAGGATCGAGTCGATGGTTTCGCCCATATAATCGTTGTATCGCGAAACGATGACCTGGTTTAAATATTCTTCAATTTCGGCCGTGGTGAACATACCCTTAGTTCCGACCAGGCGGTTGATAAACAACACCGGTTGAACCACTTGAAGATTAAACACGCCGAAGGCCCGCAGGCGGATGAGACCCAATTCTGAATCTTTAAATGCAACCGGATCACGGGTACCCCACTTCAGGTTAGTGAATATCTTCAGGTTGACGAAGTACATTTCGGCTCTCAGTGGACTTTTCATGCCCCATGGAATACTGGCAATCTTGGTCAACAGCGGGATATTTGCTGTCTTCAAGGTATGGCGGCCCGGCCCGAAGGCACCGACCGCTTTACCTTTGTAATAAAAGACACCGGCCTGACTTTCACGGATGGTGAGTTGCGCACCGTATTTGATTTCGCCGGATCCCTCTTCCGGCAGACGATGGACCAACTCCTGACCGGTTTCGTCGAACCATTCCAAATTTTCCAGGAAAAAGGCATTATTCGCGTCCATATCAGATTTCTCCTTGTATGATTATTTTTTTTATTATCTTAACATGGGAAAGCTCGCCCTGATGGTTTCTGGATGATCCCGGATGCTGTCTGTAATTGAGACCTGTCAGGGCAATTTGGAACTATACGCTATTTATCGGCAATATTTGCTGAAACTTAAGCCTCGTGTTTTACAACGGAAAAGAGGTTTTGCATGGTGAAATTAAGCGGGCTGCAATCGGTGATTACCTGCCCGGCAACAATTAAAAGTAGGTAATTGCTACATCCCAAGCCAACAACAAGCAACTAATTTTGTTTGACATATCTGTCTTGATGGCCGATAATGCTTTTGTGGCCATAACCTCGATTCCTTTTAAAAAGGAGGTCTGAATGACGCGTTTCGATGATAAAAGAGAACATGAACGGGTCGATCTTAACGCGTCTATGGTATATGCTTTCCACGATTCCGATCTATTTTATCAAGCCCGGATGCGCAACTATTGCAAAGGCGGCATGTGTTTTATTTCCGGCAATGCCCTTGATCCCGGATCGGATATTTACATTATGATGGAAAATTTTTCTCCGGATGACGTCGGTGCTGATTTCTATGACGGCTATCTGGCCGAGGTGCGCTGGTGCCAAAAATTACGTTCAAACGAAACCGATGAATTCAAAGTCGGTGTTAAATACTATCAGACCATCATCAAATAGTCCGGTCTTATTACCTGATTATTCCGACCTTTCCGCTCAAAGGCTCCTCGATTCGCCGCACCTTTAAAACAAGCGTAATTATCTCCCGAGCTTGTAATGTGGCACATGGGTATTATTTTCAACCAGATCCACTTCGCCGTAATCATTATTTCAAAAGGAGCATTTAAATGATTCGCGTAGCTAAACAAACCCGGCTGGCACCGGTGGACATTATTGAGAGGGCTTCTAAGTTCTTCGGTAAAGGCGGCGAAGAGCTGACCGAGACCGAACGAAGTCTATGCTGCATCTACTTTGAAGGCGTCGGAGGATATGTAGCTGTATCCGTGGTCGATGAAGCCAAGCACCGGACGGTTGACGTCGAAACCCGGGAGTTCGAATACCCGGCCAAGCGATTCTTGGAAAAGCTGTAAGGTTTTTGACATGAAAAGTGAAAAGTGCAGCCGACTTAACCAACTCCTTGTTAATTGCTTGAAGCAGTTCGGTATTTATCTGTTGATTATAATTGGAATCCTGGTAGATTTCATGATTCAATTTCCTTTCATGATAATTTGTGCTTTTGAAAATATGTTTCGAAAAAAGGCTCAATAATCTTCAGATATCCGTTAAGCCTGCCGGCAGATTGCATGCAGAGCATCCATATGGCGGCAGCTATCTGCCGATCAGTAAAAACAACAACGGCAGGCACAGGGCTGCAAGGATAATTATACCCGGTATGGAAAGATAGGGTTTGTACCATGGCTGTTTGGCGAATTTTGCCTTTTTGACCTCGACCAAAAACCAATTCCCGATGATCATCGCAGCTACTAAAACCGCAGCGTATTGGACAAGACTGGAGAATTTAAAACTATCCATTTGTGCATTTCCTTATTAATTCCAATATCTTTTTCACCCGATTCGCTAAAAACCGGATTGCGGTTATAATTTTCCCGCATTTTCACTGATGCAAATAGGCATTGATATTTTTAATATTTGCTGTATAGTGGGATCTTTAGAATGGCAGAGTATAAACCTGGATAACATAGAATTTCACAAGATACCTGAAGCAGTTCGCTGTTTTTCTGTTATGAAAACCCATTGTAATCTGCTAATAGATACCTGATGGTGTCTGGTACGCCTGGCAGGATTCGAACCTGCGGCCTACGGATTAGAAGTCCGTTGCTCTATCCAGCTGAGCTACAGGCGCACGCAAGCATCGTGCATATCACATGAAAGGGCCAGTGTCCACTTTAAAAATAGATCCGGATACGGGTTCAGACCCAGGATTTTGATTATGCACCCAGGCATCGTGGGTAGCCCTAAACTACAATTGTCCGCTTATTTGAATTGTTATCATGAAGAGAAAAATGGCCAAAAAAAAGATCGCTAAAAAAAAGTCTGCTGAAAAAAACAAGCCGGAGCCGGCAAAGAAGACCACCGCCAAAACGACAAAGCCGTCTTCCGATAAGGCCCTGGTCAAGTTCGATCCGCTTCAGCGCTATTTAACGGAAATCAGCAGTTACAAACTGTTGACCCGGGAGCAGGAAAAAGAACTCGGCATTCGTGTTCGGGAACATGAAGATCAAGACGCGGCCTATCGGCTGGTGACATCCAATCTAAGACTGGTTGTAAAAATTGCACTTGAATTTCAGCGAGTATGGATGCAGAACCTGCTGGATCTGATTCAGGAGGGCAATATCGGTCTGATGCAGGCTGTCAAAAAGTTCGACCCATATAAGAATGTAAAATTTTCATACTATGCCTCTTTCTGGATAAAAGCATACATCCTGAAATTTATTATGGACAACTGGCGTCTGGTTAAAATCGGCACGACTCAGGGCCAGCGAAAATTATTTTTCAAGTTAAAAAAAGAGAAGCAGAAGCTAATCGATATGGGTTTTGAACCGAGGCCGAAACTGCTTTCGGAAAGGCTGGGCGTCTCCGAAAGGGAGATCGTCGATATGGATCAACGCCTTGACGGCTGGGATGTTTCCCTGGACGCTCCGTTAAAAGAGGATTCGGACACCGAACGAATTGAATTCTTAAGTACTTCAACCGATTCGATCGAGGACCAGGTCTCGAAAAAAGAAATTGAAGTTCTGCTGCACAACAAAATTGCCGAATTCAGGAAAAAAATGACACCGCGTGAAATTGAAATATTTGACCTGCGAATTTTTTCCGACAATCCGGTCACATTGCAGGAAATCGGTGATCGTTACGGGATCTCACGCGAGCGCGTACGCCAGGTGGAAAAAAATATCATTAAAAAAATGAGAGAATTTTTCAAAAAGGAAATACCCGATTTTGCTTCTTACACCGAAGACGGCACTTCTGAATGAAATAAGGTTAGAAGTGTAATTGAAAACATAACGTGGACGATTAATTTATGAAAATCTATTACATGCTGCGAATCTTTTTTATATTCGCGATTTTTATTACTGTCGGATGCACGACCAACGCTATTGATCAAACTCCGACAGCGAAAAAGACAACAACTAATGGCCCCGCATTTTACGGCCCGGAAAACCAATACTACTACTTCACGGCAGCCCAGGTCCAACGCAAGCGAGGTAACCTTGACCAAGCGATCGTTTTGCTGCGCAAAGCGATCGAACTTGACTCCGAATCCGCCTACCTGCAGCGAGAACTTGCTACGATCTATTTGCAGAATAAGGAAGGGGACAAAGCTTTAGAGGTTCTGGAGGAGGTGCTGCGACAACACCCCAACGACGTCAAAGCCCTGATCATTTACGGCGGTACCAAACAGGTTCGGAAAGAGAATAATGATGCCATTGCCGCCTATGAGAAAATTCTCGCCCTGGATCCGAAACAGGAAAGAGTTTACAGCCTATTGGGAAATCTTTATCTGGAAGCCGGAGATGATGCCCGTGCCCAGGCTACGTTCATGCGGCTGATAAAAAATTTCCCGGCATCCTATGTCGGTCACTATTATCTTGGCCAAGTTAACGCCAGGCAGGGAAATGTAAAGGCGGCTGAGGAAAATTTTAAAAAGGCTCTCGAATTGGTTCCCGATCGGCCCGAGCCCAGGTTTGAGCTAATAGATTTATACAAAGCGCAAGGGAAAAAAACAAAAATAATTCAGCTTTACGAAGATATTCTTAGCAGTAATCCCAGAAACATCAGAGCCGCCACTGAACTTGGATTTTATTATCACCAGCTGGGGATGAAGGCGGAAGCCCAGCAAATTCTGATGAAACTGGGCTCCAGAAGCCAACATGAATTTGAGGTTATCGTAACCGTTATCCAACTTTACATCGACCCTAAAAAATATGACGACGCATTGGTTGTTATCCAGGGTATGTTAAAAGGCCTGCCGGACAGTGCGGATCTTAATCACCTGGCAGGCATAGCCTATTACGGTCTTAAAAACAATGATCAGGCCATCGTTCATTTTAAAAAAGTAACGCCGCAATCCAGATTTTTTCAAGATGCGGTGGTGCATGTGGCATTTATTCTTCAAGAAGAAGGTAAAAATGAAGAGGCTATCCGATTCTTAAACACGGCCATTGAAAAAAATCCCGAAAGCCCGGATTTTAAATACTATCTTGGCACCTTCTATGAAGAGACGGGCGATTTTGAAAGTGCTGAAAAATATATCAGGCAGGCTATTGAGTTAGATCCCGCCAATCCACGCTATTTCTTCAGGCTGGGGGTTGTTTACGACAAGGGCAATAAAAAACAGGCTTCGATGGATGCAATGCGCAAGGTCATCGAGCTCGATCCCAAACATGCCAATGCGTTGAACTATTTAGGTTACACCTACGCCGATCTGGGTCAGAATTTGGACGAAGCCGAGCGTCTGATCAAGGAGGCTTTAAAGTACAAGCCCAATGATGGCTATATTACCGACAGCCTGGGATGGGTTTATTATAAAATGGGACAGTTCGACAAAGCGCTCATATATCTTAAGCGGGCAATTGAATTGGTTCCCGATGACCCCATTATGCTGGAACATATGGGTGATGCTTATCTGCAACTCAACGATAAGTCTAATGCTTTGAAATATTTTGAAAAATCGTTAAAAATTAAAGAAAAAGATAAAGAAAGTCTGGAAGAAAAGATTCGAAATTTGAAACGCAAAGGAACCTGAAGATTGGTTGTCTGTGGTTTTAATATTCTATATAATTAAACCACACTCCCCAAAATGAAACCCCGACCATTTCCGCTAAATCCATAAATCAATGAGAGCCATCCACCGTAACCTGTCCCATGCGATGATGATAGTAGTTGTATTCGCCTTTTTCGGGGGATGCAGCAGCATCACTGGTGGTCTTTCAAATGAAAAACAACCTCCTCCGGAACCAGCCGCAAGGGCTGAAGCCCAGGCGGTGCTTTCTCTCCTGAACCATATCAATGCCAAACTTGGCAATTTTAAGGGGATCGGAAAGATCAAAGTTTGGCGGAATGGAAGCCTAAAAATAGATGAACGGATCGCATGGATAGGATCTGAAACCAGCAAAATTAATATCGCCGTCTTGATCGGCGGACATCCGACCGTAAAGATGGCCAGCGATGGAAAGTGGTTTTACTATTATGAAGTGGGAACGGGTAAGCCAATTTACAAAAAAATTGCAGCTTCAAATGCCAATCTGGAGCGTATCCTCTCGATTTCGATCCAAACTGCTGATGTATTAAATCTGCTGGCGGGCAGGGTACCCATACGTGAACACCACAGCGCGATTTTAGAGAAACAGGAGGCTAAGCCGGGATATGTTCTGGTACTCAAAAAACGCTGGTGGGGAGTCATCGAAAAAATCTATGTAGATGAAACCAGAACCCGGGCTCACCAGGTTGAATTCTTTAATCGATCCGGTTCGCTGATTTATCGTGCTCGATTTGAAGCGATGCAAACGATTAAAGGGTATCTGGTTCCCGCCAGATTGAGCATCACCAATGGAGAAGATGCGGATTTCAAGCTCGATATCGAACGCTTCTGGGTCGACGTGGCGGTAACTTCCGCAATGTTTGTGCTGCAGCCACCGGAATGATTTTTGTATTCATAAAAATTATATATGTAATAATTATTGGATATTATGAACTATTTTTTAAAGCATTATGAGAGATAATTTAACGGCCCCGAAAAGCAAAACAGATATTTCCCCGATCAAAACCATTTCCGTTTTCGGGCTGACCAAATCAGCCGCCGCAGCGCAATTGTCCGGATTTAAAAGGCTGTTTCCTCAATTCAAGCTTGGGTTGCAGGCAAAATTCCCGGTAGTCCGAGTCAAGGTCCAGGCCGATGGACCGAACCCGGTCCACTCAAAGGATCTGTTGGAGGATGGGATTCAGTGGGTGTGCCAAAGATTGGGAAACGACGTCTTCTCCGATTCCGGCCAATCCATGGAACATGTTGTGGGGATGTTGCTGCATGAGAAAAATGCCACCCTGGCCGTGGCGGAAAGCTGCACCGGCGGGTTAATAGCCAATCTGTTGACCGATGTGCCGGGAAGCTCCGACTATTTTCTGTTATCGGCCGTGACCTATGCCAACCAGGCTAAAATGAAAATTCTGGATGTCAACGCCAAAACATTGGAAAAAAACGGAGCAGTTTCCGAGCAGACTGCCAGTGAAATGGCCATGGGAGCTAGGAATGTTGTCGACGCAACTTACGGTCTTGCTACCAGCGGGATTGCCGGCCCGGGCGGTGGGACGGATGACAAGCCGGTGGGAACCGTGTGTATCGGGTTGGCAACGCCATTATCGGCCACCGCTCATCAGTTCTATTTTCCCCATCACAGCCGTAAAAAAACGAAGTACATCTTTGCCGTAACCGCCTTAGATTTATTACGCAAAGAATTATTAAGCGCGTAAAAGTTACGCGATCAAGAAACACAGAATGATTCGGTACGTATTCAACAAGTTAGTCCCATCAACTCAATTTATTCACTCAACTTCGTGCTTCTAATCGATGATCACACTCTTATATATTCTGGGCGGCATTTTACTGTTTTATCTGATTTTCACCCTTTTTCTCACCTATCTTGTACAACAGATTCCCCGCCATCCGGTAAAGGATCAACCGGATTGGGGCCACGTCATGGATACCAAAATTCCAACCGTGGAGGGAAAATTTTTAGAAGTTTGGTGCATTGAGCCCGTCGGGGCATCACGTGGGACCGTCGTCCTGGCTCACGGATGGGGACGCAACCGGGATCGTATGGTTGCCCGGGCCAGGCTTTTTGGTCGATGGGGCTTTACAACGGTTATTCACAGTGCCCGCGATCACGGTAATTCAAGCCCACGTCGATTCATGAATGCAGTTAAATTTGCCGAAGATATTGAAGCCGTGTTGGCGTGGGTCCAGAAACCGGTGATATTGTATGGGCATTCAGCCGGCGCTGGTGGTGCTATTATCGCTGCCAGCCGAAATCCGGCCCAGATTAAATTGCTGTTCCTGGAAGCCTGCTACGCGAATACCAGAGAGGCCCTGTTGAGTCTCTATCGATGGGTTAGCTTATTTTTCGGCATTGTTTTTGGGCCAATGATCTTATTCTGGATGAATCTGTTTTACAAAAACAAATTGGATCTGGTTAGCCCGGCCAGATTAGCACCGTTGATTAATGTTCCGGTAATGTTGATTCATGGCGAGCGAGATCGCCGGTTTCCGTTGGAATTTGCGTTGAGATTGAAGCAAAATTTTGCGACCGGGCAGGCTGAGCTCTACATTGCCGAAGGCGTCGGACACAGCGACTCGAGCAAGACAGCGGGCTACCAGGAGGCGGTGCGGTCTTTTTTAGATCGAAATTGGAAGCAGCCTGCCCAGTAACCAGGCTTTTATTTAATTTTAGT
>Ga0210064_1001255_pt1 | contig 10988 bp, 9 predicted proteins | sample Muzzi_CordC_D2_FD_185531 | JGI IMG/M metagenome (GOLD analysis project Ga0210064, IMG submission 185531) | Wetland microbial communities from San Francisco Bay, California, USA, that impact long-term carbon sequestration - Muzzi_CordC_D2 (SPAdes) | ecosystem: Environmental > Aquatic > Marine >...
GAAGCCCTGCGCGCCGAGAGGGCTGCCCGCCGTGAGGTCGCCGGTAGCGCCAGGGTGCGCATACAGGCGGCCGGGAAATCCGGAAAGATCGTGCTGGAGGCAAGAGACGTCAGCTTTTCCTGGGGGGACACACCGGTTTTCCGTGACTTCAGCACCACGATTCTGCGGGGTGACAAGGTCGGCATCATCGGACCGAACGGCGCCGGTAAAACGACGCTGGTTCGGGTGCTGCTCGGTGAACTGACGCCCATATCAGGCACCGTGAAAATGGGCACGCGGCTGGAGTGTGCATATTTTGACCAGCATCGACTTCACCTGGATGAAGAAAAATCCGTCCAGGACAATATCGCCGACGGCAGCGAAACGGTCTGCATCGACGGTAAGGAACGGCACGTGATTTCTTATTTGCGCGATTTCCTGTTCACACCGGACCGGGTGCGCCAGCCCGTCAAGGCGCTGTCAGGCGGTGAGCGCAACCGCCTGTTGCTGGCACGGCTGTTCAGCCGGCCGTCAAACATGCTCGTGCTCGATGAACCCACCAACGACCTTGACGCCGACACGCTGGACCTGCTCGAAGAGCGGCTGATCGAATATCCGGGCACGCTGCTGCTGATCTCGCACGATCGCGCTTTTCTCGATAACGTGGTGACGTCCACGATCGTCTTTGAAGGGCAGGGCTTGCTGCACGAGTATGTCGGCGGGTACACCGACTGGCTGCGCCAGACGCGGCGCCAGGGCGAGCCTGCAAGCCAGTCCGCCCCGGCCAGGAAAACAAGCAAAAAAAAGGTCAGGGCAACCAACACGCTGAGTTGGTCCGAACGTCAGGAACTCGGGAAACTGCCGGCGCTGCTGGAGCGCCTGGAGCAGCAACAGCAGCGTTTGCATACACGCATGGCCGAGCCCGGTTTCTACCAGCAGGAGCGGAATGAAATCATCGACTGCCAGCGTCAACTCGCGGAGTTGGAAGCGGCCCTGGAAGACGCCTTTGGCCGTTGGCAGGAACTGGAGGAAAAGAACGGAGTGTGAAATGGTGGAGCCGAGGAGGATCGAACTCCCGACCTTCGCATTGCGAACGCGACGCTCTCCCAGCTGAGCTACGGCCCCACGCGGGAAGTATCCTATAATGAATCCCGTGCATAAACCAGTCATTCAGCCACACATTTTGCAGGCAGGGCCCCAGCCGAATGCGGCCTGACCTCGACGACCTCGCGCGTCTCGACCGGCAACTGGACGCGGACAGCGAGAGACCGTTGCGGCAACTGGCCGCGCGGGACCGGGAAATCGGCCGGGGTCTCGACCGCGGCAGCAGCCAAACGCGGCTGTTGGCCTGGCTCGACAGGGTGGACAGCGGGGCCGGGCGCAGGCCCAGGCTCGAAGCCATCGCCGCTTCCATCACGCTGTGGCTGGGTGTCGCCGGTTTGCTGTCGGGCATCAGCGTGATGAGCGGCCTCCTGCTGGTGGGCCGCCAGCAACCGGTGAACGTGCTGCTTTTCCTTGCGCTCTTTATCGGCACGCAATTACTGCTGTTGCTGCTGACGCTGGCCGTCGGTATCGGCGTGACCCGCGGCAGTGCGCTGCACTTGCCGTTCGAGAACCTCAATCCGGTCAGGCTGCTGTGGCAAAAGGCGCTCGCACGGCTGAGCGGCGCACTGGGTCAGCGGCATTTCGCCGTGATCGGCCGCCTGGCCCTGCTTCGCTGGGGACAGTTGTTCGGCGTTTGGTTCAATCTCGGCGCCGCGGCCGCTTTCATGACCATACTGCTCGTGACCGATCGCAGTTTCGGCTGGAGTTCGACGCTGGACATTTCCGACGGCGCCGTGTGGCGGCTGACGCAACTGCTGTCCGCGCCGTGGTCGGCCTGGCTGCCCGCTGCCGCGACCAGCCCGGACCTCGTCGCCGCGACCCGTTTTCATGCCCTGCAGGTGGTTTTCGACGCCGGCCAGAGCGCCTCGATGCGCGGTTGGTGGCCGTTCCTGTTCATGAGCATGGTCTGTTACGGTCTGCTGCCTCGATTCGTGCTCTGGTCGGTGTTCCGTTGGCAATACCGCCGCCGCCTGCGGCTCGCGTTCACCCGTTTCCCGGGTGTCAGCCTGGTGCTGGGCCGCATCGATTCGCCCAGTGTCGCGACCCAGGGGGAAGCAGGCGGCAACCATCCTCAAACCGCGGGTTACGCGGACATCGGTCTGCTACCCGCGGACCGCAGGTTCAGCGTACTACTCGACTGGGCGGGTGCGTTCGCCGGCAGTTCCGCCGATACCGGTCGATTTGCCATGGAAGCCGGCAATACCCTCAAGGCCGGTCTGGATCTGGAAGCGGACCGGCAGCTCCTCCAGAGACTGAATCGGGAGCGGCCGGCATCGATCCTGATCGCTGTCAAGAGCTGGGAGCCGCCGCTCTCCGACCTGGGCGATTTCATACGCGGTCTCGATACGGGCGGCGACTGTTTCCTGCTGCTGCTGCCGCTCAGGGGGGGTGGCATCAGCGTGGCCGAAAGGCAGGACTGGCAGCACTTTGCGGCCCGGTTTCCGCACCGGCACCTGACCGTTCTGGCGGGTGAGGCTGGGCCGCCGCGAAGCGGAGCGGACGCATGACGACGCCCCGGTTCGCCGTCGTCGGTCACCCCAACAAGGGCAAATCCAGCATCGTCGCCACGCTGGCGCAGGACGACTCCGTCTATATCGACCGCCTGTCCGGAACCACGCGGACGGCGCGCCGCTACCCGATGCGCGTGGACGACGAAGTGCTGTACGAACTGATCGACACACCGGGCTTCCAGCGCGCCCGCGCGGCGCTGGCCTGGCTGGAACAACATTGCGACGACGTATCCAGACGCCCGAAGGCGGTCGCCGACTTTTGCCGACAACACCACGGCGACAAGGATTTTTTCAACGAGTGCGAACTGCTGCAGCCGCTCGTCGAAGGCGCCGGCATCATTTACGTGGTGGACGGCTCGCGCCCGTATGGCCCGGAATATATGGCCGAAATGGAAATCCTGCGCTGGACCGGCAGACCGAGCCTGGCCCTGATCAATCCGATCGACAACGACGCATACGTCGCCGACTGGGAGAACGCCCTCGGCCAGTATTTCAAAACCGTGCGGGTATTCAACGCCCACTGGGCGGAGTTCGACAAGCGCATCGATCTGCTGAGGGTGTTCGGCCAGTTGCACCCGGCCTGGCAGGCGCCGCTGGACAAGGCCGTCGCCTGCCTGCTGGGCGAACGTAAGCGGCAGCGACAACAGGCGGGTGAACTGATCACGGAACTCCTGGCCGGCGTGCTGCGTCACCGCGAGAGCCAGCGTGTGCCCAGCGGTGTTGCGACCGAACCGGTCAAAAAACTGCTGGCGAAAAAATTCGAAGCGGCATTGCGCAAACGCGAACAACAGTGCCGTCGCCGTATCGAGGAAATTTACAGTTACTACCAGTTACAAACCCGGGAGGCAGCCCTGGATATCGATGATGCCGACCTGTTCGATCAGCAGACCTGGTACCTGTTCGGCCTGACCCGGACACAGCTTGTTCTGGCCGCGGCGGGCGCCGGCGCATCCGCCGGATTTCTCGTTGACGCCGCAGTCGGCGGGCACTCATTGCTGGGCGGTACGATCCTGGGCGGTCTCGCGGGAGGATACGGCGGCTGGCACTTTTCGGATGAAATCGCGAAGTTCAGCATCAAGGGCCTGCCGACCGGCGGCCAGACACTGAGCTTTGGTCCGGTGAGCCATCCCAACTTCCCCTTCGTCGTGTTGGGCCGGGCCCTGCGTCACCACCGCTTGATATGCAACCGTACCCACGCCGTGCGCGAACCGCTCGCGATCGACGATAATAAGCCCCTGGCGGGCTTCTCCGCCCGGGACCGGACCAGCCTGGCGGGGCTCTTCAGGGACCTCGGAAAATACGCGCCGGACAGCGCCCGGTTCAACAAAGCCAGGACGGCCCTGCGGGAGCTGGTGACCACGCAGCTTGGCTCCCGGGTACGGGCAGGGCAGGGGCAATAACGGAACCGTCACCCCCGGGCGGCATGCGCCCCTTCCAGAACGCCGGTAAACACTTCACGGTCAACGTTGCCGCCTGAGGCCACCACCGCGGCCCTGCGCCCTTCGAGACGTGTTTTTTCCTGCATGGCCGCGGCCAGCGCCGCCGCGCCCGCGCCTTCGCAGACATTATGGGTAGCCTCGAACATCAGACGCATGGCCGCCGCGACCTCGTCGTCGGAAACTTCGACGATGTGATCGACCCCTTCGAGGATCATCCCCAGTGCCTGCGGTACGGCAACACGACAGGCCATCCCGTCGGCCAGGCGCGTGGTCACCGGCGCTTCCCGCGGCTGGCCGGCGCGGAACGATTCGGCATAGGCGCGCGCGTGGGATGACGTGACGCCAACCACCTCGGTGCGCAGTCCGAGTGCGTTGCGCGCAGCCAGCATGCCGCAGATGCCGGAACCGAGACCGATCGGAACGTAAACGACATCGATGCCCTTCACCGCCCGCAGCAGCTCCAGGCAGTAGGTGGCGACACCGGTGACGAGCAAGGGGTGGAAAGAGGAAACGAGGTGCAGCGACTCCTTTTCGGCCAACTCGCGCGCGTAATCCAACGACGCCTGGAAATCGTCGCCGTGCTCGATGAGCCGCGCGCCCAGCGCTCTCATGGCGGCGTTCTTCTCGACGCTATTGCCGTGCGGCACCACGATCGTCGCTTCGACGCCGTAACGCCTCGCGGCGTAGCCGACCGATTGCCCGTGATTGCCGCGCGCCAGGTGGTCGAAGTAGACGAGACCGCCACGAAGTTTGAAGGCCCCCACCGGCGTGTGGTTCTCGTGCTTGACCCAGATTTCAGTGCCCAGTTCTTCGCACAGCAGCGGCCAGCGGTACTGAGGTGTGGGGGGCATTTCGGCGTAGACGATACGGGCGGCGTCGTTGATGTCTTCGAGGCTGATATTCACGCTTCTGTCACTGGGCTTGTTGTCGTTCGGCATATTGTCCGTGCGCACCGCATCAAGATACCAGATAATGTGCGCAATGGTCTCACGCGGTTAACAAACAGGCGCGGCCATGGCCATAAAACTCGAGTTGCGTGCGAGTGTTAAAATATGAATGTAAAAACGTGAATTGGACTCCGCATGTCCGGCTCGGACATGTCACGGCCGTATTTGATGCTCTTGAAAACGGCCAAAATTAGGTCTATTGTGTATAAATACAGTGAGTAATACGGATTAGCACGGATGCATTGGGTAGAAATGTAAACGGGCTGATCGGAATTTTTTTCAGCGATACCCCCGCGCAACATCCATACCCGAGCATCCTTGGGGAATGGGAAAATGGCAAAGATACTGATCGTAGACGATTCGGCGTTTGCACGTAACGTGTTGGAGATGCTGGTCGAACAGGGGGGCCACGAGGTTGTCGGCCGTGCGGCTAATAGTGACTCCGCACTGGAGCTGTTCAAGAAACTGCACCCGGAACTCGTCACCTTGGATTACCTGATGACGGACAAGAGCGGCGAGGAAGTTCTCCAGGAAATCATCAATTTCGACCCGAACGCCCGGGTGATCATGGTGTCGGGCTCCGGTGACCACACGATCGGGGAGAAGGCCCTTAAGCACGGCGCCAAGGAGTTCGTCGAAAAGCCGTACATGAAACGGGACCTGTTGAAGGTCATCGACCAGGTGATGGCCGTTTGATCGGCGCATTCTTAACGCGGCTGCCGTAGCGCACTCCGGCCACCCGAAATGAACACCGGCACACACAGCCTGACAGAAAAGCAGGTCGATTCCTTCGACCAGTTTCTGATGGACGGCACCGAAAAGGCGCTCTACGCGCTCGATAGCATGTTCGGGCTGGACATCGACAGTTCTGATTCCAGCATCGAAATCGCCCCGGGCGGTGACAGCGGAATCCTGGACCAACTGGGCGACGGAACCCTGTACACCGTGTCCAGCGCCATGGTGGGGGACTTACAGGGCAGAATTCTTCTGTTGATGCGCTCGAGCGACTTCATAAGCATGATCAAGGTTATGAAACCGATATTGAAGCTGCTGTTGCAGTCCGCTCACGATGCCGGGGAGACCGCAAAACACCCGGATGACGTGGATTTTCATAAGGAGATGATGGATATACTGAGCGAAATGGCGAACATCATGATCGGGCTTTATGCCAAGGCCATCTACAAGATCTGCGACATTACCACGCATTATTCGGTCCCGAAAATTCTGAAAGACACCGACCAGCGGGCGATTCGAAAATTCCTGGCGACTTCCGGGAAAAAAGGTCGCCCGCAACTTGTAATCCAGAATGAATTCTATGTCATGGATAAACCGATCAATCTGTGGTTTTTAATTTCGCCTACGCAGAAATCGTTCGACAAGATACTGCAGAAAATCGAACAGCATGCCGAGGCCGATGGCGCTCAAGCGGCACTGACCCACTGACAGGATCACCGAAGTCACGATCGACGCGCCATGGCAGTGCGTGTATCGGTTGCTGCATCAAACTCCCGTATACTTCATCATAACGTTCGTCGTGGCGGCGTCTTTAAGGGTTCGACCGATGAAAAAAACACTCCTCGTTATCACCCTGGTATTGGTTTCGAACGGCGCCTGGGCCGAATTCACTTGTCCCAACGGGTTGCAGGCCGCCTGCCTCGATAGCGGCGACAAGGTCTGTCCCGCCACGGCCAAATGCGTTGCCCAAAACGCGACCTGCTTCGATGACTACGCGTGCGGCCCGGATGGGGGTTATGTCTGCGCTTCCAAGTACGAAGCCGCACTCCAGGTACAGCAACATGCCGTGAAAAAATATGACGCGCTGGCAGCGGAGAATATCCACTTGCGTGAGCAGAGGCTGGAGAGAAAGAACTGCGTCCTCAACGCGGCCAGGCTGGAAGATGCAAAGCGGTGCGTAAGGTAGGCTATGTTCATTATTACAAAGGAACTCTAAAGCTATGAGATTAAAGCAAAAGCATTGCGTAGTAACGGGGGGTTCCAGCGGTATCGGTGCGGCCGCCGTCCGGCGTTTTGTCGCCGAAGGCGCGGAAGTGATAATCGCGGATATTGCCGTCGATGACGCCAACCGACTGGCCGATGAACTGGGCGATGCCGTCAGCACGGTCAAGTGCGATGTGCGCAGCGAGGAAGACGTCAAGGTCGTCGCCAAGGCCGCCTTCTCCCGTTGGGAGCGCGTCGACGTGCTGGTCAACAACGCTGGGTCGGAATTGAACCGTACTTATGACGAAACCACCGAAGATGAATGGTACCGGGTCATCGACACCGACCTGAAGGGACCCTGGCTGATGTGCAAGTACATCGTGCCGAAGATGGTCGAGGCAGGCTCCGGCAGTGTCATCAATATTTCATCACTGAACGGTCTCGTCGGTTTTCCGCTGTCCACGGCCTACGGCAGCGCCAAGGGCGGGCTGGTCGTGTTCACAAGGGACCTGGCGATTGAACTGGCCGCGACCGGTGTGCGTGTCAATTGCGTATGTCCCGGTGTCATCGAGACCCCGATGATGGAGCGCTGGACCGACCTGATGCCCGATAAGAAAGAAGCCAAGACCATGCTGGAAGGCGTGATGCCGATCGGACGCATGGGTACCGCGGAGGAGGTGGCGGGCGCGATTTATTTCTTTGCCTCAGACGATTCGAGCCTGTGCCAGGGAGCGGTATTGAGTGTCGATGGGGGCTTTACCGCGCAGTAGATTTGTTGCAGGATTTTTTGACCTCAAGCGGCGGCAGGATGGTGCCCGGGGCCGGAATCGAACCGGCACGGTATTTCTACCGAGGGATTTTAAGTCCCTTGCGTCTACCAATTTCGCCACCCGGGCACGGCGTGGATTGTACCGCGTTCCACGGTGCCTAAAGAATGCTCTTGCCCAGCGCGCTCTGGATTAACTGCCGGGTGCGCTCGGCGCTGATATTGCCGTTGTCCAGGAACGGGTTCAGCTCCACGACTTCCATCGAGGTCAGGCGGCGGCTGTCGGCGCAGTGCTCCAGCAGCAGGTGGGCCTCGCGGAAGCGTATGCCGCCCGGCACCAGGGTGCCGGAACCGGGGATGACCGATGGGTCGCAGCCGTCGACGTCGAAACTGACGTGGAAACCGCCGGTGCCGCTGGTGACGATCTCGATGGCTTCGCGGGAAACGTGAGCCATGCCGCGCTCGTCGATGTCGCGCATCGTGAACACGTGGATGCCCGATTCCCGGATGATCTGCCGTTCGCCCTTGTCGATATCGCGGATGCCGATCAGCGCCACCTTCTCCGGGTTCAGTTTGGGGCTGAAACCGAGGATGCCAGCCAGGTCAGGGTCGCCGCGGCCGAGCAGGTGGGCCAGCGGCATGCCGTGGATGTTGCCGCTGGGTGACGACTCGGGAACGTTCATGTCGCCGTGGGCGTCGAACCAGATCAGCCCCATGTCTTCTTCGAGATCACGGAAATGCGCGGCGGCGCCGGCCACCGAGCCCATCGCGATCGAGTGGTCGCCGCCGAGCACCAGCGGGAACTCTCCGTGGTCCATGATCGTCTTCACGCGTTCGGCCAGTTCGGTGCAGACACTCAGTATCTGTGGCTTGAACCGCGCCTTGCTGTCCTCGGCGGAGCTTGTCTCCATCGACGGAACGGCGATGTCCTCCTCGCGCTCCACGTGGTAGCCCATCGCCCTCAGTGAATCGCCCAGGCCGGCGATACGCAATGCGGACGGGCCCATGTCGGTGCCGCGGCGACTGGCGCCGAGGTCCATCGGTACGCCGATGATGCGGATGGTTTTGTCAGGCGTGAAGCTCATGGCTGCTGGCGGTTTCCCAATTAAGGACTTTCCCGGATTTTACCCCAAATGGCCGCGTCTGCAGAGAAAACCCGTTTCAGTTGATTATCGAACATCGCGGCTATAGTTAGATAGTGACGTTCCATTCACTTCCAAGGAGAAATTCAAGCATGAAGGACAAAGACAAGGAAAAAGCCATTGAAGTACTGAACCACATCATGGAACTGGAATTGGCCGGCGTGGTGCGCTACAGCCATTATTCATTGATGATCTTTGGCTACAACAGGATTCCCATCGTCAGCTGGATGAAGGGGAATGCCACCGAGGGTTTGGAGCACGCGCAACGGGCAGGGGAAATGGTCACCCTGCTGGGCGGGCACCCGTCGCTCAAAATCGGCGCCTTGCTGGAGACGGAGAAACACGACATTGGCGACATTCTTCGAGAAAGCCTCGAGCACGAACAAGCAGCGCTCGACGCCTATTACGAGTTGTCGAAGCTGGCCAGCGAGGGCGGTTCGGTTCTGCTTGAAGAATATGCGCGGGAACTGATCGTTGAAGAAGAGTTGCACCTCGACGAGGTCAACAAGATGTTGCGTAATCCAGGTGATGTCGGGGTATATGAACCCTGACAAGAAACCCTGTCAACCCCGGTATTGCCACTCCAGTCTGAACTGGCGCCCGGCGCCTGGGAAATAACGGTAATTGCCGAAGGCGAAATCCGCTCGGTCTGCATAGCGCGTGTCCAGCAGGTTCGTCAACGTCAGCGCCAGGCTGTGACTGCCCGAACCGATCTGCCAGCGCGTACGCAGGTTGAACAGGCTGTGGCCGGGATAACGGTGCAGGTTGGCCGCGTCCAGGTAGTAATCGCCCTGGTAAACCCACTCGGCCTCGACCATCCGGCCGGGCCCGCTTCGCCAATCCAACCTGAGACCGCCCAGCCAAGACGGCGCCGTGTCCATCTCGTTGCCGCTCGCGATCGACTCGCCCTGAGAAACGACGCGGGTAAAGGCGTAGCGGTGACGGGCCCAGGACAGGTTGGCGTTGACGGACCAGTGCATATCGACCTGCCAGTCCATGTCCGCCTCGATGCCGAGGTGATGGCTCTTGCCGTCGCTGACGTTGAAACCGTTGGCGTCGCGAAAAATGAAGTGCTTCTTGTGCATCGCGTATGCGGTAATGTCGTAGTTCAGCTGCTGGCTGAAACCTTTCAGGCCCACCTCCAGGGACGCCAACGATTCTGAGTGCAGGTCGGCCACCGACTGACCGCTCTGCAAACGGTAGAGCTCCGTTGCCTGGGGCGCGCGGAAGCCGCGCGCAAGACGCGTATACAGCGTCTGGCGGTCGCTCAACCGCCACTTCAGCCCCAGTTCCGGTGACAAGTTCGTGAACGTGTCCGTACGATCGCCGGGCCTCGTGTAAAGGCACCCGCCGAAACCGCACTGGCTGCCGTCGTCGCGCGTGTTGCCGTCGAGCATGTGGTTGTTGTAGTCGTAACGCTGGCTTTCGACTCGCATCCCGGCATTCGCCCGTACGGCGTCGTTCACGGGGACCTGGTACTGCGCCCAGACGGCGCCGCGCAGCATTTTTACCGTGTAGTCGTAGTGCAGGCCCTGCGGGCGGGTCGCGTTGAGATAGGCGGAGCGGTCCGTGAGAGGCTCAGCCTGGTATTCGCGCAGTTGGCCACGGGCCCATTCGAGGTCGGCGCCGGCGGACCAGCGTCGGTTCTTTTGCCAACTGAACTGGAGCCCGGCGGAGTCCTGCGAATTGTTTTCCTGCGGCTGACCGGGCAGGAAGTGTTGCAGGAAGGTCATGCCGCTGTGACGCAGGTAGGGCGTCAGTTCAATGGTCTGGGCGGGGGAGGGCGCCCACTGCCAGCGGCTCGAAAGACGCACGGCGTCGGCGTTGCGGTAAGCCTCCGGGTTGAGGTTTTCGCGTCGCAACGCGGAATCCTTGTAGGCGTCCTTGCCGAGGATGAAGCCTGCCGTGTTCTGCTCCAGGTCGGCGTATGAAAGCAGGGTGCTGACGCGCGCCTCGCCCACCTGCGCCGTCCAGGCAAGGTTTCCCAGCGCGTGCGTGTAGTTCTCGTGGTCGCGGAAGCTGCCGGCGTCGGTGTAATTCCCGTAAACGGCCAGGGAATCGCTGGAAAGCGAAAAGCGGCCGCGGTAGAAGTCGTGGCTGCCGGCCTCGACGCCGAGAGCGGCGCCAGCAGCCGGTTGCGAGGCAATGACGTCGACCGCGCC
>Ga0210064_1001257_pt1 | contig 10985 bp, 7 predicted proteins | sample Muzzi_CordC_D2_FD_185531 | JGI IMG/M metagenome (GOLD analysis project Ga0210064, IMG submission 185531) | Wetland microbial communities from San Francisco Bay, California, USA, that impact long-term carbon sequestration - Muzzi_CordC_D2 (SPAdes) | ecosystem: Environmental > Aquatic > Marine >...
CCTTTGTTAAGGGGATAGCCATTAACTGCAGGCTGCGCCTTGTCTTGGGTCATTTGTGGGCCTCTGATAGGTGCACGTTATTCGTTACACCACACTAGCACGCCTCGACGCGCAGCTTTACGATCGAGCGGTCCGTCGCCTCCTCCACTGTAAAACGGTAGCCCGACTCGGTGATGGACTCCCCCTGCGCCGGGATATGCCGCAGCCGTGCCATCAACAGGCCGGCAATGGTGTGCGACTCGCCCGCCGGCAGACTGGTTCCGAGCACCTCGTTGACTTCGGATATGGAAAGCCGCGCATCCATCAGGTAGGTGTCCTCGTCCAGCATCTCGAAGTCACGCTTGCGCCGCGGCAGGTACTCCTCGAAATCATAGCCCACGTCGATTTCACCGACCACTTCCTCGAGAATATCTTCCATGGTGATCATGCCAACGGCAGAACCGAACTCATCCACCACAACCGCCATGTGGTCTTCCCGGGTACGCAGGATTGGCAGCAACTGATCGATGGTTTGATACGGTGAAACATAGTAGGCCGGCTTGATGAGCTCCTCCAGGGGACGGTTGGGCAATTCCGGATCCATCAGATCCCAGGTCGTCAGTGTCACCACGCCCACGATATTGCTGATATTCCGGCTGTATACCGGCAGCCGGTTATAACCGCGCCGGCGCACCAGCTGAACCGCGTTCTTCGCAGCCCGGTTGCGGTTGATCGCGGTCATCTCGGCAACCGGGATCATAGCCTCGCCCACCGAAGTCTCGGCAAAGCGGATCACGCGCTTGATACGCACCCGGTCGAAAACATCGACATTCGCACCCCGATCCGCCATATCCACCACCATGCGCATCTGCTCCCGGGTGATAAAGACGTTCTGCTCGGACTTGCCGCCCCCGATCAGGCGCGCACACAGTCGCGCAATCCGGGAAAAAACAAACACCAGGGGATAGAACAACAGGGAAAAGAACCGCAGCGGATAGACAACCACCGGTGCAATGACGTTGGATTTCTGCTGATAGACACTCTTGGGAACGATCTCGCCCAGGATCAGGAACAGCGGGGTGAACAGCAGCACCGCGTACAGGTCACCGATTTCCCCGAAGGCACGGATCATCATCATGGTACCGATCGTCGTCAGGATGACCGTCGATATATTGGTCCCCACCAGCGTTGTGCCCAGCAGCACATCCGGCGTCTGGAACAGCCTGAGCACCAGGCCGGCACCCCGGTGCCCCTGATTGGCCTTGTGATGCAGTTTGAGCTTGTCCGAGTTGACGAGTGCGATTTCCGAACCCGAGAAAAAGCCCTTCAGCAACAGCAGCAGTATCATAAACAAGATCACCAGAAGTAAATTCATATCCCAAACCCCATTCAACACCCTGCCTTGCGTTCCCGCCCGGATTGCGCTTTCGCGGCATCGTCACCGGCGGCACTCCCATGGCCCGGTTCATCGAGATGACTCGGCGCATCCTCCATAACCTGCTGCACATCATCCGCTGCCTGTACCGCGGGAGGCTGCCCCGCTACGCACGCCTTTACCGGCTCCGTGTCGGCAGCGCCAGTCTCCTCCCCTCCGGTTTCCGGCGTAGCGGCGGTTTCCACACTGTCCACGGTTTCGTTTACATCGGCGGCCGCGGCTTCCTCCCCCCCGACCCCGCGACTGACCCGCACCCGCGCAATACGGTGTTCATCCATTTCCAGGACGGTGATGGTGATGTCCTCCATGCTGATGCGGTCACCGACCCGTGGCAGGCGATCGAGGTGACGGAAAGCCACCCCGCCGATCGTGGTCATGCGCGGATCCTCGATGCCGAAATTGGCCAGGTTGTTAAAATCCGTCAGCTTCATGTCGCCATCGACTTCGTAGGAATTTTCATCCCGTTCGTGGTATAGCTCCTGCCCTTCCACGTCACCGGAAATCTGGCCGAAGATGAAGGTCAGCACATCCTTCATGGTGACAAAACCCTCCACCCCGCCGAATTCATTAAGCACGGCCGCGGCGCGGGCATTGTTTGCCTGAAAAAAATCGAACATCTCATCGACCTTCTTGGTCAGCGGGACCACCACCGGCGCGTGCATGAGGTCTTCCACCTCCAGTGTCGCCAGATCGGTTTTGTCGAGCACCAGCCGCAGAATATCCTCCGCGTGCACGAAACCCACCAGATTGTCGCGGTGCACCCGGAACACCGGGACCCGCGGGTGCCGATAGCTGCGGAAACGCTCCGCCATTTCCGGGACGCTCATCTCGGCGTTCAGAAATGCCGTGCGCGTCCGCGGCGTCATGATCTCCACAACCTCGGTGTCACCCGCTTCCAGCAGGTTGTAGATCAGGGCACGTTCGGTAGCATTGAGTTCCCCCTCCTTGGCGACCTCCTCCACCAGGGTACGGAATTCATCAAGCTGCAGGATGTTCTCCGCCGCTTTTTCCTCGCCGACGATCAGCGTGGTGACGCGATCCGCGATACCGCGGATCACCCAGACCAGGGGGGCGATGAGCCTGACCCACAGGCTCATGGGAGAAGCCACCAGACCGGTACTGATGCGCACGGGATTGGATACCGAGATCGTTTTCGGCGTGACTTCGCCAAACAGCAGCAGCAGGGGTACCATGACCAGGATGCTGATCCAGCCCGCGCGCTCCACGCCGTACAGGGTCACAAGAATCCCCGTCATGTTGGCAGCCGCGGCAATATTGACCAGCTCATTACCGCACAGAATGGAAATAATCAGCCGCCGGGGCTGATCCAGCAAGGCATGCAGGGTTTCGGTGTGGCGGTTACGTTCCCGGCGCAGTTTCTGCAGGTCGAGTCGGGACAGGGAAAACAGGGCGGTTTCCGATCCCGAGAAAAATGCCGAGCCGCACAGCAACACCGCCTGGAAACCCAGACGGATGATCATGCCGGGCTCCGCAAGCAGGGAGGTATCGAAGGCGAAGAAGGCCTTCATTGCCACCCACTGCCGAGCAAATTCCTGAATCAACCCATCCATTACCGCCTGTCTCTGGTGAGTTCAAGTCATGAACTCCCGCCGCAGGGGCATTCCTGCGGTGTATACCATGACGCGAAGCCATCCTGTAATCCGGTATTCAAAATACGCGCCGCAGTCTCCCCTGCTTTCCGGGGCGCTACGGAATATCTCCTTACGGGTTCAACCTGATATACTCCAAAATAACCCTAACGGATGAATTTGACAATGGATAAAAGCGCCGAAAACACCCAGAAATCGCAAACCTCTCCCAAAGCCTCGACCGAGCGTGTGGCAGCGCGCCGCAAAACCGGGGCAACCCGGCGGCCGCCGGTCCGCAAGGCTGCGGCGGGACCGCGGTCGAAACCGCCGGCCATCCCGGACCTCGATGCACCGGAACTCTACCTCAACCGCGAGCTGACCTGGCTGGAGTTCAACAACCGCGTGCTGTGCATGGCAGCCGACGAAGGCACCCCGTTGCTGGAACGCGTCAAGTTTCTCGCCATTGTCAGCAGCAATCTCGATGAGTTCTTCATGAAACGCATCGGGGGACTGAAACAACAAATCGCGGCCGGCATCAACACCCCGGCAGTCGATGGCCGGTCACCGCTGGAACAGCTCCGGGAATGCCAGGCTTTCGTGCGCAAAACGCACCATGAACAGAACCTGACATACCAACACCTGGTCAAGCGGCTTGCAGAGAACAACATCCGGCTGCCGCGCTACACCGAACTGCAACACGCCGAGCAGGAAACCCTGCGCGAACACTTTATTGAAAATATTTTCCCGCTACTCACGCCACTCGCCATGGACCCGGGGCACCCGTTCCCGTTCATCTCCAACCTGGCACTGAACCTGCTGGTTACGTTGCGTTACCCGGGGGGGAGCGCCTATCACTATGCCCGGGTAAAAGTACCCATGGTGAAGGATATCGCGCCGCGGTTTCTGGCGGTTGGTGACAGCCATAACTTTGTCCGGCTGGAAGACATCGTCACCAACAACCTGGATCTGCTGTTTCCGGGCATGGAGATCATGTCCTGCGAGTTGTTCCGGGTAACGCGCAATGCCGTGGTCGAGATCGAGGAAGAGGAAGCCGACGATCTGCTGGCGATGATAGAGACCGAGTTGCGGGATCGCCATTTCGCCCCCATCGTCCGTCTCCAGGTCAACAAGGGGATGAATCCGACCCACCGCGGCATGCTGGCCGCCGAACTGGGACTCGATGAATCCGCCGATGTGTTCGGGGTCGAATCACTGATGGCCATGCGCGACCTGTTCGAGATTGCCGCGCTGGATATACCTGAACTGCACGACCCGCCGCACAAGCCGATAGAACACCCGCGCCTGGCACATGACCCCCGCAACATTTTCCATGTCATCCGGGAACGTGGCGCCCTGCTCCTGCAGCACCCCTATGAATCCTTCAGCACCAGCGTGGAGCGGTTCCTGTGTACCGCCAGCGATGATCCCAAGGTACTCGCCATCAAGATGACGCTGTACCGCACCTCTGCGGAAAGCACCATCGTCGACTCGCTCGTCAACGCGGCGCGTAATGGCAAGCAGGTCGCCGTCCTCGTCGAGCTGAAAGCCCGCTTCGACGAGGCGGCAAACATCCGCTGGGCCCGGCGCATGGAACAGGCCGGCATCCACGTCACCTACGGGGTGGTCGGCCTCAAGACTCACAGCAAGGTGATCCTGGTGGTACGCAAGGATTTTAACGGCCTGCGGCGCTATGCCCACATCGGCACCGGCAATTACCACTCGGGTACCGCACGTCTGTACTGTGATCTGGGCATGTTGACCAACGATGAAGCCATCACCCAGGATCTGACGGAACTGTTCAATTACCTCACCGGGTATTCACCGCCGCCGCGCTATCGCAAGATACTGACGTCCCCGTATACCCTGAAGAAGGTACTGATCGACAAGATCGACCGCGAGATCAAGAACCACACGGCGGAGTCACCGGGGCTCATCCAGCTCAAGATGAATGCCCTGGAAGACGTGGACATCACCCGGGCCCTGTATCGTGCCGCCCAGGCCGGCGTCAAGGTCGACCTTATCGTGCGCGATACCTGCCGCCTGCGTCCGGGCATACCCGGCCTCACCGATACGGTGCAGGTGATCAGCGTGGTCGGCCGGTTCCTGGAGCATGCGCGGATCTACTATTTCTGGAACGGGGGCCAGGAGGAATATCTGATCGGTTCCGCGGACCTGATGACACGCAACCTGGAAAGCCGCGTGGAAGTCGTGGCCCCGGTCGAGGATCCCAGACTGCGCCAGGAGTTGCGTCTGATAATCGATGTGCAGCTTTCCAGCCGCAAAAATGTCTGGGAAATGCAGACGGACGGGAGCTACGTGGAGCGCCAGGATACCCCGGGCAAGAAATCACTCAGCTCCCAGGAAACCTTTGTCGAGCTGGCACAGAAACGCATGGCGGCCGCCTCCAAGCACCAGCAGGCCAAGCTGCGCAAGAAATTGCTCACCCATTTCCACAAACGGCTGCAGAAAAGCAATTGACAATTACAAGGCATTGCACAATAAACAATCCAGCTCCACCGGCAGATCGCAACCACCAATGAGCGGCAGCTTCCCCGCCCTGCCCGGCGGGATGGCTTGTGCATGACAGGAGAAAAACAATGACGGAAAAAACAGGCGACCGGCCGATTCTGGCCCCCATCGATTTTTCACCCCATTCGGAGACCGCCCTCCTGCAGGCGGCTGAACTGGCAGAAGCGTTGGCGGCGCCGCTGAAGGTCCTGCATGTCGTGCATGACCTGGGCGAAGCCCCGGGCTACTACGCCGTGAAAGGGAGGAAAAAGCAACTGCGCCGCCTGGAGGATGTCGCCGCCGAGATGCTGGACGAGTTTATGCAGGGAGTGCGGAAGAAATATCCCGGGCGGGCGGTACTGGAAAATGCCGCGACCCTGCTGATCGTCGGGATACCGGTCACCCGGATACTCGAGGCGGCGGACAAGATCGGGGCACGTATGATCGTCATGGGCAGCCAGGGGCGTACCGGGATCTCGCATGTGCTGCTGGGCTCGAAGGCCGAACAGGTGGTTCACCTGGCCAACATCCCGGTCATGATCGTCAAGGATAGTAAAGGCAAAAAAGGCAGTTCCGGGAAGACGCACAATGCGTGACTACATTCGAGTCTGCGCGCCGCTGAGGCAGGTCCCTCCCCTGCTATTGCTGGCATGCGCCGCCCTGCTCGCGCTGGGCGCCCTGCCCGCGCTGGCCGCTGTCAGCGCAGATAATGAAATGGAATGGTGGAACATGGGCATGAAGCTGTTTGGCGGACTCGCCCTGTTCCTGTTCGGCATGGAACAGATGGCGGATGCCCTCAAGGCGGTCGCGGGCGAACGCATGAAGGTGATCCTGGCCAAGCTCACCACCAACCGTTTCATGGGGGCGGTAACCGGCGCCTTTGTCACCGCCGTGATCCAGTCTTCCTCGGTCACCACGGTACTGGTCGTGGGTTTCATTACCGCCGGTCTGATGTCCATGTCCCAGTCGGTCGGTGTGATCATGGGGGCCAATATCGGTACCACCATTACCGCCCAGATTATCGCCTTCAAGGTCACCAAGATTGCACTGCTGATGGTTGCCGTCGGTTTCAGCATGCTGTTCTTCTCGAAACAGCAGAAGATCCGGCAGTATGGCGGCATGATCATGGGCCTGGGCCTGGTATTTTTCGGCATGAGCGTAATGAGCGAGGCCATGCAGCCGTTGCGCAGTTACCAGCCGTTTCTGGACCTGATGACCCGCATGGAAAACCCGCTCATCGGCATCCTGGTTGCCGCCGTCTTTACCGGCCTGATCCAGTCTTCCTCGGCCACCACGGGTATTGTCATCGTGATGGCGACCCAGGGTTTCATTACCCTGCAGGCGGGGATCGCGCTCGCCTTCGGCGCCAATATCGGTACTTGTGTGACCGCCATGCTGGCATCGATCGGCAAACCGCGGGAGGCGCTGCGCGCCGCCGTGGTGCATGTACTGTTCAATGTCTTCGGTGTGCTGCTTTGGGTCGGCTTCATCCCCCAACTGGCCGCGCTGGTTACCTGGCTGTCACCGGTCTATCCGGGGTTGTCCGGCATCAGCCGGCTGTCCGCCGAGGCGCCGCGCCAGATCGCCAACGCCCATACCGTATTCAACATCGGGAATACGTTCATTTTTATCTGGTTTACCGGGCAGTTTGTGCGGCTGGCGGAATGGCTGATTCCGGACAAGCCGTTGGAAGAACTGGTCATCGCCCGGCCCAAATACCTGGATGAAGAGTTGATCGACACCCCGTCACTGGCGCTGGACCGGGTGCGCATGGAAATCGGCCACATGGGCGACCGGGTCAGCGAGATGCTGGAGCGCATCATGCCGGCCATCCTCAGCGGTAACCGGGTGGAATTGAAACAGGTCGCCAAGATCGACGATGAAGTGGACATCCTGCACGGTCACATTGTGACCTATCTGGGGCGCATCAGTCAGAAAACCCTGATGCAGGAACAAACCGACAGGCTCCTGGACCTCATGAGCGCAGTCAATGACCTGGAAAATATCGGGGACATTATCGAGACGGACCTGGTCAGCCTGGGGCTCAAACGGATCGAACAGGGCGTTTCCATCAGCGATGCCACCCGCGCCGTCCTGGAAAACCTGCATGAGACCATCACCGTCACGGTGGAACTGGCCATGCGGGCGGTCAAGGAGAATGATCAACATGCGGCACAGGACGTCATCGCGATGAAGGCGGACATCACCCGGCAGGTGGATTCCGCCGCCATGCACGAGGCCGCCCGGCTGGTAGCGAAAGAGCCGAACCGGCTGGCCGCCTATACCGTAGAGATGGACGTACTGGAGAAGCTGAAGCGCATCTATTATTTTTCCAAGCGCATGGCGAAGGCGATCATGCCCGAGGAAACACTCTCCAGAGGGGTATAGGAGAGGATTCCTACAATCCTCCGGAAGCGTCCGCCGCGGGGGGCACCCGCCCGGCGGATAGCGGTCTGACGCCGACCTTGTCGATACTGCGGCTGGATGCCTCGACTATCCTGACATCCAGGCCGTCGATGGAGAAGCGGTCACCGGTTTCCGGAATGGATTCCGTGTGATTGAGGATCCACAGGCTGACGGTATCGGTGGGCTTGCCGGGAAGGTCCAGGGAAAAAAAATCCTCCAGCACCCGCAACTCGGCCCCGCCCTCCACGAGGATATCGTTCCCGGAAACACGGCTGACTTCCTGCGGCGTAATGTCACTTTCGTCGTATATCTCGCCGACCAGTTCTTCCAGCAGGTCCTCGAGTGTAACGATACCCCGCTCTTCGCCATATTCATCCACGACAATCGCCATGTGGCGATTGCGCTGCCGTAACATGGCAAACAGGTCATCGATATCCTGGTATTGCGGCACGAAAATCGGGGTATGCGCAATCCGGTCGAGCCGCAGTTCCGGCTGTCCGCCCGCCACGGCATTCAGCAGGTCCCGCAGATAAAGCACCCGGGTGAAATGGTCTTCCGCGGTGTCATACAGCGGGATGCGTGAAAACCGGCCCTGTGTGATCAGCGGCAGGGCCTGCGCGACTGTCAGGTCGGCATCGAGCGAAAATATCTTTCCCTTGGGTGTCATCACATCCCTGACCTTCAGATCATTGAATGCGAATACCCGTTCGATGATTTCCTTCTCGCCATGCCGGATCTCACCCTCATCTACCCCGTAGCCCAGCATGCCGATCAGCTCGGACTCGGTAATCGTGGGGTCGCTTTGATCGCCTGTCAGGCGGTGCACCCAGGACGTGAAATGACCGAAAAACCATACCAGCGGGTAGATCAGCCGCATGAACCACAGCAGCGGCACCGCGATAAACAGCGAGATACGCTCTGAGTAGCGGGTCGCCAGACTCTTTGGTGTAATTTCCCCGAATACCAGAATCACCAGGGTGAGCAGGCCGACGGCAATGCCGGGGCCGGCGCTGCCGAACTCCCGGGTTGCGATCACCGTCGCCAGTGCCGAGGCCGCGATATTGACCAGATTGTTGCCGATCAGGATGGTCGTCAGCATTTGCGACGGATCCTTCTTCAGCCGATACAGCGCCACCGCTCCATGGCGGCCTTCCCCGACAAGCGCCTCGACCCGCGCCATTGACAGACTCACCAGCGCAGTTTCAGATCCGGAAAACACCCCGGAGAGGAACAGCAATACCAGCAGGACAACACTCTCGATCACGGGAATTGCGGCGGTGAAAATCTGTACATTGTCAGTAAGTTCGCGCTACGGATTATCCTGCAGGCGCAGCATGCTGCCGGATGGGAGTTGTGACTGCCGGCATCTGTCATGCGGCTTGTCTCCCGCTACCGGTCTCACCAGCGCATCCGCACTTCCTCGATGGCCCGCGCGGTACCGCGCTGGATGACAAAGGTAATATTCTGGTACTTGATGACCGATCCGACCGCGGGCACATCACGGACCCTTCCGAGCAGGAACCCGGCAAGACTCGTATACGGACCTTCAGGCAACTCGATACCCAGTTCCCTGGCAAGCACCTCGGGATCGATGCGCGCACTGACAATATAATCACGCTCGCCCCGCTTGCGGATCCGTTGCGCCTTTGCCTCATGCGCATCATATTCATCCGTGATGTCCTCGACGATTTCCTCAATGATATCCTCCAGTGTCACGATCCCTTCGGCACCGCCAAATTCATCGACAACCACCGATAACAGCTGCCGGTCGCGCTGCATATCCTGCAACAGTGCCCGGATACTCTTTGATCCGGGGACATAATCCACCGGCCTGATGTAGGTTTTAACCGGTTCATCCGGATCGATGCCGAGGAGTTCCAGGGTATCCAGCATTCCCACAATATGGTCCACCCGCCGGGCATGGACCGGTAACCGCTTGTGTGCCATTTCCCGGGCCACACGGATGGCCTCGCCACAACTGGCATCCTGCTCGACGCCGGTCACTTCGATCAACGGCCGCATGACCTTGGCCGCCGTGGTTTCCTCGAAATTGAACAACCGGCGGATCATGGTTTTCTCATGCGGATGGATATCACCACCGTCCGTGGACATCTGCAGCAAGGCATAAATCTCCTCCCGCAGGGTGAACGGATTGGTCCCGACCGCCTTGTCTCCCAGCAATTTCGCCAGCAGCCGCGCCAACTGACTGAATACCATAAGGATCGGGTAAAACAGATAGGAGCAGAACCTGAGCAGGAAAATCACTTTCGGCGTGATCACATCCGCGCGCTGCTGGAAGACACTCTTGGGGACGATCTCGCCGAAAACCCAGATCAGCGGCGCTACCAGTACCACGGCAAGCCAGCTGCCCATTTCACCATACAACTGTATCATGAGCGCCGCCGCCAGGGTCGTGTTGGTCACCACCGCGACATTGGTCCCCACCAGGGTCGTGGACAGCAGCCATTCCGGTTTCTCCAGCATTTCCAGGGCGAGCTTCGCGCCCCTGGATCCCCTGGCCGCATCATGGCGAAGCTTCACCCGGTCGGCACTGACCACCCCGATCTCGGAACCGGAGAAAAAACCCTCCGCGAGCAAACAGGCAAACATCGCCCCGATGGTAGCGATAATTTCGCTCATGTCCCGGCTTGGTTTGTTCCCGGCGGCGGGGTTTCCGGAGTGGGACCAGTGGTATCATCATCCGCGCTTGCGGCCTCCCCGGGGGCCTCCCCCTGCGTTCCATCCGGCATCGATCCAGATGCGATTTCCGCCTTTTTCACTGCAAGCTGCCGGATGCGGTTGTTCTCGACGCGGTCCACAACGAATTCCACTCCCTCGACTACAAGCGTGGTACCGACTGCAGGTAATTCACCAAACCGGTCGAGCACCAGCCCGCCAACGGTCTCGGCATCCTCCACCGGCAGGTTTTCGCCGAATTCACTGTTGAAATATTCGATCGACATGGTGCCATCGACATGGAGACTGCCATCCGGCAGCCGCCTGCATTCCATCCCGGTTACTGTGCTGGAAGCCGCATCGGATGCACTGGGCAGGTCACCGAAGATACA
>Ga0210064_1001258_pt1 | contig 10984 bp, 11 predicted proteins | sample Muzzi_CordC_D2_FD_185531 | JGI IMG/M metagenome (GOLD analysis project Ga0210064, IMG submission 185531) | Wetland microbial communities from San Francisco Bay, California, USA, that impact long-term carbon sequestration - Muzzi_CordC_D2 (SPAdes) | ecosystem: Environmental > Aquatic > Marine >...
GCAGATTAACAAGCCGTGGCAGGGGAGAATGTTCTTTATTTGCAAGGCTTACAGCAACAAGTCTTCCTCGATAGGGTGCCAGGTGCTGGCGGCATCGATGAGTGTGTTGGCTGTAAGTGCGGGCACGCCATAGACTTCAGCATTGACGGCATAATCCTTTATTACCTTTTCCATTAACAGATCGAAGTCTCCGTCACCGGAGAGTAATACAATCGCGTCAACATCCTTGGCCGCCTCCAGCACATCAATCGTGATGCCAACGTCCCAGTCACCCTTGGCGGAGCCGTCACTGCGCTGGATATAGGGTTTGAGTTTTACGCTAAAGCCGATGTGTTTGAGGGCATTCTGGAACTTGAGTTGTTTTTCATCGCCACGGTCGGTGGCATAGGCGATTGCAGAAACAATCTCCCCTGCAGAACTGATTCGCCGCCAGAGTTCCCGGTAATTGAACTGGCGGCCATAGGCCTGGCGCGTGGTGTAATAAATGTTTTGTACGTCGACAAATACAGCGATTCTTTTCACGATGCGGCATGTCTCATCTGCTTAACCGCCCTCTGCAGTTTCCCGCCGCTCAATCCCCGGAAAGGGCGTAAACGGCCCGAGTGCGGTGCGCTTCCACCAGTTGCCTGTCTTCTCCCGTTCCTCATAGTCGGTGAAGTTATATTGCCAGGCTTCCACCTTGATGTAACGCGGCGGCTTGTCCGGGAAGGGGTTGTGCTCCAGCAGCGCAGTGACCGTGGGGGAGTTGTCCAGCAGCGCCTCCGTGAAATGTACAAACCAGGGCAGGTGCCGCGGATGCAGGGTGACGAACCACATCTGCCAGTCCACGCGCGGCTGGTGCGGCATGATGAATTGCGGCCGTTCATCAAGTGCGTCCGGCTTGTACTTGAAGCGATATGGCTTCCACTCGATTTCGTCCTGTGATCCGAGCAGTTCGAGTTCGATCCGGCGGGTCGTCATGGTCGGGAAGACGTGGTACTTGTTGGCGATGCAGTAGCCCGTCGTGTAGTTGAGCGCGGTGCCGACACGGCCGGGAATGGACTGGCCGGTGACCAGTTCGTAGATTTTCAGCGTGCCGGTGATCAGGATGACCGCGGCGAGCAGGCCGACGGCGTAGCGCTTGACCGGGTTGTCTGCCGCCGCCTGTCCGCTCACGTTTGGCTGCAGGCTGCGCGGCAGTACGCGTCGCAGAGCCCGGTCATCGAACAGAAACAGGCAGAGGATGATGGTCAGGAGATTGATCCAGTTGTGGTTGCTGGTAATGATGATCAGGACCTGCCAGAGAATCGTGATCCAGGCGGCGGTGAAGCGCCAGCGCCGCGGCAGGAACATCATGAATGGCACGAGTATTTCGACGAACAGGGTGGCGCCGGTACCGAAATGCAGCAGCCATTCAGGAAACTGGTGGACATACCAGGCCACCGGGTTGGGTAAGGGCTGTACCTCGAAATAGGTGTCCAGCGCGGTGAGGCCCGACCAGGCGGGATCGCCGCTTGCGAGCTTTGAAATCCCCGACATGAAACGCAGGCGGAACAGCAGGAAGCGGAACAGCCAGATGACGACTCGGGACTGCGGGGTCAGGAAGATCGCCAGGAAGCCGGCTTCAAGCAGCAGGCTGTCCCACTGGAAATTCAGGAAGGGCAGGCTGGCATGAAACAGTGAAAGATACAGGATGTACGCGGCAATCAATGCCGGTCGTGACCGGATATTCAGGATGATGAGCAGGGCGGCGATGATGCCGGCGACGACAACGCCATTCAACGCCAGGTCGCTGGTGTTGAACCAGAACAGCGTGGGGATCTGGAAGTAACGCTCGATCCCGCTGTCGAGTGCAACGTCCGCCAGACGCTCGCTGATGGGCAGGATACCCTGGCTGCCAATCAGCCCCTCGATCTGTACGCTGATAGAGGCAAAGGCGATCAGGTAGATGCCGCCCAGCAGGCGCAGGAACACGGCCGAGACCAGTTGATAGCCGTTGTCTGTGTTAGTCGTCATTAGTCACGAGCATAGTCGAGAGGCCGGGAATCTGGTTGGTACTCGATTTGCGTGCTGATTTCCCTGTTCCTTGATCAGCCCTTCATGCCACTTTCAATCTATTTTCGTATCCGGCTGGAATCTTCGCAGGAGAGAGGGTAGTACCTTTGAATCCTGATCTTAGATCAAGTTAAGAGGGCTGACCGTGATTACGTGCGTTTTCATGGTAGGAATTGCCAATATCATAGAATGCTAAAGGACGGGGCAACCCAAATGCGAGCTTCGCAGTCAGCGTCTGCAAGAAGAAACTTTTCAAGAAGTCGCAGGAAAAGCTCTGGAGAATGAAAAGAAATCATAGTAACACGCTGAAACGCAATAATATTCACGATACTTTTTGCTGTCTCTACTTAATCGGGCGCAGTATTCACATTTATCACAGGTCATGTCTATAATTTCAAGTGTAATAACCAACAGAAGAGGAATTCTTAATGAAAACATTAAAACTCACACTGGCAGCCGCTGCACTCGGTGCACTGGTCGCCCTTCCGCTCACCTCTGCCCATGCCTGGGGTGGTCCTTGGGATCGTGGTGGTTACGATGACTGGAGTGGTGATGGCTGGGGTGATGGCTATGGCGACGGCGATTTTGACGGCGACTTCGGCTTCAACATGAGTGGCAGCGGTCGCGGTCACGGTCGTGGTTATGGTCGTGGTCGTGGCTATGGCTACGATCGTTACTACGGCGGTTATGGTTATGGTCCTTACGGCTATGGCGCTCCGTATGGTTATGGTGGCTATCCCGGCTATGCACCCTATGGTGCACCGGTCGCACCAGCAGCACCAGCAGCACCAGCAGCAAGCCAGTAACAGCTAATCCTGTCCAGCGCATGCGTTTTACTGCGCATGCGCTGGTAACAGGTGGCCGTCTGTTGTATGAGACGGTAGTGACAGACTGGCAAATGCTGACCTGTTTCCCTTGCTAACACCCTCCCCAACTTTTCACGGTTTCACACGGTCGGATCGCTGACAGCGTCGCTCAGGTGCAGAGAGATTATTGATTAACGGGTAACTGGTGCCTGTAGGACAATGCCGACAGTGCAGATAAGATTATTCCGACAATGTTGCCAGTCCTTTGACCTATATCAACAGGTCACCCCCTCAATTGAAATAGCCTTCAATGACCTCTCGTAGGATGGCCGCATGGCTATCATTTATACGGCGGCTTTCGTTCATTCGTTGGTCGCCGTTTTTGATTCTGCTAAAGATCGTGTTTTGGCCGAAAGTGTGAGTACAGCTTGCTGAGCGTGAACGGCAACTTTTGCAGCATTTTCACCGTTCACTGATCACTCGGGAATGGCACTTCCTGGCCGAACTTCCCCGTACCCATCTGAGCCAGACCGTAGCACCGTCCCGGCCACGAATGGCAATTTGCCGGCCGAACCTGGTCTTACATGAAGCGCGTATACAAGACTTCGGTAAAAGACGGGAGTCGACCTAAGGCGACATTCAGTGGCAGTAATTCAGAAATGGTCTACGCTTAAATTCAATGTCGGAAGGAATACCCGACAATGGAATAACAAAGCCTGCTCAGCGCATTTGAAGAGATCACTATGGCAGTCACCGAAGATAAACCTACATCCAAGAGTAAACCGGCTGAAGCCCGGCGTTCGATGGCGCAATGCCTGGCTCTTCTACTCTGCATTTGTGCATCACTCGCACCGCTCGCCGGTCTGGCCGAACAACCAAAACTGGTCTACACCCCCAACGAACTCCCGACAACGCCTTTTGGTCCGCCGGCAGCGGACATCTTGCTTAACCAGAGAGCCAACTTTTTATTGTGTAAAGGCGGGCCGATCGCCCTGTGCTACTACTCTGGCCCGAAACCCGCACCGGGGGCTCCAGATCTTTCCTGCAAGCTCACCGATAATAAGGTTTTTTCCAATTGTCGCTGCATCGAGATTGAAGACGGGCCCTATTTTGTCGACATTAATGCCATCCTCGATGAGAAGGTTTACCTGGAAACGGTTAAGAAGTGCGGCCCGACAGGTGCAAACTGTGAGGGTTATCCCAACATGGCCACGGTATGCAAAGCCATCAACAGGGGTAAGCTTTTTTCTGATGATCCGAATCAACCGCAATGGGATGTGATCTCGACCTTCAGTGTCGCGCTTGATTCAGCTAACGGGTTCAAGATCGGCGCTACGAGCTGCCTTGAAGAGGATGGGAACGGCGGCAGGTACTCCGGCTGCATGACGGCTCCTTGTGTCCGGACGGGCGACACCATCGAAATCTGCCAACCGTTGAAGCAAAGAGACGGAGAAGTGAAACAGGTGTGCAACGATGTACCGATCGATGAATGTACCTGCCCCAATTGGACCGGCTCGTTTCAAATCGGAACTAATGGAGATGGAGATACCGCTGACGTTTGTCATCTTGATGGTGACGTAACATGGTCGGCCGCATATAACCCCAACGAGGCGCTGTTCACAAAGAAAATTCAGGCGATAACGCAGGCTTCCTGCATACCGGATGCGCCCGGTGACAAGGGGTGCCCCATGCTGCCGCCCGATCCGAAAAAAAAGCCACAACTGGAACCGGTCACGATAGAGCCACCCGCTGACATCAGTTGCGGAAAAGTGTGTGCCGAGTACCGCCAAAGCGCGATTAAAGATCGCCAAAGTGAGCTTGACGGAGTTGAAGTGGGATTCACCTGTGATGCCACGATCTGCACCACACCACAGAGCGGCACAAGGGATGATCCATTTCTAATAGCAGAAGCCTGCGAGGGACTGTTCTCCGGCCCCAAAGGCAGTCTCAGCGAAATTCTCAGGCTCGAGCTGGAAATCGGTTGTAGTTGTTGCGCCAGCCAGATCTGCGGCTGCGAGGCATCCCCGGCAACAGATGCAAAGATCGGCGAACTTGTCTATCGCCAGCGCCAGTTGGATATCGAGCCGCAATGTGACTACAACGGTAGCCTGTGCGGGGATGGGAGCCCTCAAAGCCTCCGCTGACAGGACAAGTAATGCGCGGCTCATCCGTGAGCCGCGCAGCCTCCCTTTGACACCAGGCTTCGCCGACGTACCCTCACCGACAAAGACAACCTCAGCCTCGAATCCCTTTCTTGGCTTCGTGGCGGATTGATACGCAGCCAGCGGATTATCACCGAGCCTGTTGGACCCTGTCTGAAACCAGTGGCAACTGTACCTATAACCCCCCGCCTTCCACCTCCTCGACTCCGGTCTGCTGGTGCTGGTCGGTATATCGAGAAGAAAGAAGTCAACGTATTTGAGGGAAGGGCAAATTCTGACCGTTAAAAGAAGTACCCTTGTGATCAGGGAATGACCGCTTATGCATTCCTGTCCTTCACAGAAGCCAGGGGAACGGGGAGTCCACCGGACCCATTCCAGCCCTTCAACGGCAAATACCTGAGTAGATCACTCGGATTGCCGGTGTTGACCACAACCCGGTCATTCGTCGTAACTTATTGAATGACGTGAAGGTACTGATCCCGGCCCTACACGAGATGCTTATATAAGATTTCGGTAAAGGACAGGAGTCGACCCAAAGCAGGTGCTCACAATTTTGTAACAATCAAAGTTTATTATTTTAGTTCCAAAGAGTTGGAGTGTTTACTACGCCCCCCCGTAACAGGCAATGCCAGTTCACTCATGCTATAACTGTAAGGCATAAAATAACATTTGGAGGTTGATATGAAGGTACTAAATCAGATGTTCATGATTTATTTTCTCTCGTTGGCAGCATGTATGAGCGTCGCTGCCGGTGCAGCCAAAGCGGGAGGGTTGGTTGATGTTGATATAGACTTTGCAACTGACTTCCCTGACCCGCTCAACATCAACAACCCATATTGGCAGTTGTTGCCGGGCAATACATTCGTCTACCGATCCATCGAGGGAGATGAGTGTATCATTAATGACATCGTCGTTACCGATGACACAAAGACTTTCGATCAAGATTCACTCTACAAAGATGTCATAGCCAGAGTCGTTGAAGACACGGCATGGGCAGATCCGGACTGCACGGGAGACCGTGGTGCTGCCCTAGAGACAACTAAAGACTGGTATGCACAAGACGACTTCGGGCACATCTGGTACTTTGGTGAGGATACGGTAACTAACGATGGGAGTACTGAAGGCTCTTGGGAAGCCGGCAAGGATGTTGCCGACGTTGGCAGTATCGCGGAACCGGGAATCATCATGCTGGCATTCCCTGATACCGCAACAGACGGCTCCGTGGTGCCTGCTCCGGGCCTGTTCTATGCGCAGGAGTACTATGATGATGAAGCTGAGGACATGGGGAAGGTGAAGCGGCTAAATGCCAATGTCACCCTGGTAATGGAAAACACCTTGGACGACAGTAAGTACACAGGCTGCCTAAAAACCAAGGAGTGGTCGCCGCTGGAACCAGGAGCAGTTGAGTTTAAGTACTACTGTCCCTACGTTGGACTCGTCCTGATAGAAGAACTACAGGGTGGCCCAACCGTTCGGGTTGAACTGACAGACATCAATCCATAGGACTACGCCGGGTTTTCTATTCAAGAACGAGTAGATTCGGTTGAATATGATGTAGTGCCCCGCTTCTGCGGGGCTTTTCTTTTGTCATCAAGAGCCTGGTTGAGACGTACACCGAATGACCTGTTGTGGCCGGACTTCACCGTATACCGTCATCTTCGGCAATCTGCATTCAGGGGGCAAGAATGGCAGTTAACCGTCCGTAACAGGTCGTTTAGCAAATAACGAACTGATAATTAGCTAAAAGGCAGGAGTCGACCCAACGCTGATTTACGGATGATGCATGATAGAGGCAAGACTTATCCTCGGAGTTCCTACTATGGTATTGGGAAAAGTAATCTTCGCTTGAAGAGCTAAAGCAGTTGACGAATTAGGGAATGGATGTTTCATGAACACAGAGACAACGGCAAAAGTTTTAAATCGTGTTCCACATATTATTCTCCTGTACTGGGTGATCAAAATCGCATCAACCACCTTGGGGGAGACTGGCGCAGATATGTTCTCTATGACATATGATCTGGGCTATGGCACGACCATACTTCTGTTCCTGGGCTTGTTTGTGGTTTTTCTTGGCGTAAAGCTCACCATGAAAAGATACCACCCTGTGATCTACTGGCTGGTGTTTACCTCAACCGCAATTGCCGGGACGGCCATTTCTGATTTCATAGACAGGACACTGGGACTGGGATATGCCATAGGCTCAGCATTATTGATCTCGTTGCTGCTGGTAATCCTGTTTCTATGGTATATGCACGAAAATTCCATCAATGTGGAAAGCATCACCAATACCACTTCTGAAATTTTCTACTGGACAGCTTTTTTGATTGCAAATACGCTGGGTACTGCAGCCGGCGATTTCGTTGCTGACCAGCTGGAACTGGGATTTGCTACAAGCGCCATGCTGTTTACTGGATCACTTGTATTTGTCGCCTTGCTTCACTTTTTTACTAAAACGTCCGGGGTTCTATTGTTCTGGCTGGCTTTTGTTTTGACGCGTCCATTCGGTGCCACATTTGGTGATTGGCTTACCAAACCACTGGATACCGGCGGTCTTGATTTTGGCACAATCGGCGCATCACTGTTTTTCGCTATTATTTTGGTGTTAGCTGTTGCCAGAGAGACTCGACTGGAACGATCAGGAAGGACTATTCCAGAGATGGACTGATGTAGGAATGATTTTTAGGTAATATTGAAGCGTACAGTCTAACGATTCCTCTCAGTCCAGCGAAATGGAATATGTCCGGATGACCGGGAAAGGTCATACACTGGAAAAACGTGAATGTCCTCTGGCCGAAAGTGTGAGTATTGACTGCTGGGCGTGAACGGAAGGTTACGACCCAACCCGGAAGTACAGCTTTTTACCATGGACGGCAACTTTGCATGGTGGGTTCAACCGGTGAGCGCAACACCGGACCATGTGCAGGACAGCCAGATCCAGACGACCGTTTCGCTGCATTATCCTGTGGCTCCATCAGGCCCATCGGCACCAAACCGCTACCTGCATGATATGCCGCAAGCCGGCCACGAAGAATTTTGTCATGGAGGCGCTATTCGGCCGCAGCCTGCAGGCACTGGCGTGACGCGGCCTACCCGAGCAGGGCCCGCAGGGCGCCGGTGAGGACATCCACCGGTATGTCTGCCAGCCAGGTTGCCGCCGCCATGCCGATCACCATGAGCGGCCACAGCAGCCTGGCAAGCAGTCCCGTCAGGATCAGTCCCAGCAGCACCGGCAGTCCCCAGGGTTCGATACGGGCCAGCCGGCGGCCGAACGAATCGGGCAACAGGCCGATGAGAATCCGGCCGCCGTCCAGCGGCGGTATTGGCAGCAGGTTGAGCATCATAATGGCCGCATTGATGAACACGCCGGCCGCGCCCGTGTACACCATCACCGAACCGGCTGTGAGATGCTGCAGCAGCATCCCCAGACCGGCCTGCATGCACGCTGCCCACAGCAGGGACATCAGCAGGTTCGCCAGCGGGCCGGCCGCGGCAACGATCAGCATGTCCTGCCGGGGATGACCAAGCTGCGTCACATCAACCGGCACCGGTCGCGCCCAGCCAAAAAGAAATCAGCCGAGCAGCAGGAACACGGCAGGCACCAGCAGTGAACCCAGCGGGTCGATATGCCTCAGGGGGTTGAGCGTCAGGCGCCGCATACGCCGGGCCGTCGTGTCTCCCAGCCAGGCTGCTGTCAGACCGTGAGCCACCTCATGAACGGTAATGGCGAACAGGACCGGGGCCGCCCATAGCAGGACCCGTTGCAGCAGGCTCAACGAATCCATGAGAAGCGGCCGGCCCCGTCAGAAATTCGGTTTCTCCGGCGCATCCTGGTACATTTTAACGCTGTCGAGTATTTCCTGCTTCGCCTCATCCACACCGCCCCAGCCATCGACCCGGACCCACTCACTGTCCGCCATGGAAGGGCGAAGCCCGAGGCGGATAGTCCCCGGTAGGCGTAGAGCGCGGGCGTGTGGCCGAAGTGGCGAAGAAGCCGGAGGCTTCCGTAGCCAGCGCAGGTCATATGCAAGCGCATCCGACACGCCGTCCAGTCATTGTGGGCGCTGTGGTGCTCCGCGAAGTGGAGTGCCGCTGCGACCGCAGGGCGGCCGGGGCACAATGGCTGCCGCGTTGGCGAGTCGATTTTGGCGACTTGGATGTCCCAAAATCTTTCACGAGGTAGCGGCACACTTGTGCCCTCATCAAGGTCCTTGTAGTGTTCGAAGAAGTGCGCGATTTGTTCCAGCAGATCGCGTGACAAATCCCGGTAGCTGTCCACCCGGTAATAGGACTTGCTCAATTTGTCCACCGGCAGAGCCAGTACCTTGGCGTCATCCCCGGATTCATCCGCCATCTTGAGCACACCAACCGGCCGGCAGCAAATGACTGCACCGGATATCAGTGGGACCGGCGACAGCACAAGGACATCCACGGGATCGCCGTCGCTGGAAAGCGTGTGCGGCACATAGCCGTAATTGCAGGGATAGTGCATCGCCGTGGACATGAAACGGTCCACGAACATCGCGCCGGTTGCCTTGTCCAGCTCATACTTGACCGGGTCAGAGCGCGCCGGGATCTCGATGATCACGTTGATCTCGTTGGGAACATCATTTCCTGATCCTACCCTGTCGAGGTTCATGGACACACCTCACTGAAACGGCTGGTAGTTACGTTAGTTGATTTCATCCAGATCGAGGTAAATTGGCCACGGAATCCAGTAGACACGGAAACAAGAAATGAATATTCCGTGTTTTTCCGTGGATTCCGTGGCTAATGATTTGTCTCAGGCGAGCCCCTTGCCTGCAGCGCATCCCGAAAAAAACGCGGCGCAGGGCCGCGTCAAGACCGGAGGAACAGGAGGAAAAGTCACCCACCGGTTTCAGGATCAACGACCGTCATCCACGTCACGGCTGTCCTTGAAAATGCGCCAGCCGCTGATCATGGTACTGATCAGGCTCTGCCGCGACATGATGTCCTCGCGGACCGCGACGTAAATATGCACAATCACAAAACACAGGATGTACCACATTCCCAGGTGGTGCCAGGTATGCACGTCCTGGCTCTGGCCGAACAGCGGGATAACCCAGGAGCTGAACAGGCTGTACTGCCAACTACCCATCCCGGCCCCTTCACCGTAAAGTGCAAAACCCGTCACGATCATAAATACCGTCCCCCAGATCAGCATGAAATGCATGAACAGGGTTCCCAGCGGGTTGTGGCCGATGTACTTGCGTGGCTCTCTGGCGACGAAGGCATACCACTTGACCTCATGCCATACCCCGCCCCACCATGCCCTGTTGAAGAGTGGCGGCATAAACACCTGTCGTGCATGATGATTACCGACAAAGGCCCAGTAGATACGGAACAGTAATCCTGTTGCAAGGATATAGGCCGCGGCGAAATGGGTGAAGCGAATATACCCCATGAGGAAGTGGTCACTGGCTTCACCCGGAAGCGTTGGCAACGGGCTGCCAATCAGCCAGCCCGTGAAGGCGAGCGTTGCGATGCTGAAGGCGTTGATCCAGTGCCACAGCCTGAGCGGCGCCTCGTAGACATAGACGGCAGGTTCGGAACGTGCGCCGATTATTTTGGTTACCATGTTGCATCCTCCATAGCAGTACTCTCGATCAGGCACCCAGTAACAGCCAGGCGCCATAACCGCCGGTCAGCATGCCTGCGCCCCGAAGCAGCCACTTGGCCCGGGTATGCTGTGCCAGCCGTCCCAGCCCGAGACCGCCCAGGTGCAGGGCCGCTGTTGATACCAGGAACCCGAGCCCATACAGCAACGGCGCAGCCGCTGACGGCATCTCCGCACCGTGCGCACTGCCGTGAAACAGTGCAAAGACACTCACCAGCGCGACACTGACGGATACCGGCAAATGCGCCCAGGTGGCGACCAGCAGACCCGTGACCAGCAGTGATGCAGCGATGCCCGCTTCCACACCGGGCATTCCGATACCGGCCATACCCAATGCCGCACCACAC
>Ga0210064_1001259_pt1 | contig 10981 bp, 14 predicted proteins | sample Muzzi_CordC_D2_FD_185531 | JGI IMG/M metagenome (GOLD analysis project Ga0210064, IMG submission 185531) | Wetland microbial communities from San Francisco Bay, California, USA, that impact long-term carbon sequestration - Muzzi_CordC_D2 (SPAdes) | ecosystem: Environmental > Aquatic > Marine >...
CCTGGTGCTGGTGGCCACGCTGCTGCAGGCGCTGCTGCTCAGCCTGGTACTGATCCTGCTGCCGCTGCTGGTGCTGCGGCGCCACACGGCAGGCACCCTCGCGGCCGCCGACCGCTGGCGAATGGCGGGCTATTTTTTCGCGATCGGGCTGGCCTTCCTGTTCATCGAGATCGCCTTCCTGCAGAAATTCGTCCTGTTTCTGCATCACCCGCTGTACGCGGCGGCGACGGTGCTGGCGGCGTTCCTGGTGTTCGCGGGACTGGGCAGCGCCTGGGCAGCGCGCCTGCCGCAGGACGGTGCGACCGCAGCCCGGGCAGTCCGCTATGGCGTGTTGCTGATCGCCGTACTGGGCGCGGCCTATACCCTGCTGCCGGCACTGCTGTTTGACCAGCTCACCCAGCTGGGCCTGGCCGGGCGCGTCGCCATCAGCACGTTGCTGATCGCACCGCTGGCTTTCTGCATGGGCATGCCGTTTCCCCTCGGGCTGGCGCAGCTCGGGGCGAAGGCGCCCGAATTCATTCCCTGGGCCTGGGGCATCAACGGCTGCGCCTCCGTGCTGAGCGCCGTTACCGCGACCCTGCTGGCGATCCAGTTCGGTTTCACGGTGGTGGTGCTGGCAGCCCTGCTGCTGTACCTGCTGGCGGCGCGGCTGTTTCCGTGAGGGGCGCGGGGCATGTTGACAACCGTGCTGCCCTGCCAGCCTGCCGGGGTAAGTGATGAATTCCGTCCCTGGCTTGCGGGATCACGTAGCTGCCCCGGTCACCGCCTGCATGACGGCAACGCAGTCGGGTCACACCCGCACGTATTGCGTGTTCGGCGTACAGCTTCCGGCCTGCCGGGCGTCGGCGGGATAGTAGACATCGACCTGGCGCTCGCCCTGACGTCCGCAAAAATGGCACCAGTCACTGTCGGCGTGTAAACGAATCTGTCGCATGGAGACCCTCCTGCATCACGGGTACGGTACCCGGCTGCGGGCGCCAGTATAGCAACCGCTGCAGGTGATCGCCGCGGCCCGCAGGACGGGACCACGGCGGTTGCCTGAACAACCCGTTGCAGTTGTTGTAGTCAACCCGAAGCGAGGACGATTCATGGCGAAACAGACACGCGGCAAGAACAGTTCGATTGGCAACAAGACCGGCAAACGTTCCCGGCATAGAGGCAGGGAAACCGGCTATCAGGTCATCGATATCAACCGCTTCTCGCAACGTAAACACATACCCCGCATCCCCGCCTGCCACAACCCGCTCATCCAGGCGCGCAACCTGGCCCAGGGACACTACCTTGCCGCCATCAAGACCCACCAGCTGACCTTCGGACCCGGCCCTGCCGGCACCGGCAAGACCCTTTGCGCGACGGCGATGGCTGTCGAGGCCTTTGAGCGCCGCGAGGTTGCACGCATCATCTTCAGCCGGCCTGCCATCGAGGCCGGTGAACAACTTGGCTTCCTGCCCGGCAGGCTGCAGGACAAGCTGGAACCCTGGTTCGGCATCTTCCGCAGCTATCCCGGCGACATGCCGGGGCGCGGCGTGGTGGACTGTACACTGAAAAACAGGCACATCGTATTCGAGCCGCTGGCCTTCATGCGCGACAAGGCTTTTGATGATGCCTTCGTCCTCATGGATGAGGCACAGAACTGCACCCGGCTGCAGCTGAAGATGTTCCTGACCCGTATCGGGGAGCATTCCCGCGTGGTGATCAACGGCGACACGCGGCAGTCAGACCTCGGCAATGGCTCGGGGCTGGCGGATGCCGCCCGCCGGCTGGCCGGGCTGAACGGGGTGTACATCCACGAGTTCGAGTCCGCCGAGATCGTGCGCAGCGGGCTGGTGCGCTCCATCACCACCCGTTACGAAACCGGCTAGCCGGAGCCGGGGTATTCACAGGGCGGCTGCCTGCCCCGCAGGCAGCACGGCCTGCAGGACACGGACCACGTTGCCGCCCATGATCTTTTCGATCTCCGCAGTCGTGAAGCCTGCCTGCAGCAACGCCGCGGTAAGCAGCGGCAGACCACTGACATCGAACGGCGCCTGCACCGCCCCGTCGAAATCCGAACCCAGCGCCACGTGATCGATGCCGACCAGGTCCACGGTGTAACGCAGCGCCCGCACGATGGCGGCAATATCCTCGCCGCAGGTTGCACGCGGCCAGAAGCCGATGCCGATCACCCCGCCGCTTGCCGCGATGGCGCGCACCTGGGCATCCGACAGGTTGCGGGAGTTGTCGCAGGTGCCGCGGACACCGCCATGCGAGCTCACTACAGGCCGCGTCGCCCGCGCAATTACATCATCGATCAGCGCGGCCGAGGCATGCGCCACGTCAACCAGCATACCGAGTTGTTCCGCGCGCCGCAGCACTGCACGCCCGAACTCGCTCAGGCCGCCCTGGTGCTCGCCATGCACGGAACCACCGACCGCGTTGTCGAAGAAATGCACCAGCCCGAGCATGTGGAACCCGGCCGAATGGAGCACATCCAGATTGCGCAGCTCGCCCTCGAGACACTGCGCCCCCTCGATGGCCAGCAGGCCACCGGATACGGCCTGTCCGGCAGATCTTGCCGCCAGCAGCCGCCGCAGGTCGGCGCCGGACTCGACCAGCTGCAGTCGCCCGTTCGAGCCGGCGGCGAGTTCGCGCAGCCTCCCGGCCTGGTAGAGGGCGCGCTCGAGGGTGCTGCCCCAGGTGCGCAGTGGCCAGCGCTGCGCGATCACCAGCGGGGTGATAATGTCGGCGGCGTCGCTGGCATTGTGGTTGAAACTGCGTCCGGCAGGGACCTGCGTCACTGCTGAGAAGATCTGCAGGCCCACATTTCCCGGCAGCACGCGCGGCAGATCGACATGCCCGGACCGGCCGCGAACCCGCAGGTCACGCCCCCACAACAGGGAATCGGCGTGCAGGTCGGCAACAAACAGCTGCCGGTGCAGGCTGGCGGCGGCAGCGGGCACGGGATATGGCGGCGGCGCCACCACCGGGTTATTCCGCCTGGCCACCTCGCCGGGGACAATGGCGTAAAACACGACTGCCAGCGCCAGCACGACCAGCATGGCGGCCGGGAAGACCGTGGCGTGAAACTTCATTGGCACTCCTACTGTCAACAAAACCGGCAGACGCCGAAACCCGCGTGTTGTTCCTCGCCGGGACAGCCGGCGTCCGCCGGGAAATTATGGGTTCGCGGCTTGCAAAACCGCAAACCCGACCTGCTTCATACCCACTCCGTCGACAACAGGATACGAGTCATGCTGCGATTGAATTCCGTCCGGCCCGACATGAGGGCAATTCGACTGGCCACCGTGCTGTTCCTGGCACTGGCTGCCGGCAACCCGCTACCTGCCATGGCGAAAACGGCGCCGCCGGCCGACAGCATCGCCCCGATGCTGGAAACGGTATTGCCCGCAGTGGTGAACATCTCGACACAGACGCGGGCCAGGACATACCAGCATCACCCGTTGCTGGATGACCCGTTTTTCAGGCGCTTTTTCAACGTGCCCGAATCGCAGGTCCCGGAACGGGTGCGGCACAGCCTCGGCTCCGGGGTGATCGTCGATGCCAAACAGGGCTACATCCTCACCAACTACCATGTGACCGATGGCGCCGACGAAATCACCGTCACCCTGCGCAACCAGCGCCAGTTCACGGCGGAAGTGGTCGGCGCGGACTCCGAGGTCGACCTGGCGCTGCTGCGCATCCACGCGGACGGACTGACGGCATTGCCGATCGCGGATTCCGATGTGCTGCGCGTCGGCGACTTCGTGGTCGCCATCGGCAATCCCTTCGGGCTGGGACAAACCGTCACCTATGGCATCGTCAGTGCGCTCGGGCGCACCGGCCTCGGAATCGAGGGCTATGAAGACTTCATCCAGACCGATGCCTCCATCAACCCCGGTAACTCCGGTGGACCGCTGGTGAACATGCACGGCGAGCTGGTTGGCCTCAACACCGCCATCGTGGGCCCCACGGGCGGCAATATCGGCATCGGCTTTGCCATTCCCAGCAACATGGCCAGCATCATCATGCAGCACCTGGCAAAGTACGGCGAGGTGCGGCGCGGACAGCTCGGGGTTGTGCTGCAGGACCTGACGCCGGACCTGGCCGAGGCCTTTGGCCTGCAGCAGCGCGGCGGCGCCGTTGTCACCCGGGTCAGCCCCGCCTCGGCCGCCGAGCAGGCCGGCCTCAGGCCCGGCGATGTCATTATCGAACTCGACGGAGGCCCGGTAACCCGCTCCAGCGACCTGCGCAACGCCGTTGGACTGCTACGCGCCGGGACCCGCATCAGGCTGAATATCCTGCGCGAGGGCAAACCGCGGGAGATCAGCGTTGTGATCGCCGACCCGCTTGCGCTCAGCACGCCGGCCGGCAAGGCCAACCGCTATCTTTCCGGCGCCACGATCGGTCCGATCGCGGACAACGATCCGCTGTTCGGAGCGGTGGACGGAGTCAGTGTGCTGGAGGTCGAACACGGCAGCGCCGCCTGGTCGGCCGGCCTGCGACCCGGCGACATCATCATTTCGATCAACCAGGAGCCAATTGCCACACCGGATGAATTCCGGACGGCCGCGCAGCGCAACCCGGAGAGTCTGCTGCTGAACATACGCCGTGGCAGCGGCGCCCTGTATATCGTCATCCAGTAACAGACCCGAGTCCTGCCAGAAGGGCGACAGGGACATCGCCCCGGAACGACGCCCGTGTGCCGATGCTTTTTCAAGCTCGATGATGAAAAAGTTACTTATGGCCACGGAATCCACGGAAAAACACGGAAAGAAATAACACTCCTCAGATACTTTTCCGTGTCCTTGTGGATTCTGTGGCCATAGAAAGATACTGGCACTCAGCATGTAGCCCGGATGCAACGAAGCGAAATCCGGGGCCATCCCCACAGAAAAAACCCCGCCCCGGAATACGGCCTGGCGGCCTTCATCCAGGCTACCCACTGGATACCCCAGTGTGAGCACCATGCTTCAGTGCGATGGTTTATGAACCGCTCCTGTCCCGCTAGTGCTGCCAGACCGCGCAGCCCTGGTCCCTGAGCCAGTCCGCCAGCGCAGGCTCCCAGTCATCCTCGGCAAGCCCGGTTTTGTCGAAGCCATCGATCAGATCCTGAGCCAGTTCGATGCCATAGCGGCGGGGATATTTGCTGCTGCGGTAGCCGGCCTTGTGCTGCTCGAAGCGGTCACCCGGCTCATGGATGGTAATACCCACGTAGACGCAGGGCATGCCCTCGATATAACCCGGGTTGGCGGCGCGGAACTCGCGGCGCCCGAGCACCTCCGGGTCCAGCGTGATGACATAAAGGTTGCGGCAGCGCCCCTGCCTGGCGGCCCGGCGCGCCTTCTGCTGCCACTGCAGGATCTTCGCGTCCCGCTCCTCGTCATGCATGCCGGGCAATCTCGCTGGGGTTGCTAGCGGCTGCCCGGCACCATCATCTGCAAGGGATTCAGCTGCTGCATCTCGCGCGCCCCCTTGCCGACCGTGCGGTCCAGTTGTTCCATGGAAGTGCGCATGGCCCTGATATCGGTGGCCATGGACACCATGCTTTCACTCATGCTCGTCATCGTCACGGCCATGGTCTCCATTTGCACGAGCATCCGGTAGAACATCAGCCCGCCCGCCAGCATGGCAAGCAGCAGAATAAGCGTCCTGGTGTACAGCAGTGCAGTTGCAGGCATGATCTTGTCCTCGCAGGCGATTCAACAACGCTGATTGTATCGCAACACGGGGGGCTGCAAGCGCCGGGGCGTCTGCCGCCGGACTGCGGGGAACACCGGACACAGCATACCCGCCGGGTTCTGCCGATGAGGTGTCTGTAGCGTGAAGTGCGGCAGCAGGGATGCTGCAGACGGCAACGGAATAAGTACCGACACGGCGGTTGCATTCCGCGCACAACCGGGTAAAGTGCACCCCGTGATGACACCATGGAGATGCGGACGATGAGACACCTCCTTCTGCTCTGCTGCCTGACGACCGTTTTCCACACCGGGACCGTGGCGGCAGACGAAAGCCCGCTCAGGTCTGTCAGCCACAGCACCACAGGCCACGGCGAGCATTCCGCTGCCGCCCCTGTCTGGAAATCCCTGAATTCGAGGAAACTGGTACTCAAGTCAGAGGCCGCGCTGGTCGTCGACAGCAACGGCAACGAGGTCTACGCCAAGCACGGCGATGATCCCCAGCCGATCGCCTCCATCACCAAGCTCCTGACCGCCATGGTGATCCTGGATGGCAAGCTGCAGATGGATGAACACATCAGCATCACAAAGGCAGACCGCGACCTCATCCAGCTCACCGGTTCACGCCTGGGTTACGGCGCGACGCTGACACGCAAACAAATGCTGCAGCTGGCCCTGATGGCCTCGGAAAATCGCGCTGCCAATGCCCTCGGCCGAACCTGGCCGGGCGGCAAGAGCAGTTTCGTCGAGGCCATGAACCGCAAGGCACACGCCCTTGGCATGACCAACAGCCGCTTTCGCGACCCGGCAGGACTGGATCCCGGGAACGTCGCCTCGGCCCGCGACGTGGTGAAGATGGTGAAGGCCGCCATGCAATATCCACAGATCCGGAAAGCCACCACCACCCGCTCCATCAACGTCTATCCCTACAAGGGACGCGGACCGCTCACCTACAACAACACCAACCGGCTGCTGAAGAACAAGACCTGGACCATCCAGCTCAGCAAGACCGGCTACCTGAACGAGGCTGGCCGCTGCCTTGCCATGCAGACCAGAATCGCCGACCAGCCGCTGGTCATCGTGCTGCTGAATTCGTACGGGAAGCTGACACCCTTTGGTGACTCCAACCGCATTCGCAAGTGGATCGAACGGGGTATCGAAGGCTAGCCCGGCAGGCAATCCGGACCAGGTCAACCCGCAACCGGCCACTGTGAAGAAACGCATCGAATGCTGGCGTTGCGGAACAGCCGTCAAGCCGGACCAGTTGCCGATTACCCGGCTGGAGCAGTGTCTTGGCTGCCATGCCGACCTGCACGTGTGTCGCCTCTGCCGCTCCTGGAAACCCCGCTACACCAGCAACTGCAGCCACGACCATGCGGAGCCGCCGCTGGACCGGGAAAGGTCCAACTTCTGCCAGTATTTCAGGCCCGCCGCTGGCGTATTCCGGAATCCGGGGACACCCGCCGGCGAGACTGCCCGCACCGGCCTGGAGGCGCTGTTTGGCGACGCCCGGGAACAACCCGCAACCGATACGGCCCCGGATGATATGCCGGAAACCGAACGGGCACGCCGGGCGCTGGATGCCCTGTTTGGCGGCGACAAGGGAAACGGCTCGTCGGGGTCGGCCTGATCCTGCCCGGCATGCGCGAAATCCTTGAACTGGCAACCCCCGTCCGGGAAACCCTGGTTGACATCACCGCCAGGGTAGCGGACGTCGTCAGGCGCAGCGGCATCCGGGACGGCCTCATCAGCGTCTACGCGCAGGGCGCGACCGCCGCAATCATGATCCAGGAAAACTGGGACGAGAGCGTGCAGACAGACGTCATCAATCTGCTGCGCCGGCAGATCCCGAAAGGCGTCTGGCTGCATGATGCCCAGGATGGCAATGGTGACGCACATCTCAAGGCCGGGCTGGTCGGACCGTCAGAGACCATCCCGCTGATCGGCGGCAAACCGGGCCTGTCGACCTGGCAGAATATTTTCTTCTGTGAATTCGACGGCCCCAGGACGGATCGGCGGGTGGTCGTTACCGTGCTGCCTGACACTTAAGCGAGCGTCTGGCCTGGCGGGAACAAACTCCAGGGCATCGATCACCCGTGAGGACGGGAAGCGGGTAACGGCTCCCCGGCTGATGCCGGCCTGGTCTGGTCAAGCGGGTGCGGCACCGGTGGCTTTCATGCGTATTACAGGTGTCAACACCCGGAACCTTTGCTCAACATGATGTCGCAGGAATCTTTCAGCTCGGACAAGACGATTACCCCTGCGATCAACAGCAGGGATGCCAGCGGGAAAACGTTACTCATGAAGGATTCGGGGGACAAAAACCTTTGCGTCCAGTTGGCATCGATAGCCGCTCCGACAACACCCAGCAACACCAGCAAGAAGAACAACTGACTTGCTCTAAAGAGATAACAACATTTACTTTTTTTTGCCATGAGACTGCACCTGATTTAACCGTTAAACATTGACTTGCATGACTAACATTGTCCCGTTACCGCCTGAAAACCGGACAGCATTCATCGAATGGATACTGTGGCTACAATGCTACCTCAATATAAGTATGTCAATATATTATAATGTGTCAAAGTGTCGCACTGTCATGAAGTTGACGACCGGGACAGCAGCCGGGATTGTTGCAGTCAGATCGTCATCAACTGACAGCTATCCGTCCCATGCCCCGAACCAGAGACGGTCGGCAACAACTCCTGCCGGATAGCCAGCCACCTCTAAAACAGCGCGCAGTTTTTTAAACTGAACGCCGCTGACCGACCGGTAGCCCCTGCCAGCGGTATGCGGTAAATTTCACCCTGCTGTCATATCCCGGCGAACCGGGAGCAACTACACTAGCGACCATGATCGAAACCCTGAAAGCCGCCATCCATCAGCAACGGCTCGTGCTGGCGGAACTGCTTTGGACGCCGATGGAACAGCTCGCAGATCAGTGTGCCGCGATCTGGGGGCAGCGTGAGGCGCTGGACAGTCTGCTGTCAGACAACTTCCGCAAGGTGCCGCACTGCCTGTTTCTGTATGTGCTGGACAAGAACGGTGTCCAGATCTGCGACAACATCAGTGCCAGCGGGCTGCTGCCGGAACACTATGGCCGCGACCGCTCGCAGCGCCCCTATATGCGGGAGGCCGTACCATCGTGGGGCTTCCTGCTGTCCGACGCCTACCTCAGCCGGCGCGCCGACCGGCCATCTCTGACTGCCCTGCAAATGGTACGCCGCGATGGCGAAATGCTGGGCTACCTGGCGGCGGACTTCGACCTGCGTGACCTGCCGGTCACCGCGGAACTCTACGAGGAATCCGGCGACTGGCGCCAGATCAAGGGTGACCCCGCAATCCGCGGCACGGTGTTCCAGCAATGCCGGGTCGAGAGTCCGATGGATCGACACATGGACACCGCCTGCGCCATCATGGAAGAATTGCTTACCGACCGCGGCATGTTCCAGACCGTGATCCATTTCTCCAGCAGTCGCGCCACTATCTGGCTGATGGACGATCCGTACCGCTACCGTATGCTCGATCACGAGGCGCTCAGTGACCCGGATATCTGCCTGCTGTACCCGCTCTGTCCGTACCCTGACGAGGCACTCATTCCACGCGAGGCGATCCACCAGATCCTCAGCTACATGCGTACCCTGCGAACCGCAGACGAAACGCTCTACCTGCGCGCGGCCTCGATCAATATCTTCAACGGCATGATCAGCCTGACCTTTTCCTGCGACGGTACGCACTACATGTCCTGGAACGATTTCCTCGACAAAGACACCTCGTTCTGGCAGGGCTGCGCTGCATAGGCATATCCGGCAGTCTCCCCGCCGTGGCCGCCCGACAATACGCTCCCGGCGCCGTGACTGATCTACACTTGATAGAACAGACACCGTCGACGGTCACGCTGACCAAAGGAGGAATACATGACGAAACCCACTGCCAGTTACGGCTGGACAGGACTGTCCAGCGGCTGCGACCTGGAGCTGCGGCATGGAATACCGGTCAGGCTCAGCAATGCAGGGGGTATACCGGACCTGCCGGAGGCTGCCCTGGCCCGGGAAGTCGAGTCACTCACCGGCTTGCGTGTCAGCCTGGAAGCATGGCAGCCCGGCGAGGAGGCCGGCGAGGTGCAGGCAAAAACACGGGTTGCCAGGGAACAGTTTTGCGAAGTGCTGAACAGGCTGGCCCTGTCCGCTGCGGTGTTGTTCTTCGACCGCTACCGTAAACCCGTCGACCGGGATGACGTCGACTGGGACGCGCTGGAATATGCCAACGACTTCAGGCGTGCGCTTGACTATTGCGGGCTGGACTGGGATGAGGTCGACCGGGATGCCAGCAAGGCGGATTACCTGAAGACCATGCACAGCGAAACCCGCAGGCTCGCCGAGGCCACGGAAATTCCCCTGGTGGAACCGGAAACCGACTAGTCCGGAACCCCGTGTGCTGCCAGATACGCCAGCAGTCGTGAAATGGTGCGGCGAGCATAGTCATGGGCAGACGGCGTCATGCTGGCGCGCGGCCCGGCCACGTTGAGTCGCCGCACTGCTTCACGCACAACAAAATCACGGGCCCGCTGTGCAGCCGGGTCGGGGTTCAGGGTCAGGGCGTCAATGAGCAGCAGCGGTCAGCCCAGCAGTTCACAGCAGGCAGCGGTCAATGCCGTGCCTCCCTCGAGTTCCCCGAAATACAGGATCAGCGTGGCGTCACTGTCCTCCACGTTGCGGCGGGTGCGCTCGGCATAGCCGCCCTGCGGCAAGGGCAGCAGCCCGTAGCAGGCATCGATCAGGCCATCCTCGGCCCTGCAGTCGGCGGGACACCAGCCACCGCAGGGAACCCCCGCCCGCAGCGCCGCATCCAGTGCGCCGCGGTCTACCCAGGTCTGTCCTCCCGAAACGATGCTGAACATCGTGCTAGCGTCGAAAAAACAGGTTAACAAGAATGCTCACTACGATGCTCACGATCAGCATGGACGTGATCGGAAAATAGAAGCTGCCGTTGCCACGCTCGATGCGAATATCCCCCGGCAGGTGGCCGAACCAGCCCAGCAGCCCGGGTGCCCAGAGCAGGATGGCGCCGACCAGCGCCGTCACCAGGCCCAGGATCAGCAGTAGCTTTCCGGGTACCATTGCCTTTGGTTCAGCGCCGAGCGGCGGCCGCCAGCCGTTCAGACATGGCGGCGCGCTCCCCCCGCAGGGAGCTAGCCGTCCAGAAACGGGTAGTCGATATAGCCGTGTTCATCGCCGCCATAGTAGGTCTCCGGGTCCGGGGTGTTGAGTTCTGCGCCGCGTCTGAAGCGCTCCACCAGATCCGGGTTGGCAATATAGAGGGCACCG
>Ga0210064_1001260_pt1 | contig 10977 bp, 11 predicted proteins | sample Muzzi_CordC_D2_FD_185531 | JGI IMG/M metagenome (GOLD analysis project Ga0210064, IMG submission 185531) | Wetland microbial communities from San Francisco Bay, California, USA, that impact long-term carbon sequestration - Muzzi_CordC_D2 (SPAdes) | ecosystem: Environmental > Aquatic > Marine >...
CCCCGGGTTCGATCTCCACATAATCGAGCACCGTGCCGTTCAACAGCTCCTTCTGATCGTTGCCGAAGACCACGTCCACGCCCCGACTGTTCAGCAGCACGTCCTCCATGCCCACCTCGTCGAAACCCATCTGATACTCGATGGCGCCGTCGGGCTTGCGCGTCGCCGCAATGCGCAGGGCAAGCTCTTCGTTATCGCCGCCATGGGCCGAGTCCCGGATCTGGCTGGCTGCGGATTTGGTGACTTTGAACATGGCCGCTCCCGAGCGTTACAGGATATCAGAGACTACGGGGCGATATCCGTGTGGCAGGGGGATTGTTCTCCAAGTCCGCGCTTCGCCACTGGGTGGCGCGCACGAAGGCGACGAAGCGCCGGGTCCAGGAATGAGCCGCCACGTCCCGCAAATGGCTGAAGCTTGCGAGGACATTGCCTGCGACGATGCCATCATGCGCGCCGTCAACGCCGTGGCCGCGCAGCACTTCATAGGCGAAATCCAGGTCCGGGGCACAGTTCTGCAAATCGGAGTAGTGGAACTCGTGGGCGCAGACCACGCGCGCATTGCTTTCGCCGTCCAGCATTGGCCAGGGACTTTTGCCGGTTTCCCGTAGCTTCACGTAACCGCGGCCCCGTGGCTTCTCGTGCATGACGGTATCGGCTTCGATGGCGCCCACCATTGGCACGCGTTTACCCTTCCATTCCAGTGAGCGGCTCAAATACATGAGGCCGCCGCACTCGGCATAAACAGGCATTCCCGCCCCTATGCGCCGCGCAAGCCCCTGGCGCAGCGGCTTGTTGGCGGCCAGGGCGTCCATGTGCCGTTCCGGGAATCCACCACCAATGAACACCGCATCCACATCGGGGAGCGAAGTGTCGTTGATGGCATCGAAGAAGTGCAGCTCCGCACCAGCTCTTTGCAACGCTTCCAAATCACCGGGGTAGTAAAAGCCAAAGGCGGCATCGCGGGCGACGCCGATGCGCACGGTGGCTGCGGCGCAATCCAAGCTAGTCAACGGGGTGCTGGTTCGAGGCCAGTCGGCGGTGCCGGCAATGCGCAGCACGTGATCCAGGTCGACTTGACCACGCATGGCTTCGGCGATGGACTCGATGACCCAGGGCGATCGTGGATGATCATTGGCAGGCAACAATCCCAGGTGGCCCTCGGGAATGGTCAGCGCCGGATTGTCGGCAACTGCGCCCAGCACCGGGATGTCGGTGTAGTACTCGATGGCCGCGCGCAGCTTGCTCTCGTGACGCGGTCCGCCGACCCGATTGAGGATAACGCCCGCGGTGCGCACCCCATCGTCGAAGCGCGCCTGGGCCTCGATGAGCGGCGCCACACCGCGGGTCAGGCCGCGGGCATCCACCACCAGCAATACCGGCGCGCCGAGCAGTTTGGCCAGCGCCGCATTGCTGTCGCTGCCATCCACCGCAACCCCGTCGTGCAAGCCCTTGGTGCCTTCGATTACGTTGACGCCGGCATCGGATCCATGACGATGGCAGACGGCGATGATTTCTTCCGGCGCCATGGTGAAGAAATCCAGATTTCGGCAGGGACGCCCGGCCGCCCGGCCCAGCCACATGGGATCGATGTAGTCGGGGCCCTTTTTGAAGGCTTGAACGACCAGGCCCCGCCCCCGGAGCGCGGCACAAAGCCCGGTGGCGATTACGGTCTTTCCGGATGATTTGTGGGCGGCTGATACGTAAAGCTGTGCCATGACGCGCGCGCTCTCAGTCTGCCATCCGGGTGCGCGGTAAGAATCGCAGAACCCGCATGCCCAGCACGATGATCAGCAAGGCCATCGCCACGCCGCCGAAGGCCAGCAAAAACTCCGGCAGACGCGGCTGGTATTCAGCCACCGTACCATCGAAAAAGCTGCTTTCGATGATTTGCCTGCCGGGAAAAATATCCAGGGGATAGGCTTGCCCGCCGATGACGATGACATAGAGCTGTGCAAGCCCGCCCAGCAGCACCAGCGCGCAGGCGGTCGCAAACCAGGATCGGGAGCGGGCGGTGGGCCGCCAGAGCATTAACCCCAGCGGCACCAGTGAGCCGGCGACGATCTGCCCGGCCCAGAAAAACCATGGGTACACGCCGCCGCTCACCAGCAGAAAAGCTTCTATGCCTCGGGATTCGGGGGTGTAGAGCTTGACCCCGTGGAGCAGGCCGACAAAGAACAGGACGCCAACAACACACAGCATCAGCAGGCGTCTCAAGGCGGATACGACGGCGTCGTCGAGCCGCCGGCCGCTGCAGTCGAAGACGCTGAACAACAGCAGCGTGTAGGCGGCGCTACCGAAGCAAAGCGACATGGCGATGAACAGGGGCGGCATGATGGCGGTATCGTAGGCCTGGCGGGCAACCAGCACGCCGAAGATCAAGCCGGTGCCGGTGGTGAGCGTTAATCGCCAGGCCAGCAACACGGTGCCGGTGGATTTGCTCAAGGGATTCATGCGCCGCTCCATGAGGGTCCACAAGTACACACTGACGAGCACGAGAAAACCCGTGTACAGGAATACGTTCCAGGCGAACACCGATGTGAAATTGAAGTGCGTGAGCGCCACCATCAGCCGCTCCGGACGCCCCAGATCCAGGGTGATGATGGCGAGCCCGCCGAGCAGCAATGCGATGGCGAGCAGGCCCGAGAGCCGCGCGTAGGGCGTGTAGACTTTCCGGCCCATCACCGTTGACAGGGACGCGGCATTCAAAGCGCCGGATGCCGTGACGATGAGAAAAATGGCGAACACATGGGGGATCCCCCAGACGATTTGATTGCTCATGCCGGTGACGTGATGACCTTCCACGTCCATATGGTGGGCGGCCCAGAGTCCCAACCCGGCGACGATGACGAGCATAACCAGCAGCGTATAAAAAGCAGCACCCCGGGCTTCGGTGGCGGTGAACTCGGAGTTGCTCATGCTGTTGGTTGCGGTTGCCATTTGTCCGGGACTCAGATGTTCTGATACCTGACGCCGGTATTGAGCTCCAGATCGGCGCGCAGCTCCTGGCTCGGCTGCTCGCCCATGGCTTTGGCGATGGGGCTTGCGGGATCGTTCAGGTCACCGAAGACCATGGCGCCATGGCCCTCGCGCGCGCAGCTTTCCGCGCAGGCGGGAATGCGGCCTCCTCCCTCGTCGATACGGTGCACGCACAAGTTGCAACTCTCCACGGTGCCCTTGCCGCGGGGCGACCAGGGCTTTTGATCCTTCAGGTTCTCGTGAATGAATGAGCGCGCCTTGTAAGGACAGGCGAGCATGCAGTAACGGCAGCCGATACAGCTGTGCTTGTCCACCAGCACAATGCCGTCGGCACGGCGGAATGACGCACCGGTGGGGCATACTTCCACGCAGGGCGCTTCTTCGCAGTGCTGGCACATGAGCGGCAGCGAGACCTCGCGTCCGGATGTGTTGTCGCGCACGCGCACTTTGCGGATCCACTGGGCATCGGTGCGCGCGCGGCCGTGATCGCGAATGCCATGCTCGTCGTCGCAAGCCTGCACGCACGCGTTGCAGCCGCTGGCGCATTTATCGGCATCGATGAGCAGACCCCAGCGCTGCGCCTGGCTGACGGGACCCGTTGCCGCATGGGCATTGGGGAAGTCGATGAAACGGACACCGGCGCCAAGGCCGACCGCCAGGGCGGCGCCGGTCTTCGCCATGAAGCGCCGGCGGCTCTGATCGGCAAGCGCTTTGCTCTCACCGCTCATGGAACGCTTCCCGGGGAAATGCCCTTGGCCATGGACAATGCCGGCGGCGACATCCATTGGGGTAATGCGCTTGCCTGGCCGTTGGTCTGGCTTTTTATCTGACCATCGGCCGGAACGCTGGCATGACATTCGAAGCAGTCGATGCTGACCCCGGCAAAGCCGTGGCAGCTTTCACAAAACTGACCATCAGCGTTAACCGCAATGGCGGCGCCCTGTGGGTCGGTCTGGACATGGCAGCCAATGCAACCCACCAGACTGTGCTTGGCGCCTCTGATGCCGGAGTGCACGGTATCGTCCCTTTGATGCAACAGGAATTTCATGTGATCCCGGCGCATGACCTCGGTGGGTTCGACGCAACGTTCGCCCCTGGCCGCCGGCGGGATCACCGGTTGCAAGGCGCTGATCTCCTGCGCAGCGCTGCTCGAACACAATTCCACAAGCAGGCCCAGAAACAGGCCGATGATGGTGAACGTTCTGTTCACTCACCCATGCCCATATCGATGTAGCCGCTCGGGCACACATCCGAACAAATGTGGCAGCCGATGCATTTGGCGTAATCGGTGTCCACGTAGCGCCCGGTGGTGCGTTGATCCTTCTTTACACGGAAAACCGCATCCTGAGGGCAGTAAATCACGCAATTGTCGCATTCGAGGCACATGCCGCAGCTCATACAACGTTTGGCTTCGTTGATGGCAGCCTCCTCGCTCAAGCCGATGATGCGCTCCTGGAAATCACCGAGGACTTCCTCGCCTTGGGGAACGCGCTCACCGCGTTGGATACGGGGCGTTTCGGGGAAGTGGGCGAGAAACATATCCTCGGCGGCAATAATCTCGCGGTTGGACCGATCCTCGAAATTATGAACGGCGAAGTTGGCGGCGTCGGTGCCGCGCACCTGTTCATCTTCGTAATCGTCGGGACCGAGACTGACCTCGCGCAGCTTCTCGAGCAGGCTGAAGTGGTGCACGTCGACTTTGGGACGGCGCGCCTGATCGTTACGGTTGAGATAACGATCGATGCAGTCGGCGGCAATGGACGCCTGGCCGATGGCGGTGACCAGAAGATGCGGGCGGATGATGTCACCGGCGACGAAATGGCCTTCGTGATCGGGGATCCGATAATGGGAGTCCGCGTTCATCAAACCCTTGCCATTGTCGAAGGACTCGAGCCCGGTAAGATCGCCACTCTGGCCGATGGCGGAGACCACCAGATCCGCCTCGATCTCGAACTCGGTGCCCGGCTTCGCCGTCGGCGTGCCGTCCACCATCTCGCATTCGGCGAGCTTGAGGGCGCGGGCGCGGCCGTCGTCGTCGAGCAGCACTTCGATGGGCATGACGCCGTCGCGAATGGTGACGCCTTCGGTGAGCGCGTCGCGCACCTCGTGCTCGGCGGCGGTCATGGCTTCCTTCTCGAACAGGGAAGTCAATGTGACCTGGGCACCGGTGCGGGCGGCGGCCAGGGCCGCGTCGTGGGCAACAAAACCCCGCACTACCTGTTCCGGACGCTCCTGGGGATTGACCGTTTGAATCTTGCCCAGGCGCCGGGCCACGGACACCACATCGATGGAGGTATCGCCGCCGCCAACACAAACCACCTTCTCCGCCGTCACCTGTAAACGTCCGGTATTAAACGCGCGCAGCAGCTGCACACCGCTGACGCAATTGGGCGCATCGCCGCCGGGCACCGGCAGGGGCCGGCCATTCTGGCAACCGACGGTCCAGAGCACGGCATCGTGGCTTTGTTCCAGCTCTTCCACCGACAGGTCGCGGCCAACCCGGGTGTTGAGCTTTACCTCCACGTGGTCCAGATCGAGGATGCGTTGAATTTCATGGTCCAGAAACTCCCGCGGCGTGCGGTAGCCGGGGATCCCATAGCGCAACATTCCGCCAAGGGCTTCGTGCTCGTCGTACACGGTGCAGGCATGGCCCATGAGACGAAGCTGGTAGACGGCGCTCAGTCCTGCCGGACCGCCGCCGACAACGGCGACGCGTTTGCCGCTTTCATTCGCAGGCTTCTCAAACGCGTAGCGCTTCTCCATGGCGTAGTCGCCGATGAATTGCTCGACGGCGTTGATACCGACGTAGTCTTCCACCTCGTTGCGGTTACAACCGTCCTGGCAGGGCGCGGGGCATACGCGGCCCATTTGCGAAGGAAAGGGATTGGCACGGGTGACGCGCTGAAATGCATACTCCTGCCAATCCAAGCCTTCCGCGGGCTTCTCCAGGCCGCGCACGATCTGCAGCCAGCCGCGCACATCTTCACCGGCGGGACAGCTGCCCTGGCACGGCGGTGTGCGATGCACGTAGGTGGGGCAACGGTGGGAGTGATCGGCATCGAAGATCATGTCCTCGAGGCTCGGCCACTTGTCGTCGCCCTCGCGAAACTTGCGCAAGGTGTGGTCGGCTTCGCGGTAGGTTTTGCTCCAGGGGCTGGCCACTTGCTTATCTCCGATTGGTAATTGAGTTAGTTGCGCGGCATCGCATGACGTATTAATGCTCTACCCGCAACACCAGGGCGTCGCCCACGAGCTGATGCAGGCTGAGTATCTGGTCCATTTCGAATCCGTAGTAGGGCAGCATCTTCGCGAACTGGCTTTTGCAGATGGCGCAGATGGCGACCATGTGGGTAACACCGTGGGCGTCGACCACTTCTTTGAGCGCCTGCATGCGCGGCATCGCGCCTTTTACCCGCAGCTCCACCAAATCGTCGGTAAGAAGCCCACCGCCGCCGCCACAACAGAAAGTGGCTTCGCGGATGGTGTCGTCGCGCATCTCGTAGAAATGGTTGCTGACGGCGGACAACACTTCTCTCGGCAACACGAACTGGCCCCCGGGAAGATCCCCCATGCGCGAAGCCCGGGCGATGTTGCATGAATCGTGGAAGGTCACACGGCGCTCGTCGTTGGCGCCGGCATCCAGGGTGAGCACACCGCGTTTGATGAGGTCATGTGTGACCTCGACGATGTGCTGCGGCGCCGGGTAGCGCGGGTCGAGGAAATCAAAAGGACCCGCCAAGGTGTTCAAGTAACTGTAGGCGACCCGCCAGGCATGACCGCATTCGCCAAAGACAATGCGTTTGACGCCGAGCTCCAGGGCCGCTTCGCGGATGCGCAGGGCCACCTTGCGCATGTTCTCGTAGCTGCCGGTGAACAGCCCGAAGTTGGCGGCTTCCGATGCGTGACTGGAAATCGTCCAGCTGATACCGGCCTGATGGAACACTTTTCCGTAGCCGATGAGTCCATCCACCTGGGGTTCGGCAAAAAAATCCGCCGACGGCGTAACCAGCAGTACCTCCGCACCCGCCTCGTCCAGGGGATAGCGGACGGTAACGCCGGTATCCTCTTCCACATCTTCCTCGAGTCCTTCGAGGGTATTGGCAAGGGCCGCTTGCGGTAAGCCCAGGTTGTTGCCGAGCTTGTGCACTTTGCCGATGATTTCGTTGCTGTATTTCTGACCGATGCCGATACTCGACATGATCTCACGAGCCGCCATGGTGATCTCGGCGGTATCGATGCCGTAGGGACAGTAGACCGAGCAGCGCCGGCATTCAGAGCATTGATGAAAATACGCGTACCAGTCGTCAAGGACTTCCCTGGACAGATCTTCGGCACCCACCAGCCAGGGAAAATACTTTCCGGCGAAAGTGTAGTAGCGGCGATACACTTTGCGGAATAAATCCTGCCGCGCCACCGGCATATTCTTGGGATCGCCGGTGCCGAGAAAATAGTGACACTTGTCGGTGCAAGCACCGCACTTCACGCAGCTATCGAGAAAAACCTGCAGCGACCGGTACTTGCCCACCAGCTCGCCCATCTTGTCGATGGCCACCTGCTGCCAGTCGTCGACAAGCGCACCGGGAAAGCCGAGCGGTTCCTGGTGCTCTGGCGACGCGACGTAAGGCCGGCTGTGGGCCATGGCGCCCTCGACGACCACGGGGATCTCCGCAAAGGCTTTTAACTCGGGGGTTTGGAACTCAGGCTTTTGCATGGTGCCGAACGGCCACGGCCTTGTAGGTTGGGCTGAGCGCAGCGAAGCCCAACGTTTGGGGCATTGGTGGACTCCAGTCAGATCGACTTCGTTGTGCGCTCCTTGTCCACACCCCCTCCCTGTCCCTCCCCCTCGAGGCGAGGGGGAGGGAACTTCGACTGATACGCCAAAGCTCGACGCACCGGAGCCGTTGGGCTTCGCTGCGCTCAGCCCAACCTACGGGAGTTACGGGGGTGACGGGAGACTCCGGTGATGATTTGACGGGCATCTATTCTCTTCCGCTCTCGAGTTCCGCCGCCCACTTTGCCAGATGGCGTTTCTCGCGGGGATTGTCCACCTGTACGCGGGTGGGACTGAAGAACACCGCCGGGGCGTGCAGCAGTTTGCTGATGGGGAAGACCAACATCAGCATGGCCACCAGGGCGAGGTGGGTGAGCAGCAGCCCGTCGGCGGGCAGGGGCTGCCAATCGAAGAATATAAGGCCGAGGACGAAGGCTTTGACGGCGATGATATCCGTGTGCATCACGGTGCGCATGAGAAGGCCCGCAATGGCAATCGCCGCCAGCAGCGCGAGCATCAGATGATCCGAGGGCGCCGAGATGTAGCGCACGCGATCCACTACAAAGCGCCGCAGCCACAATCCCGCGAGCCCCACCAGCATCGCGCAGCCGGCATAAACACCGAGACGTTGCGCCATCGCCACCCAGGCCCACACGGGCTCGATGAAAAAGCGCAAATGTCCGAGCAGCACGATCAGCAAGCCGAAGTGAAATAACCAGCCAAAAAGCCAGGTGGGTTTATTCGCCTTATAGAGGCTGGTGAACAGGACCAGTTCGCCCAGCATGCGCAACAACACTCCCGGCACACTGGTCGGTGCCGGGGTGGTGGGGATCTTCAGCGGCGACGGTGTGCGCGCGTAGCGGTTGATGCGGTAGGCGAGCCCACCGACCAGGACAAAACTGGCCACATACAGCAGTAACGCATAAATGATGGTCGTCGCCGAAACGGTGGCTGACAAATGGGTCGACATCCAGGTTCACGCACTGCCGGCTGCGACCGTGCGTCGTCTCAGACGCAACCGGTCGGCTTCGGCAATCCCGCGTAGCGGCACGCCTGCTTGGCGGGACCGTAGGGGAACAACTGGTAGAGATACTTGGTATTTCCCTTGTCCTTGCCGAGCTTCTTGCCAATGGCTTTGGTGAGCACGCGCACGGCCGGCGCGACTTGGTACTCGTCATAGTACTCGCGCAGGAAGTTGATCACTTCCCAGTGATTCTCACTGAGCTCGGTATCGTCTTCCTTCGCCATGCATTCAGCCGCTTCGGGGCTCCAGTCGGCGAGAATCTGAATGTAGCCTTCTTCGTCCGTATCGAGGACCTTTCCGTTAACCTGTATGGACATTTCCTGCTCCTGACAATTTTCTCTCAGAGGCACGCGTGGGTGGCGTCGTGCTCAACTACCAAATCGACGAAGCCATCGTAATCGACGACCTCGATGCCTTCCATTACGTCGGCCTCGCTCAAACCCCGCGCCGCGAGGTCGGGGCCGAGAACGTAGAATTGTAACCTGTTACCCGCGTCGCTGAGTGCACCGTTCAACGCCGTGCCCTTCATGGCGCCGTAAACGCCGTCTTCGATGAGCAGCACCGAGCTGCCTTCGATGGCGATGCGCAGGCAGGTCTCCAGGGAGTTTTTCTCGAAGGGGGATTTATTGACTGTGTGCAGAAGTGCCATCGCTGTCTCTCAAAAACTCAACACCACATCCTGCTCTTCCATGAGCCGTCCGATTTCCTCGGATGTCTTCACTTCCACCGGCACGTTCAAGTCGTCCTCGGTCAATCCCCGCGCCTGCATGGATTCCTTTTCCACGTAGAGCTTCTCCACGTCGTACATTTCCAGGGCGCGAAACGTCTTGGAGAAATTCTTGGTGCCGATGGCGCTGGGATCCTGATCTTTTTTGATCTGATACACGCCATCGTCGATGAATACGACGCTCACATCCTGCTCGAAAGCCGCTCCGATAAGCACCACTTCCAGGGCTTCCTGTGCGTAGACGGTTCCGTGGGGCGCGCGTCGATTCACGTACATGAACTTCTTGACCACGCCGCCCGCGTACTCTTCGCCTTCGTATTCTTCCGGTGAGGGTTCCATGGCTTTCGATCAATCCCCGAAGACCACCAGGCGATCGGATTCGATGCCGGCCTCGATGAGTTGCCCGAGGCCCGAGATACGAAAGCCCGGGGCGATGTTATTGGCGTCTTTGCCGTGGCGTTTTTGTTCGCTCTCATCCACGATGCCACGGCGCTGGGCGGCAGCCACGCAGACGACGAGGTCCAGATCGTGCTCTTCGGCAAGCGCGCTCCAGCGCGCGACGATATTGCGATCGTCCTGGGGCGGCGTCGTCAGGCGCGTGCCGTTGTTAACACCATCGTGATAGAAAAATACACGGTAAATTTCGTGGCCCTTGGCCAGCGCCGCGCGCGTGAAATGATAAGCCGTGTCGGCGGCCTGGTGTTGATAAGGTCCTTCGTTGAGAACAACCGAGAGCTTCATGGTGATATCACCGCGCGTCAGTACAATACACGTACGTGTCGGCCTTAGCCCCCTCCCCCTCGTCTCGAGAGGGAGGGACAGGGTGGGGGTGTAGAGGAGGAGCGCCCAAGCGAAGTCGTGTCCCTTGCATATTTCTGCACACCTAACTAAAAGCGCAGATAACTGGAAGCGTTCAAACTCTTGCGCGATCCCCGCCAGTTATCGATGTGGAATTTAGTGAACGGCAGCTCCGTCAGCTCGAAGAAGCGCGGCCAGCCGATGCGGTCGATCCAGTCGTTCATGCGTTCCCAATCCCTGGCGTCTTCCTTGTAGGTGCTCAGGATCTTCTTGACGATGGCCGCCACTTCCGGCCAGCGCGGCGGATTGTTGGGGATCCCGGCGGCGACGAGCTTTTGGAAGGACGGCTTGCTGCGCGCATTGGAATGATTGCCCCCCACCCAGATGGCAAGTTTCGAGTGCTCGGGATCGTTGATCTGCATGGGAGGACAAGGCGGATAGCAAGCGCCGCAACAAATGCATTTTTTCTCGTCGACTTCCAAGGTCGGCTTGCCATACACCATCGCCGGGCGGATGGCCGCTACCGGGCAACGCGCCACCACCGCGGGGCGCTCGCACACATTCGCCACCAGCGAGTGGTTGATCTTCGGCGGCTTGGTGTGCTGAATATTGATGGCGATGTCGCCTTGACCGCCGCAATTGATCTGACAGCAAGAAGTCGTAATGTGCACGCGGTTCGGC
>Ga0210064_1001262_pt1 | contig 10971 bp, 9 predicted proteins | sample Muzzi_CordC_D2_FD_185531 | JGI IMG/M metagenome (GOLD analysis project Ga0210064, IMG submission 185531) | Wetland microbial communities from San Francisco Bay, California, USA, that impact long-term carbon sequestration - Muzzi_CordC_D2 (SPAdes) | ecosystem: Environmental > Aquatic > Marine >...
ACGGGGTCTGAAGCAGCTCGCGCGGAATTTCCGCGAGCCGGCTCGGGCGCAGCAGCCAGAGGAGGAAGGCGAGCGCCCCGAGCATCTCAGCAAAGAAGATGACGCGCTGTAGTGTAGGAGCCCCTACCAGGAAATCGCGAACGCGATCCACGATGCCGAAGATCACGAGCGCCCAGACCAGCGGAGTGAACACGGGCAGCAGGAAGCGAATGCTGATCCGAAGCAGAACCACGGCGAGAAGCACGCTGGCAATGAAGCCCACACCGCGGGGAGCCAGCGGGTGTAGCGGGGTGGTGAGCAATAGGACGATCAGAAGGGCCATCGCCCACGGGCGTTCGAAGACCTCCACGGCCCTGCGCAAGTTGTAGTCGTCTTCCGCTCGCGCCTGGGCGCGCTCGCGGAGCGCGCGCAGGCCCAGCCCCAGTCCCAGCAGGAGCACGACCTGGAGGACGAACAGCCGAATCTGCTCGCGTGCATAGAGCCCGCTTTCCTGGATCCGTTGCAGGAGCGCCTTCGGACCGTCGGTCTGCCACTCCTCGCCGAGCCGGGCGCGAACCTCCGGACTCCAGAGGGGCGGCCGGTCGACGCGGAAGATTCCCCGAATACGGGTGTCGATCGCGCCTCGCAGCTGCTCGAGAGATGCTGTCAGCGCACTGCTCGGATCGACGAGCCGGTCGCGCACGGCCAGGGCCTGGTTGCGCCGTTCGACCACCCGCGAGCGCGTCGTCTCGATATCCCGGCGCACCGCCGCGGTGCGAGTTGCGGTCGTTCCCGCCGGATCGTCTCGTCGAGCGGCCTCGTCGGTCTTCTCCCAGACGACCGCGAGCGCGTCGAGACGCTGAACCGACCCGCGGAGCTCTGCGAGCTGGCCGTCGAGTCGCTCCCGCCACGTGCTCAGGCGCTCCACCAGCTCACTGAGCTCGACCTCGTGTTGCCGCAACACGCGGACCTCGGACCGAGCAGCGAGCGCTGCACGTGAAGCCGCCAAAGCCGAAGCCACCTTCGGAAGCGAGAGATCGATCTCGCTGGTGATGCTCGCGAGCAGCTGGCGAGAAGCCTCACCGAGATGAAGCACGCTGAGCTCATCGCCGGTGTCTTCCGCGCGCTCCGGCACCTGCTCGAGCGGGATCGACTCGACGACCTGAGCCACGCTTTCGGGATTGGGATCGGCCGGCGCCTCACTTCCGTGTGCGTCGGGAGAGACCGGCTCCTGGGCCGCCGCATCCGGAATCCAGTCGACGACGGCCAGCAGACCCGCGAAGAGCGCGAGGAACACCGCACCCCAATGCCGCACCCCGGGCACGATCATGCGGGCGGCTGCGGAATGCCACCGCCCCGCTTGCGGCATGCCGGCGGCGGCTGGATCTCACGCGTCGGCACCTGGAACCCTCCCGCCTACATGTTGTTCAGGAGCGCCTGCTTCTTCTGATCGTACTCGGCCTGGTTGATGAGGCCCTTGTCGTACATGTCCTGGAGCTCCTGCATCTTCTGTTCCGTGCTGGCATCCGACGATTGCTGCGGTTGCTGTACGACCACCGTCGTGGGCTGCATGGCGGCCGCTGCAGCCATGGAAGCACCGCCATAGACGATGGCCCGCCGAGTCGTCCGCCGGGCAACACCCGCGTAGGACAGCGGCGTCAATGGCCGGCCGATGATGTCGATGAACAGAGAGCTCGGGCCGGCCTTGGCGGGCATCTTCCCCTCGATCAGCTTGACGCTGTAGACGAGATCGTCGCCCTGCCATTTCGGATCGCGCAGCTCGACCACCAGGTTCTGCGCGTCATCGTCGCCGAGCACCGAGAGCGCCGCATTCGGCGGGTCGGAGGCGAAGCTGTCCTCGCCCTCGCCCCAGGAATCGACGAACTCCCGACTGTCCATGTGGCCGGCGACGCGCTCGGGCCGATCCGAAAAGTACAGCGTCGTCTTGCCCAATCCCTTCAGGGTGAGGGTGTCGCCTTCGAGCGAGGCGCTGCTCGCGGTCTGAACGAAGAGCAACGTCAATTGGTCCTTCTTTTCTTCCGCGAGCGCACCCGCTGCGACGAGAATTCCGACGAACAATGCCATGCTGTGCGTGAGATACCGATTCATCGTTGTCTCCTGTCTCGACTGATCGAGATCGAGTGTAACGGGCGAATGTTCGCTGAACATCCGCCCGGGCCGTCATCTATCGTTTCCTCGGCGAGATTTCGCCGAGGAGGCGCGTCGAAATCGCGTCGTCCCGAGTCGACCCGCTACTCGCTCGACTTGTTGTTTCGCTGTGCCTCTTTGAGTTTTTCGATGTCCGACGCGGACAGCTGCGGCCGGTCCACTTTGATCGTCAGCTTGTCGAGCTTGGCGGTCAAGGGGAACGGCGGCCGGTAGTCCGCGTCGTTCACGCCGGTCAACGTGTCCGAACCGATGTCGAAGCTCTCGTCCCATTGCAGGATCATGGGCACTGTCTTCTCCATCTTCTTGGTGGCCACGACCTTGCCGTCCACCTTGAGCGTTCCGGTGCCGGAACGGCCAAGACCGCTCATGTTGTTGAACAGGAGCGTGCCGACTCCGAGGCCATCGTACTCGAAGTCGAACTCGACGGTGTGTTTTCCGGGCGCGAGTGCATCCGGGCCTTCCCACTTGATGCGTTCCAGGTCGATCAGGTTCCAGAGGAAGACCGGCTTGCTCTTCAGCAGGTAGAAGCCATAGCCGGCGAAGCGCCCGCCCGAGGTGAGGATCATGCCCTCCGCGCCGCCCTTCGGCACGGTGATGTCCGCGGTGATGGTGTAGGAGCTGTCGAGCAGGAACGGAGAATCGCCCTGCGGCAAACCCACCATCGGGCGCGTATAGACGAATTCCGTGCGGCCGGCGGTGATGTTCGGACGCGGAGCCACGATGCGAGCCGCCACCGAGGCGTCCATCGGGAAGACCTGATACTTCTTCGCCTCCTCGATGAACAGCTTCTTCATCGCCTTCACCTTGTCGGGATTCTTGTCGGCGATGTTGTTGGACTGACTGAAGTCCGTGTTCAGGTCGTAGAGCTCGAGCACCTGGTTGTTGAGCGGGTCGGGATTCGCGGCGCCGAAGGCCTCCCACGGTGCGCGGTTCACCTTGGTGCTGAGCAGCCAGCCCTCGTGATAAAGCGCCCACTGACCCATCATCTCGAAATACTGGGTCTGGTGCCGCGAAGGCGCCTTGGCGTTCTCCGCGTCGAACGTGTAGACGAGGCTGGTGCCCTCGATCGGCGCCTGCTCGATGCCGTCCACCGTTTCGGGGGCCGGGATCCCGGCGACCTCGAGGATGGTGGGAACGATGTCGATCACGTGGCTGAACTGCTCGCGCAGGCCGCCCTTGTCCTTGATGCGCGCCGGCCACGAGATGGCCATGTTCTGCCGAATGCCACCGAGCTTCGAGGCGTTCTGCTTGAACCAGGTGAACGGCGTATCGAAGGCCCACGACCAGCCGGCCGACATGTGGTTGTAGGTCTGCTCGGTGCCCCAGACGTCGTACCACTTCATCTGCTCCGCGACGGGCATCTCGTTGACGCCGTTGAAGAACGCAACCTCGTTGGGTGTTCCGAGCGGGCCGCCCTCGGCGCTGGTGCCGTTGTCGCCGTTGATGTAGATGACGAGCGTGTCGTCGAGCTTGCCCATGTCTTCGATGGCTTGAATGACGCGCCCGATCTCGTGGTCGTTGTAGGCCGCATAGGCGGCGAAGACTTCCACCTGCTTGATGTAGAGCTTCTTCTCGTCGGCGGTCAGGTCATCCCAGTTCTTGAGAACTTCCGTCGGCCAGGGCTCGAGCTGGGTGTCCGGTGGGATCACCCCGAGCTTCTTCTGGTTCTCGAAGATCTGCTCGCGCAGCTTGTTCCAGCCCGCGTCGAATAGGTGCATCTTGGCGATCTTCTCGATCCATTCCTTCGTCGGATGGTGCGGCGCGTGCGTGGCGCCCGGCGCGTACTTGATGAAGAACGGCTTGCTGGGAATCGTCTGGTTCATGCGATTCAGGTAGTCGATGGCGTCGTCCGCCATGGCGGTGACCAGGTTCCAACCCGGCTTGCCATCGAAGGGATAGATCTGGGTGGTGTTGCGGAACAGGTTCGGCTGCCACTGGTTCGCATCGCCGCCCACGAAACCGTAGAAGTACTCGAAGCCCAAACCGGTCGGCCATTGGTCGAACGGCCCTGCCTGGCTTGCGGCGAACGCCGGTGTGTTGTGGTCCTTTCCGAACCACGCGGTGGCGTAGCCGTTCTCGAGCAGGATCCGCCCGATGGTGGCCTTGTCCTCGGCGATGATGCTGTTGTAGCCGGGGAAGCCCGTGGCCTGCTCGGAGATCACGCCGAAACCGGCTGAGTGATGGTTCCGGCCGGTGATGAGCGCGGCACGGGTCGGCGAACACAGCGCGGTCGAGTGAATGTTGTTGTAGCGCAGACCTTCATTCGCGACGCGATCCATCGCGGGCGTCGGGATGACGCCGCCGAAGGTGCTCGGCACGCCGAACCCGGCATCATCCGTGATGATGAGCAGGACGTTGGGGGCCTGCTTGGGCGGCACGATGCGCGGCGCCCACCACGGCTTCGATTGCAGGGCATCATGCTCTATCGTGCCGCCGAATTTCGGCTCGGGTGCGGGGAGCTGCTTGCCGCTGATGGTGGTGGTGGCGCTGGGGGAACCGACCGTGCCGGTGACTTCTTCGGCCTGGGCGAAAGACGCCGCCATGGCCACCGCTGCGAGGGTTCCGCTCAGCAGGAAGCGAGTTCGAATTCTTGCATTTCGAGTCTTCATCGTTCGCACCTTCGTCGTTTGAGATGTTGATACCGGAGCACCGGAGTTTTCAGCGCGTCCGTTCCAAGTGACCGCGAATCGCCATCAGCGGATGCCGATGCCGCGGCGGCCGACACGGAGAGCGCCGCATTCGGCGGGTTCTCGCCGAAATTGTCCTCGCCCTGGGTCCATTCCTGCAGATAGTCGGGCATCGCGAGGTGCCCGGCGATCCGGACCGGCCGATCGGAGAAGTACAAGACTTGTTGGTTCACCTTCACCAGGCGGAGTGTGTTGGCGTCTGTATCGATCGCGAGATCGTCCGAGCTGTGGACGAACATGAACCGGGCTTTCGCTTCATCCGCGTGCGCGTCGCCTGCGAAATTCAGCAGCCCCGCGAGCGCCGCGAAGGCGAGCGTCCGGAACAATGCGCCCCGGACGTGCCGAACGGACCCGTTCGTTGCACCTTCGTTCATCAAATTTCCTCTCCGCTGGGCAAGCCAGGCGGGAAATCGAGTGCCCAAGTCGTCTGGATGATCTGGAATGCCCGAAGACTCCGCCGGTCATTTCGCGACGATTTGCGGACACTGTCGCGTACGGCCCCGAGGTTCCAGAATGCTAATCCAAGCGCGGAGAGCCGGCCCGTCATCCGCGAAGAAATGACCCGCGCCTCGTGATGCGAATTCCACACATACGAGTGATCGATACCGGCGATGTATGGAAACCATTCATGTGGCAATTCGCACCCGGTAGATCTTGCTAGATCGCGATCGACTGAGCTTTAATTCGCGACGTGTACAACGAGCCGGCAGCAGACGCATCCCTCCTCGCCTGCCCGGACTGCGACCTGCTCCAGCGGCTCCCGAACCTCGAGCAAGGAGCGTCCGCCCGCTGCCCCCGCTGCAACCACGAGCTCTGGCGACGTCGCGACCACCTGCGTCACCGCACGCTTCCGCTGACGCTCGCGGCCGCGGTGCTCTACCTGATCGCGAACACGACTCCGATGCTCGGTCTCGAAGCCGTCGGCCGTGAAGCCTCCACCACGGTTCTGGGAGGTGCCGAGCACCTCTGGCACGACGGCCGGAAGATCGTCGCCGGGCTGGTGTTGTTCACCGCGGTCGTCGCACCGGCGCTCCAGATCGGCTTCATGCTGTTGATCACACTCGGGGCGCGCCGCGAGCAACCGCCGAGCTGGGTGGGAACACTTCTCCGCTACCACCCGATCACCCGGATCTGGAGCATGATCGAGGTCATGATGCTCGGCGTGCTGGTCGCGCTGATCAAGATCGCCGAGCTAGCGACGGTGGTACCGGGAACGGCGATGTACGCTCTCGGGGCGCTGGTCTTCCTGCTCGCTGCGATCCAGGCGAGTGTCGATCCACGCGACGTATGGCTTCGCGTCGAGTGGGCGGCGGAAGCCGAAGCGCGGCGCGGCGGCGCTCGGACGCGCAGGGCCGCCGGAGCCATGCCGTGAGCTCCGCCGCCACCACCGCGATGGAGCAAGGCCTGCAGAGCTGTGATGGCTGCGGCCTGTTGTCGCGGCCCGCAGCGGGCGAGGACGAGGGGCACTGCCCGCGCTGCGGCGAGGAGCTCGCCTTCCGCAAGGCCGCGAGCATCCAGCGCACCTGGGCCTACGTCATCGCGGCGGCGATCTGTTACATCCCCGCGAACGTCCTCCCGGTGCTGACGACGAGCACCGCCGCGGGCAGCGAGTCCGACACGATCATGCAGGGAGTCGTGCTGCTGTGGTCGCCGACGGGGTGGCCGCTCTCGCTCATCGTGCTCTTCGCCAGCGTCATGATCCCGAGCGCCAAGATCCTGTCGCTCGCCTACCTGCTCGTCACGATCCAGCGCGGCTCGATCCGAAACAACGGGCAGCGCGTTCGGCTCTACCGTACCGTCGAACTCGTCGGACGCTGGTCGATGGTCGATGTCTTCGTCGATGCCTTCACCGCCGCCCTCGTCCAGCTTCAGCCACTCATGGCGGTGTCGCCGGGGCCGGGCCTGTTCTTCTTTGCGGCGGTGGTAGTGTTGACCATGCTCGCAGTCGAATCCTTCGATCCCCGGTTGATCTGGGACGCCTCGAGCGCAGAAGAGGCTCGCGATGCCTGAGAGCAATGGAACGCCCCCTCGAATCCCCGAATCCAGGGTCGTCGCACGCAAGCGGACGCGCCTCTCGCTCGTCTGGCTGATCCCGATCGTGGCGGCGGCGGCCGGCGCCTGGGTGGCCGTGACGAAGACTCTCGCGGAAGGGCCCGAAATCACGATCCTGTTCCGGTCGGCCGAAGGACTCGAGGCCGGCAAGACCAAGATCGACTACAACGGCGTCGAAGTCGGGACCCTGAAGAAGATCCGGCTCTCCGACGACCATCAGCGGGTGATCGCGACCGCGCAGATGGCCCCGAAGACCGCCGGCTTCCTGGTCGAGGACACGAACTTCTGGGTCGTGCGCCCGCGCATCTCGGGCGGCTCCGTGTCGGGGCTCGGAACCCTGCTCTCCGGGGCCTACATCGGCATGGAGATCGGCGACTCGAAGAAGAGCCGGCGCCGCTTCGAAGCACTCGAAGAGCCGCCGGTGGTGACGACCGACGTGCCCGGTCGTTCCTTCGTGCTCGACACTCCCACTCTGGGCTCGCTGGAGAACGGCACGCCGATCTACTTCCGGCGCCTGAAGGTCGGTGAGGTCGAATCATATGAATTCGCCAAGGACGGCCGGTCGTTTCACGTGAAGGCGTTCGTGAACGCGCCCTACGACCAGTACGTCACTCCCAGCACGCGTTTCTGGCATGCGAGCGGAGTCGACGTCTCGCTCTCCGCGAGCGGGCTCAAGGTGCAGACCCAATCCCTCATGTCCATCCTGGTCGGCGGCATTGCATTCGAGACGCCCGCAACCGGCCCGGTGCTGCCGCCGGCCGACGAAGGAGCCACCTTCCCGTTGTTCGGCGACCGCGCCGAAGCCTTCCGGCCGGCGGCCCAGGATCCCGAGATCTATGAGCTCGTCTTCGAGCAGGCGGTGCGCGGACTCGAGCCGGGCGCACCCGTCCAGTTCCGCGGAATCACGATCGGCGAAGTCCTCGACCTCAAGGGGCAATTGGATCCGGAGACCGTCGACTTCTCGGTACGGGTCAGCATCCAGCTCGACGCGGGAAGATTCGGTGTCCAGATCCCCGGCACGGAAGGCATCGTCGATCGCGCGACCTTCCGCAGGAAGACGATCGATGCACTCGTCTCGCATGGGGTACGCGCACAGCTACAGAGCGGGAGCCTGCTGACCGGGGCACTCTTCGTGGCGTTCGACTTCTTTCCCGACGCGCCGAAGGCGACGGTGGACTGGTCTCAGCAGCCGCCGCAGCTGCCCACCACCCCCGAAACGCTCGAGGCGCTCGAGGCGAACGTCGCCAGCATCATCAAGAAGATCGACCGGATGCCCCTCGAGGCCATCGGTGACGATCTGAAGCAGGCGATCGCCGATCTCGACGCCACGATCGTGAGCGCGCGTGGAACCCTCGACGATGCCAGCGCCCTGATCGAGCCGAACTCCGTGCTGGTCCAGCAGCTCGAGGGCACGCTCCAGGAGGTGAATGGCGCAGCCCGTTCACTGCGTGTGCTGATGGACTATCTCGAGCGCCATCCCGAGGCGTTGATCCGGGGCAAGACGGGGGATTCGAAGTGACGAGAATCGAACTGGCGCGTTGGATCGGGATCCTGCTCGTCGCGGCCGCCGCCGCGGGCTGCGCAACGTCGACTCCGACGCATTTCTACACCCTCGACTCGTTGGCAACCCGAGCGGACGCGGGAGTCGTGGACTTCGGCGTCATGGTCGGGCCGGTATCCGTGCCGACTTCGGTCGACCGACCCGAATTCGTGGTTCAGGTCGCGCCGAACCGCGTCGAGATCGACGAGTTCAATCGCTGGGCGGCGCCGCTCGGCGAAAACATCGCGCGCACCGTTGCCGGCGACCTCAGCGTGTTGCTCGGGACACCGGACGTCGCCGTCGCACCGTTCGCGAACTTCGATCCGGCCTATCGCGTCACGATCAACGTCCAGCGCTTCGACTCGCTGCCGGGCGACTCGATCCGCCTCGATGCGGTCTGGGCCGTGCGCACGACGGCGGGCGGAAAGACGCGCGCGGGCCGCACGACCGCGCGCGAGGCCGTCGCGAGCAAGGACTTCGACGCGCTGGCCGCGGCCCACAGCCGCGCACTCGCCCAGCTGAGCCGCGACATCGCCGCCACGCTCCGGGTAGTCGCCGAAGCGCGCTGATCGCGTATGCGCAAGCTCGAGCTCGGAAACCCGCTGCATCCTCCCGCAGTCGACGGCGACGCCGCGCCGCCCGATGTCTGGATCGACATCGACGTGGCGGACGACGAGGGACGTCGCTGGCTGGTCGACCAGAGTGGGCTCGACGACGCGGTCACGGAGAGATTGCTCGAGCCGGCATTCGCCACCCACTGGCGCCGGTTCGGCCACGGAACCTTTCTCGGTATGAGCGCCGAAGTGCCGGGCGAGCTCGCTTCGACGCTTCGGAGCGTCGAGTTCGGAATCTGGCTGGAGCGCGGCCGGATCATCACCGTGCGCCACGGCGAAGTGCCGGCGCTCGACAGGGCGGCGGCGGCTTGCGCGGGCGGTGAGGGCCCTGCCGGCTCCTGGGGGCTGATCGTCATGCTGCTGTCGACGAGCCTGACCGGGGCGGAGCGGAATCTTCACGAGTTGACCACCGCGATCGATCAGCTCGAAGACGAGATCCTGGCTGGGGTTGGCGGCCCGCCCATCGATCGTATCGCCGACCTCCAGAATCGGTTGATCCACGCGCGCCGCTTCCGGCTGCCGCTGGCGAACATGCTCGGCTTCATTTCGGCCCAGCCGGGCCGGATCATCGACGCCGACATTCTCGACGAGCTCGAGGGAATCGCGAGCGCCGCCAAGCAGCACCAGCAGCTGCTGACTCTCTCGATCGACAGGGCCTCGGCCTTGCAGGGTCACATTCGGGACCATCTGGCCGACTCGATGAACAATGCGACCTATCGATTCACCTGGGTGGCCACCGTCTTCCTGCCGTTGAGCTTCATCACCGGGCTGCTCGGAATCAACGTCGCAGGCATTCCCGGCGACCACAATCCCCTGGCGTTCTGGCTGGTCTGCGGCGCGCTCTGTGTCATTGCCGCGACATGGGGAATCGCCGTCGGTCGGATGACCGGCACCCGCAGCCGATTGCGCCGACGGCGGAGCCGCTGACGAATTCACGACCGGCCCCGCCCGCGCCGGTCGGCGTTCGAGCGCACGACCGATCCATCAGTAGTTGAATATAACTATGTAATTCCTCGCGTCGCCAACACGATGTTGAGTGCGTGAACGGCGACCGCGACGGCGATCCCGACGAAGATGACCCCGATGAAGGCGAGAAAGACCGTGATGACTCGCGCGCCGCGCGAGTTCGGCGCCACATCCCCGAAGCCGACCGTCAATGCGGTAATGAAAGCAAAGTAGATGGCGTCTTCCAGCGGGATGCGGTCGAATCGCGCAATCAACACCCCCGCAATCACGATGGCCGCGACCAGGACGAGAAACACGCCACTGAGTTCGTGCAGAAGCCCCAGGTGCGCCGCCACGAAGTCCTTCAGCATTCGCCCTCTCGCGTTGCACGCTCCTAGTAGATGACTTGGTCTTCGACCAGCTCGGCGTAGCGTTCTCGAGACAGGCCGAGGAGCTCCTTCAGCACGTACTCGTTGTCCTGGCCGATCCACGGTCCGGGATGGATGCGCGGCTCGGTGCGGCTGGTCTTCACGTAGGCGCCGTAGATGGTCTCGCGGAAGCCGAGCGGGTGCTCGACTTCGACGAAGGTATTGCGCGCCGTGTAGTGCGGGTCGCTCAGCAGATCCGCGACGTTCAGCACCGGGGCCGCTGCGACGCCGTGCTGCTGCAGCCGCTCCGCGAGCTCGCGATCGTCGAAGTCCGGCGTCCAGGCATTGATCTTCTCGTGCAGCGCTTCGATGTTCTCGAGTCGCGCGGCGGTGGTCGCGAACGCGTCGGCACTCGCCCAGTCCGGGTTTCCCATCGCGCCGGCGAGACCGCGCCATTCCGCGTCGGTCGCGACCGCCAGGCTGATCCAGCGGTCGTCGCCCGCGCATCGGAACACGCCGTGCGGCGCCATCGCGGCCGATGGGTGGCGATTTCCGATCGGGCCGGCCACGCGGTCGTTCAGCACGTAGTCCATGTAGGCGGGGCCGACCATCTGCAT
>Ga0210064_1001263_pt1 | contig 10958 bp, 8 predicted proteins | sample Muzzi_CordC_D2_FD_185531 | JGI IMG/M metagenome (GOLD analysis project Ga0210064, IMG submission 185531) | Wetland microbial communities from San Francisco Bay, California, USA, that impact long-term carbon sequestration - Muzzi_CordC_D2 (SPAdes) | ecosystem: Environmental > Aquatic > Marine >...
GGGATGCGTCGATGACCTTGAATCGTCGGGGTTCCCTCCTGGAAAGTTCCAGGTAACCGGCTCGAACTTTCTCGTGAAAGCTGATGGTTTCCTCCTCAAAGCGGCTCTCCGTGTCGGAACGATTGCCGTTGTCAAGCGCCTGCCAGGCTCGTGCCAGGCCGATACGGGGCGGCAGATCCAGCAACAGGGTAATATCCGGTATTAAATCTTCCAAAATAACCCGATGCAGGTCACGGATAAATCCGATGCCGAGTCCCCGTGCAAAACCCTGATAAACTACTGTGGCGTCAAAATAGCGGTCACACACAACGATTTTGCCTTCAGCCAATCGCGGTTTGATCAGTGAATGAATGTGCTGGGCCCGGTCGGCCATATACAGCAATAATTCCGCCGCAGGAACCAGTTCCTTGCTTGCCGGATCCAGCAAAATCGATCTGATTTTTTCCCCGATGGCAGTGCCGCCCGGCTCACGCGTCACCACAAAGGAGCGCCCCTTTTCTTTTAAAAAAGTGCTCAAACCTTCCAGCTGGGTCGTCTTACCGCAGCCCTCAATGCCTTCCAGGGAAATGAACATGGGTTCGCTCTACCTTTAGTGAGACATACCAAATCTACAAAATTTACTGATATTTAATCCAATCACTTCAACCACCCGGCTAAATCCCAGTCGGCCAGTTCTTCCAGCACGCGATAATCGGTCATATCGCATTTGACCGGGGTTATGGAAATAAAATTTTGGCCCAGGGCCGCGCCATCGATATGTGAATCCTGCCCGAACGACTGCATGTCTCGTCCCTGCCAGTAATAAGTTTGATTGCGGGGATCGATGCGTTTGTCGACGTATTCAGTCAGCCGCTCAACGCCCTGGCGGCTGATCCGGACGCCGGCGATCTCTTTCAGGGGCAGATTGGGCATATTGACATTGAGAAACGTGCCAAACGGCAACCCCTTGCGGAATACCGTTTCGCCTAATTGAGCAACAAACAGCGCGGCATCATCGCAATATTCGATGTGGCGGCCTTCAATGGATACTGCAATTCCAATTATTCCATACAGCGCCGCCTCTTTGGCAGCCGCAACGGTTCCGGAATAGTTTAAATTGGCACCGACATTGGCCCCCGGATTTATTCCGGCAACGACCACGTCCGGTCGGGCGGATAGAATTTCCAATATACCCAGTTTAATGCAATCCGCCGGCGTACCGTTTACCGCATAGCCGCTGGATCCACCATTCAATGAAATTCTGGTAGCCCGCAGCGGTTGATTCAGGGAGATGGCATGCCCGATGGCACTGCGTTCGCGATCCGGCGCAACAACGGTCACCTGATGCGTTTTCGCAAAGCAGTCGTAAAGCGCCCACAAGCCCCGGGCATAAATGCCGTCATCATTGGTCAAAAGTACATTCATCAGTATCCCATATGTTTGTGCAGTATAAACTTTAGTCTAATACGGTTTAAATCAGTATGGAGGCTACGCCAATAAATGCCTAAAATCGCAAAATGACTAAATTGCCTAAAATTTATGTATGCTATCTATCAAATAAAAAGACATGGCTAAATAGTTTTTTCTTTTGCTGAATCTTTTGTTCGATAATATCATGATAGAACAATATCTTGACATTTTTCGTCGACTTAGATTTATATCTTAATTCTTGCTTAGGTTCAAGATGTATGCTTTGAAACAAATGACAATTTTGCCTAACCCTCCTGCTGCCTGCCCCCGGCAGGCTGGAAGGCGAAGGGGGGAACCAGAAACCCGAAACCTGAGAGAACTGTAACCGCTCACTATGGTGCAAATTAGAACGGACCCCATAATCAGGTTACCATCCGGCGGGAAAAGCAGCAGCACCGGTGCGCACCGTGGTTGGCTGTACAGCCTGCTTATCGTCGCGATACTGGGTATCTTAGCGGCCCGTCAGATTTTCATGCCGTCATCGGCAGCGGCGCAGGTAGATATAAATGAGGGTAAAGTAGAAAGCGTCATCAATAATCCGAACGTACCGTGGCAGCTTGAAGCCGATGAGATCTTCTATGATCAAAATTACGATGCCGTCATTGCCAAAGGCAACGTAACGATATACAAATCCAACGTTAAGATAATGGCAAATTTCATCCGCTTCGAACAAAAAACCATGAAGGCCTATGCCGAAGGTGATGTCGTGTTGACGAACGGGGAGGACATCCTGAGCGGTTCAAGTATGAATATCGACCTGGATAGCCAGATCGGATCCGTTGATGATGGATACCTGTTTCTTAAAGAGAACAACTACCATTTAACCGGGAATCTGATTCAAAAGACCGGTGAAAAGACCTATTCCATAGATGAAGCCACCTTGACCACCTGTGATGGTGATAAACCGGATTGGAAGATAACCGGCAAAAATGTAAAAATTACCGCCGAAGGCGGAGGCAGCGCCCAGCATGCGACCATGTGGGCCAGGAATATGCCGGTCCTGTACACGCCTTATTTTTATTATCCGGCCCGCAAAAATCGACAAACCGGTTTGCTGTGGCCCGAATTCGGTAAATCCAATCACTGGGGCTGGAATTACAACCAGCCGTTTTTCTGGGCCATTGACGAAAGCTCGGATGCAACATTTTACGCCCAATATATGACTGAGCGCGGATTGAAAGGCGGCATGGAATACCGCTATATTCTGGATAATTGGTCCAAGGGCACCTGGATGATAGATGGGCTTGAAGATGATAAAACAGATGTCGGCGGCCAGTCCAGTGCAGAATGGGGTTATGAAGACGGCAACCGCGTAATTCTGCGCAAAAACACTGATCGCTACTGGTTGCGGGGCAGCCATCAGCAAAAAATGCCGTACGGCATCCGGGGCCAGTTGGATGTGGATCTTGTCAGCGATCAGGATTATACGCGTGAGTTCAATAGCGGTTACATGGGCTGGAAGCAATCACAAGATTATTTTGAAAACGTGTTCAATCGGGATCTGGACGACTATAATGATCCGGTTCGAACCAACCGTTTATATTTCAATAAACTATGGCCGCGCTACAGTCTTAATGTTGAATTTCGCTACGATTTGGACAGTACCATCCGCAACAGCGGGGATCCGGATTTAACACTGCAGCAACTGCCTGTGATCAGTTTTGATGCCATCAAACAGCGGATTGCCGCTTCGCCATTTTTTTACAATCTGAACTCAGAATATCTGTATTTTTGGAGTGTGGATGGCAGCCGCACCCAGCGGGCGGATGCCGCTCCGCGGCTTTATTTGCCTTTTCAGCTAAAGCCCTTTATCAGCATCGAGCCGTCGGTGGGATTGCGCGGAACCCTGTGGTACCTGGATAAAGAAGAATTCGGTCAGGAAGGCGATAAAAGATTCTACAGTCGCGGATTGTACGACACCCGGCTGGATTTGTTCACGGAAGTATTCAAGGTATTTCGCATCGGAGGGCAAGCTGTTGAAGCCATTAAACACACGGTGCGGCCCCGGATTACGCATACATTTATCCCGGATGTGGATCAGGACGAATTGCCGAATTTCGATACCGTTGACCGCATCTCCAATGAGAACCTGCTCACTTACTCGCTGACCAACACCTTGACATCCAAAATCAGAAAACAGGGGAGCTTTGGAGTTACCCATCGTTTCGATGAAAACAAGCCGGAAATAATCGATTCACCTGCCGATTACAGCTACCATGATTTTTTGCGCTTTGAATTGCAGCAAAGTTACGATATTAACGAAGCCAAGGAAAGCAATCCGGAAAAGCCGTTTTCGCCACTGGATGCCAGGCTGGATATATTTCCGGGAAAATATATCGGCCTGGATGCCACCGCCTTGTGGTCCGTATATGACAATAACTTACTATCCCACAACGTCGGGGCCAAACTTTGGGATCTGCGGGGAGACCGTCTGTCGGTGGAATACAGATATACCCGCAGCTCAGATGAAATCAGTCTGAATAAGGCCAATTCCATTTACGGCGATATGAGCCTGAAAATCACCGACAGGATCAGGGTTTCAGGACTCTACGAATATAATTTTCTGGACAAGACCCGGGTTCAAACAGGTTTTGGACTCAACTATTCGGCAGATTGCTGGTCAGTTGAAGGCCTTCTGGTCGATAAAGTCAATGTCGATAAATCCACCAATTTAAGTTGGGAATTTACGATCAAACTTTTTGGTTTGGGTGAGTTTGGAATCTAACTGCTGGGCACTGGGTACTGGGTATTGGGTATTGGGGGGCTGGATACTGGATTCCCGATATTGGATATTGGATATCTGGCGCTGGATATTAAAATACCTAATTTATCGCCATGATGCCGGATGTCGGATGCCGGAAAACGGACTCAAGATTTTAAAATCGGTTGAGCGGAGCGAATTCCATAAATATTCAATCTTAAATCTTCAATAATATATTAGGGTAATATCCAAATGAATGATCGCAAACTGGAGCGCCTCTGGTATGTGCTGCACACCAAGAGTCGCCATGAAAAAGTGGTGAACGACCTTTTACTGAAAAAATCAGTTGAAGCTTACCTGCCCATGGTGACGGTGCGCAGCAAACGCCGCGACCGCAAGGTGATGATTCGGGTACCCCTTTTCCCGGGTTATCTATTTGTTAAAACGAATTTACATCCTGATTCTCATCTGGAAGTAGTCAAAACGGCTGGTGCCGTGCGGCTGATCGGCAATAAGCAGGGACCGGTTCCGGTGCCCGGCGAAACCGTGGATTCCCTGCAAATTATGGTGGAGAGCAGTCATGATGTAACCACCGGCTACCGATTAAAATCCGGCGATAAAGTGATGGTGGTCTATGGCCCGTTTACGGGTGTCGTCGGAACATTTGTCAGATATGGCGGTAAAGGGCGCGTCATCGTAAATGTTGAGGCACTGGGGCAGTATGCCGGGGTTGAAGTCAGTGAGGAAGATATAGAAATTATTCCTAAAATATTATCATAAGCGCTTGACAATTTATCATGTTTCGGGCTATAAATTTCTAATATACCAATAAAAACCTGACGGTTAAGAAGGAGGGCGTATGAATAAACTGGAGCTAATCTCCGCCTTGAAAACAGAAGCGAACATCTCAAAAGCGGAAGCCGCAAAAGTGGTGCAGATATTTTTTGATAATATGGCGGATGCCATGGCCCGGGGAGAGCGTGTCGAAATCCGGGGATTGTGCAGCTTTTTTGTGAAAGAATACAAGAGCTACACGGGCAGAAACCCGAAAACCGGCGCCAAAGTCACCATAAAGCCCTACACGGGCAGAAACCCGAAAACCGGCGCCAAAGTCACCATAAAGCCCAAAAAGCTTCCATTCTTCAAATCGGGTAAAGAATTGAAAGATCGGGTAGATTATTGAACTTGTGCCAGGGTTTGAGTCAATAATAGATCAAGTTCGCCCCATTCGAATTCTTACCGCCTTCCTACAAAAAGGGACCATCCCGCATGCCCTTCTGTTTACAGGAATAGAAGGCGTGGGCAAAGAGCGAGCGGCTGTCACATTGGCCATGGCGTGTAATTGTGCGGGAAACCGAGCGCGATTCGACTCTGAAGGGGTGGACATTCCCATATCCGGTCATTCTAAAGCCAGCCTGCCGTTCACAACAGAGCCGTGCGGCAGCTGCAAATCATGCCGCAAAATAGAATCGGATAATCATCCGGACATCATCCGGATCAAGCCGTCCGGCCCGCTCATTAAAATCGATCAAATTCGCACGCTCTGCCAAACCATTGCCATGAAACCTTATGAAGCAGGAATACGGGTGGTCATCATATCCGATGCCCAGGCAATGAATCCAGCAGCAGGCAATGCACTGCTCAAGGTGCTTGAGGAACCGCCCGACAGAACCATTCTAATTCTTGTGGCCGACCATACATCCGGTCTTCTGCCAACCATCGTTTCTCGCTGTCAGCATATTCGTTTTAATCCGATTTCGCGAAAAAATCTGGAGTCCGTCCTGGAGCGGGAACATGGCATTGATTCCGGGGATGCGGCAATCATCGCAGCCATGGCCGGAGGAAGTGTGACCAGGGCGCTGCGGATGTATCGCTCCGATTGGATTAAACGCCGATACTGGCTGATCAGTGAACTGGAATCATTGTCAACCAACTCCGTGAATCGCCTGCTGGCTTTTGGCGATGCATTAGCAAAAAATAAAGACGACCTGCCCGACGCACTGGAAATATTTAAGACCTGGTTGCGGGATCTGGTCATCGCAAAACTTAATCCTGACAGGGTGCTCAGGCACGATCTGGCATCAAATCTGCAGGAGACTTCACAAAATATGAGCTTGACATCGCTGCTATTGAAATATGAAACAATTCAGTCTAGCCAGAATGCACTCCAGGCCGGCACCAATATAAGAATGGCAATGGAATCCATGGTGTTGAAATTATCCCGGGTCTAAAACAATATGAAAATTTTTTGTTGAAGTTGATGTCAATGAATCTTATATATGTTGGCGATCCAGGGACGGCCCTGGAAATCGCGCGAGGAGATAATGAATAAAAAAGTCGGCATAAAATTTAAGCCCACCGGCAAGGTGTATGATTTTGACAGCGGTGCTTACGTTTTGAACCTTGGGGACCACGTCATCGTAGAAACCGAACAGGGACTCGGGTTCGGCACGGTCACTGTGGCTCAGGTGGAATACGAGACCGCACCATCCGACCGGCCCCTGAAAAAAATTTATCGATTAGCCAATGAAAAAGATTTTAAGCAACGCAGTAAAAATCTTGCTGACGAGAAAACAGCCCACACGTATTGCATGAATTGCATTAAAGAGCTGGGCCTTAAAATGAATTTGTTTTCCGTTGAAAAATCTTTCGATGGCAATAAATATACATTTTTTTTCACCTCCGAGGGGCGTGTCGATTTTCGACAACTGGTAAAAATGCTGGTCAAACACCTGGGTGCACGAATTGAAATGCGCCAGGTCGGCATTCGCAACCAGGCTAAGATGTGCGGCGGCATCGGCCGGTGCGGACGGGAGCTTTGTTGTGCCGCCTTTCTTGATAAATTCGAACCGGTCTCCATCCGCATGGCCAAAGAGCAAAGTCTGTCGCTGAACCCCACAAAAATTTCGGGCCAATGCGGTCGTTTGATGTGCTGTTTGACTTATGAGTTTGATACCTACCAGAACCTGAAAAAGAAGCTACCCAAAATCGGAAAATCCGTGGAAACTATCAGCGGCAAAGGTAAGGTAATCCGGCACAACGCCATCTGCAACCGAATTACCGTCCGTTTGGAAGACGGAATGGAAGTCGAAACAACCGTTAATCAGCTCGTAAAGGAATAGAAAATGCCCAGGCCGTTTTATGTCACCACTCCGATTTACTATGTCAACGCACGCCCCCATCTGGGACACGCCTATACCACCATCGTGGCCGATGTTGCCACCCGTTTTCATACCATGCGTGGCAGCGATGTTTATTTTCTAACCGGCACCGACGAACATGGTGACAAGGTCGTACGGGCCGCCAAAAAAGAAAATATGACCCCCAGGGTGTATGTCGACACAATCAGCCAGCTTTTTCGCGATCTGTGGCCCGAATTAAGTGTCAACAATAGTGATTTTATTCGCACCACGGATCCCCTCCACATGACCGTAGTCGAACATGTGCTGCAAAAAATTTATGACGCCGGCGATATCTATTTCGCCGAATATGAGGGCCGGTACTGCTTTGGATGCGAGCGTTTCTACACGGACCGCGAGTTGGTGGACGGAAAATGTCCCGATCATGAGACCGAACCGGAAATTATCAGGGAATCCAACTACTTCTTTAAAATGAGTCGCTATCAGGATTGGCTGATCGATCATATCCAGAGCACACCGGATTTCATCCGCCCGGAGCGCTACAAAAATGAAGCCCTGGCCTTTTTAAAAGAACCGCTGGAAGATCTGTGTATCTCCCGGCCCAAAACCCGGTTGAAATGGGGCATTACTTTGCCGTTTGATAAAAAGTATGTCACCTATGTATGGTTTGATGCCCTGTTAAACTACGTCTCCGCCTTGGGATACCCGGACGGTGAGCGGTATCGAACTTTTTGGCCCGTGGTGCAGCACATTGTGGCCAAGGATATCCTTAAACCCCATGGAATTTATTGGCCGATCATGTTGAAGGCTGCCGGAATCCCGATTTACCGGCACCTGAATGTTCACGGGTATTGGATTATCGAGCAAAGCAAGATGTCTAAAAGCCTTGGCAACGTGGTTGAACCCCTGGCGCTTAAAAATATATACGGGTTGGATGCCTTTCGTTTTTTTCTGATTCGCGATATGGCATTCGGGCTGGATTCCAGCTTCAGTGAAGATTCCCTGGTGCAGCGCATCAATTCGGATCTGGCCAATGATCTCGGCAACCTGTTCTCCAGAGTACTGTCAATGGTTCATAAATATTGCGAGGGAATGGTCCCCGAGGTTGAAGCGGCAGTCGAGCAGGAGTGTGAATTGGGCCTGGAAACCGATGCCCGAAGTGCGATTGTCGAGTATGAAGACTTGATGGATACCTTTCAATTCCACAACGCCCTGCGGACCGTCTGGAAGTTCATCGGCTGCATGAACAAATATGTAGATGTTACAGCCCCCTGGGAGTTGGCCAAGACGAAATCGGGCCGCAAACCATTGGCGGTGGTGCTCTATAATCTGCTGGAGGGGCTCAGAATTATTTCCGGACTGATATACCCGGTAATGCCGGATACCGCCGCCAACATGCAAAAACATCTTGGATTGGATCCGCAGGAGCCATTTTATCTGCTGGAACGGCTGAAAACCTGGAAAACCATTAAACCCGGCACCCGGCTGCCCAAGTCCATAGTTCTCTTTCCGCGGGTGGAACCCGATACCCATAAGGCCGATCAATCCGCCGAACCGGAACAATCCACCGGCTATCCTGCCATAAAACCGGAGATCACCATCGAGCAATTCAGTGCGGTGGATCTCAGGGTGGCAACTGTTGTTCAGGCGGAAATGATTCCCCGGGCCAAAAAGGTTCTAAAACTGGAAGTGGATTTAGGTCAGAAACGAATCATTGTGGCCGGCATAGCCGAAAACTATACCCCCGAGGAACTGGTCGGTAAACAGGTGATTGTCGTTGCCAACCTAAAACCGGCCAAACTCATGGGAATCGTCTCCAATGGCATGTTGGTCGCGGCCGTTGACGATTCCGGTCCGACCCTGGCAACGCTTGATAAACCGCTTGAACCCGGGACACCGCTACGGTAGATAAAAAGAACCTGATGAGCATAGAAACGGCTGGAGCACACCGGAAGTAATAGCGGGCTAGACTATTGTAAATTCCAAATACCAAACAAATTTCAATGACCAAAATTCAAAATTCCACCCGACTGCCTATTAAAGCTTAGATCTGGCATGATCGACTCGGCCCTGAGCGCAAGACAGAAGGGTTTACTGTTAATAAGTTCGTTGCAAATCAACCCTGTTTGGGTCATTGAAAATTGGAATTTGAGATTTGTTTGTAATTTGGTGCTTGTATTTTGGGATTTTTGATATTTATTTTAATATCACTACCAGGACCCGAATTATTACATACAATGACAGCATCTCCAAAGTGTTACGGCATCATCCCCGCCCGCTATCAGTCCACCCGGTTTCCCGGCAAACCGCTGGCCGAAATTCTCGGTCGGCCGATGATCTGGCATGTTTTCGAACGGGCTCGACAATGCACGGCCCTGTCATCGGTTGTTCTGGCCACCGATGATGATCGGATTCGATCTGCTGCCCAAAAATTGGACATACCGGTCGTCATGACCCGCAGCGATCACCCCAGCGGTACGGACCGTGTTCTGGAAGCGGCCGAAAAACTGAAATTGAACAACGCGGCTGTAATTGTCAATATACAGGGGGATGAACCCGCCCTGGAACCGTCCATGCTGACGGAACTGGTCCGTCCGTTCCGGCAGCCGGAGATCCAGGTTACCACTCTGGCGCGCAAAATCAACGCCAGGGAAGCACAGAATCCGAACCTGGTTAAAATCGTATTTAATGCGGACCGCCGTGCGTTATATTTCTCGCGTTCTGCAATTCCCTATCACCGCGATGCAACAAAAGTGAATTACTATGGGCATATCGGTATTTATGCGTTTCGCATGCCGGCCTTGAAAAAATTCGTGAGTTTCAGCCGGAGCTGCCTTGAGGTCACCGAGAATCTCGAACAGCTGAGATTACTTGAAAACCAGATTCCGATTCACGTCGTTGAGACGCAACATCAGAGTATCGGTGTCGACCGCCCGGAAGATATTGAAATCGTCAGCAAAATGATAGGTCAAAGGACAAGATACCATCGTCCGGTAAAAGACCCATTAAGGAACGGATACCATGCAACTTAAGATCAGACAGAATTTGGCAAATATAATTAACGAGTTGATCCGGGGCGCACGCCTTGTGGGGGAAAGCCTGACCGCAATTTTAGTCGCGGATGTCTATTTTGGCAGAAGCATGGCCCGTTTGCCCGCAGGATCAATCGTTTTTTTTCCCTATGGCGAAAACATTTTAAGCTGCGGTATCGCCGCCATTGTATCATACAAGCATAAAAAAACGAGTGAGCGCGCCCAGCAACCACCCGCGTTGGATGCGATGCTGACCCGGATCAAAAAACAAGGTTGGGACGGCTGCAAAGAGGCTGACCGCAGCAGCCTCGAGGATCAATATCTGGGAGGTGGCGCCCTGATCGAGTCCTTGTGGCAGGCGGTCCAGAGTTTAAAGCGGGAAGACCGGTTTTTTGCCCTTTATATGGATACCGATCATCAGGAAAACCTTAAGAATTCGGGCCATCATTTAAGCGACATCATCGATGCCGAAGCCGGGATGCTGGCCGCTGAGATGGGCCGAATTCCGCAGCAAAAAGCGGCCATAATAACCGCCCGAATTGAGAAACTTAAAGACATCACCTGGTGCATTCACAACGAAATATTAACTAATATTTACAGTATAAAAGACTTATGCCGGGGCCTGAAACAACCGCC
>Ga0210064_1001264_pt1 | contig 10955 bp, 8 predicted proteins | sample Muzzi_CordC_D2_FD_185531 | JGI IMG/M metagenome (GOLD analysis project Ga0210064, IMG submission 185531) | Wetland microbial communities from San Francisco Bay, California, USA, that impact long-term carbon sequestration - Muzzi_CordC_D2 (SPAdes) | ecosystem: Environmental > Aquatic > Marine >...
CAGAGATTGGACAAAAAGACCATTTATGGATGGACACTAAAAAGGGGTTATGAATCATATTCACAACCCCTTGCTGTTTTGTGGCTGAGGGACCAGGATTCGAACCTGGATTAACGGGGCCAGAACCCGTCGTCCTGCCGTTAGACGATCCCTCAATTGATAAAACATATCAGTTACAAAAAAGTAAGATATGAGTCAAGATAAAACTGAACATTCACTCTTTCATTAAAAAAACCGTTTGAAAAACACTTGACAATCATTTTTGTTTAAATTACTAGAAGTGCAAACGATACCTTAGTCATTGCAATATAGATTATTCTTATTAATTTCAAATTGTTATATCAACATATTACTTGTTTTGATCCTAAAGCATTATAAATACAAGTCAAATCTTGGTAAAAGACAGGCTCGCAGAAAAGCTGCAATTTTGGGTCTAATCAGTCGTCCTCATTATGTTTTTTTATGTCTCCCGCATTACGTATGCCTTGATAACAGCTGCATTGTGTCTGCAAACGAGCAATACAAAAGGATGATTATATGACAGAATCTACAAGCGAAAAAAAACCTGTACTCAAAGGACTGGATACCGAATCGAGACAGATGATCATCGATACCGTCCGACAGATGAGAAACCGTCTTTTTACCCGTGAAAAAATCCTTGAATACGACAAAAACGAAATTTTTCCCGAAGAGACCATCCGCGAAGTTCTGGGGCCTGATATTGGGTTGCAGCTACTTTTCATCCCTGAATCCTACGGCGGGATGGGCGGCGGTGCCAGAGACTGCTGCGAAGTCATTCTTGAAATGTGTAAAATATGCCTCGGAATCGGAACAGGTTTTTTTGCAATCCAGCTGGGTTCCGAACCTATCATTGTAGGCGGTACCGAGGAGCAAAAATCAAAATGGCTTGGCCGAGTTGCAGAAGGAAATTCACTGGTGGCCTATGCAGTTACAGAAGCGGGTGCCGGCAGCAATCTTGCAGCCTTGAAAACCCACGCCGAACCGGTAAAAAACGATGCCGGTGAAGTCACAGGATATGTCATTAACGGCACTAAGCAATTTATCTCTACTGGAGGATACGCAGACTTTATTACCCTTTTAGCCAAAACCCCTGAAGGACCTTCCTTTTTTGTAATTGAAAAGGGAACACCGGGGTTTGTTCAGGGCAAGGGGGAAGAAAAACACGGCATCCGGGCTTCGAATACCTCCCCGCTATCTTTCACGGATGTTTTTGTTCCGGTAGAGAATCTCGTCGGGGGCGTGCCGGGCATGGGGATGAAACATGCGGGTAAGGTTTTTGGTTATACCCGGCTAATGGTGGCCGCCATGGGGTTAGGCGCCGGCGAAGCGGCAATTGATATTGTCATCCCGTACGCCAAAGAACGCTTGCAATTCGGTTCTCCACTTTCGGAGAAACAGGGTTACACCCACAAACTGGTTGTGCCTCATGCCGTAAGATTTGCAGCCGCAATGGCATATATTGACGAAATTGCCCTTAGAATTGATTCGGGGGAATCTGATCTTCATGTGGAAGGCTCCATTGCCAAGCTGTTTGCTACTGAATCTGCTGACAAGGCTGCTAATGATGCGATCCAGGCCCTTGGCGGTTACGGATATATCACCGAGTTTGAGGTGGAGAAGATCAAGCGCGATATCAAGATCACCTGTATCTATGAAGGTACGAGCGAAATCCAACAGAGCATCATCAGCACGTTTCGATGGAAAGAAACGCGCAAGTCAAAAGGCAATTATTATAACGCCATTTTAAAGGAAATGGAAACGCTGGATGGCGCAATAAACGACGCCGGATGTCGGCTCTACGGTCTTGCAGCGAAAGTTTTAAATGATACCATTATGTTGGTACATGACAACCGGTTGACCCGAAAACAACATATCATGTTTTTACTGGCCGATATGATGACATATGTAGAAGTTGGCGCAAGCTTGGCGCGCAAAACCGTCACCCTTTCAAAAAACGGCAGCCCGGAAACCAAAAAGTTCAAAGCCATATCGAGAATCTTTGCCGACGAAGTCGCGCAACTTGTTTCCCAAAACGCGCTTAAAATACTGATGGGCTGTGGTGTTTTTGATCAAAAGGCGGCCCTTGATTTTATGGAAACCCATTCCTATAACCAACTGGTTTGCAGCAGTCTAAATGTCATAAATGATATGGATCTGGTTGCGGACATACTGTTTGCGAGGTAATCATGACTGAACAAAAAGAGCGTATCGTCGTCGTTACAGGAGGTTCGAGAGGTATTGGCAGGGCTATTTGCATCGCATTGGCAGCACCGGGTACCAGCATTTATTTTAATTATTTTTCTCCAAGCGATCCTGATGGTGAAGCTGCCGCTGCTGCCGAAACCGAAAAACTTGTTGCCGATGCACAAGGTTTTGCAGCAAGCAAAAGTGTTAACATTGCAAACCAAAATGAGGTTGTAAACTATTTTCAAGAAATTATCGACAAATCCGGACGAATTGATGTTCTGGTAAACAATGCCGGTATCACCAAAGACGGACTGCTGGTCCGCATGAAAGAACAGGACTGGGATGCTGTCTTAAATATTAATTTAAAAGGTGCATTCACTTGCACCAAAATCGCTGCCAAAGTCATGATGCAGCAACGTTACGGCCGTATTATTAATATGGCGTCGGTTGTGGGAGTCACCGGCAATGCGGGACAGGCGAATTATTCGGCGTCGAAGGCGGGCTTAATCGGGCTCACAAAAACCGCCGCAAAAGAGCTTGCATCCCGAGGCATTACGGTAAATGCAATTGCCCCGGGGTTCATAGAAACAGACATGACGGCGTCGCTTTCGGAAAAGGCAAGGAATGCAATGCTGAGCCAAGTTCCACTTGGGCGTGCAGGGTATCCCGAAGATATTGCTGCAGCGGTTGCTTTCCTGGCTTCTGAAAGCGCATCTTACATCACAGGCCAGGTGATTCATGTTAGTGGTGGAATGTACATATGATATTTATTAAAGGAGGTAAGCTGAATGTCAATTGAAGATAAAGTAAAGAAGATAATTGCAGAAAAGTTAAGTGTTGATCTTGAAGAGATTGTACCGGAAGCATCTTTTGTGGATGATTTAGGTGCAGATTCACTAGACCTTGTTGAGTTGATCATGTCCATGGAAGAAGAGTTTGATATTGATATTCCTGACGAAGAAGCGGAAAAACTGATAACGGTTAAAGACGCCTTCGATTATATTGCCAAGCACTAATATCGTCGTTTAAGATCAGACCGTTATAAAACCGGCATCAACCTGCCGGTTGTTTAGGAGGCCTATTGAGTAGACGGGTGGTTATCACGGGTCTTGGGTTAGTAACGCCCTTGGGTATCGGTGTGGATGAAACATGGACGGCCCTGTGTAAAGGTCAATCGGGGATATCAGAGATCACTCGGTTCGATGCTTCTGGCTTTGACACAAAAATTGCCGGAGAAGTAAAGAATTTTCATTCAAAGGATTTTCTTTCTAAAAAAGAGGCCAACCGTACCCAGCTATTCATTGCCTATGCTGTTGCAGCATCCCGTATGGCCCTGGAAGACTCCGGGTTAACCATAGATAAAACCAATGAAAACAGGGTCGGTGTTCTAACAGGATGCGGTCTGGGCGGGCTGCATTTGCTGGAACAAACCACTGTCGTCCTGCAAGAGAAAGGTCCCCAACGGGTAACACCGTTTTTCATTCCGATGATTATCGGCAATATGGCGCCTGGGATGATTTCAATTTATCTGGGTGCCAAGGGACCCAATTCTTCCATTGCCACAGCATGCGCTTCGGGAACCCATGCTGTTGGCGACGCGTTCAAAATCATCAAAAGAGGTGATGCAGATGCCATGATCACCGGCGGTGTGGAGTCTGTAATCACGCCCACATGCATTGCGGGTTTCAATGCCATGAAAGCGCTGTCCACCCGGAACGACGACCCTGAAAAGGCGTCCCGGCCATTTGATCGCGACCGGGACGGTTTTGTCATCGGTGAAGGATGCGGGATTCTGGTCTTGGAAACACTCGATTCCGCATTGGGAAGAGGCGCCCGTATTTATTCGGAAATATGCGGGTATGGCATGAGCGGAGACGCATTTCATATGGCGGCGCCGGCGCCCGAAGGAGAAGGCGCAGCCCGGTGTATGGCCGCCGCCATTGCGGATGCACAAATGACCGGCGACGAGATCGATTACATCAATGCCCACGGTACATCAACGCAACTTAATGATGTCTACGAAACCAAAGCCATCAAGTCCGTATTTAAGGAAAAAGCATCGTCCATAGCCGTAAGCTCCACCAAATCCATGACAGGCCACCTCCTGGGCGGTTCCGGGGGAATCGAAACGGTATTCACAGCACTGACCATTTCTGACGGAATCATTCCACCTACAATCAATCTTGATCATCCGGATGAAGAATGCGACCTCGACTATGTACCGAACAAAGCACGAAAGATGGATGTGGAAAGTGCGATGACCAATTCATTTGGGTTCGGCGGTACAAATGCAACACTGATTCTTAAAAAGTATCTGAATTGATTGCGGCCAAAAAAGTGAATGTCATTAATTGGCTGGGTATTGCTGTTAGGACTTGATATATCATTAAAAAATATTGTATAGAACCTCTCAGGTTTGGAATACTTAAATTCATAAATTTTTTATGAAAAAGATTATGTGAGAATTCTAACTAGTGGCCAGTTATGGACTTTGCAGCAAGAATTACGGGAACTGGATCTGCCTTCCCCAAAAAACGAGTTACTAACAACAGTATCGTTAAAAGACTTTCAAAATTAGGCATTACAACCAGCGATGAATGGATACGCGAGAGGACCGGGATTTGTGAGCGCCGGATCTCAGATGTTGAAAAACCTGAGGAACATAACTCTTCTCTCGGTTTTTCAGCAGCACGGAAAGCCCTGGAGATGGCGGGGAAATCAGCGCAAAGCATCGATCAGATTATTTATGCCACCTGCTCGCCCGACACGCCGCTTCCATCCACCTCCTGCTGGCTGCAGCATAAGATAGGCGCCGATAATGCTTGGGCCATGGATATTAACGCAGCCTGTTCTGGATTTATTTATGGACTGGTGACGGCTGAAAAGTTCATCCGGTCCGGACAGGTCAAAATAGCATTGGTTGTGGGTGGCGAAGTTCTGAGCCCTATTCTCAACTGGGAGGACCGAAATTCCTGCATTCTATTTGGAGACGGTGCCGGTGCGGCTGTTGTCGAACAGGTACCTTCAGATTCCAGCCGTCGAATTCTTCGCAGCCATCTTCGCTCAGATGGAAATCTGTGGGATCTTCTTTGTGTTCCTGCCGGCGGCTCGAATATGGAGGTAACACCTGAGAGATACCATCAGAAACTTCATAAATTAACCATGAAAGGAAAAGAAATTTTCAAGGTTGCTGTAAAAACAATGGCCGATTTTGCCCTTATTACCTTGAAAAAGAATCAAATGACCACTGACGAACTCGATTGGTTTGTTCCGCACCAGGCCAACCTTCGAATTATAGAAGCAGTGGCCAAACGTCTCAAATTTCCCATGGAAAAAGTTCTTGTGAACGTTGATCGTTACGGCAATACATCAGCTGCAACGATTCCCACAGTATTGGACGAAGCCAATAGAGACGGGCGAATTAAAAGCGGACAGACGGTTCTGTTGGATGCCTTTGGCGCAGGACTGACCTGCGGCTCTCTTCTTATTCGCTGGTAAGGAAAAGGTTATTTATTTATAATCATTATTTTTTTATGGCGCTTCAACTATTTGAAACGCTCAGTTAAGGATATAATAAAAACGTTATGCACATGACAGATTCAATTCACAGTTTTCATATTCCTGTAATGGGCACCGGACATTCCGTGGACACCCCTATCCGCGTCGCCCCTCTCGGGATTTCATCCGTTATATCGCTGGTTGATGATTTGCTTCTCGAAAAAATCCGCAAATATTACGCTGAAAAATACGGCCTCCCTTACCACAAGATCGCAAAAGATGATGAAGATGGGCGGGCAAAACGCATTTCAGCTTACCTTAATGTCGTCCATGAGATTGTTCAAAAAAAGACGGAAGAAATAAAACAGCAGCCTTTTTTTGAAAAGAACAACAAGCAAAAATATTTTGAGCTGTTGCCTGATGACTCGATGCTGAAACAAAAATATAACAAATTGCTCAAAATGAAACCCGGCGACGAAAGAAATGATCTTGAAAAAGATCTAATACTTAATATGAAACCCGGCTCTATTGATGTCAACATCATGGTCAATGTGGATCGGATTCATTTTAATAAAAACGGCGACCCCCTTGGTGAAGAATTCACCGATGCCAGAGCAGGGCTTCGAGGCTATGCCAACAGCTGTCTTCAGTCTTCAATTATATTTTCGGCAGGCATTAACCGAGGCCTTTACAGTTATATTAGTAAATTCCGTGACTTTTACAGAGACAAAATGGGGCGGATCAAGAAACGGATTATCCTAAAAGTGAGTGATTTCAGATCTGCTTTAGTTCAGGGTAAATTTTTGGCCAAAAAAGGCCTTGAAGTCTATGAGTTTCGCATCGAATCCGGTTTGAACTGCGGCGGCCATTCCTTTGCCTCCAATGGTATTTTACTTCCAAAACTGCTTAAGGAATTTAGGGAAAAACGGAAAAGTCTGGTTGCGGAATTTAAACCGTTCATACAGAAGTACTATAAAAAAATGGGATGGGAATATCCTGAATCGGCGATAAACATTCATCCGCTTATTACGGTACAAGGCGGCATCGGCAACCACGGCGAAGTATCCAGACTCAGGAAAGATTTTGGTATGGATCTAACAGGATGGGCCAGTCCTTTTCTGCTGGTTCCCGAAGTTACATGCGTGGATGATTCCACACGTGAACTTTTGCGACAAGCCCGGGCGGAAGACCTTTATCTGAGTGACGTTTCTCCCTTAAACATCCCTTTTAACAATGTATACGGAACAGGATCAGAGTTATGGACCAAAAAGAGGGTGATGGAAGGCCGGCCCGGTTCACCGTGCCCAAAAAAAATTCTGGTCGCCAATACCGAATTTACGGAAAAACCGATCTGTTTGGCATCACGAAAATATCAAGCGGCAAAACTAAAAGAAATTGAAAACATGGAAATTTCTGCGGATGTAAAGGAAAGACTTCGAGAAAAAGTTGTGGTAAAAAACTGTATCTGCGACCATTTAGGGAACGGAGCTCTCATTGCCTTAGGAATTGCCGATGAACAACATGCACCCCAGTCAATATGCCCCGGACCCAATATTGAATGGTTCAACAAGCTTTACACGCTTAAAGAGATGGTCGACCATATTTACGGAAGAGGCCCATCTTTGGTTCCATCAAAACGTCCCCATATGTTTGTCAAAGAAATTGAAATGTTCATGGATGATTTTGAAAAGAAAGTATTGAATTCCTCGCAAACAAAAAAAGAAATCATAACAATTCTTGAATATAAAAAGAATCTTGAAGAAGGGCTGGATTTTTGTCTTGAAATCGCGAAGAAGCCCCCTTATCCCGGAGAAAATTTAAAATCTATCTCAATCTGTGTGAAAGAACAAAGAAGTCGTTTAGAGCGCCTTAGTTCTCGATTTGAAGAAAGTATTCATTTGACTTCTTGACATTCAGTCAATTTCGAACAATCTGATTTTTAACGGATTGATAGGGCACTTTTGAGATTAATTTTATGCTCATCCAAATTGAAAAAAACAAATGACGACAGATCACCTCTGGCATCTTCTTAAAACCGAATTCTCTTATCAAAGCTCTCAAAAACGTCGTTTTTTTGTGGAAAAATTTCGCAGTTGGGCGACGCTGATCTATTATACGCAGCTTTTAAATATCATTATAACAGAAAGTCTAACCGCGCGAAAGATGCCTTATGAAGGCAAAACATGGGCAAAAGGATCCCTTGGTGTCCTTAAAATCGTAGAATCCGCAGGTGGAAAATTTCATATATCCGGGTTAAAAGCCCTTAACGGCCATAAGGGTCCGGTTGTTTATGTCTCCAACCACATGAGCCTTCTCGACACGCTGGTTCTTCCTTGTATCCTGCTTGCATTCAGCAAGGTCACGTTTGTGGTTAAGGAAGGACTCCTTAAGTATCCGGTTCTCGGCACCATTATAAGGGCCATCCACCCCATTGCCGTCTCACGGGAAAATCCCAGGCAAGACCTAAGGACAGTGTTAAACCAAGGCTTGAGTCTCATCTCCAGCGGCTGTTCCATTATCATATTTCCTCAGGCCACCCGAAGCGCCATATTCGATGAGACGACGTTTAATTCATTGGGCGTTAAGTTGGCACAACGGGCCAATGTTCCGGTGGTCCCGATTGCACTAAAGACCGACTTCCAAGGAAATGGAAAAATCATTAAAGATATGGGACCTGTCGATCCCAGCAAGAAACTCTATATTAAATTCGGAGAACCGATGTTTGTAGAAGGAAAGGGGCAGATCATACATCAGAAAATCATCACATTCATTTCACAAAACCTTAAGGCATGGGGTGCCCGGGTTCATCAGAATATGCCATAGACCTTAATTGAGCATTTCAAATGGTAACAATTTTTTCTTAAATAAATCATCCTATTAGATGAGACCCATTAGGGGCTTTAGGGATGTACATTTGTTTATAACTATTATTTTTTTATGACCCTGTCACTATTTGAAACGCTCAGTTTAGGTTAGATATCATTGAGTTAAGCATCGGCGTCCGGCACCTCCGGCATGGGGACTTTGATAAAATGTATACCTTCTTCTTTTAATGTCTTTTCTTCTTCTTTGGTACTGACGCCTCTGATATTTCTCGCCTTTGTAACACCATAATGGATCTTCAAGGCTTCTTTGGCAAAATCAGCTCCGACATCATCAAAATTTTTTTCAACAAAATCTACTATCTTTTTACCAATGTTTTCAAGGTCTGCCTGTTGATCAGAAAATTCTTTTAAAGGATTAGATGATTTTATAGCAAAAGTTGAGGGTACCCTGGCAATTGAAGTGCTGTTACAAACCGGACAGGCAATGAGCGACTTATTTTTCTGCGTTTCATAGGCCCTTCTGTCTTCAAACCAACCCTCGAAAGAATGGCCGTTGACGCATTGCAGATCGTAAGCAATCATAAAATTCTATCTATCCCTTCTTAGCTTTGCAATTGTCTTTATTTTAAATATGGACATGTTGTAAGATCCTTAATCTTGGTTGCTTATAAATTTTCATGATGGTATCATATTTTCATTAATTTTAAAAGTCATTCCTGATTCACATTGCCATGGACAGGCATTTTGAATAACTGATAAAAGTGATGTTATGACACTCAATAAAACAGATTTTCTAATTATCGGAAGCGGCATCGCCGGCCTTACCTTTGCCCTTAAAGTGGCCGAGTTCGGTGACGTATCTTTGGTCACCAAAAAAGGAATCATGGACAGCAATACCTCCCATGCCCAAGGCGGAATCGCTTCGGTTTTTGGTAAGCTGGATTCATTTGATTTTCATATTCAAGATACACTGGCTTCCGGAGATGGGCTTTGCAACCGGGATGTTGTTGAAATGGTGGTTAAAAACGGTCCCGACAGGATCCGTGAATTGATCGATCTGGGGGTACATTTCAACCTCAGAGCTGATCAACCGTCATCCCCTGAATCGCCAGACGGTGAGCCTGATTTGGACTTGGGGCGTGAGGGTGGTCATTCTCAAAAGAGGATTGTCCATGCCCATGACATGACCGGAAAGGAAGTCGAAAGCGTCTTGGTCGAACATGTTAAAAACAACCGTCGAATCCAACTGTTTGAAAACCACATCGCCATTGATCTCATTACCATTTCAACCCGAATGAAAAGAGGCATGATCACCACGACTCATGAAGACTACTGCTGCGGTGCATATGTCTTGGATCAGCAGACCAACCAGGTCAAAACTTTCTGTGCCAAGGTCACGTTGCTTGCCACCGGCGGAGCCGGAAAGGTATATCTTTATACCAGCAATCCGGATATCGCCACTGGTGACGGGATTGCCATGGCTTACCGTGCCGGGGCTACAGTAGCCAATCTTGAATTTGTCCAGTTTCATCCAACATGTCTGTATCACCCTGAAGCCAAAAACTTTTTGATTTCAGAGGCCTTAAGGGGAGAAGGCGCAATACTGCTTGATGCTTCCGGCGACCCTTTTATGGAAAAATATGATGCTCAAAAGGATCTCGCCTGCCGCGATGTGGTTGCCCGGGCCATAGATACAGAACTCAAAAAAAGCGGAACAGATTCCGTGTTTCTTGACATTTCTCATAAAAATTCCGATTTTATCAAGGAACGTTTCCCAAATTTATTTAAAAAATGCGTCACTTTTGGTTTTGATATGACCAAGGAACCGCTCCCGGTTGTTCCTGCAGCCCATTATATGTGCGGTGGCATTGCAACCGATATGCACGGGAAAACGGATTTACATCGACTCTACGCTATCGGCGAAACAGCCTGTACCGGATTGCACGGGGCCAACAGACTTGCCAGTAATTCTTTGATCGAAGCGCTGGTGTATTCCCATGTAGCCGCCCGACAGGCTGTCAAAGATATCGACACCCAAGATTTTAGTCTTACCCCGGACCCTCCGTCTTGGGATGAAACCGGAACCACAGACAGTGATGAAGGCATTATGGTTTCTCAGAACTGGGATGAAATCCGGCGATTCATGTGGAACTATGTTGGGATCGTCCGATCGGATAAGCGATTGGAACGGGCAAAACGACGAATTGAAATCATCCAGCAAGAAATCCGAGAATATTATTGGGATTTCAAAGTTTCCGCAGACCTTATTGAACTTCGTAATATCGCGATGGTTGCGGAACTGATTATCAGGTGCGCAAGACATCGAAAAGAAAGCCGGGGACTTCACTACAACATTGAATTCCCGTACCGGGATGATAAACGATGGCAAAAAGATACGGTTCTCCGACGATCATTTCTGGGATA
>Ga0210064_1001265_pt1 | contig 10950 bp, 8 predicted proteins | sample Muzzi_CordC_D2_FD_185531 | JGI IMG/M metagenome (GOLD analysis project Ga0210064, IMG submission 185531) | Wetland microbial communities from San Francisco Bay, California, USA, that impact long-term carbon sequestration - Muzzi_CordC_D2 (SPAdes) | ecosystem: Environmental > Aquatic > Marine >...
CTACCTGGCTGACTTACTACAATAATGAACGTACACATCAGGGCAAGATGTGTTGTGGCCGAACACCGATAGCGACTTGGGAAGATGGCAAACAGATTTGGAAGGAGAAGTTCGTGGCTTGAACTTGACCTGACAATATTGCTTCCTCGGAACCGGTAACTGTCAGATCAGATCGCGACTACTACGCCTGAACACCACTTTTGACAATAACTCATACAACTAATGCACGCAGGATTAACTGTTCAAACAACCGGGACCACTTCCCACTTCTCTATGCTATCTCGATTGAATTGTTGATTTCATCTAAATACTCTAGCAATGCATCTTTGGTTGCTGTGTAGCTATTGCTAATAGACTTAATTGCTTGTACATAACCGGTTATATCCTTCCCAAGATTATGTAGGTTTTTGCATTCCTTGTGTAAACATGATGCGCCTACACTGCCTGAGCTACCTTTTAGAGCATGTGCATACTCCTTAAAGTTTTCTAGATCGTGGGAGGCAATAGAATGTTCCATCAATTTGAGCAGTGTTTCTGTATCATGTAAGTAATCTGTGATAAGAGTTCTCAAAAAGTCTGGGTCACTAGATAATTGTCTTAAAGAATCTAGAGTTGGAATATCTAAGTAAGTGTTTTCAGTATTTTGTGCGGTTTCCGAATCGTTTTCCTGAATACCGGATTCCACTTTGTCGATTGAGTTGCACGCTAATGTTTGTATAGTGGTTAGTAGCTTATTAATGTCTATGGGCTTTGTCAGGTAAGCGTCAATATTTGCATCGATGCACTCTTGTATTGCTTCTTTAGTGGCGTTAGCCGTAAGAATGACAATGGGCGCTCTGTCTTGTTTGCATGATGAAAAGTTATAAATCTTCGCAGCTTCAATGCCGCCCATGATTGGCATCTGCATATCCATGATTATTAGGTTGAATGTTTGATGTTCAAGTGCGTCTAGTGCTTCCTGCCCATTGTTAACGATATGTGGGTGATAGTTGGCTCTTTCAAGGATTTTCGATATTACTAGTTGGTTAGTCGGGTTATCTTCCGCAACGAGTATCTTTAAGTTTGGTCCTCCTCCTGATTCTTTACGAGTGAACTCTAAAATATTGGTTCTTTCGTCGGTGTGGAGTGCATTATTGCTCAGTGAGTGTAAGACATTAAATAATGCCGATTTATCTTGTGGCGTACTTAATATATTCGCATATCCATAAAGGCATTCATCACCGTATTCGCATTCATACTCATGCTGTGCGATAAGTATTGTGTGTGTATCCACGGTAGTAAAATTGGAATGTATTATCTCTGGTAAAATATCTGAGTCTTTGTCAATGCACATTTTGTCTGCAAAAATAACATTGGTTTTACTCTTATCCAAAAAATTGGGAATTATTTGTAATGCCTTTTCCAGGTTACTTTCCCAGCAGTGTTTAATGCCCCATGCCGAAAGTGAGTCTCCAATACCATATGCGTTATTTTGGGCTATAATAAAGATGTTGAGGTTGGTTAATGACTCATGGTTGGTGGCGCTGTCACAATCTTTTTGCTTGTTAAATTCCACTTCGAACCAAAAAGTACTTCCAACTTCTGGCACGCTATGTAATCCAATCGTGCCACCCATGAGTTCAACAATTTGTTTCGATATCGTAGTACCTAAACCTGTCCCCCCATATTTCCTGGTTGTTGAATTGTCGGCCTGTGTGAAGCTTTCGAATATTGATTTCTGATACGTAAGGGGGATTCCTATTCCTGTATCAATGACCTCAAATCTAAGTGATGCTTTCTCAATATCTTCAGATGTTGTGGTTATCCTTAATGTGACGCTACCTGATTCAGTAAACTTGATTGCATTGCCAATTAGGTTTATGAAGACTTGTTTAAGATGATGTGGGTCACCAATTAGGAGGAATGGTGTTGATGGTGAAATAAACGACAACAACTTCAGACCTTTGGTATGAGCCTGGACTTTCATTATTGAGATGGTGGTGTTAACTAGTTCATGGAGGTCAAATTCGGTCTCCTCAATGGAGAACTTGCCTGCCTCGATTTTAGAAATGTCTAGCACATCCTGAATTAATGTGAGAAGCGTCTTTGCTGAGGCGCGTAGTGTGTTGGAGAGTTCTATTTGCTCGTCTGTAAGGTTTGTATCCATCAACAAGTCCGACATGCCAATAACGCCATTAAGTGGCGTTCTGATCTCGTGACTCATATTGGCTAAAAACTCACTTTTTGATCTGTTGGCTTCTTCTGCAGCGGCTTTGGCCTTAGTTAATTTGCTTAAGAGAACAGAAAAGAATATAGGTAGTACAATAAGTCCAATCAATAAGCCTATTCCGGCTGTTCTCTGCTCTATCCAATAATCAGTTGTTAAGATTACAACAACAAACTCAATTACACCTATCAACGTACCAGCAATAAGGTACTTCTGCCCAAAACGCATGCCGTAACCGATTATCAACCACAAATACACTGAAAAACATAAGGTAGCTTCATCTCCGCCTATGTGTAATGTAAATGAAAGAAATGTAAGGTCAGCAAGTAGTGTAAAAATTCGCCTAATACGAGATGTCTTCGGGTGAAATTTGAATGATACTAGTATTAATAAAGCGATAAAGTCATAAATGGTTAAGAATCCAACAGGCTGATCAAGAATGTTTGCTTGTTGCGTTATATAATAGTGCAGCGAAAAGTATACTGTTATTGAGGCAAGGATAATTATCCTGATCGCTGCCTGCTCAAATTCTCCGGACGACCGTGACTCCGGGAACTCTGTAAACATTTTTAGTGTGCTTATGACGCCCATTATTATTGGATAATGTATGTTTAACTATATTTCTTGATTGGAATATCAGGCAACATCCCCTGGATCTTGGTCACAAGATCAACATTCCTTTTGAAAGCCTGCAGGCAATCAGGATCAAAATGTTTACCGCTCAGGTTGTCCATGTATTCGAGTGCGGCCTGCATCGACCAGGCGTTCTTGTAGGGGCGTTCGGAAACCAGTGCGTCATAGACGTCGGCTACAGTCACGATTCGGGCTTCTATCGGTATCTCTTCACCCTTCTTGCCATATGGATATCCGGTGCCGTCAAACTTTTCATGATGGCTTAGTGCAATAATGCCACCCATCTGCAGGTACTTGGACGGACTGTCCTTCAGGATGTCATGGCCAATCAGGGTGTGCGTTTTCATGATTTCGAATTCGTCGGAGGTCAGTTTGCCCGGCTTCAGAAGTATGTCGTCACGGATCCCGATCTTGCCGATGTCATGCATGGGCGCTGCCATTTCGATGACTTCTGCCTCATCATGTGAAAACCCGAGTTCTTCAGAGATGATGCGGGAATACTTGGCCATGCGTATAACATGATTACCGGTTTCCTCGTCACGATATTCGCCCGCCCGGGCGAGGCGTATGAGGGTTTCCCTTTCGCGTAACCTGATCTCGCTTGTGGCCTCCGCAACCCGTCGTTCCAGCCAGCGTGAGCGGTCGCTGATTATTTTGAACTGCTGGTACTGTGTCATGAGGTTCTTGCAGCGCGCACGGCATTCGTAGTGGTCGACTGGCTTCATCAGAAAGTCCGTCGCGCCTGCCTCCAGCGCTTCGTAACGCACGTTGCGATCTTCGATCGAAGTCACCATGATTATGGGTGCTTCCTTGCTCGTCGCGTGTTTACGGAATTTTCTTATGAATTCGATGCCGTTCATCTGGGGCATCTTGTAGTCGGTCAAAATGAGGTTGCAGGGGTTTGTCCGGCACCACTCATCCGCTTCCAGTGGACTGGCAAAGGCCTTGACTGTAATTTTGCTGTCAATGGAGCTTACCAGGTGTTGCAGGATTTGCCGGCTCGTGAGCTGGTCGTCGATGATCAGGATTGTTGCCATGTCATTCTCGTCTTGTAAGCCAAGTACACTGCGCAGTCTCGTTTCGGGTCATCCTGACCTGGCCGCAATATTCCTGTTGTCCCCGGAAGCCGCTGTAACAACATGAAATATCGAAAGAAATCATTCCATCGATTTACACCGGGTTATATCGGCATGCGGAGAAAAAAGTGAAGAGTTTCAGCGGCCTGTGTGATCTTCAGGGAGTACGGCCGGTTCCTGCGGTTGCAGGTGTTCGAGGTGTCAGTACAATAGCCGCACTTTTCCACCGGGAAACAATCATGGGCCAAGACAAGGATAATCAGGGAAACACGCCGTCACTGATCGAAGTGCTTGGCAGTGTGCTGGCAAGCATGTTTGGTGTGCAGAGTAACCGCAGGCGGGAACAGGACTTTGTACATGGCAAGCCGTCACAGTACATCGTGATCGGCTTGCTCGTGACGCTCGTTTTTATTCTGACCGTGTGGGGTGTCGTCAACCTGGTCATGAAGCTGGCAGGGGTTTGACTACAAAGACTGGATTTTTCTCCTCTGTTCTTCAAGATCGCTGATTGCCTGTTTAAGACTGCCAGCCCGCATTTGCTCTTTTTCAACGACAGTGGCTGGCGCCTTGTCAAGAAAACCGGCATTGGTCAGTTTTTGTTCGCAGCGGATCAGCTCTTTGGACCGTTGTTCCAGCTCTTTGGCAAGGCGGGCAATTTCCGCATCCTTGTTGATCAGGCCGGAAAGCGGGATCAGCAGCTTCAATTCGCCAACCAGCGCGATGGCTGACTCCGGGGCCTGTTCGCCCGGCTTCAGCCAGGTGATGGTCTCGACGCGGCCGATGTTTTCCAGGTAGTGCCGGTTGCGTTCGAGCCGGTCCCGGTCCTCGCTGGAACCGTTTTCCAGCATTACCGGCAGTGGTTTTCTGGGTTCAATGTTCATGCCGCTGCGAATCCTGCGAACACCGGCGATGAAATTTTTTACCCATTCCATTTCGGCTGTTGCGGCGGCATTGACCAGCGCCGGGTCCGCTCCCGGGTAAGGCTGACGCATGATGGTCCTGCCGCTGACTCCGGCAAGCGGCGCCATGCGCTGCCAGATTTCCTCGCTGATGAACGGCGCCAGCGGATGAATCAGCCGCAGTACGGTTTCCATAACCCGGACAAGGGTGCGGCGGGTGCCGCGTTGAGCAGCAGGGCTGCTTCCGGGGTCCGTCAATACCGGTTTGGAAAGTTCCAGATACCAGTCACAGTACTCATCCCAGATGAAGGTGTAAATTGCCTGGGCGGCGAGGTCAAAGCGATAGCCTTCTATGGCAGTCGTCACCTCGCGGCTGGTTTGCTGCAGCCGCGAGATAATCCAGTTATCGGCGGCATTCAGCGTTACTTCTTCCCCGCCCTGGCCGCAATCCCTGTCCTCGGTGTTGAGCAGAACATAGCGCGCCGCATTCCAGAGCTTGTTGCAGAAGTTGCGGTAGCCCTCGATGCGCCCGAGGTCAAAGTTGATATCGCGGCCGGTGGATGCCAGAGCGGCAAAGGTAAAGCGCAGTGCATCGGTTCCAAAGGCCGGGATACCATCCGGGAAATCCTTGCGGGTATGCCGCTCGATCTTGTCCGCCATCTGTGGCTGCATCAGCCCGGCGCGGCGCTTGGCAACGAGGATTTCCAGGTCGATGCCATCAATCAGATCGATCGGGTCCAGCACGTTGCCCTTGGATTTCGACATCTTCTGGCCATGGGCATCGCGTACCAGGCCGTGGATGTAGACCTCGTGGAAGGGGGGCGCATCCATTAACTTGAGGCCCATCATGATCATCCGGGCCACCCAGAAAAAAATGATGTCAAAACCGGTTACCAGGACGCTGGTCGGGTAAAAGGTGCGCAGGGCTCCGGTATCATCCGGCCAGCCGAGCGTGCTGAAGGGCCAGAGCGCGGAGGAGAACCAGGTGTCCAGGACATCGTCGTCCTGACGCAGCATGACCGCGTCGTCGAGCCCTGCCTTGGCGCGTGCATCCGTCTCTGAAAGACCGACGTAGATATTTCCGGCGTTGTCGTACCACGCCGGTATGCGATGTCCCCACCAGATCTGGCGCGAGATGCACCAGTCCTGGATATTGCGCATCCATTCAAAATAGGTGTTTTTCCAGTTGTCGGGCACGAAGCGGATGTCGCCGTTTTCCACCGCCTGGATCGCCGGTTCGGCAAGCGGTCCGACTTTCACAAACCACTGATCCGTGAGAAAGGGTTCGACGACAGAGCCGGAGCGGTCGCCGCGGGGGACCATCAGCCGGTGATCCTCAATCTTTTCCAGCAGTCCCCGGGCTTCCAGGTCGGCAACGATGTGCTTGCGGGCCTCGAACCGGTCCATCCCGGCATAGTTACCGGGTGCGGTATCATTGATACAGGCATCCACCGTGAAGACGTTGATCAGCGGCAGGTCGTGGCGTTTGCCGACTTCATAGTCGTTGAAATCGTGTGCAGGCGTGATCTTCACACAGCCGGTACCGAATTCCGGATCGACATAGTCGTCCGCGATCACCGGGATTTCCCGGTCGGTCAGCGGCAGGCGCACGGTCTTGCCTATGAGGTGCTGGTAGCGTTCATCGGCGGGATTTACCGCCACGGCCGTGTCACCGAGCATGGTCTCCGGGCGGGTTGTTGCCACGACCAGGTAGCCATCGGCGTCGTCAGCCAGCGGGTAACGCATATGCCAGAGGTGACCTGACTCTTCCTCGGATACCACTTCCAGGTCCGATACTGCGGTATGCAGGACCGGGTCCCAGTTAACCAGCCGCTTGCCCCGGTAAATGAGTCCTTCCTCGTGGAGCCGTACGAAAGTTGTCCTGACGGCCTCTGATAGTCCCTCGTCCATGGTGAAGCGTTCGCGCGACCAGTCCACGGAGGAGCCCATGCGGCGCAATTGCTTTGTTATGGTGCCACCGGACTCGTGCTTCCACTCCCAGATGCGTTCGATGAAGGTCTCGCGGCCCAGGTCATGCCGCGTCAGGTCCTGCTTGTTGAGCTGGCGTTCCACCACCATCTGGGTGGCGATGCCGGCATGGTCGGTGCCAGGCTGCCACAGGGTGTTGTCGCCGCGCATGCGGTGGTAGCGGACCAGGGCATCCATCAGGGTGTCCTGGAAGGCATGGCCCATGTGCAGGCTGCCGGTGACATTGGGTGGCGGGATCATGATGCAGTAGGGGCTGCCTTCTCCGGAAGGCGCAAAGTCACCTTCCTGTTCCCAGGTCCGGTACCAGCGTTGTTCTATCTCGCGGGGATCGTAGGTCTTTTCCATCCGTTGTAAGGCTCGTGTTCTCGGGACCTGCAGCAGGCCGGGGCGGTGAATTATACCCGAAGGCGGAATTTCTGCCCGGCCGTGGCGGGCCGTTTCCGGCAGATCAGTCCTTTCTGAATGTCCGGGCCAGCAGCCCGGGCAGGCTGGCTTCCAGCTGCTGGTGAATTGCCTCAACTGCACGGGTCTTGCTGTCTTCAAGTGCCTGTTCGAGTGCCGCCTCCAGCATGGGTTGCAGTTCGCGCTGCATGTCCTCGTGAATCTGCCTGGCCAGCCTGGCGGCCAGTTCTTCAAGTTGCTGCCTGAATGGTTCGCTTGCAAGCAGGGCCCTGACGATCGCAGTCGTGGACAGGCCAGAGAGCCGTTCCGCGAGTTGCAGGTCGTCGGTGACGACGACATCCCGGTCCGCCAGCGGTGCTGTCAGTATCGGTATGCCTTCCTCGTCCAGTTCCGGCTTCATGTGCATGGTCGTCAAAGGTTGTGGGTATTCAGCGTGTATCCGCGGTCCTTGTAGAAGCGGTAGCGGCCACGCGCAGCCGCGATCTGGCTGTCATCGCCGCCGACCAGTTCGGCGACCCGGTTGAAGCGGCTGAAGAACGCCGGTACTTCCCCTGCCAGATTGAGCAATACGTCGCCGGGTCCCTCTGGCTCCACCGACCGACCAAGCAGGATCGGCTGATCGCCGGCGATGCCCGACTCTGCCTCGTGAACCCGGTGCGGCAGGAAGCTGCCGTCGCGGAATGTCCAGAGCAGTTCGTCGAGTTGCCTGAGTTGCAGGTCGGACTCTGTGTGGATATAGACCTGATTCCCCTGCCGGTAGGCCTTCTCGGCTAGACGGCAGGTAAACAGGGGCAGCGCAGCGGGCTGGCTGTCGTTCAGGATATAGAAATCGACCTGGGTCACGCCGTGGCGCACCTGTCGAGCAGGTAGCGCAGCAGCAGGGGGACCGGTCTGCCGGTCGCACCTTTTTCCTTGCCGCCCTTCCAGGCAACCCCGGCAATGTCCAGATGTGCCCAGTCATAGTCACGGGTAAACCGCGACAGGAAACAGGCGGCGGTAATCGTGCCGGCCTCGCGGCCGCCGATGTTGGCCATGTCGGCAAAGTTGCTGTCGAGCTGCTGCTGGTAGTCGTCCCACAGAGGCATGCGCCAGGCGCGGTCTCCGGCTGCATCGCCGGCTGCAATCAGGGCGTCGGCAAGCTCGTCGTTGTTGCTGAGCAGCCCGGCCGCGTGGCTCCCGAGCGCAATGACGCAGGCACCGGTGAGGGTTGCGATGTCCACCACCGCTGCCGGCTCGAACCTGCCGCAATAGGTCAGCGCATCGCAAAGCACCAGGCGGCCCTCCGCATCCGTATTGAGCACCTCGATCGTCTGCCCCGACATGCTGGTGACGATGTCTCCCGGCTTGCTGGCATTGCCGTCCGGCAGGTTCTCGCTTGTGGGTATGACACCAACGACATTCAGGGGCAGTTTCAGCTCGATGCAGGCCTTGATGGCGCCAAGCACACTGGCGGCGCCGCACATATCGAACTTCATCTCGTCCATGGTCGCGGCCGGCTTGATGGAAATGCCGCCAGAGTCAAAGGTGATGCCCTTGCCGACCAGCGCCACCGGACGCTCGCCGGGCTTGCCCCCCTTGTACTCGAGGGTGATCAGCCGGGCAGGCTCGCGACTGCCGCGGGCAACTGACAGCAGGGCTCCCATCCCCAGTTTTTTCATGCGGGCCTCGTCCATAACGCTGACCCTGAGCTGACTGCTGGATTTAGCCAGCTCGCGAGCCTGGTCCGCCAGGTAAGTCGGCGTGCAGATATTGCCGGGGAGGTTGCCCAGCCTGCGCGCCAGTTCCACGCCGCTGGCAATGGCCAAGCCCTCTGCCAGGGCTGCGCGGGCGGCTTTCGTATCTGCGCTGTCCACGTTGATGCCCATGCGACGCAGCGGCCTGCGTTTCCTGTCCTTGATGCTTTTCAGCTCATCTGGGAGGTACAGCGCGCCACGTGTGATCTCCGCCAGAGTGGCTGTTTTCCAGGCGCTGTCGCGCCCACTGACTTCCAGGTCGGCAAGATAACTGACCGCGTCGGTGGAGCCGCTGGCGTCGACGGCGCGCGCGGCACTGGCAACGGCCTTGCGGTAGGCGGCGGCGTCGAAGTCACCCTGTTTGCCGCACCCGACCAGCAGGGCCCGCTCGCAGCCGGCGCCCTGCGGGTGGTGCACGATGAGGGTCTGTTCGCACTTGCCGTCCATGTCGCCCCCCTGCAGCAGCCGGGTGAGCAGGCCGCGGGTGGATTTGTCAAACAGTGCCGCTGCAGCGGAAAGCTTGTGGTTTTCAAATACGCCGAGAATGACGCAGCCGGTCTTGACGGCGGCGGGTTTCTCGCGCTTGATCGTGAATTTCATACAAAATCCCCCGGTAACTGGTTTACCCGATTGCAGATTGCTTGGCATGTAGTATACGGTAGCCGCAGCCCACTGGCGGCCGTTGCGGTGCATCGGTATGACAGGGGAGTGTACTGGATGCAGGCATGATTTTCATGCCGCAGGACGAGACCGTATTCCATGCTGCAAATCTTCGATCGGTACCTGCTGAAGGAGGTGATTTACGGCTGGCTGGCTGTAACCATCACCCTGTGGCTGATCCTGGTCAGCAACCGGCTGGTACGCTACCTCGCGGATGCCGCGGCCGGCGACATCCCGGGCGAACTGATTTTCAAACTGCTTGGCCTGAAAATGGTCTGGTACATCATTCACATTGTGCCGTTTGCCCTGGCCCTCGGTGTGGTGCTGGGACTGGGACGCCTGTATCGGGATAATGAAATGACCGTGATGGCTGCCTGCGGTGTGGGTAACGGGCGCATCTACAAGCCGGTGCTGGGCTTCGGGCTGCTGGTTGCCGTTGCCCTTGCATGGCTGGCACTGTACATCAGTCCCGGGGTGCAGGAAATCAGCCACCGCCTGGAGACCGCGGCGGGGCGCCAGGCAGATGTGACGGCGCTGGGGGCCGGACGCTTCAACGAGATTCAGAATGGCAAGCTGACCTTCTATGCAGAGCGACTGTCCGCCGACAAACAAACCATGGAGAACCTGTTTATTGCCGTCAGGAACCAGCGGGACAGTTCGAAGCCGGAGCAGATCGTCAGGGCCAAATCGGCTTACCGGAAGCGGGACGAGGACAATGGCGATCAATTCCTGGTGCTGGTCGACGGGGTTCGCTACGAGGGCGTTCCGGGCGAGGCCGCTTACCGCGTGATGCAGTTTGACAAGTACGGTGTCCGCATTGACCTGCCGGGCGGTGATGACACAACCACCAAACGCGAGGCAACACCGACCGCCACACTGCTCGGCTCGGGCAACAGTGAGGATATTGCGGAGGTGCAATGGCGTCTGTCCATGCCACTGTCGGTCATTTCCCTGCTGCTGCTGGCAGTGCCCCTGAGCAGGTCCTCGCCGCGCCAGGGACGCTACGGCCGCCTGGTTATTGCCATTCTGCTGTTCGTTATTTATTACAACCTGCTGGGTACGGCCAAGGTATGGGTGGGCAATGGCAGTGTGCCGCCGCTGATCGGTTTGTGGTGGGTGCCGGCGCTGCCTGTCGTGGCCAGCGCCATGCTTCTGGGCGGAGAGGGTTTACTCTGCAGGCTGGGTCTGCGCCGGTGAAGACGCTCGATCGCTACGTGGCGGCGGCCGTGGTGGCAGGCACCGGAGTTGCCCTGCTGGTGGTCGTCGGCCTGGATATCTTCTTCAGCGTGATTACGCAGATAGACGATGTCGGCAAGGGCGGCTACAGCATGTATGTCATGCTGCGTTACGTG
>Ga0210064_1001268_pt1 | contig 10931 bp, 13 predicted proteins | sample Muzzi_CordC_D2_FD_185531 | JGI IMG/M metagenome (GOLD analysis project Ga0210064, IMG submission 185531) | Wetland microbial communities from San Francisco Bay, California, USA, that impact long-term carbon sequestration - Muzzi_CordC_D2 (SPAdes) | ecosystem: Environmental > Aquatic > Marine >...
CAGTGGCGGGCGCCTATCTGATTTTTCGGCCAATACAACGCTTCCTTGCCAATCCGGAAGATGCGGTCGTACCGGTTCGCAGAATTGCTCTCCTGGGTCATGCATGCACCGCTTACATGGCGGCCATCATCAGCATGCTCGCGGCTGTGAAATTCGTACTGCTACCCGTTATTCTCGGCTTCGATATCGATTCGCTCCTCACACGCAATGAACGTCTGTGGTTACCGATACTGCACACGCTCTACTACACCGCACTCATCTACTTCGTCATGATCAATTACGAAGCCGCATTGCGGATTCACATCTTCCGCTGTTCCGGACGCCTGTTGCCCGCGGCAAAAGGCCACCTCTTATACAGAATGCTTGCGGCATTCGGCGTAACGACTCTGTTACCCATCAGCCTCATCGTGCTGCATGTTTTTGAGCGTGATATGGCAGTGGAGCGGAATGTTCTGATCGAGGACATCGCCGCAAGTGCCTTGGGCTTATGCGTCACGATTGTTTTCGTTACTCGAAGCCTGCTAGGACCAATACGGTCACTCGAGCAAGCCATTGAGAGTGTTCGCCGAAACGATCTGAGCGTTACCGTTCCGGTCATGAGCAACGACGAAACCGGGCGACTAGCCAGCGGCTTCAATCGCATGGTAAGCGGCCTGCGTGAACGGGCGCTGATCAGAGCTACGTTTGGCCGGTATATTCCAGAACGCGTCGCATCCGCAATTTTGGCGAGCGGAGGACATTTGAAACCACGGTCGGCAACGGCAACGATTCTTTACGCTGACATTGAGGGATTTACCAGTATTGCGGAGCAGATGTCTCCCGAGCGCGTCGTGGAAATGCTAAACGCATACTTCTCGGCTGCTGTGGAATTGATCGAAAAGAACAAAGGTGTTGTCACACAATTCCAAGGTGACGCAATGTTGGCCACCTTCAATCTCCCCATCGAGGATGAACATCACGCGGAGTCTGCGATCCGTTCAGCATTGGCAATCTTGACCTTATGTAGCAAACGCAAATTCGCGGGAAAATCAATTCGGACACGGATTGGAATTGCAACTGGAGCAGTAACGGCGGGAAACGTGGGTTCGGATAACCGCATTTCCTACACGGTTCATGGGGACGCTGTAAATCTGGCGGCAAGGCTGGAGCAACTCAATAAACGTTTCGGTTCCTATTTATTGATGGATGAAGCCACCATCGACCGGTTGACCTTACCAATGCCTGTCAAGTTCGTCGATGATGTCCAGATCCGGGGCAAGGAGCGATTCGTGCGGGTTTATCGACATGACGCGGCATCCAGCGAATAGCGGCCGGGATATGCGCTTCCCCCGGTCGGCGGGTGTCTGCGCACTAATCTAGTAGGTTGCCTCGATATACTTTCGGAGACGGCCCAGCAAGTACACCAGTGATCCGGTCACGATCATCTGCACGCTCACGCTGGTGGTCGGATTGTGAATCCAGGCGTAGGCGAACCATATTGTTAACAGACTGCACGTAATCTCTACGGCGAGGACAGCCTTTGCGAATGATGCCGATTCCCAGAACATGGCTTTCTTGGTTGTCAGCCGCCGGCAGAGAATATCGATTTCGACACCGAGCCGGGTCTGCACATGCGCCCGGGTTCTCTCCACCTTGCTTAGAAGCTTGTCGACAACATCAGGCGCGCCAATGGTCTCGACAACGCCCGCGAGCTGTTCTCTGAGGAAGGGATCGTTGGGGCGGAAAAATTCTCCGACGAGATCCTTTATATCAGAAGGACCGATCTCTGTCTTGGTAATGGCCGAACCCGTGAGCACTTCCTTCAAGGTTTTGAGGAAGATATCCAAACGATTCTGCACCGTTTCGCAGCAAAGAATTGTGCTCTGCATCAAAGTCTCGTTGGACTTCAGGGTGCCGCGGGCTTCGTTCTCCCGGATCAGCGCGGCAATGTCGTCGATAAGTCGCAGATTCTGAGCCGAAACCTGGTCGGCCAGTCGCTCACGAGTTTTGGGTATCAGGTCGCTAGGTTGCACGGGTCTGTCTCGCCATTTGCCGTAACCGTAATTATCGGCATGGGCCCCCGGAAACCGTAGCCTTTAGGGCCGTCCGGGCACAAAATTGAGCACTTTGTGAACCAGGTCCAGGGGCACGGACTCTGGCGCGCCGGGTGCGGGCGAAGAGCCCATTTCGGCAAGCCCTTTTCCGCCGAATTCGGTAAACTGCGCGAGCGCTCGGCGGGGGGGAGTGCGCACGTCCCGCTACCGCGCCGGCGGCGCCCGGCCCGGCCGACGAATACGAGGCCAAGCCGTCGGGCTACTGAACGGGGAGTTCCCATGTCTCACTTGACCATTTCCCCCGGACGGCTGCGTGCCGCCGGCGCCGTTCACGAACACGGCATCGCGGGCCGCGGCATCATACACGGCCAGCGACGACATGAAGCGTCGTTGGGTCGCATCCAGTGTGCCATGAGCAAACCGATCGATGAGGTGCTCCCATGAGCGACGCGCAGATGCAAATCGCCGTCATCAAGGGCGACGGCATCGGCGTGGACGTCACCGATGCAACGCTTGCCGTCATTGCGGCCGCCGAGCGGCGGATCGGCAATCTGTCTCTCGACTACCAGTTTCTGGATGCCGGTGCCGCCTATTTCAAAGAATCCGGCCGGGACATGGCGCCCGGCGCGGAGGACGCCGCGGAGAAGGCCGATGCGATATTTCTCGGAGCCATCGGGCTTCCGAGCGTGCGTCACGACGACGGCACGGAGATCGCCCCGCATCTTCGCTTGCGGGAGAAGTTCCAACTCTATGCCGGCGTTCGTCCGGTCAAAGCCTATCCGAACGCGCCGCAACGTCTCGCCGATCCCCGCGCCGCGGGGATCGACCTGGTCATTCTACGCGAGTCCACCGAGGGTTTGTTCTACTCCGCGGCCACTCACAACCGCAGCCAGATTATCGGCGACGACGAGGTGCGCGAAACGCTTCGCATTACCCGCGCCACCACGGAGAAGTTGCACGACTTCGCATTTGGACTCGCCCGCAAACGAAAGGCGCGGGGTGGCAAGGGGCGCGTCACCTGTGTCGACAAGGCCAATGTGTTTCGCTCCATGGCCTTTTTTCGGAAGATTTTCGATGAACGGGCGGCGAAATTTCCCGACATCGACCATGCATACAATCACGTGGATGCCCAGGCGCTCGACTTGATCCGAAAACCCTGGGAGTTCGACGTATTGGTCATGGAGAACATGTTTGGCGACATCCTCTCCGATCTGGCCGGCGGGCTCGTCGGCGGCATGGGGATGGCCGCCTGTGCGGAGATTGGTGATGCCCACGGGCTATTCCAACCCGCGCACGGCAGCGCTCCGGACATCATGGGAGAGGACAAAGCTAACCCGCTAGCGGCGATCCTGAGCGGCGCGCTGATGCTCGACTACCTGGCCGATCGCTGCGATCGCCAAGTCCACGCAGACGCGGCGCAACTCATCGATGCCGCCATTCAGTCCGGTTTCGAGGCGAACCGGTTGCGTCCCATGGAGTTCGGCGGCGACCAGGGTACGGTCGCCCTCACCGCGGAGGTGGTGGCCCTGGTGGAAGAGATCCAGGCTTAGGATTGGCGCGGCCGCGCCGGCCTCCACTCGTGTAGGAGCACGCTCGCTCTTACACGCTCAAATTCCAAACACCCACAAAGCTCTCCATTGAACGCGGCGGCACTATATGGGTGTCCAGAATTACTGTGGGTGTTATTGGCGTCGGGAAATATCCAACGCCGCACTCACTTGGCGTACTGGCAGGCGGCAACGGATTTGTCGGTTCCAGACCAGGGTCGGATGGGAACGGCGGAAATGGAGTTTTTCGGCGACCCTTCGACAATCCGTTCGCTGTAAGCGAGATAAACGATGGCATTATTGCTCGTATCGCAAAAGCGAACGACTTTCAGAGACTTGAAGACCAGCGAGCGGCGCTCCCGGAACACCGATTCGCCCGCTTTGAATGCGCGGGAAATGGAGAACGGCCCCACCTGACGGCAATCGATGGACGCATCCGAAGTGTCTTCTGCCAAGCCCAGGGCGCCTGCGTAACCGCCTTTTCTTGCACGGCTGATATAACACACAACGCCTTCGATTTTCGGGTCATTGAATGCCTCGATTTTGATCGAATCATCCGGGCTGAGGAGATTGAACTTCGTATCAACGCTGCCGATTTCCTCGGCGAACCCCGCCGAAGTCAGCAAAATCCCGGCGATCACGGCTGCTCGCCGTAAACCCCGCCCGTACAGATCTTTCATCTCCGATCTCCCATTGAAAAAACCGCGCCCAAATATGCCACACCAGCCACCGCCCCTGTAGGCGCGGCCGTGCCCGCGAACCCGGCCCCATTCGCGAGCAAGCAAATTCTCAAATTCTGGACACCCACAAATTCGCCAGGGTGGATGGGGAAATTTGTGGGTGTCCAGAATTTGCTCAGAATTTGCTTCCCGGATAAAGGCCTGGTCCTTGGGGGCCGATATCTATGGGTAACCGCAATTTGTCACGGCCGCGCGGGCCCGCGGTCTCGTCGTCCGTAAGGAGAACGTCGATGGTGAACCAGTTCAGCGATTCACGGTGGTTACTCATCGTGCTTGCCGGTATGCTCGTGTCGGGTTGTGCCTCCATGAATGAGGATGAGTGCCGGGTAGCCGATTGGCACGCCATTGGTTACGAAGATGGAGTTCGTGGTGCGGCCGCGTCACATATCGGCGAACGCCGGGCGGCATGCGCGGCGCACGGGATTACGCCGAACTTCGCCGCCTATCAGCAAGGCCGAGAAGAAGGCCTGCAACAATATTGCACGCCTGCCTCCGGGTATCGTCTGGGCCGAAGGGGCCGATCCGTGAACGCAGTCTGTCCCGCGGCTTTGCAAGGTGATTTCCGCGCGGCCTACAAGTCCGGTCGGGAAATCTACCAGGCCGCCGCCGCTGTAGGGGCCACCAAGTCCAAGTTGCAAAACAAGAACAAAGAGCTCGGTGAAATCCGCTCGGACCTCACGAGCAAGACCAGCAAGCTCATTGCTCCCGGCACCGACACCGAACGCCGCATCGAGTTGCTGGTAGAGATCCAGGAGCTCGCCTCGCGCAAGACCTCCGTCGAGAACGAAATAACCAGGCTCAGCGCCGATCTCCACCGCCACCGCGAGAAGCTCGCCACCCTCGAGCATTCCTCGGTGTACTGAAGAGCAAATTCGGGATAGCCACAAAGCTCCCCATCGAAAGCGGTGGAAGTTCGTGGGTGTCCAGAATTGCGAGAATTGCGGGTCCCAACAGGCCTCCCAGCCACAAGAAGCGCCTGTACAAACGCTTCATCTCCAACTTTCTCCAAGGATCAGTTGACGCAAAACATCTTCAGGCAGATTCTTGTAACGGTCAAATGTCTTCTCCATGTACCGAGTTCGCACCCGCCGAATGTCGGGACAAGCGCGATGTCGCAAGGGGGCAAATAGGAGACCAGGGGACTGGTGGATTCTCCCGCATGCTGATGGCGTTATGCCCGGCAATCAAATCCAGTACCAATGTCAGGTTCAGTCGAGATTCCCTTTCAACCACGCGATGACGTCTTCAGCATTCCTGTCCGGCGGGAACACAGGATAGAACACTTTCTCGATTTTTCCGTCGTGCAAAATCAATGTCACACGTTTGATCAAACGCATGCCGTCGGCCGTGAAGGTCGGAAGCCTCAGTGCTTCTGTCAGCGCAAAGTCGCAATCACTCAGAAGCGTGAAGGGCAGATGCAGCCTTTGCACCGTTTCCCGCTGGTACTCGGTGTCCTGGGCGCTCAGACCAAAGATCCGCGCGCCCAAACCCTCGAGCTCAGCCTTGTGGTCGCGAAATGAACAAGACTGCGGCGTGCACCCCCGCGCGCCGGGGATCTCATTCCACCCGCTGGGTGGTTTCTGGTCCGGACGGCCGGTGCGCGGATATATATAGAGCACTGTCCGGCCTCCCAGGACCGCCAGATCGACCGCCGGTCCGCTCGTCGCGCGCAGCGCCAGCGCCGGGAGCCCCATGCCTTTCAAATGCTCACACGCACCGTCATCCACCGGAACCGGTAAACCATCCGGTAACGTATGCACGTCATCACTTCGTGTCATACCGACTTCCTGATCAACGACTGCATCCAGCGCAACGGCGTGCTCATGAAAACTTATACTAGAGCAGTGGTGGATCGCAAAAAGAACGCCAAACCGAGGCCACAAACAGGAGGATGCTCATGGCGAAAATCGAATCAAAACTGGAGGCGATGGGATTGGTGCTGCCAGAGCCCATCCAGCTACCCGCCGGCGTGGTCTTGCCGTTCTCCTGGGTGCGGGTGCATGGGAATCGAGCCTATGCGTCAGGGCACATCGCGCTGAATGGCGATGGGTCGATCGCCGAGCCACTGGGAAAGGTGGGGGCAGCGCTGACTGCCGAGCAAGGATACGACGCGGCGCGCCTCGTGGGTCTGTCGATGCTCGCCAGTCTCAAGCGTGCTCTTGGTGATCTGGATCGCGTGAGCGTGTGGCTGCGTACTTTCGGCATGGTGAACACTGCTCCTGATTTCCACCATTATCCCGTTGTCATCAATGGGTTTTCCGATTTGATTCTCGAGCTCTATGGTCCTGAGCGCGGCAACCATTCACGCTCCGCGGTTGGTATGGCCGGCCTTCCTTTTGGTACCCCCGTGGAGGTGGAAGCCGAGGTGGAGATCGCTTGAGCCGATGAAGGAAGGTCACCGATGGGTTTTTGGACGGCGTTCCGAGCGCTGACTGGCGAATACTCTGAATACGCGGGCGACCGCATCAGGACCAACCCGACCTAATTATTGAAGAACATGGCGCCTATGAATACGCTGCCATAAGCTAATACCATCGAGCATGGAATCACCAGACCGGGTCCCGAGACTGTAGAAGGTGAGTTCATCGTCAAAATAGTTGAAACCGACCGCCTGATGATCCGCCACTTCGAAGCTGCGGATCTCTTGCCCATGACCGCGGTGTTTGGCGACCCCGAGGTGATGACCTATGGCGACGGCGTGAAGTGTGCCGCGTGGGTTCAAAAGTGGCTCACGCAGTGCATAGAGAATGTGCACCCTCGGTTTGGCGCGTCTCCATGGTCCGTCGATCTCAAGGGAGGTGCCAAGGCGATTGGCTGCTGCGGGCTTTTTCATTTTCCGGACATCTGCGGACAGCCCGAGATAGAGGTCGGATACCGTCTTGCTCGCCCGTACTGGGGCCGTGGCTACGCCACCGAAGCGGTCCGCGCCGTGTGCGACTACGCGTTCACCACTTTGGACATTGACCGTCTCATCGCAATGATCGATCCCGGAAATACGGCTTCCATCAAGGTTGCCGAGAAGGCGGGGTTCGGCTACGAGAACGATGTGATGCTCGAAGGCTATACACACAGTGATCGCGTTTATGCGAGAAACCGCTCCGACAACAAAAGATAGACCGGTCGGATGTCACGCCATGGATCCCGGGTATGCGCATCTTGATTTTCAGCAGGATCTTCGTACGCTCCGACACAAGCGTCACGTCTCTTGGGTGGGCGGCGGCAAAGCCGAATAGGAGAACGACAGAATCATGATTCTAGGAGTTGCCATTCTCGATGTGATTCCGGGACGGGGAGGCGAATTTCAGCGCGCCTTCGCCAAGGCACAGAACATCATCGCTTCAATGCCGGGTTATGTCAGTCATGATTTGAAGCGTTGCATCGAAAACGCCTCCCGTTACCTGCTATTGGTGAACTGGAACACCCTCGAGGACCACACGGAAGGATTTCGAAGGTCGGATTCCGTTACGAGCGATTCTGGGGCGAGCCGGAGTCCTTTTGCATTCTTTGGCGCGACCGGTTTCATCTCATGCTGAGTCATATAGAGGACGGGAAGTCCATCGTTCCCCACTACAAAATCGTCGAGAACATGTGGAACGTGTACTTCTGGGTGGACGATGCGCAGGCCTTGTACGAAGAACTAAAGGGGCGGGGCGCCACTATAGACTATGATCTTTGCGATCAAGCTTATGGGTGCAGGGAGTTCGGCATCCGGGATCTGGATGGGTACGATATTGCATTCGGGCAGGATATGGGCGCAGAGGCGTGACACCATCGGCTGCCTATCACCGTCCGATGAGCGGGGCCAGTGCGATGAAGCAGTTGCGCGAGTATATCCGTTGTCGCCCAGCATACTTCGGAGGACGGCCATGGCCATCAGCGTCGTGAGGCTGGGCAGCCCACGAGGGAATGACGAGGGGCTTCGAATTGGAACGGTGAGAAGGCCGCCCCGTGGCGTGCGTAAGAAAGACTACGCCATCAAGAATATTTACGACGTCTGGTTTCCCAACCTGTCGCCAACGGAGGCGCTGCTCAAGGAGACATTTCCAATTGCAGACGAGCGCTCATGGCGGCGATTCAAAAAAGCATTTCTCGCCCAGATGAAGTCGCCCGACGCAAAGCGCGACCTCGACCTGCTGGCCGCCCTGTCACACCAGACTAATTTCGCCGTCGGCTGCTACTGCGAGGACGAAACGCGATGTCACCGTTCCATACTGAAAGAGCTTCTCGGACAACGGGGTGCGTCCATCAAATGAGTGCGGCGAACGAAAAAGTACGGCGCTTTGAGTTGTTGAGCATAGCAGTCAACGCTTTAGCCGATTCACGACAAAACCTTGCGTGCCAGGGACGGAATCGAATCATCAACGCATGAGTTTTGAGTTCACAATACACCGGTGTTCAAGGTTGATCTCGTGGACGGGAGGCGCGTCATTGCCCGCGTGATCACTAACCCCATGGGTTTGTCACTTTGAGTCGGGATCCGGGGTGCTCTGGCAGCGCGATGGGACATGGGTGTCGGATCTCCGGCGCCCCGCTTGCAGGTCCTGGAACGGAACAATAGCCCCTTGCGGCCGAGATAACCGTTACGCTAAGTTAGCCGCCTGAACAAGTTTGGGTACAAATACGTGCCTTGAACGCCTTCCAAGTTCCGGTCCTGTGTTTAGGCTTCATGCTGAGTCTTGCCGCGCACGCTCAAGAACTCGACTGGAAGCATGGCAAGCTGGCGCGGCTTGCCCCGCTCATCGGCACCTACCGGCAGGACAAAGTGCTCGCCGATCCGGATGTTGCCGGCGCCTTGGTCGCGTTGCTGCCGCCTGAAACCCTTCCAACGGTAGGCCAGAATCTGCAGGTAGCGGCTCCCATCGATTTCATCGCCGGGCACCTGGTGCTTTCCGGAAACCGGGCTCATCGCGGTGGCGAGGAAATGGCTTCGGTGTGGCTGTCTGTATATGACGGAACGGCCAAGGTGCTTCTCCTCCACGAAGGCACCCTGACCTTGTTTGCCGTCGCCGAGCGCTACGAATACCTGCCGCTCGCCCTTCGCAGCATGGCTGCCGCGCCGCCACCCGATGCTCTTTATGAACCGCCCCCCGGCTTGCACTGGAGCGGGCGCGCGAACGGCGAATGACTCAATCAGGCAGATCCATGCGTCCGACGGCGCCGGCGTGTGGGGATAGCGTTCGAGGCGCCGCAATCATGGAGATACCGCAATGAAGCTTAAAATAATAATGCTATTTCAAATCCTCATGTCGGTGTCCCTTGCCGTCAGTGGCGGCGAGGGGCCGGATATCGAGGCGGGGTTTGCCGCTGACATGCCCAAGGGGTGGACGCTGGAGGGCTTCAAAATAACCGCCAGCGAGGAGGTAGGTACAAAGGTCTCGCCGGTGTCCCAGCATCGATTCGTCGCGGAAGTGGCGCCCACCGAGGATTTGTTCATAGCCGTTGCCACGCTGCACGGCAAGAAGATCTTGAAGCAGGTTTACGAAAAGGGCACCGAGGCCGAGGTTCACGGTATTGGTGTTGCGGTCTTTTACGCCGGAAAATGGGAAACCCACTACGAGATTGAAAAATCTCCATTCTCCGAAGGGGGGAAGTCCGCGACGAGTTTTGATGCCAATCAGGTTGTTGTTGGATCGTCCGACTATCGTGCCCTCGTTGCATCCGCGAAGGAGGACATGAATAAGCTGCAGATGCAGTCGGAAAAACTCTCCGCCGAAATTCAGCAGAAGACGGCTGAATTCCAAGCCGAAAGCAACGAAGCGCAAGCACAGATAAATCAAAGCAGTGAGCTTGTCGCTGGCTTGCAGCAGGAAACGAACAAGAAACGACAGGACGACTACAAGATCTACAATCAGAAGGTTCAGGAGATCAACAACAAGTATGCCGGTGAGTCCAGCGTCAAACGCACTGCATCCGTTGAAGAATACAAAAGCAAAAAGCAAGCGATCGACACGCAATACGCCGCCGATATCAAGCTCATACGTAGCGAACGTACCGGCGTCGCAAAATGGCGCCAGACTGAGCGAAAGCGCGCTCAGTCCGAATACAACGCAACGCTTGTCGATGCACGAAAGAAGAAATTAGACGCTTCCAGTCTGGCTGCGCTCAAGAATAGCGCTACGGTCAAGGTGCGTGCCGAGTACGATGCCATCGACGCGCAGGCTCGGGCGAAGACCGACGACAACCGCGCACGCGAAGCAAAGCTAACCGCAGACTACCGCGCACAAGTCGGCGCCCTGCAGAGCGATAGTCAGGCAGCAAAAAATTCGACCAGCGAGGGGCTCACTGCAACCCGAGATGCCGAGTTGGAAGTGGAAAAAAAGAAATACGACGAGATTAACGCGGTCTCATCCGCCAAGCTGGCCGAAACGAGAAACGCCCACAATGCGTTGGTGCAACGCTTTAATGAGCGTCGCCGACAGCTGAGTTCCGAGATAGCCGCGATGCGCGGCAATCTCGACAATAACAGCAGGAATGTTCAGGCTATCAGCGAAGTGCTGGCCTTCCTCGAATCTTCCAGCAACTAACTGTGGCGAAGGTATACCGGAGGAGGGCGTTGACCGTGCGTCAACGCCCTGGATGGCTTTATGCACCCCGGTGTTTATGATGGAGGG
>Ga0210064_1001269_pt1 | contig 10913 bp, 9 predicted proteins | sample Muzzi_CordC_D2_FD_185531 | JGI IMG/M metagenome (GOLD analysis project Ga0210064, IMG submission 185531) | Wetland microbial communities from San Francisco Bay, California, USA, that impact long-term carbon sequestration - Muzzi_CordC_D2 (SPAdes) | ecosystem: Environmental > Aquatic > Marine >...
TCCTTCAATTTTTCAATTCTCACATCAATAATTTTATTTTTAAGTTCATCCTTGCCTTCTATCAACACCGGCAGATAGTTGGAGGATATGCCTTTCAAATAGCCGGTTGCGCCGTCACGTTTGGTTTCGATCAGCAGCGGCACGGTAGTTCCGACGAATTTTCGGTAAAAGTTTATCCGTTTGTTTTGACCCAGCTTTCGCATGCGTTCACATCGGTCCCTGATGATTTCATGCGGGATATTGTCCGTGAAATTAGCGGCCGGTGTACCGGGACGTGCAGAGAACGGGAAAACGTGCAAATAACTTACCGGCAGCTTTTCAATCAATTTGTAGGTGTTTTCAAATTCTTTTTCATTTTCCCCGGGAAATCCGATGAGCGTATCCGCGCCGATTGCGGCATCCGGCATCAATTCATGGATGTTGACGATTAAATCATGAAAAGCCTGCCGGGAATAGGGGCGTCCCATTTTTTTCAAAATACGATCATCGCCGCTTTGCAGGGGAATGTGAAAGTGGCGGCAGAAAATATCGGCTCCAGCTACCGTTTGAATGATTTCCGGGCCAAGCTCAAGTGGTTCAATTGAACTCAGTCGCACCCGGTCAATTAGCGCCAGGGCCTGGATGCGGCGTAACAATGCTGCCAGACTGGCAGCCGGATCAAGATCACGCCCATAGGCACCGAGATGGATGCCGGTCAGCACCACTTCATGAAAACCGGCCTGGGCCAGTTGTTCAATACTTTGCAGGACATTGTCCGGCGGCATGCTGCGGCTGCGCCCTCTGGCATATGGCACAATACAGTAAGTGCAGAATGCATCACAACCATCCTGAATTTTTAAAAACGGGCGTGTTCGGGGCGCTGATATTGCTGTCGGCATCAGCTGAAATCGAAGTTCACGGGGGCGGTCATTGAACGATGGCAAGGTATTTTCCGCAGTCTGATCATCTTTGGCGCATACCAATCGGCTGATGGCGAGCTTCTTGTCATGGCCGACGATGTAATCAACGCCGTTGATCCTATTTATTTCCTGCGGTGCGGTCTGGGCATAGCAACCCGTTACAATTATTCGAGCATCCGGATTGGATCGGATGGCTTGACGAATCGCTTGTCTTGACTGCATTGACGCTTTTTGGGTCACCGTACAGGTGTTTACAATACATACCTCGGCCTGGTCGCAGTCCCTGGTTGACGACCATTCGGACGACAACAAATCCTGGGCAATGGCTTCCGACTCGGCCTGATTGACTTTGCATCCCAAGGTTGTGATGGAAAATTTCGGCATCTTTTTTTCTTGTCAATTTTCAGATGTGTTTCCTGTCATAAATGAGAGATTTTTTTGCTGGACAAGGCCGCACAAGGATTTACGAGGAGGCATACTTCGAGTATGTCGACGAAGTAAATCCGCGGAGAACGCCGTCCAGCGGAAAAATAACCATTTAGGACTGGAAATCACTGATCCAGCCACCACCCAGTATCTCATCGCCCCGATAAAATACCGCTGCTTGCCCCGGAGCTACTGCAGATTGCGGAGTTTTAAATTGGACAATTGCTGTCCGATTATCCTGTGGCGTTAAGGTGGAGGCCACTTCTCTGCTGCGGTAGCGCACCCGTGTGTGGATTTCGATGGGGGTGACCGGTTGGTCTTCGATCCAATTAATGTCGGTTACCCGGCACCTGCTTGACAGCAGATCGCTCCTGGTGCCGACGATCAGGCGATTGCGTTCGACATCCAACCGAACCACGTAATAGGGTTCAGTCGCGGGGCAGTTAATGCCGCGACGCTGGCCGATTGTAAAAAGGTGCAGTCCCCGGTGTTCTCCAATAACCTGACCGTTTAGATTTTCGATTAATCCGGCTTGCGGGTCCAAGCCGGTTTGCCCGGTTAAGAATTCAGCGTAGGCCCCGTCTTTTATGAAGCAGACATCCTGGCTTTCACCATCGGTGACCGGATACAATCCCTTTTGAGCTGCCATCTGCTTGACCTCTGATTTTTTCAATTCGCCGAGTGGAAAACAGGCGTTGGCTAACTGTTGTCGGGTCAGACGAGCCAGAAAGTACGACTGGTCCTTTTGCGGGTCAAGGCCCTTGTACAGACGGTGACACCCGTTTGGGTCTATCTTAATTCTGGCGTAATGCCCGGTGGCCAGTTTCTGGGCGCCAAGTTTTAGGGCGTGGGCAAGAATGGTACCAAACTTAATGGTGGGGTTGCATTGCATGCAGGGATTCGGAGTCTGACCGTTCTGGTAAGTTCGGCAAAAATAGCCGACAATTTTTTCCCGGAATTCAGCCCGGACGTCAACTATTTCAACCGGTATTCCCAGCTGTTCTCCGATTTTAAGGACATTATGTTTTTTATCTGCTCCCGCATCCCGCGTAAACGCTGCGTCGGTTTCAAATCCGGTGATAAAGTGAATTCCGATTACATGCTGACCCTGTTCCTTCATTAATGAGGCGGCCATTAATGAATCCACACCGCCGCTGATGGCAACTGCAGTTGTTTGCTTCATTCAAAAAATGCCTGGTGTGTCGGTCGCACCTCCATGGCCCGGGGTGGGCAGGCCGGTACGCATAATTCGCATATACTGCATTTCTTTTGATCAAAAATCACCTTCATTTCCGGTCGCTGAACCGCCAGCGCACCGGTGGGGCATACCGCCGTGCAGGCACCGCAATCCGTGCACTTTTGATTGTTGCGCTTAATTTCCTGCGAAGCATTTTGCACTTTAACGCCCTGGGCTTTGAGAAATTTTACGCCTTCCTTAAAATTTTTCTTGGTGCCCGATACCTCCAGCACTGCCACGCCTTCCTTGCGTGGCAGAATGGCGGCGTTTAGAATGTTGAAAATCAAATCATAATCCTTGGTCAAACGGCACACAATCGGCTTATGCACTTCCGTTTTCGGAAATCGAAGAATAAGGATTTTAGAATACACACCAAACCTCCAAATTTAGATATCGTTTTTGCAAGATCATCCAATCTAATGGTAATTTGAGACACTGTCAACTCAGAATTCCGGCCGATTGTTTCTGACATATATGCATCGGGTCGATAATTAAGTTTCTTGATTCCTTCAGGATATTCATTTATTATTATACCTGAAGGAGAAAAAAGCTCATGAACCGGTTCGCTTACCGATCAACCGGGTTTGCCATCAAAACCCTTTCAAACCTTTCCAAGGCTGATATCACCATTCATGCTCAGGATAAAATTCCCGCAGGATCGATAATTTTCGTTATCAATCATTTCACCCGCCTTGAAACAGTTCTAATGCCGGCCCTGATTTTCTCCTTAACCAAAGTACCGGTATGGTCACTGGCCGATTATGAGTTATTCAAGGGGGCTTTTGGCAGTTACCTGGAAAAGGTGGGTGCCGTATCGACAAAAAACCCCGACCGGGATCGGCTCATCGTTAAATCATTGCTGACCGGGGAAGCCAATTGGATTATCTTTCCCGAAGGCCGGATGGTTAAAAACAGTAAAATCATTGAAAAAGGCCAGTTTATGATTTCATGGGCCGGCGGCAAGCATCCGCCCCATACCGGTGCGGGAACCCTGGCCCTGCGGACTGAATTTTACCGCCAGCGATTACGGCGGCTATCCGAATATCAGCCTGAAGAAGCCCGGTACCTGATGGATCTGTTTGAGATTCAATCCCTGGATCCGGTGCTTGATCGCAGCACCTATATCGTACCGGTCAATTTAACTTATTTTCCCATCAGAGCCAGGGAGAATATCTTGAGCAAACTGGCCTTGCGGTTGGTGGACGGCCTCCCCGAGCGTTTCGTGGAGGAGCTCATGACCGAGGGATCGATGCTGATTTCGGGAGTGGACATTGATATCCACTTTGGTAATCCGATTCTAATTAATGATTATTTGAGTAACACCGCAATTCGAAAGGATATCGAGGCACCCGAAAGGATTAATTTTGATGATCCCATCGCGTCGAAAAGCACCATGCGCAAAAAAGCGCTGAAGCTGATGCAGCGTTACATGGCCGATATTTATGGCATGACGGCGGTCAACCTTGATCACATCTTTGCCTCGATGCTAAAGTTAATGCGATTTAAGGAAATTGATGAATTCGATTTTCGCAGAAGAGTTTTTCTGATTGCATCGTTAATTCGGGAAAAACCCGGAATGCATTTGCATCCCGGTCTCAAAGAGGATCAGATTGATCTGTTAACCGATGATCGGTTTGGCAAGGTGAAAGACTTCATCACAATTGCTCTGGAAAAGGGCAACCTTAAGAAAAATGAGAACGGGTATATAAAAGATCATGCCAAATTTTCATCCCCTTATGAATTTCACCGCGCCCGCATAGACAATCCCATCGATGTTATCGCCAATGCGACGGAGCCCCTCAAAGACCTGCAGCGAGCTATGCGCCGCACGGCATCCCAACCCGGTTTCTGGATCAAAAGAAAAGTGGCCAAATACCTCATGGAGCAGGATGTAAGGGAATTCGACTGCGATTACCGCGAATTCTACGTGAAGGGAGAATCCAAGCCGAAGCATGTCGGGAGGCCGTTTATCGTCAAGGGAAAATCTAAAAATGTCGGCATCCTGCTGTCACACGGCTATATGGCTGCTCCCCTTGAAGTAAAAGGTCTGGCCGATTTTTTAGGCAAAATGGGCTATTGGGTATATGTTCCGCGCTTAAAAGGACACGGCACTTCCCCGGATGATCTTGCCACTCGCTCCTATCAGGATTGGATGGGATCCATCGATCGTGGTTATGCCATCATCAGCAGTATATGCCGCAAGGTCGTGGTCGGTGGGTTTTCTACCGGGGCGGGATTGGCCTTGGGCTTGGCCGCCAGGCTCAATCACGTCGCCGGGGTATTTGCGGTTGCCGCGCCGATGACGCTGATGGATTTTTCATCAAAATTCGCCCCGGCAGTGGATATATGGAACCGAATTATGGATCGCGCTTACAAAGTCGGGCCCAAAAAAGAATTTGTCGAAAACAAGCCGGAAAATCCACATATTAATTATCTGCGCAATCCCATCTCCGGTGTCAGAGAAATTGAACGGTTAATGAGTGATCTGGAACCCAAACTGCCGAAATTAAACATTCCGGCCCTGATCGTCCAGTCCCGCAGGGATCCGGTCGTTGATCCCAAAGGGTCAAGAAAAATATTTGAACTTATCGGCACCAGCGAGAAGGAATATATTCTGTTTAATTTCGATCGCCACGGAATTCTGCTGGGTGAAGGTGCTGAAAAAGTCTATCGCGGAATTGGAGAATTTGTTAAACAATTCTAAATTAATCCGCCCTGAGAAAAAGCGCAATCAGGAATGCAACTTTTCATTTCATTTGAGTTTCCTTCGATTACCTAAAATTGCCCTAATGAAATATACGTAAGAGACTGGATTTATTTTAAGAATAGGGTAATTAATCCGGCCTTTTAACATCAAATCAATTTCATCAATATTATATAGACCGTTAAGTTTTTACTAAGCCTGATATGCATTTTCCAAGGGCGATGTAATTACTTCTGATGTTATTTGATCTCATTTTTTTGACATAATTGATTATTTTTATTAAAATAAATAGAAAAAAGCGAATTTCATCAGTTTAGCCGTCTGATCCACTATTATAAAATGAGGCAATCAAGCGATGTTGAAAATCAATCCGGCAAAATGGATGATCCTCAGCGGATTTATTATGTTATTTAGCTGTGCGAATAATCGCGTTCCAAATTTATCCGTCGCTGAAGAAAATATGGTGCAGGATTGCCAATACTTGGGCACGATTTCGGAAACTTCTGACCCGGGCAAATTTATAACCAGCTATCAATTCGTCAAATATTATGATGGCGAATTAAAAGTCCTTCAACGTGCAAATAATATGGAAGCCACCCATATTGTTTGGGCGTATAACCACCCCGTCGGTTCGTCCGCGTCCGCCTACCGGTGTGTCAAATGACCGGGCCGAATAAACTGCTATTTGTTGCTGCACAAACCCTTGGGGTATTACAATTATTTGAATTAATTAATCAAACCTAATTTTAAAAAATGTTGCTATGAATAATAGAAAAATGTATAACACCACTCTGGACGCGGATTTAATCAGACAGATAAAAATTCTGGCGGCGCAACTCGAGAAGCGGCAAAATGATCTGCTTGAAGAAGCCATTGAGGACCTTCTTAGAAAGTATGAGACTGAAGCCGAAGTATAGTGCCGCGGCGTTGAATTTTTTGAACCTGAACTCACAGGCCTTTGAGGGCTTCATTTTCACGGGGATCTTGAAAGGGGTGGGGCGTTAAATGAATTCAAATCCCGAAAACAGGGACAAAACACGGTTTGATCATGAATCTGCGGTCACACTCGAAAATATAAAAATTGGTGTTCAACGAAACGCCCGGATGTTTAACTACAGCGATTGCGGCCTGTATATCGAAGCCGACCATCTGCTGGAGCCGAAAACGGAAATTCGCATCGGTATCACCAATTCACCATTCAGCGCCGAACCCGATAAATTCGAAAATTATCGCGGTGTGATAAGGTGGCGCAAACTTCTAAAACGGTCTGCCTATTATTACGGATATGGGGTTGAAATTATTGAACAAAAAGACATTCCGTCAAAGAGCCAGGATCCTTACCATGGATCGCGGCAACATCCGCGGGTAGATTATGCCATTCCCGTCAAATTTGAATCGGATAGTCAAACCTACGAAGGGACAACGGAAAATGTCAGCAGCGGTGGTGTTTTCATCAAAACACCGGATCCGATTGCGGTAGGTCAAAAGGTCATAATCGATATCCCCTTAAAGAATAAAGGTAAAATTAAAAGATTGACCGGCCAGGTCACCTGGTCCACCCGCCATGGATTCGGGGCCAAGTTTATCCGATCTGAATGATCAGCGGGATGCCGTTTCTCAGGGCGAAATAATTCGCAGTTAATGCTTGACATGTCACTGAGTGGTATTATCATCAGTTTATGCAGCGGATGCTGCTAAGCTGTTAATTGGTTAACTTTCTAAACTAACCCTTAACACTTTCCTCTATCCGGGGTGGTTCATTCCCCATGAACCGCCCCATTTTTGTTCAATCGTTGCGCATCATTCTTTTAGTGAATTTTGTCAGCATCTGCCCGATAACCTAATTGTATGGGAGTCAATCATGTCTGAGCCGGCAATCCTTGAAATTTTTTCCGATTATGTCTGACCCTGGTGCTATTTCATCACCGGGCGTGTTGAAAAATTGCAAAAAGAGTTTGAAATAGCCATTCGGTGGACCGCTTTTCCGCTGCACCCGGAAACACCCAAGGAGGGTCGGACCCTGGAGGAACTGTTTGCCGGTCGCCCGATCAACATCCAGCAGGTACTTGATAACCTGACCAGCGTGGCTGCTGAACTCGGATTGCCGTTTGGCAAACGTGAAAAAACCTACAACAGCCGGATGGCCCAGGAGTTGGGCAAACTGGCGGAAAAAAAGGGATTTGGCGAACAATTCCATATGGCTGCATTTAAAGCCTATTTCGCTGATGGATTGAACATTGGTCTTGATTCGACCCTGATCAGCCTGGGAATTTCCTCAGGTTTGTCTGAAGCGGATATTCGGGATGCGATTGAAAATCGAACCTATAAAAAAACGGTTGACGAAGATTGGAATCAATCCTATCAAAAGGGCGTCACTGCCGTTCCTACCTTTATGTTGAATGGTATGTCGCTTGTGGGGGCTCAACCCTATGCGAAACTGATTCAATTGATGGAGGCCTCTGGGATAAAGAGACGAGTGTAGATTCGATCCAAGCCTTTAAATCCTCAGAAGGCAATTTAATTGTAAGCTAATTCTGAATAACTTAGACGCTTCATAAATGAACCCAATTGCCCTGATCATCCTATCCGCCATCATTATCGATTTAATCCTCAACGGCATTGCCGATTATCTGAATTTAAAAATGCTGCGAAACGAACTGCCGGAAGCCTTTCAGGGGGTATATGACCCGGATCGCTACCGGAAATCCCAGCTATACTTAAAAACCAATACCCGCTTCGGGTGGTTTAGCGGAGCCTTCAATGTTGCCGTGATGCTCCTTTTCTGGTTTGGCAAAGGATTCCCGCTGTTGGATGAATGGGTGCGATCGTTTCACTACGGGCCCATTATTACCGGCCTGCTCTACATGGGTGTCTTGATATTATGCAAATCGCTTTTATCGTTGCCGTTCAGCATTTATGGCACCTTTGTAATTGAAGAGCGATTCGGATTTAATCAAACTAGTTGGTCCACTTTTGTGCTGGATTTGGCGAAAGGGGTTCTGTTGGCAATCCTGCTCGGAACCCCGCTTTTAGCCGGAATTCTGCTGTTTTTCGAATATGCCGCTGCAAATGCCTGGTGGTACTGCTGGATCGCCGTTACCCTGTATATGCTCGGGGTTCAATTCATAGCGCCAACCTGGATTATGCCGCTCTTCAATAAGTTTACTACTCTGGAGGAGGGCGAACTGAAGTCTGCCATTTTAACATACGCCGGATCCATAAAATTTCCGCTGGAAAATGTATATGTCATGGATGGCTCCCGGCGCTCCAGCAAATCCAATGCATTTTTTACCGGCTTCGGCAAACACAGACGGATCGTTTTGTTCGATACGCTGATTAAACAGCACACCACCGGCGAGTTGCTCGCCGTTTTGGCCCATGAGATGGGACATTACAAAAAAAAGCATATTCTCCAATCTATGATTCTCGGCATTCTTCAAATGGGGATCATGCTGTACCTGCTGTCCCTTTTTATTTCCGATCAGGCGCTGTTTGATGCTTTTTATATGCCGCAGAAATCGGTTTATGCCGGCTTGATTTTCTTTGGCATGTTATACTCGCCGCTGGGTTTTTTCATCGGTATCTTTATGCAGATGCTGTCGCGAAAAAACGAGACTGCCGCGGATCGATTTTCAGTGGAAACCACCCATGATCCAGAATCCATGGCCGAGGCTTTAAAAAAGCTTTCCATCAACAACCTGTCCAACCTCCTACCGCATCCGTTATACGTGTTTTTAAATTATTCGCACCCTCCGGTATTGCAGCGCATTCAGGCGATTCAAGGGTAATAAAATATAGGGGCCACTATCTAACGCTTCAAGGTTGTCCGAATCAAATTGAAAAGAGATTTCAATAAAAGCGCTTGATTATGAGAACTCGATATAAACGCCTTCTGATCATCGCCGACATTGAGGGCAGTTCGGGATGCTGGGATTATCGCAGCGCTTCTTTTATGACACCGGAGTGGGCCCGGGCCTGCGTCGCGATGACGCTTGATGTTGCTGCCGTTGTAACGGCTCTTTTCAAGGCCGGTGTCGCGCACATCACAGTAAAAGATTTTCACCGTACGGCATACAACCTTCTGCCCGAGATGATCGACCCTGATTCCAAAATTGTTCACGGCTACCGCCGCGGACCGGTACCGGGATTAGGGGATCCGGGCCAGACACAGGCCGTCATCTTTCTGGGCATGCATGCGGCCTCGGGTACCGACGGATTTTTAGCGCACACGCTGACATCGCGCATTGCGCAGTTGAAGGTCAACGCAAAACCAATGGCCGAGATTGAACTTTTTGCCTCCGCTCTGGCTCCGTTCGAAATCAGGCCCATATTCTTTTCAGGCTGCCCCGTGGCCTGCGAACAGGCCGGGGCGGTGGTTGAAGGGATCTCCACTTATCCGATAGATAAGACGGCCGGACCTGAGCGTTTTGATGCGCAAACCTGGCGGACGGGACTCGCAGCGGCAGCCGTTGCGTCTCTCGAAAACGACCTGACAGAGCCCTACCTGCCCCGTGGCCCCATGCGGGCCCTGGCAAAAATGCGTGATGGAGCAGCAGTTGCACGAAAACTGGCAATTAGATGGAACTTGGACTGCCAGGATGATCAGCTTCTGATCAAGGCCGCACATATCCGGGAGCTTTACATGGCGTTGATCCGAATCTGTTATCTGACTCCGTTGACGGAAAAAATGCTGCCGATCTGTCTTCTGGCTTATGACCTGTGGGGACGTATCGGACTGGCCTGGGTCCGCCGGCAGAAATTAAAACAGCTGCAGCTGACCTGATTTTGATTTTTTTGGGGCGGCGGGCATTAGTTGCTCCCAATTGCCGTTGAAATCCTGGTCGGGAACATCCGCGTACGCAACTTCCATGGAATTCTTAGCGGTCTGTTCAATACTTTCAAGCGGGTTGATGAAAAGTTCGACTTCCTGGCGGGTCATCACCGGAAATTTATAATGTTGATTTAAATACTTAAATTTACCCTTGTCGGCCGAGCGTGATTCGAGATAGGCAAGATGGTCATGGATCCGCTGGTTGATGCGCTCGTTGGACGAGGCGATGACCGTATCCCTGCAGGCCAGCATGATTTCCCGAAAGCCGGTTTCAATTTCGAATCCGATGCAGTTTCTGCCGGATGCCATAGCCGACCACATGGTTGTTCCGGTTCCCAGAAACGGATCAACCACAGTATCGCCTTTGGCGGAATACATGTTAACCAGACGATAAGCCAGCTCAAAAGGAAAGGCAGCGCTCCTTAAGCGGGTGGAATTATTTTTCAGCTTTTGCCGGGAGCCGATTAAGCCCAGCCATACATCCGAGAACCAGTTATTTCTTTCTTCCCAAAATAGTGCACTTTCGCGGCGGGTTTTTTTTTCGACGTCGCTTTTAAACTCTCTTTTCGCGCCTTTGCGTACGATGAGAATGTATTCATGCTCAAGCGTCACATAGGCTCCGGCCGGCAGCATCCCTGAACCCATAAACTTATTCGGTGCATTGGTTGGTTTACGCCATAATATCAAAGGCAGGGCTGAGAATCCGAATTTGATTAGGGCACTCAATATCCTGGCATGGTTGGCATACAGCATAAAATTGTTGCCAACTGTTCGCGTGGCATCGCCGATATTGAGACAGGCAATACCGCCGCTTAT
>Ga0210064_1001270_pt1 | contig 10911 bp, 13 predicted proteins | sample Muzzi_CordC_D2_FD_185531 | JGI IMG/M metagenome (GOLD analysis project Ga0210064, IMG submission 185531) | Wetland microbial communities from San Francisco Bay, California, USA, that impact long-term carbon sequestration - Muzzi_CordC_D2 (SPAdes) | ecosystem: Environmental > Aquatic > Marine >...
AGCAATTTTTGTTCTGATCAAGGCCGCACAAGGGTTTGCGGTGAGGCGTACGTCTGTACGCCGCAGCCGGAAACCCGCGGAGAACGCCGAGCAGGACAAAAATGGCCATTTATGGATGGGCACTAATTATAAATCCCCCCGTTTTTGACTCGAATGTTTCACCTTTAATTTCGTATCGATGAGCTGATTATGGGAAACACGGAGTAGATGCTGAAGCTTATTCATCAAATAATGTTCGTACTGGTCCATTTTTCCATCGACATAAACGATCTGCCAAAGGGTTTCAATGATTTCCATTTTTTCTTCATTGGAGTAATTTTCGTTGATCAGCCTGGCAAATTGCCATAAGTCGACACTCTCCTCCAGTTGCTTTTCAGCCTCTGCTATCAAGGCATCTGCATGTTCCCGGGACAGGCCGTATTTTTCTTTTAGAATCGATAAAACGGTCTCCATCTCCTCCCGGGTGAATGTTCCATCAATGCGTGCGATTTCAACAAGCAGGGCGCAGGTCGCCACGTGTATGTCGTGACCTGTTTCCTGTCCGGTATCATCCGGACTTGCCTCTTTCTCTTTACTAAAAAAACGCTTCACGATATTCAACATTTCAGGTTCTCCTTACACGGTTTTATTCTCTGACGATCCTTCCTTCGCCTCTTGCATTAACAACGCCCCCTTTTCGAATGATATCGACAACGAGTTCTCTTAGCGGCAAACCGGAATTTTGGGTCGTTTTTTCGGCAAAGATTTCAAATTCATCAATGCCGGAGGCCAAAAAATCAGTCGCAGCAACCCGGTAGCTTTTTTAAAGTCAAAAATACGTAAGTCTATGCTATTGATACTCCAGCGACTCATTTATGACACGAATAAAAATAAATCTCAAGTTTAGCTTCCTTAATTTTCAACAACACCGATATAATACAGCAGGCCGGGAACGTTTTTTAAGATAAAATCAAATGGTTTTTTCCAGACATTTGAGTGTGAAAAATGGAGCATGTCTTGATTCCATAGAAAATCGTACTTAATGTGAAAAATAAAATAGATTGAGCAAAAAAGCTCGATTGGAGGATATCATGGCAAATAACCGCCTATTAATAATTTTAGCATCCCTGGTGCTTTGGGGATCTGTCGCCCAGGGCGCCGTTGTAACCCGAACTGTCTCTTACCATCATGACGGCGTGAGTCTTCAAGGATATCTGGCCTATGACAATGCCTTGAAAGGAAAGCGTCCCGGTGTTCTGGTGGTCCATGAATGGTGGGGACTCAACGACTATGCCCGAAAAAGAGCAACACAACTTGCAGCCATGGGTTACGTGGCTTTTGCCCTGGACATGTACGGTAAGGACAAGGTGGCCGACCATCCAGAACAGGCAAAGGAATTTATGAAGAAGGTTACCGAAAATGTAGACACCTGGCAGAAACGTGCCCTTGCCGGTCTGGAAATTCTGAAAAAACAACCGAACACGGATTCGAATCGAATCGCAGCCATAGGATATTGTTTCGGTGGTTCCACCGTTCAACAATTGGCTTACAGCGGCGCGGATATCCGGGGAGTTGTCAGTTTTCACGGATCCCTGATTCCACCAACGGAATCTGCGGTTAAACAAACAAAAGCAAAGATTCTGATATGTCACGGAGCTTCGGATCCTTTTACAAAGCCCGAAGCAATGCAAGCCTACATCGCCGCCATGAATGCATCAGGTATAGACTGGCAGATGGTCATTTATGCCAATGCCAAGCACGCTTTTACCAATCCCGGGGCAGACAAACGAGGCATGCCGGCATTGGGTTACAACCGCCATGCCGATCTTCGCTCGTTGGAGGCCATGAGGCAGTTTTTTAATGAAATCTTTTCCAAGTGATTTTTCGTAGAGGAGAACTATCATGACGCTACAGGATAAACTAAACAACTTAAAAGCAAATTTTGAAAAAAGCGCTCCGAAAGAGGCTGTAGAAATCATGCATCGTGCAACCAGTGACCTAAGTAATTCAGGTATTTTGGATGGGGTTGTCAAGATCGGAGATACAGCGCCGGCATTTGAATTGAAAGACAACGACGAAAAAATGATCCGTCTAAAGGATTTTTTTGCCAAAGGTCCGGTGGTTCTCAGTTTCTATCGTGGCAAATGGTGACCCTATTGCAACCTGGAGCTGGAAGCTCTTAATAAGGTCGTTCAAGACATTCAATCAATAGGTGCTGATCTTCTGACAATTTCACCACAACAAGCAGAATTTAATCGCGATTTGATCAAGGAAAAACATCTGAACTTCGACCTTCTCAGTGATCCCGGGAACCGTGTGGCCGAAACCTACGGACTGGTTCATGCTTTTCCCGAGGATCTCAAACAGATTTATCTTCAGTTCGGCATTGATTTGGAAAAATACAACGGGGATGATTCATGGACCCTTCCCATGCCGGGCCGATTCGTTATCGACCGGTCCGGGGTCATCAGATACGCGGAAGTGAATCCGGATTACACCGTCAGACCCGAACCTGAGGAGGTCATTGGAATCCTGAAAGGGTTGTTATCTTAGAAGTGTTTCAAAACCTCCCCTCAGGCCCAATTCCTGTGTTGGGCCGAGGGATTCAATACTCGAAATATTAAATATATTCCTGCGTTTGAATCCCTCGGTCCGCCTTGACTTTGAACCTGATTGAAGATTTTGAAGCCACTTCTAACCTCTATATGTTTGGAAGAAAAAGCTCTTTGATATTCATCCGAGAATTCCGACCACTGCTCCGGTCATACAGGTGGACAGTGTACCGGCAATGATGGAGCGAAATCCCAAAGAAACGATCTCGTCCCGCTTTCCCGGAGCCATTGTTCCCATGCCGCCGATCATGATGCCCAAACTGCCGGGATTGGCAAATCCACACATGGCATATGTCATAATGATCAGGCTTTTGGGATTCAACGTTCCCTGTGGCAGACGGCTCATATCCAGATAGGCTAAAAATTCGTTCAGAACCGTCTTGGTTCCCATGAGTTCGCCGGCAATGGGGGCCTCTTTCCAGGGAATACCCATAAGCCAGACCACCGGTGCCATAATCAGCCCCAAAATCCGTTGCAAACTCACGGGATGACCACCAATATCAGGCAAAGTTCCGAGTATTAAATTTAAAAGATGAACCAGGGCCACAAGAACGATGAGCATGGCAATGATATTGATTAATAGTTGTACACCCTGAATGGTTCCTTTGGTGATGGCGTCCATTGCACTCAGCGCCGGCTCAGGAGATGTTAACTCGCCGGATGTCCGTTCTCCGGTTTCGGGTATCATAATTTTTGAAATGGTGATGGCTGCAGGGACACTGATAATGGAAGCCGTAAGTATGTGTCCCATAATATCGGGTATGGCCCTGCTCAAAATACTGGCGTACAACACCATTACCGTACCGGCGATGGTGGCCATTCCTGATGTCATCAGGGTAAAAATTTCACTCCGGGTCATTTCCTTCAAATAGGGGCGAATAAAAAGTGGGGATTCCACCATACCGACAAATATGTTTGCAGAAACACCGAGTCCCTCTGCACCTCCCAATCCCAATGTTTTTTGCAATGCGTATGAAAATGCTCTGACGATAAGAGGCAATATTTTCCAGTAAAACAAGAGTGAAGAAAGTGCGCTGATGACAAGAATCAAAGGAAGGGCCTGGAATGCTAGAATAAAACTGGATCCAGGAAATTTTTCAGCAAACGGCAATTCGCCGCCCCCAAGATATCCGAATACCATGGATGTCCCGGCTTTGGTGGATGCTTCAAGAGACAGGACCAGATGATTCAACGAAATGAAAAAACTTCTAAAAACTGGTAACCTCAACAAAATGAATCCGATCATCAGCTGGATAGCAATGCCTGAAATGATCAGTTTAACTTTGACTTTTTTATGATTTTCACTGATCAACCAGGCAATGCCTGAAAAAACAAAAAGTCCGGCGAAACTTTGGATGATCATGAATCAGCTCTTCTCTGTAAAGAAATATTTATATAAAAACTCTAACGTAACCATAAATGTCCTTTTATATATGTGCTTATATTTTCGAGATATTTAACTTGCTTGTCAACTTATTTCACCCTAAGGCGTGAGTTTCCTGTAATACGGACCAGAATTTTTCAAACGAGTTCGGCCTCTCGTTGCATATTCCAGTCGGATCATTGGTGTCTGACCTTGCCGGGAAGATCGTGTTTTTATGGGCATAGAAAATATCTGACTTGACTTGAATATTTTAATGCATAGGTTTATTAAATTATTAACTTGAATCAAAGGAGAATGTTGTGGAAAAAGTTGAAAACGGTATGTTTGTCAGTGTAGACTACAAAGGGTCATTGCAAAATGGAGAGGTGTTCGACACCAGTCAAGGACGTCAGCCTCTTGAAATACAATTGGGTGCAGGCCAGTTGATCAAAGGGTTTGAAAAAGAACTTTTGGGAATGGCCCTAAATGAAAAAAAGGTCTTTACCCTCCAGCCGGAAGATGCTTACGGTCATAAAGACGAAAAACTTACCCAATCATTTCCCAGATCAGAGGTGCCGCCTGAAATGAATCCTAAAGTCGGCATGACGGTGGGACTCCATACCCCGGACGGAAGTCAGGTCCCTGCTCGAATAACCCATGTGGATGATGAAAAATTGACCATGGATTTGAACCACCCTTTAGCCGGTGAATCATTGACTTTTGAAATTGAAGTGGTGGGTATCAGCACTACCCCCACCCAGACTCAGACCGCCTGCGGTTCTGGCTGTAGTTGTTCTTCAGGCTGCGAATGTTAACGGTTAATTGAAGCGGTTTAAAAAATCTGTTGAATCGATACGGCAAACGTTGTTTCCACCCACCGTGATGAGTGCGTTCATGGATAACCATTTAGTTATTTCTTGACAATGGATGTGTCATGATGTAGAAGTTGTCAAAAATTGGAACGGATATTGACGAGTTATGCTCAAGCCATAGGGCCATCCCGACTCGGGGTGGCCCTATTTTTTATGGAGGAAGGGAAAATGAAGACCTATAAAAACCGCGCATTAGTTTTATCGTTCATCTCCATTTTATCACTCGGAATATGTATTTTTTTTGCAAAAACCACATATGCCGAACCACCAAAAGAAATTCGAATTGGGGCAACGGTTTCCATGAGCGGCAAATTTTCCACGGAAATAGGACCTTTTAAAAAGTTAATGGAAGCGTATGCAACGACCATCAATAACCGTGGGGGGATATTTGTCAAATCAGCCGGGGTTAGACTTCCCGTTAAATTCATCGTATATGATGACAAGAGTGACGGTCCCACCGCCCGAAAGTTTTACGAAAGGCTTATTTCAGTGGACAAAGCGGATATTCTATTAGGGCCCTATTCCAGTCCGGTGACATTTGCCGCCAGCGTGGCTGCGGAAGAAAACAAGATACCATTTATTGCCATTTGTGCAAATTCCCACAAAATATACAATCGCGGTTTTAAATGGATCGTCTGTGTCATTGATGCGGCCCCAAGATACACTCACAGGTACTGGGACATGATCAAGGCCGAAGGATGGGCCAAAACCGTTGCGTTCGTTGTCGAAGACACCCTTCACCCTCAAGGCGTATATCGAGGGGCTAAAAAACTGGCGGATTCAGCGGGATTGAAAGAAGTCGCTCTCAACGTACTTCCGGCGAACACCCACGATTTTACCGCAGCCATTGTAAAGATCCAGAAGAAATCCCCGGATATCGTTTTTATTTCAGCCAACGTGCCCTTTTCCATTGCATTTATGCGCCAGGCCAGAGAACTGGGTCTTAACCCCAAAGAATTTCATGTTATCCATCACGGCGGTGTTTTTAAAAATGGTCTGGGTGCCGGTGCAGAAGGCGTTATTGGACAGTCCTACTGGACCCAGGGAATGAATTACGGAAATCCGGAACTATTTACTGAAGTCATGGAACGTTCCGGAATCAGCCTTGATGACTTTCCATGGGCGCCGGCTTATATGATGGCATTTGAAACAGCCACCCAGACCATTGAGAGGGCCGGAAGCCTGGACAGGGAAACACTGATGACGATTTTAAAACGTCTCAAGGTCATGACTGTCGGGGGTGTGGTGAGTTTTGCCGAAAACGGTGTGGGCACGATCAACACCTATCCATCCCAAATCATCGGCGGGCAATACCATATTGTCTGGCCTCCGGAAGTCGCCACTGCCCGACACGAGTATCCGGGTTCCGGGAAGTAAAGAATCCGGACCCAAAAGGCCCGGATTTGGTTGTCCCCACAGGGGGTTTACTTCGTTAAATGTTCATTTTAGAAAATAGCAATTAGGAATTAGAAAATAGACAACCTCTTCTCTCTTTCCTATTTTCTCTTTCCTATTTCTGACCGATCCCATCGAAAATCCTGAATTTCGAGGGAGGACCAGGTTTTTCAAGACCAAACAAACTGCACATCATTAAAGCGATTATAAAGTGATTCAGGTTCTCATCAGCGGCCTTTTTCTGGGAGGCGTATACGCCTTGCTGGCTGTTGGGCTTTCTTTGGCATTTGGGATCATGGGGGTCCTTAATCTTGCCCATGGAAGTCTGGCGGTACTGGCGGCGATACTCTACAAAAAATCCCTGGTCCTGTTCCCGTTTTCTCCATGGACATTTTGCGTTCTGATGACACCGGTTTTTCTCGGGTTTGGATTCCTGTTGCATTTAATTATCGTAGCACCGTTTCGCAACCTTTCTTTGTCTGCCGGCGTGGTAGCATCTCTGATTGCAAGTCTGGGCTTGGCACTCATCCTTGAAGACCTGTTTGTATGGTGGCAGGGATGGGAGTCCATTTCGACGCATATTACCTTTTCTACCTTTAATCTTATGGGCCTTAAAATTCCGAGTCTGAGGGCGATTCTTTTGGGAATGGCGGCCGTCACCATCGGTCTTTGTACCCTTTTCTTGAAAAAAACCGACCCTGGAAGATCCATGCGGGCACTGGCACAGGACAAAGAGGCTGCGTCCCTTTACGGCATTAATCCAGGTTTCACCTCCATGGGCGCCCTGGGCCTTGCCACGATTCTGGCCGGTGTGGCAGGCATTTTTTATTCCTCTCTGTATCCTCTGGGTCCTAGAGAAGGACTCGATCTGACCCTTAAAGCGCTCTTTATCGTGGTGGCCGGAGGTATGGGAAATCTCCGGGGTCCGGCCGTCGCAGGTCTGGCTCTCGGATTCATAGAGTCGTTTGCAGGATTTTTGTTTACGTATACGTCAACGGACACTGTTGTATACAGTCTGCTGGTCGTATACCTGGTATTCAAAAGAGGCGGGAGACAACAATGAAACCATGGGAATTGTTTTTTTCAATCATAATTTTGATTGCATTGATGTTATCTTCCGCCCTATTCAGCAAAGGATACGTCGGCATTTTCATCTTTTCACTCATCATTAATGCCACAATGGCTGTATCCTATGATATCCCGGGACGTTCATTGGGACTTATCAGCCTGGGACATGCCGTATTCTTCGGAATTGGCGCATACTGTTTTGGAATCACGACTTCAAATGGTCTTTCTTTTTTACCGGCTATCATCCTGTCCGTGATACTGAGTTTCGTTGGATCGTTAATGCTCACGCTTCTTTTGGCAGGTTTGAAGCATGGCTATTACTCCCTTGCCACTTTGGGTATACTGATCATTTTTCAAAGGCTTTTCGAAACACTGGAAAGCATAACCGGAGGTTCTGCCGGACTTTACATCCCTGAAACCATATCCAAGCTTCACTGTAATCTTTTGGCCGTATTTTTACTTTTGGTAACTGCAGGATGTCATGTGCTTTTTTCCCGATCCCGCTGGGGACTCTTTTGCAAAGAGACGGAAGCCAGCGAGGAATCGGCGGAGGCCATCGGCATTCCCACACGAACAGTGAAGGTCTTCTGTTTGCTGACTGCCGCCATCCCTGCGTGCATGGCCGGTGTGCTCCACCTTGCAAGAAATTCTCACGTCAGTCCGGCCTCCGGATTCAGCCTGACACTCAGCATTACAGCCTTGCTGGCTTCGCGGGTTGTGCCGGTTAAAGGTATACTGGGTCCGCTGATTGGCGTCCTGTTCATTACAACAGCAGAAGAAGTCATATGGACAAAATTTGAAGGCTTCAACCACGCCTTGTTCGGTCTGATTCTATTGGGCGCAGCTCTCTATCAGGGAATAGATGTCAGACGGAGAAAAGAACGTCTTTCGCTTCGTTCACAATTGGAATGATGGCGTGCCGGAATATAGATACGCGTTTAATATTTACAACATATTCAACATGTTCATCAGTGTGTAGAAATTCCGAAATGTAAAATTAACGCAGCGGCAGGAAATCCGTTAAATCGATAACTTTTTCACCTTTGGTGGATTTCTTTATGTCTTGCCAGATTCCGCGCACTTTGGCCTTGCGGATATTATCGATCATGACTTGGAGTTCACCGCTGTTTTTGATAATCTCCTCGATCTGACTTTCAATGGTTTTCCAGCGCGTTTCAAGGTCTTTGGTGTCCAGTTCAAATTCACCCAGAAAAGACAAAACACCGGCCAAATGGGACAACAGGCCGTAGTGTTTGGTATTCTGCAAATAATACGGACAGTGGCACCATAGACTGATACATTGAAAACCCTGCTTGGCACCTTCAACCTGAAGCGCAGAATGAACGGCACCAGGCCCCTGATAGGAGACGGGAATGACGCCTTTTTGTTTCAGCATTAAAAGGACGTCCTCGTGTGAAGCAATACCCGATATAATCCGGTCTGAATGAAGGACATTGTCATACATACTTCCGAGGGTAACGACGGTTTTGATACCAAGCTTTCGGCAAAGTGAAAATAGCTCGTTTGTAAAACGATTCCACTGAAGATTGGGTTCTTCCACTTCCAAAAAAACAAGATCGTTTGAGCCGGCGTCAACGTGGACGGCATACATCGATCCTCCGGGTGGATCAAAGCGGATGAGTTCCCCGTCTTTGATATCGACTTCCGGTCGAAGGACATCGTAACGAAAAAAAACATCCGGATCGATGCTCGCAAATCGTCGGGCCTCGAATTTGCGGATCAGATAGGCGACCATTCCCCGTGAAATATCCAGGGCGTTTCCCCATCCCCCAAATCCTGCAATTAAAATAGGCGTTTTGAGTTCAGGCAATTCTGAAATTTGAAACCCGTGTGATGTCATAACTTCAATTTGACATTGGGCGAAAACAAAGTCAAGCAGATCGTTTTTTCTTTACCTGCCAATGGTTCTTGCCTGTTGTCTTTATCTCAAAGCAATGGCCTTCTCAGGACACATTTCCTGACAGCAAAAACAGGTAATGCACGTGTCTGCATCCACTTGGGGAATATCCTCATCCATGGAAAGGGCCGATACGGGACACTGATCAATACATGTACCACAGGCAGTGCACAATTCAGGATCAACCTGGGGTCGCAGGAGCGTCCGATCAAGAAGCATTCCCTGTATGGCCTCATTGTGCATAATCGCTTCGCCACCCAGGGGCGGAATTTTGAAATTCGGCAACTGTTTCAATTCTCCAAGTATTTCGATTTTTTTGAGATCATAGTCCCCTAACCCCTCTTCCTTTGCCTTCTGAAGGAATCGTAACAGGCCGGGTTCACATCCCATCATAGTGGCAATAACCGCATCCAGCGCTACACCGTTGTCGGAGGCCAGAATTAGACCGATGTCTCTTAAATCTGGTGATGCCGGACCGTTGCCCTCCATGCCGACCACGGCATCCACAATGAACAGATCTGGCACCCGGAGTCGAAACACATCCACAAGCATCTCATGGAAACGCTGTGGACTCCCTGCTATCTTGTGCAGTTTGGCTTTCTGCGCACCGGGCAAAAACCCGTAACTGTTTTTGATGGCTCCGGTGATGACGGTTAGTCCGTGGGTTTTGAATTTCGGCAGACTGATGATGATATCGGCATCCACCACAGCCTGAGAAAGACCGACCGCAGGTAAAAAATCGGGATTGAAATCGAACTTCACGGAATCATTCCCAATATTCTCGTAATAGCCGCAGGCTGCGTCCATCAATCCTGTTTTTTCAAAACTCTCCTCGTTTGCTCCATAATTGAACAGTCCGGGATTGTCACCCACAACGATGGATTCAGGATCCATGGTCTCTATTTTTTTCACCACAGCTTTCAGTACGGCAGGGTGTGTAACGATGCCTTCATTCCATTGGGAAACTCGGAGAACATTGGGTTTTAGTAAAACGCGTTTACCCTGCAATTTCAATGGAAAGTGTTCAAAGATCCTGTCCACGGCCTGACGGACATTCTCATAGCTGGCAGGATGAATCATTACTTTGGTCATGATATATACCTCTCTTTCGGCTGAGTTGGGGCATTTATGTTCGATTCAATGATATCCCTTTCCCAGACCTCGTTCAAAGGCTCACGTCCAGGATAGCTGACGGAAAATATACGCTACAAGCACCATGGCCAGAAGTATTAATACGACCCATTTTATAAAAACCTGTAAATTCTCTATCTTTTTATTTTTGGATGTCATTTTAAACGTAAAAAGTCTTTGATTTCATCTGCCTGCCGGAATGCATGTTCCGGTTTACGTGTGTTGGAAAGACGTGTGGCAAATTCGGCGGCTTCTAAGGGTTGTTCTTTTTTACTTTCAAGATAAAGCCGGTACCAGTAGGGCAGTTCGTCCTGGTAGATGGAAACCAAATCTGAGGAACGACGGCGCAATGATACCTGCCGGTCCTGTATTTGTGAGATGTCTGTATTCCGTGGTTGTTCGGCTTGCAACATGCCCAGTAAAGCGTTCATGTCAGAAGCAAATCGGCTTTTAACCCGTAGATACCGTCCAATGGGCAATATCCAGAAACGAATGACAATATAACCAAAAAGGCCAATAACAAAGCTGATAAAAGCGGCAACGTAGATCGGCTCCATTAGATTCTCCCATTGT
>Ga0210064_1001272_pt1 | contig 10897 bp, 9 predicted proteins | sample Muzzi_CordC_D2_FD_185531 | JGI IMG/M metagenome (GOLD analysis project Ga0210064, IMG submission 185531) | Wetland microbial communities from San Francisco Bay, California, USA, that impact long-term carbon sequestration - Muzzi_CordC_D2 (SPAdes) | ecosystem: Environmental > Aquatic > Marine >...
GCCGGCCCGCTGACGAATCCACCCGCCCAGGTGCTTGGCATCCACGGGCCAGGTGCGGATGGCGGCGCCCGCCCGCTCCAGCGCTTTGTACCATTGAGTTGAGGTGCTGCCCCGGTCGAACTTGTCCAAGCTTACGATGAGCAGATTGTCCGGCGATGGTTTGGCCGCATAATCCCGCAGCGCGCGCGCACCGGCATCGCCGGGCTTACCGCTCGCCAGGCGCACATCGATGACGAGCTTATCTCCGAAAAGCGACATGCTGTCGGCATGGGCCCCAAGCGTTCCCCAATCGAAACCCGTCTCGACGTTCAGCAACACACGTTCGTTGAAGCCTTGTTTGCCGGCGGCGGCGCGGATGGCATCTCTCGCTTCCTGGAGCTGCAGGGGTTCTTCCCCACCGAGCACATATACCGGCGCAAGCCGACCTTCCAGGTGCTTGGCTAACTGCTCGATTCTCAAACGCATATTATTGAGGCCGCAGCGCCGCCTCGGCGCGGCGGATGATGCCCTCGGCGGCGTCGCGCTGCATCGATCCTCGCAGCGCGGCAACATTATCGAGGGATCCGATGACGGCATTTTGATCGAATATGTACACCCGTTTCACGATTACACGGTCAGGCGCCACCAGCATGCGCCCGTCTTTCATGCGTATGGAGAAGTCCAGGGTGTAGAGGAGTTCGTACTCCCGTGCCTTACCGGTGACGGCATCCACCGTGGTAACGCGGTCCTCGAAGTGATCGGACTGCACATCGATCACGGCGTCCGCTTCGCCGCGGGCTTTGACGACGGTGGCGCCGCCGCTGTCGAGGAATATGGCAAGCTCATCGGCGATGGCCAGCGGGGCTTTCACATAAACTTGTCGAAAATCTTCCGGAAGCGAAACATTGCCCCGGGGCCTGAAGCCGCAGGCCGATGCGAGCGCTGCCAATATCAGCACAACGACGGCATAGCGAAGCGCGGCGCCGGGGATTCGCGTGCTCTTCATACGACGATGTTCACCAGCTTCCCCGGTACGACGATGACTTTCTTGACGCCGCCGCCGATGAAGCGTGCGACATTGGCATTTTTCAGCGCTTGTTCTTCGATGTCGCTGGAGTCGGCGTCTTGACCGACGGAAATTTCGCCGCGCTTCTTGCCGTTAACTTGTACAACCAGCTCCACGGTATCGCGGATGACGGCGTCGGGGTCAAATCGTGGCCAGGGTGTGTCCATCAATTCTTCGCCATGGCCGAGCGCTTGCCACAGTGTGTGGCAGATATGGGGAACGATGGGGGCGAGTACCAGCACGATGACTTCAATGCATTCCCGCGCGACAGCGCGCCCCTGCGGCGAATCGTCGCTGAAATCGCTGAGTGCGTTCACCAGCTCCATGGCCGCGGCGATGGCGGTATTGAATTTGTAGCGGCGCCCGATATCGTCGCCAACCTTGGCGATAGTGGTGTGGGTGCGGCGGCGAAGCTCGCGCTGGCTGGTATCGAGCAGAGCGGGATCGGGAATCTCCGCCATTCCGCCGCTGACATGGGCGTGGGTCAGTCTCCAGAGCTTTTTGAGAAAACGAAACGCGCCTTCGACAGCGGAGTCGGACCAATCCAGGGACTGCTCCGGCGGCGAAGTGAACATCATGTACAGGCGTACGGTATCGGCGCCGTACTTCTCGATAAGCGCTTCCGGATCGACGGTATTACCCTTGGACTTGGACATTTTGGCGCCGTCCTTCAATACCATGCCCTGAGTCAGGAGATTGGTAAAAGGCTCGGTGACGTCGATAAGTCCCTCGTCGCGCATGAGGCGTTGAAAGAATCGCGAATAGAGCAGATGCAGGATCGCATGCTCGATGCCGCCGATGTACTGGTCGACGGGCATCCAGTAGGCGGCGCGCTCATCCAGCATGGCGGTATCGCAATCGGGACTGGCGTAGCGGGCGAAGTACCACGACGATTCGACGAAGGTGTCCAGCGTATCGGTTTCACGTTTGGCGGGACCGCCGCATCCCGGGCATGTGGTTTCGTAGAAAGCCGGGATCTGGGCGAGCGGCGGCACCTCGCCGTCTTCGGGCAATTCTTCGGGCAGGCGCACCGGCAAATCCTCATCGGGCACCGGCAGCGCGCCGCAGCGCTCACAGTTGATGATGGGAACCGGGCATCCCCAGTAGCGTTGCCGTGATACGCCCCAATCCCGCAGCCGGTAGTTGACGCATTTGTTGCCGAGTCCGTGTTGCCCCAGCCACTCGGCAATGGCATCGAAAGCCGCTGCAAAGTCGAGCCCATCGAAGGCTCCGGAGTTGATCAGCGTACCCTTGCCGATGTAGGCCTCGGCCTGGATATCCACGGGACGTGCGTCAGGGGGTGCAATGACCTGAACAATGGGCAGTCCATAGTTTCGGGCAAATTCATGATCGCGGAGATCGTGACCCGGTACCGACATGATGGCACCGGTGCCGTAACTCATGAGCACGAAGTTGGCCACCCAAACCGGCAGTCGGTCACCGGTGACCGGGTGCAGCGCGTCGCATCCCAGCGCCATGCCGCGTTTCTCCATGGTCTCCATGGCGGCTTCCGAGGTCTCGATGCGCTGGCACGCTTCGATGAAAGCCGCGATGTCTGCACTGTCCCCGGCAGCCGCCTGAGCCAACGGATGCCCCGCGGCGACGGCCATATAGGTAGCACCCATCAAAGTATCGGGCCGGGTTGTGTAAACCCGCAGCGGATCGCCGCCATCGGCCATCTGGAAATCGATCTCCACGCCTTCGGATCGTCCAATCCAGTTGCGTTGCATGGTGCGCACTGCATCGGGCCATCCGTCGAGGTTGTCGATGGCGCTCAGCAATTCCTCGGCGAAGGCGGTGATCTTCAGGAACCAGTGGGGAATCTCACGGCGCTCGATGATGGCGCCGGAGCGCCAGCCGCGGCCGTTGATGACCTGTTCGTTGGCGAGCACGGTCCCATCCACCGGGTCCCAGTTTACTTCGGCATTCTTTTTATAGAGCAGCCCCTTTTTAAACAGGCGGGTGAACAGCCATTGCTCCCAGCGGTAGTACTCGGGCTTGCAGGTGGCGAGCTCGCGGTTCCAGTCGTAGGCGAAACCCAGTTGCTTGAGCTGAGCCCGCATGTAATCGATGTTCTCGTAGGTCCATTTTGCCGGCGGAACTTTGTTCTGCATGGCGGCATTTTCCGCCGGCAGACCGAAGGCATCCCAACCCATGGGTTGAAGAACATTCTTGCCCTGCATGCGCTGGTAGCGGCTGATGACATCGCCAATGGTGTAGTTGCGCACGTGGCCCATGTGCAGGCGCCCGCTGGGATATGGAAACATGCACAGGCAGTAGAATTTCTCTTTATCCGGATCTTCGGTGACCCGAAATACGCCGCTATCCTCCCAGTGACGCTGGGCGTGGGCCTCGACCTGTTTGGGGAAATATCGCTCGTCCATCGATCCGCTCAAGGCTGCTCGAATCGTCGAAGAATACAGCCTCAGGGAATTCAGCGACAGGTCAGGCGGCGTCGTGACCAGTCTCGTAGGCGTAGTCGAAGGAGTCGGAGTGGAATCGCGTGGGATCCAGTCCGCGGGCAATGAAGTCCTCACGCCCGGCGGTGACCATTACCGGCGGTCCGCTCATGTATAGGGTGAACGGCGACAAGTCGGCGAAGTCCTCGATGACCGCCAGGTGGACGAAGCCCGTGCGTCCGGCCCATGCGTCCTCGGCCAGGGGCTCCGAGAGCACCGGCGTGTAGCGCACACGCGGGTGCTCGGCGGCCCAGGCGCTGGCCAAATCGTGCATGTACAGATCCCGGCGCGCGCGAACGCCCCAGTAGAGATGGATTTCTCCGGGAAAAGCCTGCGCCAACGCGCCCTCTACGATGGCTTTGATGGGCGCGAAACCCGTTCCGCCGGCCATGAGAATGATGGGTCGATGATCTTTGTTGCGCAGGTAAAAGCTGCCAAGAGGCCCCCTCAGACGCAGTAACGCGCGTTCCTTGAGGTGATCGAAGACGTGCTCGGAGAAGGCGCCGCCGGGTACTCTGCGGATCTGCAGCTCCAGACGATCGTCTTCACGGGGTGCATTGGCAAGTGAGAAGGCGCGCCGCCGTCCATCGCGCAACAACACGTCGACGTATTGGCCGGGAAGAAATTGCAGCCTTTCGCCGGCGGGCAGCATCAACTCCAGGCCGGCGACGTCGTGAGCGAGTTGGCGCTTTTTAACGATGCGGCAGGGCAGGTTGCGCACAACGATATTCTGTTCGGAGTCGATTTCCTCCACCTCGATACGCAAATTGGTGGCGGCATGTGCCATGCAAAGCAGGGCGTAGCCCTGGGTCACATCCAGATTGGTGAGGGCTTTCGGGACTCCGTCGGGATAGGCGACCTCGCCTTCCAAAATGCGGCCCTTGCAGGATCGACAGGCACCGTTGCGGCATCCGTAGGGTAAGGCCAGGCCGTGGCGCAAAGCAGCGTCGAGAACGCTCTCCTCGGGCTCGGCTTCCAGTTCGTGCTTGCTGGGCTCTATGTGTACGTGGTGACTCAAGGGAAACGGCGCGGACGTTGTTCGACAATCGGCGGGTTATAGCCGCGTGAATGTGTCGAAGCGGTGGGGATTAGTCAATAGCGGAGGATTCCCCCGCAAAGACCGAAACGCGCGGTGCACGCCCGCGCGCTAGTTCAACTCGGACGGCTGGCCTTGCTGTTCAACCAGGTAATCAGGGGCGCCCACATCTCGAGATCATGGGCAACTTTTGACGGTGCAATCTCCCAGATACCGAGCCCGCGTTCCGCCGCGTGGGAGTAGTTGATGCTGTTTCGCAAGCAGGCGACGAAGGGTAGCTGGCGTCCGTTGGGCAGCTTGGTGGACTCCAGGAACTCCTCGATCTCGAAATGCCCGGGTGAGTTCTCGCGAATACGGTTGGCCACGGTCGCCACGCGCACCTTGCGGTTCAGCACCCGGCCGAGTTCGGTGAGCTCGTCGATGAAGCGCGCCGCCGCGTTCAAATCGATGGCGGACGGGATGACCGGGATGATGCAGGTTTGTGCCCGGCTCAATAGTTCGGTGACCGGCCGTCCGTGGGTGGCCGCCGGCGCATCCAGAATGACGACATCGGTGCTCCGCGGCACACGGGCGCCCTTTTGCAAGCCTTCGATGCCGGTGATTTTCGGGCGGCCAGCAGGCCGGCTTTCCAGCCAGTCCAGCGCGCAATACTGGGGGTCGTAGTCGACGAGCGCCACTTCGTGGCCCTCGACCGCGTAGTAGGACGCAAGATTGGTGGAAAGTGTGGTCTTTCCAGAGCCGCCCTTGGCATTCATCACCAGGATCGAACGCATGACAGATCCTCGAGCTTCGACAGCGAAAAAGTATAGCAGGCGATTCGCGACCTCGTCGCTGGCTCGGGATGCTCAGCGTGGGCGAAATGCGTCTACCGCGCGCTTGAACTCGGCCATGGGTGTGTCCTCAGCACCGTAACGCAGGCCCACATACATGCTCGTGATTCGCTCCACGGGTCGGCGCAGTAAGGGCCGCGCCGATACCACCCGGGCGGCGAAATCCACGGGTCCTTCGTGATCCCGCCGGGCGATTCCGGCCCCCGCCAGCTTGTCGCAGAATCGGCGATAAACTCGCAACACCGGGTCCACGGGCAGCGCACGGCGCAAGCTTAGCCACAGGGCGAGTATGCCCAGGATGACGCCGACGATGGACAGCATGACCATGGACAGGTCGCGTAGATTGGCGCCGTCGAAGCCGAACAATGCCAGCAGCTCGAGCTGTCGCCGGGTGCCGTAGCCCAGCACCCATTCGTTCCAGCCGCTCTTGATGGCGTCGATGCCGTAGCGCCATTTGCGCCAGGTTTCCCACAGCGGCCCCGCGGAGGGCAGATCCAGGCCGGCCGGGCCCATGGTGGGCGGGATGGCGGCGTCCATGCCGAGCTGGATACGGTTCGGTGATACGGCGCCGGTGGGATCCACCCGTACCCAGCCACGCTCCGAGAGCCAGACCTCGGTCCAGGCATGGGCGTCGCGCTGGCGCACGATCAGGTAATTGCCGAGGGGGTTGAGCTCGCCGCCCTGATAACCGGTGACAATGCGCGCCGGAATACCGGCTGCGCGCATGAGCACCGTAAAGCTCGATGCATAGTTCTCACAGAATCCGCTGCGGGTATCGAACAGGAACTCATCCACCGGGTCATTCTTAAGCAACGGCGGAGTCAAGGTATAAACGAAGGGTTGGCGGCCAAAATACTCCAGCGCCCGGGCCAGCACGGCTTCGTCGCTGCCGAGCGCCTCGCGCCAACTCCGCGCCAGGGCGCGCGCCTTTGGATGCATCCCGGCCGGGAGGGCCAGCGCCGCCGCCTGTTCTTCGATGGAAACCCGCGACAGGCGCGCTTGCAGATAGGAGCGCATTTCATAGCGCACGCGTGCGCGTACGGGTTTTGGCGTTCGTATCTGAAAGTCCTGGGTCATTTGCGCGCCGCGGGGAATGGTCGTCGGCACCTCCAGGGCGAACAGCCAGGATTGCTGGTGCGGTTCCATGGTGATGGTGTAATCCACCGGCTCGCCCTGCAGCTCCACATATTGGGCGCGCCAGCTGCGCGCCGGCTGGCCGCCGCTCCATTCCTGCCCATCGGTATGCCACAGCACTGGACCGCGCCAGTAGAGCTGATTGGGCGCTGGCGCGGGACTTTGAAAGGTGACCCGGAAGGCCACCGCGTCCGACAACGAAAGGCGGCTAATACGCCCGGGCGACATGGTCTCACTGAGCCCGCTGATGGCGTCGTGGGCGTCCCGGGGCAATCCCCACAACGGTCCCGGCAGGCGCGGGAACAGAAAAAACAGCACCAACATGATGGGCGCGGCCTGCATGAGCATCACCGCTGCCATGCGCAGCCGCGCGCGGGTGTCGAGCTCACCGCTGCCGGTGCTGAATGCAATCAGCGTTGCGGTCATGAGCAGGACCACCAGCATCATGTAGGCACCGGTCAAAATGGATTGCGAGTAGAGAAAATTGGTGATGACGAGGAAATAGCCCAGCGAACTCAACACGTAGGCATCACGAAGCGCGCGGCTCTCCATCAGCTTCATGCCCGCCAGCACCGCCAGCAGGGCGATGCCGGCGTTGCGTCCGAACAGCGTTCCGTAGCTGGCGTAAACGCCGATGAGCAGTGCCGCGCTCAAAGCGATCACAAGCCATTTCGGCGGCAGGGATACGCCGCGAATCGCATGCGACGTCCGCCACAGCGCCATGGCGGCAAAGCTGGCCAATATCCATGCCGGAATGCGGCCCGCGTGGGGCAACATGACCAGGGCCAGGCACACCGTGATCCACAGCGTGCGCTCGGCTGTTAGTGTCCACTGCTGCGTTTCTGGATTCGGGCGCATCAGCGAGCCGGAGAATCTTCGTATAGTGCAAGGGCCGCCAGGCACCGATGGCGGTGCTGCTCGCCCATATCGGCCGGCACCTGGAGCCCGGGAATGCTGAGTCCGTAGCGCAGCCGTTTTTCATCGGCTTCGACCACCCAGCGGCTGAGTTGTGACAACCGTGCCTCCGTGTCGAGGCCGGTGAGGTCCTGCCAGCGCAGCCACACGACGCCCGCCGCCGCGCCGCTGAAGATCTTGACCGGCACCTTCTGACCTCGGGCAACGGCTTTCCAGTGCACGCGCCGGGCCGAGTCTCCCAGCTGATAATCGCGTAAGCCCGCGAACTCGTCCTCGCCCGCACCAACGGTGCCGTGCTCGCCGTTATCCTCGGCTAGAGGCTCGGGCAGTGGACATTGGCCCTGGGGGCACGGATAAGCGAGGCAACGCAGTCCGATGTTGTTACGCGACCAGGCGCGAAACAATCCAAAGGGAAAGCGGGTGGCGATGGTGACGGGCCCTGGCATGTACCATCCGCGTCGTGGCGCAACGCTGGGCAACTCGATGTGCGCGACGCTGTCGGCGTCGATTCCGAAGTGATGCACGGCGTCGTCGCCATGGGGCCTGGCCCCCGGGCGGATCCGCGCCAGCAGGCCAAAGCGCTGGCGCTGGCCGCGATTGTCCACGGTTAAGGCCAAGCGTGCACGCGCCTGCGCGAATACCGGCGCGCTGTTGTCGGCGTCTAGGCGCAACCCGGCCAGATTGCGGACCGCGTGCAACATGGAGACCAGGCTCACGCCGACCAGCATGAAACTCAATACATAGCCCAGGGCATTGCCGTAATTGATGGATCCGAGAAGCATGACCAGCACGGCCAGCGCGAATCCCAGGCCTTGGCGAGTGGGAAGTATGTAGATGCGGCGAAAGCGCAACCGCGTGCCTTCGCGTGGAGTATCTGCGTCGGTTTGTTGCGGCGGTTCGCTCAGTGGGACGGGTGTGCCGGCACTAAGCCCGGTGAGCAGGGTGTCCATGTCACGGAATCGGCACCTGGCGCAACAGTTCGTCGGCCGAACTCGCCCCCTGGCGCAGGCGATGATTGACCACGCCGGGGAGTACTGCTTGCAGGTCCTCGGGAAGCACGTGGCGGCGATCTTCCATATAGGCCCACGCCTGTGAGCAATGCATCAACGCCAGTCCCGCCCGCGGTGACAGACCGGGACCGAATTCCGGCGTGTCGCGGGTAAAGCCGATGAGGTCTTGAAGATAATCCAATAACGCATCCGACATGTGCACCGTCTGGACCTGTTGCTGAATTTCCAGCAACTCGGAAATCTCGAGCTGTGGTTCCAGCGCATTAACCAGCTCGCGCCGATCGCGTCCGCTGAGCAGCGCGCGTTCCGCCTTGCGGTTCGGGTAGCCGAGTTTGATGCGCATGAGAAAACGGTCGAGCTGAGACTCGGGCAGCGGAAAAGTGCCGATACTGCGGGCCGGGTTTTGCGTAGCAATAACGAAAAAGGGCTCAGGCAGCGCCCGGGTGACGCGATCTTGGCTCACCTGGCGCTCCTCCATCGCTTCGAGCAGCGCGCTCTGGGTTTTGGGCGTGGCGCGATTCACTTCATCGGCGAGCACCAGCTGAGTGAAGATGGGGCCCGGATGAAAATCGAAGCTGCCGCTGCGCTGGTCGTAAACGGAGATTCCGAGTATATCCGCCGGCAGCAGGTCGCTGGTGAATTGCACGCGCTGAAAGTCGAGTCCCAGCACCCGCGCCAGCACATGCGCCAGCGTCGTCTTGCCGACCCCGGGAATATCCTCGATGAGCAAATGCCCGCGGGCGATGAGGCAGGTGAGGGCGAGCCGAATCTCCCGCTCCTTGCCCAGCACCACGTCGCTGGCTTCGGCGACGATGTGATTCAATTTCGTGCCGAACTGCGAAGCGCCAAGCTTTGCTGAGGGCAAGCGGAAGGCGCTCATCGCAGCCGCACTTCGAGGGGAGAAATCATTGCTCACGAACCTCGCACACCGTGCTCGAAAGAGTACGGCATGGCCGGCGAGGTGGCGAGAGACAGGGTGTCGACTGCGTCACAGTTCAAGCCCCGTTTGTCGAGACCGCAACCTGGGCGTCGCCGACCAGGCCAACAATTCCATCCGGAACATGTACTGTTGTGGTGGGAAACGCCACCTCGGCACCGTGTTGCTCGACGATGTCCAGAACCTTCAGCAGCACGTCTTGTTTGACTTTATGGAACTCGGCCCAAGCAGCAGTTCGGGTAAAGCAGTAGATGAAGAAGTTCAGCGACGACGCACCGCAGGTGGTGAAGTTCACCATCAGCGTTTTATCGGAAGCAATGTCCGCATGATTTTTCAACATCTCGTCGACGTCGTTGACGATGGCGCCGACTTTGACCGCATCGTCGTAGCGCACACCAATGGTTTCATAAATACGCCGATTCTCCATGCGCGATGGATTCTCCACGGCAATACTGGTGAACGTTGAGTTCGGAACATAAAGAGGCCGGCTGTCGAAGGTGCGGATGCGGGTCAGCCGCCAGCCGATTTGCTCCACCGTGCCTTCGATGTCCCGATCCGGTGAACGAATCCAATCCCCCACTGCAAAGGGCCGGTCCATATAGACCATCAATCCGCCGAAGAAGTTCGCCAGCATGTCCTTGGCCGCGAAGCCCACGGCGATGCCGCCGATGCCACCGAACGCGAGCACGCCGGAAACACTGAAACCCAGGGTCTGCAGCGCCACCAAAGCCGCGGTGATTATCACCGACAAGCGCAGCAGCTTGGCAATAGCATCTACAGTCGTGACGTCCATCTCCTGCCCCAGCTCGGCATTGCGGGCGATAATGTTTCTCTCCGCGGCGCGGATGAAACGCACCAGAAACCAGGCCAGGGTGGTGATGATGGCGACATCGCGGATGGGTTTGACCGCGGCGAAGATGGCCGCCTCGGTCTCCTTCTCGATAATCTGAATGGCGAAGGCAAGGCCGACAATCCACACGGCCGTAATAAGAGGCTTGTGCAGCGCCGAAACCAGGGCTTCGTCCCACGGATTCCTGGTGTTCTGGACCTTCGCATGCACCCTGCGCAGCACGCGTTTGACTATGAATGCCAGCAACAGGGTGATGAATACGACGACAAATATTTGCAGCACCCAGGCATCGAGTCCTAGGGTCTCAATTAGTTTGGTGACAATTTTAGGAAGTTCCATGGCGACCTCGCAGCCGGTTTCGAGTACGGGAGTGATAAATTCGGACGGCCCCGAATGGGCGCCGATTTGGAGTTCATTATGCCGCAAGCCGTGGGCCTGGCGACGCATCCCCTGGCTATTGAAGGCCGGTGCAGCTTATGGCTAAAGTGCCTGCCATGATTCGCGCCGCCAAACCATGAGCGCTGAGCCCCTGCGCGTGGAGCGCCGCGGACCTGCCGCGCTGCTGATCATCGACCGCGCCCACGCTGGCAACGCCATCAGCGCCGAGGTGACGATGGCCCTCGACGATGCCATCAGCGCCCTGGAGGAGGATCGGCAGCTGGTCTCCATCGTTATCACCGG
>Ga0210064_1001273_pt1 | contig 10890 bp, 11 predicted proteins | sample Muzzi_CordC_D2_FD_185531 | JGI IMG/M metagenome (GOLD analysis project Ga0210064, IMG submission 185531) | Wetland microbial communities from San Francisco Bay, California, USA, that impact long-term carbon sequestration - Muzzi_CordC_D2 (SPAdes) | ecosystem: Environmental > Aquatic > Marine >...
CGGGTGCGCGTTAAATGTGCCACTGCGCCGGGATATCAGCGGCGGGAAAAGGCGTCACTTCAAGCAAACGGGGCTCTCTCCCAGGCATCGTGACCTCCACCGCGACGGTGCCGGCATCGCGCCCCTGACTGTAGCGGGCCGTTAATTGCGCCGCCAGCATCAAGTCCTCCTCTCCGACATCGCCATCGACGAGGGTTAGGGGTCCACCATGGCTCATGGGGCGCAAGTGCGTGAACTGGCGCCGGTAACCGGAGAGAAACTGATTCTCACCGTCTTCACGGGCGATGATGAGTTTGAAGTGCGCACGCGGGCGCAGATGACGGCCCACCTTCAAAAGCATGATGTCATCGAGCTCGTAGTCACGCGCGCCCCGTGATACCCACAGATCTTTCAACTTCGTCGAATAATGGCGGTTGGTTAAAAAACAGCAGCCGCCCGCCGGCTGGGAGTACTCGCTGTAGCCGAATCGCGCGGCCAGTGCGATCTGTGGCTTGCGCGAGCGGCCGTGGAAATCGAACATCGCCTCGCGACTAATCCAGCCTTCCCACTCAGGGCGCGTCTCCGGTAAATGCTTGGCGCAAAGCGGGCGCAATAAGCGATCGCCGGCACCCGACTCGCGAGCGACCACCGGCATCGTTTGTTTGCGCTGGGACTTTGGCCGCTGCCCCACCACCTCGCCGGTGATGATGAAGTCGAAACCGTGCGCCTGGATCCACTCGTAGGCCTTGCCGACCATGAACGACTTGCAATCCAGGCATGGATTGAGATTGGCGCCGTATCCGTGCCGGGGATTGATGACGACATTCTTGTACTCTTCGACGACGTCGACGAAGTGCAAGCGTATGGCCAGTTGCTCCGCCACCCACAGGGCGTTGTTGCGCTTGGCAAGCGCGCGGTCCTTGTTGCGGATGGCGTGGGTATGACCTTCGACGCAAAAGCCGGTGAAGAAGTTGAGCCCCTCCACGTGGATGCCCTGATCCATGACCACGCGGGCGGCGAGCATGGAATCGAGGCCACCCGAGATGAGGGCCACCGCCTTCTTTTGCCCCTCATCCGAAGCTTCGGGTGCGCAACAGTCTTCTCGGCTGGCTTGGGTCGGAACGGACGCGAGTTCGGTGGCCATGGCGCCAGTGTACAGCTTGAGGGGACGGAACTCAGGCCGCCGGCTTCAGGCCGGCAACCGCGATTCGGCGGCAAAAAGATCCGCAACCCGTTCCCGGGCGCGCACCAGATGCACGGCGTCGGCGTCCACCATCACCTCCGCCGCCCGCGGGCGGGTGTTGTAATTCGAGCTCATGACGAAGCCGTAGGCACCCGCTGACGCGACCGCGACGAGATCCCCGGCAGCCAGCGCCAGGGGGCGATTCTTGCCGAGGAAATCCGCCGATTCACACACCGGGCCGACGACGTCCACAAGGAGGGCATCGCCGGCGACCTGGCGACTGCGATCCACGGGCAGAATTTCCTGCCAGGCGCCGTAGAGTGCCGGGCGCAACAAATCGTTCATTGCGGTATCGACGATGGCGAAGTTACGTTCACTGCCAAGCTTCATGTACTCGACCCGCGCGAGCAGCAAACCCGCGTTGGCGGCGATGGCGCGCCCGGGCTCCACCAGGAGTTCCAAGCCGCGGCCCTGCACACGTGCCGCGATGGCGGCTGCGTAGTCCGACGCCGATGGCGGCACCTCCTCACCATAGCGCACGCCGAGCCCACCACCCACATTGAGATGGGTGATGGCAACACCGGATGCGGTCAGCGTATCGATAAGCGCCAGGGCGCGCTCCAGCGCGTCGACGAAAGGCGCCAGCGACGTGAGCTGCGACCCGATATGAAAATCGACGCCCTTGATGGTGATATTGCCAAGCCCTGCCGCGCGGGCGAACAGCGCCGGCGCATCGCCGATGGCGACGCCGAACTTGTTCTCCTTCAGTCCGGTGGCAATGTAGGGATGGGTGTCGGCATCGACATCGGGATTTACGCGCACCGAAATCGGCGCGTGTACGCCGAGGGCGCCGGCAACCCCGTTGAGCCGCTCGAGCTCCTGGTGGGATTCGACGTTGAAACAATAAACGCCGACCTCCAGGGCGCGGCGCATTTCCGCCTCACCCTTGCCGACACCGGAGAACACAACCTTGGCCGCGTCGCCGCCCGCGCTCAGCACCCGCTCCAACTCGCCCACCGAGACGATGTCGAATCCCGAACCCAGGCGGGCCAGAACGTCCAGCACACCTAAATTGGAGTTGGCTTTTACCGAGTAGCAAATACGATGATCGAGTCCGGCGAGGACGTCGTCGAAGGCACGCCAATTCGCCTCCAACGCCGCCCGGGAGTAAACGTAGCACGGCGTGCCGTAGCGCTCGGCAATGGCCGCCAGCGGCACCTGCTCGGCCAGCAGATTGTCGTCCTGATAGTGAAAAAATTCCACGGAGCTGCTCAATTGAAAATTGAAAACTCAGTCGCCCGGTGCCGAGCATTCAACCGAAGGTCGTGGACCGCGGCGCGGCATCTGGCCGTGAGGTTTTCTCCTCGTCTTTCTTCTTCTCTTTGTCTTTTTGGTTTTCCGGGTCCGGTGGAAAATAAAGCGGTCCTTTGACGCCGCATGCGCTGCCGAGCCCGCTTGCCATCGTTACCAGGGCGAGAGTCATGAACGAACGGCGGTTGATTGCGATTCTCAAGGGCGCTTTCTCCTGACCGTCCCGGAGTATAACAGTCCCGGGCCCTTGATCTGGAGCCGGTGTCGCGTACACTGCCGCGGCTCAAATGCATCGAGCACAACGAGCAACGTGAACGGCGACACGCCACTCATCATCGAACCCGACGAGCCCGCCACTGCCAGTGTTATCTGGTTGCATGGCCTGGGAGCCGATGGTCACGACTTCGAACCCATTGTGGCGGAGCTCGGCGAAGCTGCGACCCGCAATGTGCGCTATGTATTCCCCCACGCACCGCGCATGGCGGTAACCATCAACGGTGGCATGGAGATGCGCGCCTGGTACGACATCGTCGATACGGATCTCGCCAACCGTGCCGACGAGGCCGGCGTGCGCGCCTCGGCCGGGATTGTCGAGACACTGATCGAAGAAGAGCTTGCCAAGGGTTTGGCGTCGACGCGCATCGTGCTGGCAGGCTTCTCCCAGGGCGGTGCCATCGCCCTGCACACAGGCTTGCGCTACCCCAAGCCGCTGGCTGGCATTCTGGCCTTGTCCACCTATCTGCCCTTACAGGACACACTGGGCAGCGAAGCCGATGAAGCCAATCGCAGTATCCCGATCTTCCTGGCCCACGGCAGCCAGGATCCCGTCATCCCGTTGCAGCTATCCGAGCGCTCGCGGCAATTACTCGCGTCTCAGGGATACCGGATGCAATGCCACACCTACCCGATGCCGCACTCGGTATGCCCGGAGGAAATTCGAGACATAAGCATCTGGCTGGAGCAGATCCTCTAGCCACCACCGCCCCCGCATGCCAGGGACGGAAATCCATCGGCTAGATAGCTGTGTGGAAATCCCGGTCACCTACCTGTCGGCGGAGTTCCCTCCCGCTTGAGGAAAGGGAGGGGTGTAGAGAAGGATCGCAAAGTCCAAGTCTCCCGACGTGCAGTGGATTTCCGCATTGCTATCTAGGCTAGCGGGAATGCGCCCGTCTCGGTGCTCCGCGCGGGCGCCCCCTTCCAGAGCCGGGTGGCGGCGCGCGATGGCGCCGCTCGCGCCGTGCCGGCGGCTTCGGCTTGACCAGCAAGCCTTCGGTAATGGGGGCGGTGGGGATCTTGCTGCCGATGAACGCCTCGATGTCCATCAACGAATAGACGTAGCTCTCGCAGGCGAAGCTCACCGCGTCACCGCTGGCGCCGGCGCGCGCCGTACGCCCGACCCGGTGCACGTAATCCTCGGCATCCTGCGGCAGGTCGAAATTCAACACGTGACTAACGTCCGGAATATGCAGTCCTCGTGAAGCCACGTCGGTGGCAACCAGCACCGGTAACTTGCCGCTGGTGAACTGCTCGAGCAGCGCGAGCCGTTTGCGTTGCGGCACATCGCCCGTCAACAGCCCCGCCTGAATACCGTTGCCTTCCAGGTAAGCCTCGACCTTCTCGGCGGCGCGCTTGGTATTGACGAAGACCATGGTGCGGGTCGGCTCGATACGCTGCAGGACGCCGAGAAGCAACGGGATCTTGTCCTCGTTGGAAACGTGATAGAGCACCTGAGTCACATTCGATACCGTCACCTGGTCAGGGTTGGCGTTGATGACGGTGGGGGAGTTCATATGCTCGTAGGCAAGCTCCGAGACGCGCATCGACAGCGTCGCCGAGAACAGCATGTTGAGGCGGTTTTCGGGCGGAGGCATGCGCCGCAGCACGAAGCGGATATCCTTGATGAAGCCCAGATCGAACATGCGATCGGCCTCGTCCATGACCACCACCTGGATGCCGTCGAGGCTGTAAATCCGTTGCTTGAGATAGTCGATGGCGCGTCCCGGGGTACCGATGAGAATGTCGAGCCCCGCGTGCAGCATCTCCCGCTGCTGCTCGTACCCCGTGCCGCCGAACACCACGCCGATGCGCAGCCCCGAGTGCTTGCCGAGCACCAACGCGTCCTTGTGGATTTGCACCGCAAGCTCCCGGGTCGGGGCGAAAATGAGCGCCCGCGGATCGCCGTCTTTATGGCCCTTTGCCGGCGGATGAAGCATCAGGTGGTTCATGGTGGCGAGCAGAAATGCCGCCGATTTGCCGGTTCCAGTCTGCGCCTGCCCTTCTACATCATGCCCTTTTAAAGCATGGGGCAGGGCCTCTGCCTGAATGCGCGTGCAGAAGTTGAAGCCTGCGTCCTTGGTCCCCTGCAAAAGCGCCGGGGGTAAATCCAAGCTCTCGAAGGTCACCGTTGTCAGTGCATGTTCACTCATGTGTTTTTCTAGCGTTGCTTCCTGTGATCGGGAAACGCCCGCGGTCTCATTAGTGACCGAGCGCTCAAAGCTTTATCGCGTGGCCCGATTGTCGATTGTTGTATGGCTGCGCTCTGCGGTTTGCCTTTGAGCTACCGGTGGCGGCCGATGAAAATTTTGACCCAATTAATCTGATTCCAATGAGGCGCAAATAAGTGCCTGACTTACCGGCTTTTATGTGGAATACAGCCTGGAAAGCCGCGTCCGGTCGCTGACCGTCGCCGCGCGAAAGAAGAAAATACCGACCGTTCGGCGGGTTGCATTAAATCTGCGATTCGGCTCAAATGGCGCGCAACAGCATCTGGAGAGGCTCCTTATGAGCGACAAGATTGTCCACATCACGGACGAGAGTTTCGAAGCCGACGTGCTCAAAGCGGAGCACCCTGTGCTAGTGGACTATTGGGCTGAATGGTGCGGTCCGTGTAAGGTTATTGCGCCGATTCTGGGCGAGATCGCCGAAGAATACGCGGGAAAACTACAGGTTGCAAAGCTAAACATAGACGAAAATCCGGCCACGCCCCCAAAATATGGCATTCGCGGCATACCCACGCTGATGCTTTTCAAGGGCGGAAATGTGGAGGCGACCAAAGTAGGGGCTTTATCGAAATCACAGCTGTCGGCATTTCTCGACAGCAATCTTTGATTCAGGGGGCGGGGCCCCATTAAGGGGGTTCCTGCGTACAATAATAAGCGCCAGCGCAGGCTGGACGCGGCAACCATGGCGTGCTAAGTTAAATCCATTGAGGCGGGCTCCCCGTCCATTCAGTCGTTCAAAACATCCCTAACTGATCCGGACTCCAACCTTTGCCGGTTTTCGTGTGCGCATATGTTGCACGCTTTCCTCTTCGCATTTTGCATTACCTGAATTGACCGTACATGAACCTAACTGAACTGAAACAACTAACCCCCCCGGAACTGCTGTCTTTGTCCCAGGAAATGGGTATCGAGGGCGTCGCGCGCGCGCGAAAGCAGGACATCATCTACGGCATCCTCAAGGCCCATGCCAAAAAGGGTGAAGACATTTACGGTGATGGCGTGCTGGAAATCAGGCAAGACGGCTTCGGATTTCTGAGATCGGCCGATAGCTCCTACCTGGCGGGCCCCGACGACATCTACGTATCACCCAGCCAGATCCGGCGCTTCAGTCTGCGCACCGGGGATACCGTGGCCGGGAAAATCCGGCCGCCGAAGGAAGGTGAGCGTTATTTCGCCCTTCTCAAGGTCGACCAGATCAACTTTGACAGCCCCGAGAACTCCAAGAACAAGGTTGCATTCGAAAACCTGACACCACTTTTTCCCAATGAGCGCTTCACTCTGGAGCGCGGTAATGGCTCCACCGAAGATCTCACGCCGCGCATCATCGACTTGATCTCGCCTATTGGTAAGGGACAGCGCGCGCTCATTGTGTCGCCACCCAAAGCCGGTAAAACCATGATGCTGCAGAGCATCGCCCACTCCATCGCCGCAAATCACCCGGATTGTGATCTCATCGTGCTGCTCATCGACGAGCGGCCCGAGGAAGTCACGGAAATGGCGCGCTCGGTACGCGGCGAAGTGGTCGCAAGCACCTTCGATGAGCCGGCCAGCCGCCACGTGCAGGTGGCCGACATGGTCATCGAGAAAGCCAAGCGGCTCGCAGAGCACAAGCGCGATGTGATCATCCTGCTCGATTCCATTACCCGTCTGGCACGCGCCTACAACACGGTGGTGCCTTCTTCGGGCAAAGTGCTGACCGGTGGTGTCGACGCCAACGCCCTGCAGCGGCCAAAGCGCTTCTTCGGCGCGGCGAGAAACATCGAAGAAGGCGGCAGCCTTACCATCATCGCCACCGCCCTGGTCGATACCGGCTCACGCATGGACGATGTCATCTTCGAGGAATTCAAAGGTACCGGTAACTCCGAGATCCACATGGAGCGCAAGATCGCGGAGAAGCGCATCTATCCGGCTATCAATATCGACCGCTCCGGCACCCGCCGCGAGGAATTGCTTACCAAACCCGATGAGCTGCAGAAGGTGTGGATTCTCCGAAAGCTCCTGCACCCCATGGATGAGGTGGCCGCGATGGAATTTCTTACCGACCGGCTCAAGGCAACAAAAACCAACGCGGAATTCTTCGACGCCATGAAGCGTCAATAAACCAGCCCCCTTTTCTCATTCTTCGTAGGTTGGGCTGAGCGCAGCGAAGCCCAACACGCCAACGCCCGGCAATTGCTACGCGCTGTAGCAATACCCCGTCAAACCAGTTTCGTAAGCTCAACCCAAAGATTGAATATCCGCGCGGTCTCCGGCATCTCACGCGCCTTGGTATCGATTTGCTCGCCGGTTTGCGTCGCCGATTTTTTCTTTGTTCGAAAGCCCTGGCGAAAACTCATTCGGCATGCCGATTCGACGGCTTCAATGCGAAACTCGATATCTGCAAAATGCATGTTATACGTGTGTATGGCAAGGCCAAGGTAACGAGAAGGCTCCGAGGCCACGACCTGCATGCTCATGGATGCCTTGATAACGCCCCCCAACATCGCCGCCTTTGCAACAATCCGATTGCCCACGTGGGTCACGGGCGCATCCTCTTCTACCCGAACGATTTTGACGGATTCTTCTCCAGCGGTCGGAATCTTGATGATTTGCATCAATAACGGGTCGAGGCTCTTCCAGGCGGAAGCAGCCGGCACGTCGATCACTTTTGTCGCCTCTGACCACAGCATGTGGTCTTCTTGATAAGTCGTGATTTCGTTGACTGCAATCATGCCCGGCGCTCGACAGCAGAACTTACCAGCAGTCGCTCAGATGACGGCACAGTGCTTCGCGTTCGGCCACGGTCAATTCACGATGGGAATCCAATTTGGGCGCGGCGGGCCACCCGGCGTCGGATATGATCACGCCACATGCACTGCGCGGCGTTGCATAGCGGGGGAACACATGAAAATGCACATTCGGATCCACCATCATGAGCATCAAGTAGTTAATCTTGTCGTAGTGAAAGGCTTCAGAAAGCGTGCGCTCGATATCATTGATCGCCACTTCCAATTCTTCGAAGGCACTCGCCGGCACATTCGAAAAAGCCGTCGCCTGCGATTTCGCGCACAATATAAGCGAGCCTAAAGTGACTTGTGGCTCACGCAGAAGAACAACCCAATGGTCGTACTCGCGAATCAGTGTGTCGGGATACCCGAAGCGGGTCATGGTTTGATTTGGCATCAACGCTCTCGTGATTTCGATGGTTTCCGGTTCGTAGGTTCCGGCGGACTGCTGCGAAGCATCCTGGTTCCACGAATCTAGCCTCTTAGCCGTCGCCGCTCAACCGAAGGCATCGGCACTTGCACTGCGTGCGGTGGAGGTCACTCGGAGGGGCTGCGGATGCATGCTGACGAGCGGAAAACAATCACGCAACCGATTGATATTAAGTGTTTTTTAAGGAACCCAGAGCTATGTTTCAGCACCTGCGGGAACGCGATTGGTTGGCCTTGTTCGCGAGCGAGGCCGCGTTTCTACGCGACGGCGACAGGGTATGAGCACAGCGAAGCCCAACGCTCTGGCCTGTTGGGCTGCGCTCAGCCCAACCTACCTTGCTTCGGGGCACAAGTACGTCCATGTACTAAGCCGCTCCGACTGGGGCGAAGTACCAGGCTTAGTGTGTTGCAACAGCCCTGATGACTTTCTCCACATGGCGGTGGTCGGTTCCGCAGCAGCCACCGAAGATGTTCATGTGCTTGAAAGCGGAATGGATTTCCGCGTGCTCGGCGCCGAACTCTTCCGGATTGCCTTCGTCCAGCTCGACGGCTTCGTCCAGCTCCGCGTGGCTCAGGCGTGACGCGTTCGCTCGAACACCTCGGATCCGCTTGGTCCAGTTCTCACCGGCCGCAAGCGCATCTCTGAAGTGAGTGGTGTGTGCACAGTTGATCATGTAGTAAGCGGGCCCGCTGCCAGTCGCCGCATCCACCTGCTCGATGGCATCTTTCAAACTCTGGCCGGTGGGCAAGTTACCATCGGTCTCCACGGTAAATGAAATCACAGCGGGCATCCCGACGGCTCTTGCCGCGCGCGCGATGCCGATGGCTTCCTCAGCGTGGGTCATGGTGATAGCCGTAGTCATGTCAGCCGCGGTGGATGCGAAAGTGCCGATTTGGACCGCGTGATAGCGCTCGGCTTGCTCCTCGGTCATCAAAGTCTCTGGACTATAGCCGTCGCCGCGGGGGCCAACGCATCCGCTGATAACCAGCTTGGTCGTGTCTGTTTCATGCTCTTCGCGGAGGTCCTTCAACGACTCGATGGCCTTAACGTTTGCATCGCGTAGCGCGTCAGAAGTGTAGCCCAGCTTTTCCGCCCAATCGGGGCTCGCTCGCCAGGTTGCACTCTCGAGCACGATACCGATGCTGTGCTTCTTGGCGATCTGCACGTAGGGTAAAAAGTACTCGCGCAGTCCTTCGCGGCCTTCGCCGTTTTTCAATAAATCGAATGCGGCGAAGCAAGGCAGCTCGAAACCTCGATGGAATATCAAAGTCGTCTCGATACCTCCATCGGTCATGAAAAGTTCTCCATCCAATTGAGGTAAGGCGGTCCTGTACTTACTCATGATGTTCTCCGGCTAAAAAGGTTGGTCAAATTTGAAAGCTATCGCAGGGGCATGCGAGCAAGAGCGCGTCACCCTCGCGATAGTGAAGAAAGGGATGCGGCACAATGGCGCGCCGTCGCAATTCGTGGAATCCGAGTCGCAAATACAAGCGCAGCGCCTTGGCGTTTTTCTCGAAACAGATGAGACTGAGTCGATCGAGCCCCAGGGCACGGGCGCGCCGCCGCGCTTCTGCCAGCAGGCGCGTGCCGATGCCTAGTCCTCGATACTCGTTGAAAACGGCCACCGCTGAAACGTAGAGGCTGCCGTAGTCTTCGAGCGCCGAATAGGGCGCAAGCACTGGGTCGACTTCCGATGTCGAATCCGTATCGTCTCGCTTGTGCATCGGGAAACTGTGAATCATCCCCACCACGGAGCCGTTCTTCTCGGCGACCAGGCAGTTCTGAAAAGAGAACGCGGTACCCTCGCGCGCGTAGCGGCGTATGCCGATTTCAAGCAAGGAGAGATCCGGAGCATTTATTCGACTCCAGATGTATTCGGCCACGCCATCCGAGGCAATCATGAATAGCCTGGCAATACGCGCGCAGTCCTCGCGGGTCGCCTGGCGAATGGTTATCAGCGTGGGTTGTGGGGTCCGGGACCGCGAGCCGGGGTACGGCCTGCGGATGGATGCTGTTTGGGCTGTAGATTTCATTGCGACGGGTACGGTGCGTGACTCATGGGTCAGCACAATACCTGTCGACTGTTTCCGGCTTATTCCAGAAGCGCGGGACGATGTTTCAATTGTATCCGGGGGAGCAGAGTCTGCGAATCAATCGCCCGCCGCAGTAGGCGGGTGACTGATTCGCAGACTCTCAGCCCTGGTCCGGGCCGGTCGCACCGTCGATGAGGCGCTGCAGATCGCGCTCCAGATGGCGGCTGCGCAGCGGCCGGCCGTTGACGAAAATGCTCGGGGTGCCCGTCAGTCCCAGGCGCCGGGCTTCGGATTCCGCTCGCGCGATCCGGGTTTTTGGCACGCGCCCGGCAAGACATTCCGCGAAGACCGCCTCATCGAGCCCCAGGACCCGGGCGAGTTCCATGGGAGCGTTCTTGTCAAGGCGCGCTTGGCCCTCGAAGGCCAGATCGTGATAGGGCCAAAACGCCCCTTGCCGGTCGGCGCAAGCGGCCCCTTCCGCAACCACTCTGGAAATTCCGGACCGGTTGATAGGGAAATCCATGTAGACGATTTGCACGTCCTCGGGGTAACGCTCGACGATACGGCGCAGCACCCGGGCCGCCTTGCTGCAATGGGGGCATTGGTAGTCAGCGAACTCGACGATGATGAATCGCGGCATCTCAGCCCCTTTTCGTGGGAAACCCTCGGTGGCGATCTCCAGGGGGGG
>Ga0210064_1001275_pt1 | contig 10887 bp, 9 predicted proteins | sample Muzzi_CordC_D2_FD_185531 | JGI IMG/M metagenome (GOLD analysis project Ga0210064, IMG submission 185531) | Wetland microbial communities from San Francisco Bay, California, USA, that impact long-term carbon sequestration - Muzzi_CordC_D2 (SPAdes) | ecosystem: Environmental > Aquatic > Marine >...
CTATGCTCGTTCGCGTCGATCCACGGGGTACGGCGCTTGGTCAGAAAATACGTGGTGTCCGGCGTGGCGTTGTTGCCGGCGGTGTCCTTGATGTCGTTGGTCAGCACGGCCATGTAGGACGTGTACTCGTGCAGCGGCCGCAACGGCAGGATCACGACGTTGCTGCCCGAGGCCAGTGCGTAGTAGTCGAGACCGGGCGTCAATTCCTTGACGATGCTGGTCACCGCGAGGAATTGTTGCGTCGTGACCTCGAACACCCGGACGGATTGCCCGGGCACGACGGAAGCCGGGTCGATCGCACCGGGCTGGCCGTTGACGTCGACGAAGCCGGTGAACCATTTCTCGGTGGTGCTGAAACCGTCGAGGGCATTGAGCGCAACGATCGGATCGCCGTAATCCGTCGGGTCCGTAGCCCCCGGGATATTCAGCGTCAGGTCGGTCGGGGACGCACCCGTGAACAGCAGGTTCGACGGAAACGGGATTTTGGGGTTGGACGGGTCAACGTCAAAGCTCGCGGTCAGCACGCCGGTGACGATACTGCCGTCCTTGTTGAGCGCCGGCCCGTACTGGGCGCTGGCGTTGAGTGTGAACAGTGACAGGAACAGCAGGATTAGACGCTTACTCATGATTCAGCTCCCCATGGAAAGTGCAGTACGCAGTACCGATATATCGTCATGCCGGGATTCCGGCGGGACGAAGTCCACTCGCGGACAAGGCTGTTTTTGTATTATCCAGCAACCCCTTTTGACTGCTTCTTGGGTTGGCAGTCTCGTCCGCAAACAACAGGTCATTTTCCAATCATACGGCAGCGTATGCAAAAAGAAAAATGGCAAGCTTGATGTAACTGACATAAGTCAAATTGGCCAGTGCAATGGATCGCAACCCGCGGGCCGGTTTAAACTACGCCCAAGTCCGGGAAAATAAAAGAAACGTGTCCACAATCGACATCCATGCAAGCCACCACCTGAGCCACGCCGAGGCATTGAATGCCGCGGAAAAGTTGTCTTGCGACCTGGCCGAAAAGTTCGATATCGACCATTACTGGGAAAACGAGGTCATTCATTTTCGGCGGCCCGGGGTCCACGGCCGCATCCTGGTAAGAAACGACGAGCTGAGGATACAGGCACAGCTGGGTTTCATGCTGTTGCTGATGAAAGAGGCCATCGAACAGGAGATCGTTCGTTACCTCGAGGAACATTTCGGCTGCCGCTTCAGCTAAGCGAACTATCCGCCTCAACCGGGGCAAACGGCGCCTCGTCACCGGCCAGTAATCGGCCCATGATGACGCTTTCCCTGTGCCAGATCGTTTCGACGAACCCGGTTCCGTCGCCCATCTCCCGAAAAGCGTTCAGACCGCGTTCCAGAAACGTCTGCAACAGACCAAAACCGGCCGCCAGCGCCGGCCCCCGCAGCATCCTGATCAGCAGCAGCACGAGCCGGTGACGGACCAGCGTGTTCAATTGCAGCCCGAGATGACGGATCAGTTCGATCTGCCGCCCGCGATCCGCCGCACGCCCGCAGGCGCGGTACACCTCCCCGTAACGGGCCGCACCCAGTTCGTCCCAGCCGGCGCGCTGCAGGAACACGGCCATGTCCATGTCTAAATCCAGACTCAGCGACTGCAGTTCGAACGCCTCCGCCAATACCGCCAGCATGTCGTCGCGTAACATGCGGACCATCACCGGCAGCACCTTTTCCATCTGTTGATCGCGCTCGCGGAAATTCAGGCCGCCATACAGTTCATTCAGAAAAAATTCGCCCGCGGCCCGATAGCGGGGCTGGCAGATCAGGTCCTCGTAGGTCCTCCCCAAGCGCCGGCGCTGCCAGTCCTGCAGGCAAGTCAACGCTGCCAGCGGAAAACCCGCCCCATCCAGATGCCGGGCAAGTGCATGGCTGGCTGCAAGCGCGTCCCTGAGACGATCAGCGTTCCGCTTCATTGACCCCGGCCCGGCCGAGCTCCCGGATGACACCCAGCAACTCCCCGGCTTCGCGCCGGAACAAGGCCAGCGTCTCCACATGGGCGTAGCGCACCACACCCCGCCCGTCGAGCAGGAAGACGCCCCGTTTCATGCCGAAGACGCCTTTACAGCCATACCGTTCCGCCGCTTCCAGACACGGGTCGGAAAGCAGCTCGAAAGGTAGATTGTGCCTGGCCTTGAAGGCCCGGTGCGAATCCGGGCTGTCGGGGCTGATACCCACCACCGTCACGCCGAGTCCCGCGAAAGCCGCGATCCCGTCACGGTAATCACACAGCTGGCGCGTACACACCGGGGTGTTGTCACCGGGGTAGAAGACCAACAGCAGCCACTCACCGGCATGGTCCCCCAAGCGGTAGGTTTTCCCGCTGTCGCTTGCAAGACTGAACCCGGGCGCCTTGTCATTCACGGCGATCATTCCTCAAAGCCTCCTCCGGGCTGGTCAATAGCCACTGTCATGGTTAGAATCACTCAGGTCTACACAGGTGTCCCTGCATGCTCACAATACACCAGGCCCTGGCTCCCAGCCAGACCGCCGCCCAACGCAAAACAGGTCTCGCGATCGCCGGCGGCGGACCGCTGGGCGCGGTCTACGAACTCGGCGCCCTGCGCGCGCTGGATGAGAGCATCGTCGGGCTGAGGCTGCATGAACTGGACGTCTACGTCGGCGTCAGCGCCGGCGCAATGATCGCCGCCGGTCTCGCCAACCGGATGACCACCGCGGAGTTGTGCAGGATATTCATGGGTCAGGAGTACGCCAGCCTGCGCTTCGACCCGGAGCGCTTCCTGCGCCCGGCGTACCGTGAATACCTGCAGCGTGCCGCGCGCATACCGGTCATTCTGAAGGACGCGCTGGGCGCCATATTGAGACACCCCGGTACATCCAGCATATCCCAGTTGATCGGGGACTTGGGCAAGGCCATACCCAGCGGCATTTTTGACAACGAAAGCATGCATGAATTTCTGCAGCATGCGTTCGAAGCCACCGGTCATGGCAACAATTTCGATGACCTGGAGTGCCAGCTATACATCGTCGCGGTCGACCTGGATAATGGCAAGGCCGTCCGTTTCGGCAGCCCGTCTCACCGCAACGTCAGCATTTCCCGCGCGGTGCAGGCCAGCGCCGCCCTGCCCGGTCTTTACCCGCCGGTCGAGATCGACGGTCATTTTTATGTCGATGGCGCGTTGCGCAGGACGCTCCATGCATCGGTGGCGCTGGACGAGGGGGTTGACCTGTTGCTCGCAATCAACCCGCTGGTGCCCTTTGACGCCAGCGGCGATGGTGGCAAGACCAAGACCCCGACCAGGAAACTGATGGCCGGTGGTCTCCCACTGATACTGTCACAGACTTTTCGCGCGATGATACAGTCGCGCATGGAAGCCGGTTTCAAGAAATACCATACGAGTCACGCCTTCGCCGATCTCGTGTTGCTGGAACCCGACCGCAGCGACGAGGCGATTTTCTTCACCAATATTTTCAGTTACGCCAGTCGCAAGGCGCTCTGCGAGCATGCCTACCAGATGACCCGGCGGGACCTGCTGGCGCGGCGCCGTGAACTCGCCCCGGTGCTGGCCAAACGCGACATGTCCCTGAACATGGATTTGCTGGCCGATCGACGGCGCACGCTCATCGACAGTATCGGCGCGTGCCGCTCGAGCCATGCGGCGCTGGCGCGCAGCCTGTCCGGCACGCTGGATGAACTTGAAGACGTTTTGACACGGCGCGAGGCGAGCCAGGCTTAATCTCCGCCGCCATGGCGGGCGTATCACTCCGCGCGTCGCGCATGGCTGGACCCGTGCCGAAAGGGACCTACCAGTGGATGCCCCGCATCAGCGTCGCGAATGCGATCTGTTCCTGTGACGCCTGTTGCTGCTCCGCCGCGACACCCGCGGCGGCCGAAGACTCGGGAAACATGCGGAAGGCGCTGTTCATGATGATCTCTGCAACGTTTGGCGCCACCGCATGCAGCATCTGCGCGAAGGTGCCAAGACGCGTGGCGATCCTCTGCGGACGGTAAATGACGGCCTGCTTGACGAAGTCGGCGGCTTCGTCCGGTGTGATCGTCGGCATGCTGTCGTATATCCGGGTGGGCGCGATCATCGGTGTCCGCACCAGCGGCATATTGATGGTCGTGAAGGCAATACCGGTGTCGCTGTACTCGGCGGATGCGCAGCGCGAAAAGGCGTCGAGAGCCGCCTTGGAGGCGACATAGGCGGAAAACCGCGGTGAATTGCTCAGAACGCCGATCGACGATATGTTGATGACCTGCCCGCTGTTGCGCGCGGCCATCCCCGGCAGCGTCCGCAGGATCAGCCGCAGACTGCCAAAGTAATTCAGCTGCATGGTCCGCTCGTAGTCGTGGAAGCGGTCAAAGGACAAGGCGATCGAACGGCGGATGGACCGCCCGGCGTTATTGACCAGTATGTCGATGGCGCCGTGGTCCTCCAAAACCCGGTCGATCAGGGCGTCACAGGCGGACAGGTCGGAAATATCGCAGGGATAACTGAAAGCCGTGCCGCCCTCGGCGCCGATCTGCGCCTGCGTCTCGTCCAGTTGCCCCTTGCCGCGCGCGACCAGCACCACACGTGCGCCGGCCCGCGCCATCATCACTGCGGTCGCGCGCCCGATACCGGAGGAGGCGCCGGTCACGACCACCAGCTTGTCGCGCACGTGACCGCGCAGACTGCGGTCGATAAACAGGTCCGGGTCGAGGTTTCTTTCCCAGTAATCCCACAAGCGCCAGGCGTAGTCCTGCAGACGGGGCACCGATATCCCGCTGCCCTTGAGCGCCTGCTCGGTGTCACGGCAATCGAACTTAGTCGGATAATTGATGAATTTCATGATGTCCGGCGGCAGCCCCAGATCCCGCATCACCTGTCTCGAAATCCTGCGGACCGGCGGCAGCATTCGCAGGCCCTGCTTGATCGCGGTCGGCACGTAATTGAATAGCCGGGCATCGATGCGCATGGACATTTGCGGGGCGTGCGCGGCGTTGGCGAATACATTCAGCACTTCCCCGATGCGCCTGGGTTGCGGGTCGGTCAGGTGAAAGCAATGACCGTCGAGACCCGCCTTGTGGGCGATGTGAATCATTGCGGCGACGACGAAATCCACGGGCACGATGTTGATGCGGCCGCCTTCCAGGCCCAGCGTCGGCATCCACGCCGGCATCATCCTGCGCATTTTCTGGATCATCTTGAAAAAGTAATAGGGGCCGTCGATCTTGTCGATCTCGCCCGTCTTCGAATCACCGACCACGATGCCCGGCCGGTAGATGCGCCAGGCGATGCGGCACTCGCGTCTGACCACGCCTTCCGCGTCGTGCTTGCTTCGGAAATAGGCATGATCGAGACCCTCCGCTTCCTCGAACATGTCTTCACGAAACACACCCGGGTAAAGACCCGCGGCCGCGATCGAGCTCATGTGCTGAAAGCGTCTGGCGCCGATGTTCTCCGCAAACCGAACCGCATTCCGGGTCCCATCCACGTTGACGCTGACCTGGCTCGAAGTGTCCGCCAGCAAATCGTAAACGGCCCCCAGGTGAAACACGTGGCCGATTTTCCCTTCCAGTTCCCGTCTCTTTTTTGCCGCGACACCCAGCATGGGCCGGGTCAGGTCACCCGTCACCGGGACGACACGCCTGCCGGCGCTGCCCCAGTCCTTCCGCTGGCTCTCGAACTTGTCTTTTGAACCCTTGCGCACCAGCACATAAATGGTCGCCTTCTTTTTCGTCTGCAACAGCTCACTGATCAGGTTGTGACCGATAAAGCCGGTTCCACCGGTAATGAAGTAGTCCATATGCGTACTCCGATCGTTGTGTCAGCCTGGTGACTGGCCCTCAGATATTATCAGAACGGTATAGGGATACCATCCTGTTACAATTCCTGGGTGATGACGCGTCGCAAAACACGTGAATTGATCCTGGCCACCAGCCTCGCCCTGTTCAACGAATTGGGTGAGCCCAACGTCAGCACCAACCATATTGCCAACGAGGCGGACATCAGCCCCGGCAACCTCTATTACCATTTCCGCAACAAGGAAGACATCGCCCTCGAACTGTTCAAACGCTATCTGCTTCAGATTCTGCCGCTACTGGCCATTGAAGATGACGCAGAACCGGGGATAGAGGACCTGTGGCTGCGTTTGCACCTGATATTCGAGCTCATGGGCCGTTTCCGCTTCCTGTTTCTCGACCTTTCCGACCTCTATTCCCGCATCAAGAACCTGCAGCGGGCCTTCCACGGCCTGCTTGGCCGCCAGCGCTCCACGCTGCTGGCCCTGATCGCGGCTCTGCACGATAAGGGTATCGTTGAAATTGATCCGCAAGAGAGCGAGATTCTCGTTGAAACCATGCTGCTGGTGATGACTTACTGGATTTCCTTTGCAAAGGTTCGCGCCGATCCCGGTCTCGCAGACGGCCAGGCACAATCCAAGGCGGTGGCACGGGTCCTGCATCTGATCCTGCCGTACGTGCGCGAGCCCGAAGCCGGCCAGCTACAGACCCTGGCGCTCCGCTACCGCCAGAACTGACCCTTTGTGAAAACAAACCCCGTGCAAAAAAGGGCCGGCTGCTCGCCGGCCCTTCGCTTGCATCAATCGCACTGCCTTCTAGTGGGCGCTTGTAGTCGGGTTTGCGGCGGGTTTCGCCCCGGCTTTCTTCAAGGTCCTCGACGCGGGTTTGGCCGCGGTTTTTGACGCAGTTTTTGCTGCGGCTTTCGCCTTCGGTTTTGCCGCAGCCGGTTTCTTGGCCGTGGCTTTACGCGCCTTCGCAGGCTTGGCGGCTTCGCTGCCGGTCAACGCGGTCACTTTCTGCGACAGCGCCTGGACGCGGCTGGACAGCTTGTTGACATCCTCTGCCGAGGGCACACCCAGACGGCCCAGCACACGAGCGACGCGCTCTTCGAAAATATTTTCGAGCTTGTCCCAGTTATCGGCCGCCTGTTGACGCACCGCGCCGACCTTGGACTCTACGTCGCCCTTGATATCACCCGCGGCCGTTTCAGCCATGTTACGGGTTTTCTTTTCCAGCTTCTTGCCTTCGGAGACGAGCTTTTCAAACAGCTTGTTGCCCTGTTCGAGCAGCTTGCCGCTCTCCGCCTGCGCCACGGAAAATGCGCCAAGACCGGCGAGCCAGATTTCACGCGCCGATTCAACCACCGGTGCCGCAAAACTGCCGCCAGCAGGTTTTGTCTGCGTCTTTTTCAAGACCTTCTTTTTAGGTGTCTTTTTAGTCATTTCAAACTCCTTGCTCGCATGAGCGTTTGACCAGTCATGTGTATATACTAGGCGCAATATTTAGAGCAATCACACTAAGTGGCAAGGCGGAAAGTGCATATGGGCCGGTGGAAGAAGTTCCCTCACGACAATGCCGGTTTCCTGTATGCCGGAGAGAGCTTGTTGGCCGCGTGGCCGCGGCTGCACCGCGGGGACTGCGTGGCGTACCCGGACGCCGACTGGGTGCAGGGCTGCCTGGAACGGGCGCCGCAAGCGGCGCCGGAAACGTTTGGCGGCGACTCGGCCGAGTTGGCATTGCGCATACAGGATGCCTGGCGCTGTTTTCACAGCGGCGAATTTCAACGCGCGCTCGAACTGTCGGAACGCTGCGGAGGCCTGGCGCACGCCCCGGCCAACAAGGCGAGCGGTATCTATGCGACTTACCTGGAAACGGACGAGGTCAGGAAACAGACCTTATTCCTGGCCGCGGCCGAACGCGCCGAAGCAGCCATCGAGGATTTTCCCGGGGACCCGAGCAGCCACTACCTGCACGCCTTCAACCTGGGCCGCTACAGCCAGAGCATTTCCGTGGCCAAGGCCCTGCGCCGGGGTATCGGCGGCAAGGTGCAGGCCAGCCTGAAGACCACGCTGGCATTGCAGCCGCAACACGCCGAGGCACACACGGCCTTTGGCATGTACCACGCAGAAATCATCGGCAAGGTCGGTTCGCTGATCGGCGGCATGACCTACGGCGCCAGCGCCGACGAAGCGCTTCGGCACTTTGAGAAGGCGCTGGAACTGACACCCGACTCTCCCATCGCGCATATCGAGTACGGCAACGGACTCTACTTGCTGTACGGTGAGGAGCGGCTCGACGAGGTGACCGATCTGTATATCAAGGCCTCTGAAATCCGGCCGTTGGACGCGATGGAAAAACTGGACGTGGAAGCGGCGCTGGCGGAATTCGAATGAACCGAACCGGCCCGGTTACCACCGATAGGCGCCGCTAAGGCTCAATTGCCGCCCGACGGCCGGTGTTCCGGGGTAAAACTGGTAATGGCTGTCGGTCAGGTTGTCCGCCGCCAACGTCACCGAGAGGCCACTTACCGCTGCCGGTTGCCAGGCCAGCGACAGGGCGCCCAGGTATGCGCGCTCCCCATGCTGCCGCAACGGGTTGTCCCGCTGCACCCGGTATTCATTGTCAAGACGCAATTCCAACCGGGCGGTCAGCTTCCAACGCAGCGACAGCGTGGCCCGGTGGCGGGCGAAATTGAGCGCATAGAAACTCGCATCGACAAGGCTGCTGCCGTAGTCGGCGTCCTTGTCCAGCCAGGTGTAGGCGGCGACGGCGTGCAGTCTTTCCCAATCCCTGCTGGCGATCACCTCGGCACCGAAGACGTCGATGTCGACCGCGTTTGCCTGGCGGGAAAACGCCGCCCCCGTGTAGTACGTCCAGTCGACGAGGTTATTGTCCCGGCGATAGAACAACGTGGCCAGCATGTTCCACGACCGCGCGTCCCGACCGGCCGAGACGGACAACTGGCGGGCTTTCTCGCGGCCGAGATCCGGGTTTCCGCCGAACAGCCCGGCAGGGCGGGATTTCAGGGCCGTATAGCCCGGCAGCTGGGACGTCGCGGCATACTCGATGGCAATGCGGTTGCTGCCGCCGCCGCTGGTGGTGCGCAGGCTCAGCCCGAGCAACGGCGAAACGGTGCTGCCGTCGCGGTTGGAGCTGTCCAGGCTCGCACCGGCCCGCAATCGGATCACACGCTTGGCGGAGCGCGTCAGGTCGATCGACGGCACCAGCGTGACCTTGGCATACCGGCGGCTGTTGAAATCGCCTCCGGTCAGGTCCGTGGAGCGCAGCAGACGGTCAGCGGCCAGTTGTCCCCCAAAACGCCAGTCGACCCGACCGCTGCGCCAGTCGCCCTGGATGGCGGCGGCGACTATGCGTGTCTTGTGATCGAACGAACCGGGCGTGCCGGATTCCCGCGTGGTCCGGTCAAAATCGTAGTCATCCACCAGTCCGCGGTAGTAGGCGCTGAATTCCAGCCAGCCGTCGCTGCCTTCCCTGCGGTGATTCAGGTGCAGCAGCCGCGTCTTGGTGTGGTCGGTCTCCGCCAGCGAAGCAAAGCCGGTATAGGCCCCAGGCCAGCCGAAGAACTTGTCCTGGTAGACCAACAGCAGGTCGGTCTGCGCATTACCCCGGCGCCGCTGCAGATGCAGGTTGTAACGGCTGAATTCGTGATCGCCGTTGGCGAGCGTGCCGTCACCCTTGGAATAGGCCGCGGAAACCGCCATTGCCAGAGCCCCGCCGCCGTCACCCGTCCTCACCCACGCTTGCCGCAACGAACCATAGCCGAGGCCATTGTCCCCGGCGCCGAGCAGGACGTCGCCGCCACCGAAAATGACCGGCAACGCGTAGGCGAGCGTGGCCACGTTCGAATTGAACCCGAGCAAGGCGTTGTCGATAGCGGTCAGCACGCGCGGGGGCGTCAGGAATCGCGGGTCGATGGGCAAGCCCGCCGAGTAGTGACCCGTCTGCGGGTCCATGACGGTCGCCGCGCCGATGGCAAAACCGGTATTTTCAAACACGCCGCCGCGGACGGTCACATCGGCCTGGCCTTCCGGCAAACCGCGCGACTGTAATTCAGTTTGAGGATCGAAGCGCAGGCGGGTTGTCAGCGCGGCGTAACTGCCGGCCGGCTGCAGGTTCGCCACACGTCTGCCGATCACCTTGACTTCGTCCAGTTCCTGGTCATTGACAGACGGGACCGGTTCGTCAGCGAAGGCCGCACACGCCGTCAACAGCAGGCATAGAACAATGCTCCGGCTACTCAACTTGCACCGTCACCGCCATGCATTGAGTTTTCCATCAGAACCCGTGCGCTCTCCGTGTCGGTCCGGCCATCCAGCGGCAACATCAGGCTCAGGTACAGAAGTTTTTCGAACTCCAGGCTAAACCGGGAAATGATATCTGTCGGTTTCGCCACCAGCCGGTGATCGGTGATCAGCCCGAAAAACACCTTGCCGTTGTAACTGAGTATGCTGATGCCGACGCCGACGGAACCATTCTGCGGCACCCAAAACATCATTTCCTTCAACCTTGAGCCTGCCATATACAAGGGACTGGATGGACCGGGCACGTTGGTGAGCACGGCGCTGGCCTTCTGGCTGAGGATGTCCAGGACCGGCCTTTGCACGATGGAGGGCCCCATGCCGAGCGCGGCGAGCACACCCAGCGTCACCGTGGCCTGCTTTGAGGACTTGAGTTCCTGCATCCGTTCGCTCACGGCGAAAAGACGCTCCAACGGGCTGTCCATGCCGAGTGGCAAGGACAGGAAAACCAGTCCAAAGTGATTACCCAGTTCCTTTGCATGCTCCAGCGGCCGCAAATTCACGGGAACCGTTGCACGAATGTCCGCCAACTCCTCCGGCTCATCCCCGCAGTCGATCATGTACTGCCTCAGGGCGCCGGTAACGGCAGCGATCAGGACATCGTTGACCGTGCAGCCGAAAGCCCTGCTCACCGCTTTCACTTCGGCCAGCGGTAAAGGCTCCGCCCAAGCTACCCTCTTGCGCACGCCGAGACGCCCCTTAAAACGGGTCACCGGGTCGTTAGGCAGCGCGAGTGAATGCACCAGTTCACGCACGATTTCTCCCGCCTCGCGGGCATAGTCGCCTGCAACGGCGGGG
>Ga0210064_1001276_pt1 | contig 10884 bp, 9 predicted proteins | sample Muzzi_CordC_D2_FD_185531 | JGI IMG/M metagenome (GOLD analysis project Ga0210064, IMG submission 185531) | Wetland microbial communities from San Francisco Bay, California, USA, that impact long-term carbon sequestration - Muzzi_CordC_D2 (SPAdes) | ecosystem: Environmental > Aquatic > Marine >...
CCGCCAATCCCCTGGAGACCATTCGCGTCACCCGCCCGGGTTCGCACTGGGATGCTATCTCTCGTATCGTCAAGACCTGGCAACCGGACGCCCTGGTGGTCGGCCTGCCACTGAACATGGATGGCACCGAGCAGAAGGTCACGGAGCAGGCGCGGCGTTTCGGCAATCAGTTGCTCGGCCGCTATCGGCTGCCCGTGCACCTGGTGGATGAGCGGCTGACCACCCGCGAAGCCCGCGATCGGCTGGTCTCCGAGGGCCGCACGGGCGGCGACGATCACCCGGTGGCGGCGCAGATCATCTTGGAGAGCTGGCTGCAGGCTCAAAAATTCTCGCCATGAGTAATCCAGACGACATCGAGGAACTCATCACACGGCTCGCGGAGGCGCTGGCCGCGCACCTGGCGCGCTGCGGCCGCGATGCACCGCTGATGGTTGGCGTGCACACCGGCGGCGTCTGGGTGGCCAAGAGGTTGCGCCAACTGCTCGCCATCGAAGCGCCACTGGGAACACTCAATATCAATTTCTACCGTGACGATTTCACCCGCATTGGCATGCACCCGATGGTAACCCCCTCGGATCTTTTTTCTGTCGATGACCGCCATGTGGTGCTCATTGACGACGTACTGCACACCGGGCGCACGATCCGCGCCGCGCTGAATGAGATCTTCGACTACGGACGTCCAGCCAGCGTAACGCTGGGAGTACTCGTAGAACGCAGCGGGAGGGAAATACCGGTTCAGGCGGACGCCATAGGCCGCTCCCTGGATCTCGCAAGTCATGAGTATGTAAAGCTGCGTGGACCCGAGCCGCTGTCCCTGGAAATCACGTCAAAGAGTTAGTGCGCGAAGCGAGTCATGACGAGCACCGGCAACACACTGCAAGTCGACGCCCAGGGCAGGCTCAAGCACTTCCTCACCATCGCGGGACTGGAACGGGATTTGCTGGTGAACATTCTCGACACCGCGGAGTCCTTCGCCGGTGTCGGCGAACGGGCGGTTAAAAAAGTGCCGCTGTTGCGCGGCAAAACCATCGTCAATCTGTTCTTCGAGCCCAGCACACGCACGCGCACCACGTTCGAACTCGCCGCCAAGCGACTGTCCGCCGATGTACTGAATATCAACGCGAGCACTTCTTCCACCACCAAAGGCGAAAGCCTGCTCGATACGTTGCGAACTTTAGAAGCGATGCACTGCGACATGTTCGTCGTGCGCCACGGGCAAAGCGGCGCCGCACACTTTATCGCCAGCCATGCCGCCCCGCATATCAGCGTCATCAACGGCGGCGACGGAAGCCATGCCCATCCGACCCAGGCGATGCTCGACATGTTTGCCATCCGCCGCCACAAAGGGGATTTCGCCTCGTTGAAAGTCTCCATTGTCGGCGACGTCGCGCATTCGCGGGTGGCGCGCTCGCAAATTCACGCTCTGGTAACTCTGGGCGCAGCCGAAGTGCGTGTTGTTGCCCCCCGGACCCTGGTTCCACCGGGTCTGGAGAAAATGGGCGTGCGGGTGTACGACAATCTTCGTCAGGGGCTCGCCGATGCCGACGTGGTGATTCTGTTGAGACTCCAGAACGAGCGCATGCAGGGCGCCCTGCTGCCGAGTGCCCATGAGTACTTCCAATACTATGGCGTCACCGAGGAGCGCCTGGCTGCCGCCCACCCGGATGCCATCGTCATGCATCCAGGGCCATTGAACCGTGGGGTCGAGATCGATTCCGATGTGGCCGACGGATCGCGATCGGTCATTCTGCGCCAGGTAAGCTATGGCATCGCCATTCGCATGGCGGTGATGTCCATGGCCATCGGCAGTCACGCCGCAGCCGAGCGCGAGGAAAACTGATGCGCATGCGAATCAGCAGCGCCCACGTCGTCGACCCCGCCAACGACGTGAATCAGGTCACCGATTTATTCATTGCCGACGGTCGCATTGTGGGCCTTGGAAAGGCACCCGACGGCTTCGAGCCCGAGCGCAACCTGGATGCATCGGGACTGGTATTGATGCCGGGCATCGTCGACCTGCGGGCGCGCCTGCGCGAACCCGGCGCCGAGCACAAAGGAACCATTGCCAGCGAAACCCTGGCCGCGGTGCGGGGCGGCATCACCACGTTATGCTGCCCACCAGACACCGACCCGGTTGTCGACACGCCAGCGGTGGCCGAGCTCATTCATCAGCGGGCCGCCACCAGCCGCCTCGCCCGGGTCGACGTGCTGGGCGCCCTGACCCGCAATCTCGACGGGCAAAATCTCGCCGAAATGGGCGCTCTCAGGGAAGCCGGATGCCTGGGTGTTTCCAATGCGCTGCAACCGGTTAGCGACACCGAAGTCATGCGCCGTGCCATGGAGTACGCTGCCACCTTCGGGCTCACGGTTTTCGTGCATGCCGAAGACCCGTGGCTCGCAAAGGGCCGCGTGGTTCACGACGGTGCGGTCGGCACGCGCCTGGGGCTCGGCGGCATTCCGGAAATCGCCGAGACTATTGCGGTGGCGCGGGAATTGTTACTGGTCGAGCAGACGGGAACGCGGGTGCACTTTTGTCATTTGTCCACCGGACCTGCCGTGGACATGGTTCGGGACGCCCAAAGCCACGGGCTGCCTGTCAGCGCCGACGTGGCCGTGCACCAGCTTTTCTTGACCGAACAGGACGTCGATGCATTCAACAGCTATTGCCACGTGCGCCCCCCGGTACGCAGCCTCGACGATCGTGCCCGGCTGCGGGCCGGTGTGCGGGCAGGTGTGCTCGGCAGCATCTGCTCGGATCATCAACCCCATGAGCTGGACGCCAAGCTCAACCCCTTCGCCGACACCGCGCCCGGCATTTCCGCCGTCGACAGCCTGTTGGCACTGGTGATCGGTCTGGTGGCGGATAACGAGCTCACGCTGGCGCAGGCAGTGAAGGCGCTCACCTGCGGTCCTGCGGCCGCACTCGGCATCGACCGCGGCACGCTGTCGCTGGGGTCCCCCGCCGACATCTGCCTGTTCGACCCGGATGAGCAATGGGTACTGGACGACACAAGCATGCTCAGCCGCGGGCACAATACACCCTTCAAGGGGCACACCCTGAAGGGACGCGCGCGCTGTACCCTGGTAGACGGCCGCGTGGTGTTCGAGGCTTCGCCATTGCGAGCAGCAGTTGGGTAAACAGCACCGTAACACGATCTTCACGGAGAGCGCCGAGGTGCTCACCAACGAAGCATTTCCCGGAGACCAATTCGTGCTGCGGGTGCATGCGCCGAAGCTTGCCGCGGCGGCGCGCCCGGGCAGCTTCGCCCACCTGCGGTGCGACGACTTATTACCCATGCGCCGGCCGTTGTCGTTGATGCGCGCCGATGCGCGCCGCGGCTGGGTGGAGTTCCTCTACAAGGTGGTTGGACAGGGAACGTCGTTGCTGTCTGATAAACAGCCCGGTCAGGCGTTGAGTCTGCTCGGACCCATTGGTGTCCCCTTCTCCCCGTCCCCCAGCCACCCGCTGCCATTGCTCATCGGCGGCGGGGTCGGTATTCCGCCCATGGTGTTTCTCGCCGATCGGCTGCGCATCGAGCATGCGGAATCGAGGCCCTTGGTCATTATGGGCTCCGAGGTGCCCTTTCCATTTACGAGCCGGCCCTCGCGCACGCTGATTGCAGGCATGCCCGCCGGGGTTATTGCCTGCATGCCGTTGATGGAAGACTGGGGTATCGCCAGTCGGCTGGCGAGCTTGCAGGCTTACCCCGGCTGCTTTGACGGCTATGTAACCGATCTGGCGCGCGCCTGGCTGGATACCCTGGACGAAGAGCGCCGCCACCAGGTGCACATTTATGCCTGTGGCCCGACACCCATGTTATCTGCCACCGCGGCATTGGCGAATGAGTACGGGCTGCCCTGCCAAGTGTGTCTGGAAGAATATATGGCGTGCGCCGTGGGCGGCTGCGCGGGTTGCGCGGTGCGCATCGACACGCCACAAGGACCTGCCATGAAACGCGTCTGCGTCGACGGTCCGGTATTCGATGCATACAGTGTCCACTGGTAGCGCGCCAGCGACGCCGAGGCAAGTCATGCGCCAAATGAGGCTTTCACCATGACGGCGACGCTATCCCAAACCGCCTACAAGCTCACCCCCATGACCGCCCTGCTCGGCGTGCAGATGTTGTGCGTGGCCTTCGGGGCGCTGGTTCTGGTGCCGCTGCTGACGGGGCTCGATCCTAACGTTGCGCTGTTCACCGCCGGTGTAGGCACGCTGTTGTTTCAACTCCTGACCCGCGGCCAGGTGCCGGTATTCCTGGCATCTTCCTTCGCATTCATCGCGCCGATCATTTACGGCACCCAGACCTGGGGATTGCCGGCGACCCTGTGCGGTCTGGCGGCGGCCGGGGTCGTCTATTGTATTTTGAGCGCAGTGGTTCGCATCGGCGGTGTGCAGATTCTGCACAAGCTGTTGCCATCGGTGGTCATTGGCCCGGTGATCATGGTGATCGGCATCATCCTCGCGCCGGTGGCGGTGAACCTCGCCATGGGCAAGACCGGCGATGGCAGTGCCGTGCTGGTGCCCTACCCGACCGCGCTGGCGGTGGCAACGGCATCCCTCGCCGCCGTGGTGCTGTTCTCCATTCTCGGCCGCGGCATGCTGCGCCTGCTGTCGATTCTGTGCGGCCTGGCGCTGGGCTATGGGCTGTCACTCATCCTGGGACTGGTAGAATTCGGCCCGATCATGGATGCGCCCTGGCTGCGCATGCCGGCCTTTGTGGCACCGGAGTGGAATTGGCAAGCCATTGTGTTCATTGCGCCGGTGGCCATCGCGCCGGCCATCGAGCATTTCGGCGACATACTCACCATCGGCTCGGTAACCGGCCGCGACTACGTAGCCAAACCCGGCATCCACCGCACGCTGCTCGGCGACGGCATCGCCACCCTCGCGGCCGCGTTGATGGGCGGTCCCCCCAACACCACCTATTCAGAAGTAACCGGCGCCGTTACCATTACCCGGGCCTTCAATCCGGCGGTCATGACCTGCGCCGCGCTGGCGGCCATTGTGCTCGCCTTCGTGGGCAAGCTCGGCGGTTTGTTGCAAACCATTCCCACGCCGGTCATGGGTGGTCTTCTCATCATTTTGTTCGGCGCCATTGTCGTGGTCGGTCTCAACCTGCTGGTCAAGTCCGGCCAGAATCTCCTCGAGCCCCGCAATCTCACCATCGTCGCCCTGATATTGATCACCGGGGTCGGCGGACTAAGCGTGGGAGGCGCCCAGTGGGCGCTCAAGGGCATCGGGCTTGCCGGCATCATCGGCGTTGTTGCGAACCTGATTCTCCCCGGACGGGCAACCCATTCATGAGTGACGGCGGGCGCGCGCGGCCTCTGGATGGCATTGCCGTACTGGAAATGGGTCAGCTCATCGCCGGCCCCTTCGCTGCTTGCATGCTCGGCTACTTCGGCGCCGAGGTCATCAAGATCGAGCCACCGGGTCACGGTGACGCGCTCCGCAACTGGCGCGTGCTGAAAAACGGCACGTCCCTGTGGTGGCGCTCCATGGGGCGCAACAAAAAGTGCATCACCCTGAATTTGCGCAAAGCCGAAGGGCGCGCCATTGCCGCTCGTCTGGCCGGGCACGCCGACGTGCTGATCGAGAATTTTCGCCCGGGGATGATGGAGAAATGGGACCTCTCACCCGAGGCGCTCAAACAACATAACCCGGATCTGGTCTACACCCGGGTTTCCGGCTACGGGCAAAGCGGTCCACTGGCCTCTCGCCCGGGGTTCGCATCCGTTTGCGAGGGCTTCGGCGGTTTTCGTCACATCAACGGTTTCCCCGGCGAAGCGCCGGTGCGCCCGAATCTCAGCATTGGCGACACGCTGGCAGCCTTGCATGCCGTCATCGGTATTTTGCTGGCGCTCCAACACCGCGCGAAGCCAGGAGGATCCGGACAGGTGGTGGATGTCGCCATCTACGAATCGGTTTTCAACATGCTCGAATCCGTAGTGCCTGAGTACGATGGCGCCGATTTGGTACGCGGCCCTTCGGGCTCGACGCTCACCGGCATCGTGCCCACCAATACCTATGCTTGCGCTGACGGTAAATTCGTGATCATCGGCGGAAATGCCGATTCGATTTTTCAACGCCTGATGAACGCTGCCGGGCGGAGTGATTTGGCCAACGACCCTCGGCTGGCGGACAACGCCGGCCGGGTCGAGCATCAGCAGGAAGTCGACGACGCCATCTCGCAGTGGACCGCGACCCTCGATTCAAAGGCCGTGCTCGAACGCCTGACCGAGGCATCGGTGCCCTCGGGACCCATCTACAGCGTCGCCGACATGATGCAGGATCCACAGTTTAAACAACGCGGTATGTTCGAAACCGTCCAGGTCGACGGCGAAGCGCTGAAGATTCCGGCCATCGTGCCGCGGCTGGAGGACACCCCCGGTGAAACCCTTTGGCCTGGCCCGGCGCTGGGCGAGCACAACGAGGAAATTCTGGGCGGGCAGTTGGGCTATTCGAGGGATGAGTTGGCGCGCCTGGCTGCAGAGGGCGTGATTTAGAATCGCCGCTATTTGTAGGAGCGAGCTTGCACAGGATGTGCTTGTGCCGCGAAGCACAGGGATGTGCGAGAGTGGCCTTGCTCACCAATGCGGCCCCCGGAAATACACTCGACTAAGACGGGGACTTGCCCGGCTGCTATCCGAAATTGATCTTCGCTTCCAGATTGGTCCGAGAGTCGGCGTTGTTCAATGCCTCATCGAGACTGATCCGTCCTTCTTTATACAACGCGAACAACGCGTCGTCGAAGGTCTGCATGCCGCGCGTGCCGCTTTCCTGCATCGCTTCCTTAATCTCGCCTATCTCGCCTTTGAGAATCAACTCCGAAATATGTGGCGTGTTAACCAGAATCTCCACTGCGGCGCAGCGTCTGCCGTCGAGATCGGGCACCAGGCGCTGTGAGATAACCGCGCACAAATTCAAAGACATATCCATGAACAACTGTTTGTGCAGCACTTGAGGGAACATGTTGATGACACGCTCCATAGCCTGATTCGAATTGTTCGCGTGCATGGTTGAAACCGCAAGATGTCCGGTGTTGCTGAGTTCCAGCGCGGCTTCCATCGTTTCACGATCGCGTATCTCGCCGATTTGAATAACGTCAGGCGCCTCACGCAGAGATGAGCGCAGCGCTTTTGCGTAGGACTTCGTATCGACGCCGACTTCGCGCTGATTGACGATGGACTTTTTGTTGGGGTGATAAAACTCCACGGGATCTTCAATTGTAAGAATATGCCCCGGTTGAGTTTCGTTCCGATGATCGATCATGGCCGCCAGGGTGGTGGACTTACCTGAGCCGGTAGCACCCACCATGAGAATCAGACCACGTTTGGTCATGATCAGCTCATTCAGGATCTCGGGCAGCCCGAGGTCCGCTACCGTGGGAATAACCATCGGAATGAGCCGGATGACGATTGCGATCTTGCCGCGCTGGCGAAACACGTTGACTCGAAAACGCGCGCTTTCATCGGGAAGCGCGATTGCGAAATCGCATTCCAAAGTGTCATTGAATAAATGCTTCAGACGATCATCCATGATGCCGTTGGCAGCAGCCTCGACCAGTTCCGGCGTGAGCGTGGTCTTTCCGACGGAGGTTACTCTGCCTTCGACTTTGAGCTTCACGGCCGAATCGGCCGTGAAGAACAGGTCGGACGCGTTCTTCTCTACCAACAATCTCAGATAGGGTTGGATATCCATGCAAGCTCCAGGAACAATATCCGCGGACCGGCTACGCCATTAAGATCGCAATGCCACACGGTCACTGCAATTCGTCTTTGTAAATTCGTGGCGCCGTTTGATGCCGATGTTCGGATTTTGGCACAGCCACCTTGCCACTAGCGCATGAGGTTGCCTTGATCTTCCTGAGACTCCTCGAGTGACAAATGGTCCAAGCCTTCGAGTGCTTCCTTTCCTTTCGCCGCTTTGCCTTCGAGTTTGATTCTCAAGCGCAGCTCGTTCTGGGAGTCGGCATAGCGCAACGCATCGTCGTAGGTAATTTGATCGGCTTCATATAAATCAAACAGCGCTTGATCGAAGGTCTGCATTCCGATCTCTCGCGATTTGGTCATGATTGGTTTGATTTCCGCTAACTCGCCTTTGAGTATTAAGTCCTTGATCAACGGCGAATTGAGAAGAATCTCAATAGCCGCGACGCGGCCCTCGCCGGATCGGTTCTTGATTAAACGCTGGGAAATCAGCGCTCGCAGGTTCGCCGATAGGTCCATGAGCAACTGCTGTTTTCGTTCTTCGGAGAAAAAGTTGATGATTCGGTCGAGCGCCTGATTGGCATTATTGGCGTGCAGTGTCGCAAGCGCCAGATGCCCGGTCTCCGCGAACTGAAGGCCGAATTCCATAGTCTCGCGGTCACGGATCTCGCCGAGCAGGATAACGTCGGGGGCCTGGCGCAGAGAGTTTTTGAGCGCGATGCCCCAGTCCTCGGTATCGACGCCCACCTCGCGCTGCATCAAGATACAGTTCTTATGGGCGTGCACGTACTCGATGGGGTCCTCGATGGTCACGATGTGGCCGTAACTGTTTTCATTTCGGTAGTCGACCATGGCGGCGAGACTGGTGCTCTTACCGGAGCCGGTGCCACCCACCAGAATAACCAGTCCATTTTTGGTCATGCAGACGTCTTTGAGAACTTCCGGCAACCCAAGACCATCGAGAGTCGGGATTTCCGTGGTGATGGTACGCATGACCAGACCAGGATGACTCTGCTGAATGAAGGAATTACAGCGAAAGCGGCCGACCCCTGGCGGGGCGATGGCGAAGTTACACTCTTTTGTCGCCTCGTATTCCTTCAACTGACGGTCATTCATAATGCAGTAGGTCAACGCTTTGGCGTTCTCGGGCGTCAACGGCTGCTTCGATACCGGCGTGACCTTGCCATCGACTTTCATCGCCGGAGGAAAACCCACTGTGATGAATAGATCCGAGCCGTTCTTCTGCTTCAACAGCTTGAGAAGATCGAGCATGAATTTGATAGCTTGTTCTCGTTCCATTTCGCTGCTCCGAGGGCGGCATTACGGTCGTTACGAGAACCCACCGGTGCCCCGAACGTTTCCCGTCTAAGCGATAGATTTCCAGCTGCTCGCCGTTAGATGGAATCCTTGTTCGTCGCTTTCAGCTGCGCCTGCTGACGCGATATGACACCCTGCTGCACGAGATTTTGCAGCGTCTGGTCCAGCGTCATCATCCCGTACTGCTGCCCTGTCTGAATCGCGGAGTACATCTGGGCGATCTTATTCTCACGGATGAGGTTACGAATGGCCGGTGTGCCCACCATTATCTCGTGGGCCGCCACGCGGCCGCCGCCGTTCTTTTTCAACAGGGTTTGTGAAATTACCGAACGTAGGGATTCGGAAAGCATCGCGCGCACCATGTCCTTTTCCGCGGCCGGGAACACGTCCACGACGCGGTCGATGGTTTTTGCAGCAGAGCTCGTGTGCAAAGTTCCGAAAACCAAGTGGCCAGTCTCGGCGGCGGTAAGCGCCAGACGAATGGTTTCCAGGTCGCGCATCTCGCCGACCAGTATAGTGTCAGGGTCCTCGCGAAGCGCTGAGCGCAAAGCCTCATTGAAGCCGAGGGTATCGCGATGCACCTCGCGCTGATTTATCAGGCACTTTTTGCTTTCGTGAACAAATTCGATAGGGTCTTCGACGGTGAGGATGTGACCGTACTCGTTACTGTTTTTGTGGTCGACCATTGCGGCCAGGGTTGTTGACTTCCCCGACCCGGTCGGCCCGGTGACCAACACGATACCGCGCGGCGTATCGGAAATGTCTTTGAAGATTTTCGGGCAATTTAACTCCTCGAGTGTGAGGATTTGCGAAGGAATGGTCCGGAAGACAGCCCCGGCTCCGCGGTGATGGTTGAAGGCATTGACTCGAAATCGGGCCAGTCCGGGAATTTCGAAGGAAAAGTCAGTCTCGAGGAATTCTTCGAAGTCCTTGCGTTGTTTGTCATTCATGATGTCATAAACGAGACCATGAACTGATTTGTGATCGATGGCGGGCACGTTGATCCGGCGCACATCGCCGTCGACCCGAATCATGGGCGGCAAACCGGCCGACAAATGCAAATCCGAGGCTCCGTTCTTGACGCCGAACGCAAGCAACTCACCAATATCCATTCATTGCTCCTCGTCTTGACACACAATGCTCCAGGCGTCGAGCCGGGTTGTCGCAGACCAGAAAAAGTATAGTCTAGCGAACATGGCGCACCCAAAGCGGTTTCGGGATTCTAGCTACCCCACACGTCGCGGCTCGCGGACCGGCCTCCACCGGCTTGATGCGGCCTGGGCCGCTACGAACCGGACCCCGCGTGCCGATGGTAGATTCGGTCTCTAAGGTATACGGCCGGCTCGACACCTATCATGAGCAGTATTGCACAATCACTGGCGGAAATTCGGAACCGGGTCACGGTCCTGGAGCGTCGCTATCATCGTACGCCAGGTACCGTTCGGGTGCTCGCCGTGAGCAAGACAAAACCGCCCGAGGCGGTGCGCGCCGCCGCCGCTGCCGGGCAGATAGCGTTCGGCGAGAATCATGTCCAGGATGCCCTCACGAAACTGGATGCGCTCGCGGACTTGGACCTGGAGTGGCATTTCATCGGCCCTATTCAGTCCAACAAGACGCGCGTGGTTGCCAGCCGATTCGACTGGGTGCACAGCATCGACAGAGCAAAGATCGCCCACCGCTTGGACCAACAACGGCCACAGGATCTCGCCCCGCTCAAGGTTTGCATTCAGGTCAACGTGAGTGGCGAGGACTCAAAATCCGGGGTCGCGCCGGAGCAGCTCGACGCGCTGGCGCGCGTGGTTTCGGAATTGCCGCGCCTCGAGCTGCGCGGTCTCATGGCCGTGCCTCGCCCCTGCG
>Ga0210064_1001277_pt1 | contig 10883 bp, 9 predicted proteins | sample Muzzi_CordC_D2_FD_185531 | JGI IMG/M metagenome (GOLD analysis project Ga0210064, IMG submission 185531) | Wetland microbial communities from San Francisco Bay, California, USA, that impact long-term carbon sequestration - Muzzi_CordC_D2 (SPAdes) | ecosystem: Environmental > Aquatic > Marine >...
GGGCATACCATCGGTTCAAGGCAATCACGAACTGGCGCTAAAAGACCCGGAATACTTAAACTGGTTCAATCCAGTGGCCCGTAAATCACTGATCAAGACCCGTGACCTGCTCAGTGAATCATCCATTAAATTTGCAACAGATCTTGAGCCTTTTCTTGCATTGGATGACTGCCGCTACGTTCACGGCTTTCCACCCGACTCGCCCCTCATCTATATGTTTCAGGCATCCGAGAGCCGCAAACAAGAAATTTTTGAAGAAATCCCGCAAAGACTCTGTTTTATCGGTCACACCCATACCCTAGAAATCATCGGCTACGACGGAAAAAGCATGAAATACAGTGATCTGCTCGAAGGTGTAACCAACCTGCAAAAAGATAAAAAATATATCATCAACATCGGCAGCGTCGGGCAACCCAGAGACACCAGCAACGATGCGAAATATGTGATCTGGGATTCATCAGCCGATACCATCGATGTCAGATTCATCTCCTACGACATTGCGGCGGTCGTTCAAAAAATCAAGGACGCCGGTCTGCCCCTGGAGCATGCCGAGAGACTGTGGTAAAATATTGATTCAGCGATTTTCCATCGTCAATTATTTTTTAAATTCCATCCCGAGTTCCCTTCCCAGATCCAAAGCCTGGCGGTTGATATCCAGAAAGTCGGGCGGAATCCGATTTTGAAGAACTTTCATGATGGCCTCGGGCGCAATCAGGTCTACCATTTCGATGACTGCACCCAGCATGCAGATATTAAAAACAATCGGTTTGCCGATCTTGTCCATAACGCTTTGAAACATGGGCAATTCTCGTTGCTGGGCGTCGACTTTTTTCTGGGTATTTACGTATCGGGTATCGGTAACCAGCAATCCCCCCGGGCGAATTATCTGGTAAAATTTATTATAGGCATCCTGGGTCAGGCAAACCAGCACATTGGGCTGAATCACTTTTGGAAAATCAATCATTGAATCGGAAATAATGACATCGGATCGGGTGGCGCCGCCCCGCGCTTCTGCACCGTATGATTGAGATTGCACCGCATTTAGATTTTCGTACAGGACGGCTGCTTCAGCAAGTATAATGGTTGCTGTGATGACACCCTGCCCCCCTGAACCTGAAAATACCATCCTGCATCTTTCCATGGTTATTTGCCCCCCATCGCCTTATCGACGACCTTATCATATTCATTGCAGTATTCCGGTCTTTCAATCTGCACGAAGATACCGCGCTCGATCATATCAGGATTTTCCTGTTTCGTTTTGGATCCGATGGGCGTGGTATTGTCCTTAAACCATCTCACCATATCCACCGCATCACCGGCTTTGTTCTTACGTCCGAAATAGGTCGGACACTGGCTCAATACCTCCACCACCGAAAACCCCTCGTGCAGGATTGCCTTCTTAATAATATCGGTTAGTTGCTGAACATGATAACTCGTGGTGCGGGCCACAAAAGTCGCACCGGCGGCTTTCGCCAATTCCACCACATCAAAGCTGTAATCAATATTGGCAAAAGGCGCCGTAGTAGCCCGGATACCGATACCCGACAGGGGTGAAAACTGCCCGCCGGTCATACCATATATTCTGTTATTCATAACAATGGCCGTGATATCAATATTTCGGCGCGCCGCATGAATAAAATGGTTGCCGCCGATGGCCAGGGCATCGCCGTCGCCCATGGGTACGATCAGATTTAACTCCGGGCGGCTCATCTTAACTCCGGTGGCAAAGGCCAGGGCCCGACCGTGAATCGTGTGCAGGGTATGAAAGTCTACATAACCACTGATTCTTGCGGAACAGCCGATACCGGATACCATAACAATCTCATTTTTGCTCAAACCCAGTTTTTCGACGGCTTGCAGCAGGCCGTTGAGCACCATGCCATGACCGCACCCGGGGCACCACAGGTGCGGAAAAAATCGCTCCCTCAGATAGTTCTTAACTGCCACCTTTCAAACCCCCCTTCCCTGGATTAATCGCAACAAGTTCAAAATATCCTCCGGGGTGATGAACCCACCGTCGATGCGATTGGCCAGAAAAACCTTTTGAGGCTCGTCCACCGCCATTTTTACTTCGCGCAGCATCTGCCCCATATTCAGTTCAACGACAACAACCGATTTGGCATGTGCACACTTTTCGCGCACGATGTCTTGGGGAAAAGGCCACAGCGTTTGCAGTTCGAGTAGCCCCAAAGATTCACCGCGCATCCGTCGATCTTCCACAACATGCCGGGCCGAGCGTGCCGCCGAACCGTAAGAAATCAGCATATGCTCGGCATCTTCCAGATAATATTCTTTATACCGGGCGATAAGATTGGTTCGATTTTCTATTTTATCAACCAAATGGCGCAGCAGTCCGTGGACCACTCTCGGTTCACTGGATGGGAATCCCCACATATCATGATACAACCCGGTAACATTGTAACGGTGAACTCCGCCAAAATCAGACATGGGCAGGCGGCCGTCTTCGCGTGGCAGATAAGGATGATAGTCAACCCCCTCTTTGACTGAAGTTCTGAGCCGCTCCACCAAAGGCACGACACCGCGTTCGGGGATAATCAGGCGTTCACGCATGTGCGCCACCACCTCATCAAATAGTAATATGACCGGAGTGCGATAGGTTTCGGCTAAATTGAACGCTTCAATTGTTACGGCAAAGACATCCTGATGGTTGGAAGCCGTCATCGCAATGATTGCATGGTCCCCGTGAGTTCCCCAGCGGGCCTGGTTAATGTCACCCTGGCTGCCGTGGGTCGGTATTCCGGTCGAGGGACCGCCGCGCTGAACGTCAACGATGACACACGGGATTTCCGCCATAACCGCATATCCGAGAGCTTCCTGCATCAATGAGAAGCCCGGTCCACTAGTTGCCGTCATAACTTTACGCCCGGTCAGTGAAGCACCGATAATGGCGCACAATGATGCGATCTCATCTTCCATCTGAATAAATTTGCCGCCCGACGCTGGAAGCCGACAGGCCAACTGCTCGGCAATTTCAGAGGAAGGGGTGATCGGATAACCGGCGTAAAAGTCAAGTCCTGCGTATAGTGCACCTTCAACACAGGCCTCGTTGCCTTGAACAAATTTTTTTATCTCGCCCATCTGGTCACCCTATTTTTCTGTTTCTATTTCGATTGCTAAATCCGGGCATCTGAGTTCACACAGCCTGCAACAGATACAGTCTTGCGGCCGTACTGCCGTAACTTTGTCCTGGCTATCAAGTTCCAGGACATTTTTGGGACAAAATTCCACGCAGATACCGCAACCTTTGCACCAATCCCGATTAATATGATGTTGCTTTAACTTCGGTTTCCCCATTGGGTATTCCTCTCGAAAGGAAAAATCCATCGGCAGATGGATATTTTGCTTGCATTTAAAAATTCACAGTCCACCTTTAAAGCAAATAGCTTGTCAGACCTTTAACCGTATTCGTTTACTATAATATTGTCAAGGGAAACACGGCTATAAATTGAGAGTCGGTCAGGTACAAAAGTAATTGATTGACGATACCAAATTGGCCTGCGCTGAATCGCGTTCCTTAAAATTCAAAAACCAAAATCACAATTACCCCTTTGACAAATTGCGGCAGAATTTATTATGCTTATACAAATGCGGTTGTTTTCTATTAACATGGCCGTTAACCGAGGGGAGTGTTTCTTATATTGAAAAAAGCACTACTGCTGGCCGGCATTTCGATTTTTTTGATCGTTAGCGCCGGATTAGGAATATATATTGAACTCAGAATGTATGCTGACGCACCGGCGGAGGCAAACAATTCCAAAAATGTCGTCATCGGTGTGCGTCAAGGCCAATCCTTAAAAACCACGGCAAACGTGCTTTACCAGGAAAGCATCATAAAAAGTCCGATCAAACTCATCCTTTTTGCACGCATCAAAGGCTATGATAAACACCTGAAAGCCGGTGAATATCTTCTGTCAGCAGCCATGACACCGGGTCAAATACTGGACATCATGGTCAAAGGCGAGGTTAAGCTTCATAAGCTGACGGTTCCGGAAGGCTATAACATCGATCAGATTGCCGATTTGGTGACTCAGGCGGGATTCGGCACCCGCGAAGCGTTTATCAAAGCGGCCTCGGACGCCGAACTGGCACGCAAAATGGGCCTGGAAGCCGAAACTTTTGAAGGATATCTGTTTCCGGATACCTATTTTTTCCCGAAAACTGCTACTGTGGAAAAGATTATATCCACGATGGTGCAGCGATTTTGGTCAATTTTCACACCCGAGTGGAAAGCGCGTGCCACATCTTACGGATTCACGGTGCACCAGGTTGTTACGCTGGCATCAATCATTGAAAAGGAAACCGGGGCCCCCTTTGAACGCCCGCGCATCTCTTCAGTTTTTCACAACCGATTAAGAAAAAAAATGCGTCTGGAATCCGATCCGACCGTGATATATGGCATCAAAAACTTTAACGGCAATTTGACCCGCAAACACCTGAAAACCCGCACGCCCTACAACACCTACAAGATCAGAGGACTTCCGGCTGGCCCGATAGCCAATCCCGGACGTGCATCTCTGGAGGCAGCCCTCTATCCTGAGGAAACAGGCTATATATACTTTGTTTCAAAAAAAGACAACACTCACCATTTTTCTACAAATCTGAAAGAACATAATCGTGCGGTTCAAAAGTATCAATTGGGCCGAAGATAAGAACTCCAGGGATTAAATCGCCGCATGCGGCTTGACGCCGAAATATACCACCCTTAGATTGAGATCAAAGCCTTGGATTTAATTTTAGAAACAATTTAAAATCAAGAAAATGCTAATTATCAAGGCGGATTAATTAGAATAATTAGGAGCTGAATATGACAACAGCAGAAAATAAGGGGCCAACCTTTATTATCGACCTGGAAAAACTCAATACCCTCAACGCCGAAGGATGCGCGGCATGTGGCCGCAAATTTACTTTGGGAGAGACGGTTGTCAAAGCCTGTGGTGCCTGGGAAGGCCCCCCGAAACTGATCCACGAAAATGAAGCTGTTTGGGATGTCAATGCCGCCACCTATTTTGAAAGGCGCTGCTACGAATCGCGCAAAGAGCAATGAAGCGCCGGCGGGTGTTCACAGGCCCTGGAACTGAAATTTAAGATCATCGCAGGCAGAAAAGAGCAGAGTAACCATCGACTCTGCTCTTTTTTTATCGACCATAATTTAAGTTTGACCCTTGAACAGCCGATAAAGATTCAAATGGATTCTTGCATCATCGATCTCACAGGGGTTTCCAATGGTCAATAAAAACGCGGCGAAATTATTGGATAAAATCAGCCTGGTAATCATCGGGTCCGGCGCATCGCTTTTTTACTACTATCTCGAAAAATCGGTGGCTTCCGATCAAAGTCTGGGCAGTTTTGTGACCATTGCATTGATATTGATAATCAGCGTATTTACCCAATTGCTGATCAATAATGTCAACCGGTCCAGACAGGCCTTGCGCGATTCAAATGAGACGTTGGAACAAAAAGTGATCGAACGTACCAAGGAATTGCGGGATTCCGAAATTAAATATCGCACAATTTTTGAAAACACCGGTGCGGCGACCATTATTATTGAAAAGGACATGACCATTTCACTTGCCAACTCGGTTTTCGTGAGTTTTTCAGGATTTAACCGGGGGGAAATTGAATTTAAAAAATCCTTTATCGATTTTCTCGATGAAAAGAGTCACCGCGTCATCCTGAATGGTGAGGGGTTTTTGACCATAGATCAAAATCTTGAATGTAAATTTATTGACCATGAGCGCAACCAGAAAGATATTCTGATCACGATTGCGCCGATCCCCGGGACTGATAAAAGTGTCGCTTCCCTGACGGATATATCCGAGCTCAAAGAAGCAGAACGTCAGATTTCGCATCAAGCCTTCCACGATACCCTGACCAACTTACCCAACCGCACCCTGTTCATGGAACATTTGAATATGGCGATCAAGCGCGGTAAACGGCGGGAGGAGTATCATTTTGCAATTTTATACCTGGATATCGACCGTTTCAAGCTTGTCAACGATAGTCTCGGCCATAATGTCGGTGATAATCTGCTGGTCGCGTTTGCGGATAGAATCCAGAGATCACTGCGTGAAATCGACACCCTGGCCCGCTTGGGTGGCGATGAATTTGTCATTCTGCTGGAGGACATCGAAGCAGGCAATTATGCCAGGATGGTTGCTGAAAGGCTGCAGCAGGAACTTAAGCGTCCCTTTAATGTCAACGATGAAGAAGTGTTTGCACCCTCCAGTTTTGGCGTGGTCGATAACACCAAAGACTACGATCGACCCGAAGACATCATTCGCGATGCGGATTCCGCGATGTATCATGCCAAAGAAAAAGGCAGAGCTCAATATAAAGTCTTTGATAAGAAATTACATGAAAAAGCGCTACATTTGTTGCAGCGTGAAACCGATTTAAGAAAAGCAATCCACAAAAAAGAGTTTGAAACCCACTACCAGCCGATTGTGTCATTAAAAACGAGGTCGGTTGTCGGTTTCGAAGCCCTGATACGCTGGAAACATCCTCAGCTGGGACTGATCTACCCGGACTCATTTATTTCAATCGCTGAAGATACCGGCCTGATCATTCCAATCACCCGCCTGATGGTTGAGGAGGCCTGCTGCGATCTTAAAATATGGCAGGAACGAATCAGCCAAGTGCAAAAGCTTACCATGAATGTTAACATATCCAGCAGGCATTTTCTGCAACCCAGCCTCTTGAATGACATCAAGGACGTGCTGAATAAAATCAATTTGCCACCTGACCATCTAAAACTGGAAATTACCGAAACCGCTTTAATGGAAGATGTAGAAGATACGATACGGCTGGTTCAACGCATGCGAGATTACGGCCTCCAGATCGTGATAGATGATTTTGGTACCGGATATTCATCGCTGAGCTATCTGCAGCGACTGCCCATCGACACCCTCAAAGTGGATCGCAGTTTCGTATCACGCATCAAAAACACCCCCGATGGAAATAGGAACATCGTTGAGGCCATTATCTCCCTGGCGCACCGTCTTGACATGATTGTCGTGGCTGAGGGAGTGGAAACGCTTGAACAATACACCATGCTTTTAGATATGAACTGCCAGTTCGGTCAGGGATATCTTTTCTCCAAACCGCTCACAAAGTCAAAGGTTGATGGACTAATCGAAGAAATGCTGGGGTATTCACGGGAGAATCCGGGGCAATACTATCCTTTGACGAGTGTGCTTTCCAACTAATAATACGCAGCTTCGTATCATGTTGTGAATTCGTCCTTCGTAAATTGGGTTCTCAATACGACCTCAAAAGGTTTTACCTGCAGTACGCTGCGTATGTATGGAAATGGCTCTTTGCCTTATCGATTTTAATTTTTGCTTGCCCGCTTTATAGGGTGGTGATAGGTTAGTATCATAGGAGACAATGAAAACAACCGCCTTTTCTAATGAGCAGCTGGCCGGACAGAGGCTGATGGTCGGCTTTGACGGCATCAGTCTGAATGACGATCTCAAATTTTTGATTGACCACATCAAGGTGGGGGGCGTTATTCTTTTTGCCAGAAACCTTGAGACACCGGATCAGATCATGGATTTGTGCACCGGGCTGCAGGATTTTGCTGCAAGCTGCGGGCAGCCCCCTTTGTTCATCGCCATTGACCAGGAAGGGGGTCAGGTCGCCCGGCTCAAAGAACCCTTTACCCAGTTTCCCGGCAATCCGCACATGCATGAGGAAGCGGATGCCGTTCATTTTGCCGAGGTGACAGCCGCCGAGCTCAGTCAGGTTGGTATCAACATGAATATGGCGCCCGTCCTGGATGTGGCGCCAAAGGATATCGATAGCATCATGGCCCAAAGAGCCTTCGGTGGCGATCCGGATTGGGTTGCGCGGCTCGGGCTAAAAGTCATTGAGCATTTACAACAAAACCGGATTATGGCGGTCGCCAAACATTTTCCTGGTATTGGCCGGACCATATTGGATTCGCATCTGGATTTACCGGTCCTCAAGGATGATCTGGAGGCCATCGCCCGATTTGATCTGATTCCCTTTGAAGCCTGTATCCGGCATGGCGTATCCGGCATCATGCTGTCTCATATTTTTTATCCTCAACTGGATGATCAATGGCCGGCCAGCCTGTCGAAGTATATTGCCGATGATCTTTTACGCCAGCGCTTGGGGTATGACGGCTTGATAATGACCGACGATCTGGATATGGGTGCCATCATGAAGCATGTTAAAATTCAGAACTCCATTCAGCAGATCCTGGCGGCTGATATCGATCTGGCTCTCATCTGTCACAAAGGACCGAATATTGAAATCGCCTTTGAACAGATCATTAAGATAATAACTGATTCTGCTGAAATGAAGGCAAGGGGGATCGAATCGGTGGGGCGTATCATGAGAGCCAAAAACGAGTATCTTGCGCCCTAACCCGGGTTAACCGGTGATGAGTTAAATATAGGATCTGTTCCTTGAAAAAACATCTTCCTGAAAACTTCCGCCAAATCCGGCTTTTAGGTAATGGTAACCCACGCCTGCGATCATGGCGGCATTATCGCCGCACAGGTGTAACGATGGAATATGAACCCTTAGGCCCTTGCCGCCTGAATCGGCGATCAGTTTTTCTCTAAGCCGGCTGTTGGCAGCTACTCCTCCCACCAGGGCGATCCGATCGCAACCTTTTTCCAAAGCCGCACGGATGGCTTTGTACGAAAGAACATCCAGAACCGCTTCCTGAAAACCGGCCGTTATATCCGGAATCTGTTCTTTATACTGTTCGCGGTGAGTGGCGATATAACGATGGACGGCCGTTTTAATACCACTGAAGCTGAAGTCGAAGGTGGACTTGTCCAGGTAGGATCGGGGAAAATTAATTTTTGCGGGATCGCCCTGCTTGGCAAACCGATCGATAATGCCGCCCCCCGGATAACCCAGATCGAGCATTTTGGCGACTTTATCGAATGCTTCTCCGGCAGCGTCATCCCGGGTTTGCCCCATCAATTCAGCCGCCGTATGATCAGTAACATAATAAATACTGGTGTGGCCTCCGGATACGAGCAGCGCCACAAACGGGAACGATGGGGGGTCCGGCTCCAGAAATACCGAGTTGATGTGACCTTCAAGATGATTCACACCGACCCAGGGAATTCCCAGCGCATAGGCCGATGACTTGGCAAAAGAAAATCCGATCAGCAGGGCGCCTACCAGCCCGGGACCACGGGTAACGGCGATGGCCTCAATATCCGATAGGGGCAAACCGGCCTCTGTTAGCGCTTCATCAACCACCGGCACGATGGCTTCAATGTGTTTGCGTGACGCCAGTTCGGGTACCACACCACCATAGCGATGGTGAATCTGAACCTGGGATGAAACCACCGTCGCCAGGATCGAAGTCCCATCTTTGACGACTGCAGCGGCCGTTTCGTCACAGGATGTTTCTATTCCCAAAACGATCATACGATATTGATTATTGAATATTGTTTATTGGAAATATTCAGTCTTTTATTCGTGGTACCCTCCGGGTGTCCATTTTGCCGGCACCTCAGCCGGAGCAGGGCGAGCTGCCTTCGTACCCTTTGGCCAGCCATCGCAAGAATTTCGATAACCGGTTGCCTGCTTTTTCGGTTATCCGTGCTTTTTTCGAATCATTCGTTTTAGATCCAGCCACTTTTATTCCCAGGTAATCCTTTCACCGCCATCTTTGCATTCCAGGATTTCACCAATTAAAAACGCCTTCTCGTTCATGGCGTCCAGTCTTTGTAAAACATCTGCTGTGGCGTCCGGCGGCACGATGGCAATCATGCCGATTCCGTTATTGAATGTGCGCTGCATCTCCTGATCTGATATTTTTCCGGCCTGCTGTAAAAAGTGAAAAATGGGCGGTATATCCCATATGCCCCTTTGGATTAAGATATTGCAGGCCTTGGGAACAATCCGCTGTACGTTGTCTGCTATCCCGCCGCCGGTAATATGGGCAAGTCCGTGTACCGGTAAATCTTTTAAGATGCTCAATATCGGTTCAACATAGATTTTGGTGGGGGTAAGCAGCTCTTCGCCCAGAGTTTTACCGAGATCCGCCACATAATCGTCCATTTTCAGTTTCAGGATTTCAAAGCATATTTTGCGGACCAGGGAATAGCCGTTGCTGTGCAGTCCGCTTGATGCAATGCCGATCAGTCGGTGTCCCACACGAACTTCAGTACCGTCTATGATTTTGCTGTTATCCACGATTCCAACGGCAAAGCCGGCCATATCATATTCATTTTCACTGTAAAAACCGGGCATTTCCGCAGTTTCACCGCCAAGCAAGGCGCATTTTGCCCGGATGCAGCCTTCACCGATCCCCCGGATAAGGTCGGTCACACGCTTGCTATCCAATTTACCCATGGACAGATAGTCCAGAAAGAAGAGCGGCTTGGCACCCTGGACGAGGATATCATTAACACACATGGCAACCAGATCAATGCCGACGGTGTCGTGTTTGTCGAGCATGATGGCAATTTTAAGTTTGGTTCCAACCCCGTCCGTTGAACTGACCAGAACCGGGCGGTCTAGGTTGGCTAAATTCGGTGAAAAAAGCCCACCAAATCCGCCGATTTCTCCCATCACACCGGATATGGCGGTTTGCTTGGCGATTTCACTGATGGTCGAAACCAGCTTATTGGCTTTATCGATATCCACTCCGGCATCGGCATAAGTTAACGAGTCGGTCATGCTCATCTCCTGAAGGTAGTTAAGAACAGAATAAAAGTCCTTGAAAATTAAACTGATTCGGCTTAAAAGTCAAAACAATTTTTTTGACTTGCTCAGATGCCGGTTGTATTATATTTCTCTTATCAACCAATTCTGTAGAGACAGGAGGCGCCTGGTATGACAAAAGCTGCAAAGATAAATATCGGTTT
>Ga0210064_1001280_pt1 | contig 10862 bp, 12 predicted proteins | sample Muzzi_CordC_D2_FD_185531 | JGI IMG/M metagenome (GOLD analysis project Ga0210064, IMG submission 185531) | Wetland microbial communities from San Francisco Bay, California, USA, that impact long-term carbon sequestration - Muzzi_CordC_D2 (SPAdes) | ecosystem: Environmental > Aquatic > Marine >...
AATATTCCACTATGCTTAGCAAATCAGTTAAACTCACAGTAATACTTTGCAGTTCTGCCTGTCAAGAATGACTTTCTGTTGTTCCTTGAAATAACATAACATGGGTTTTACATATCTCTCAGCGTTGCAGTCAATTATGTCGCAGATCAGGATTAAATGTTAGTTTGTTGAATCTAACAGATGAAGGTTATTGTGAAAAAATGGAAGGATAGAACTCTAGTTCTCATCATCTATACCTAGAAGCATTTTTGCAATTTCACAAGCTATGCAATTATGTTCACTCATGACATAATTTTCATGTTTTTGATAATAAAGAACGCTAAGAATTGATAAATCATCCACATTCTCATTTCATCAAAAAATAATTACTGTAACATGCAAAAATGATTCATTCGTACAAATCGTTCATCTTGGATAAATACCAAATATGCAAAACCAGTTCATGACGGTGATTTACATTCCGATAAGACCCGCAAGAAGAGATTCTGATGAAGAGTACGAATAAAGAGAAAATTAGACATGTCCTTTTCCACGAAGTAAAATAGTACTACTGCCAGTGCAATTGTAACTCCAATTACAGTACTATATGCTGCAAGTCCTGCTTCTGCTATGAAACAGTTAATGAAAAATAAATATTAAATATGATAATATTATAACGAAAAATTTGTTTGATTTAGTATTGTAAAAGATGATAAATTTTTGTTTTTGTGTAGGTCTACTTTATGGAGGATGTATTCATACTAATTTTAAATTGAATATCTACGATACAAAGACCATTTCATGCACTCGATGTGGTAAATGCATTGGAGAAATAGATTATGATGCAGAGGTAATCCTGCCACAGTGTGGACATTGTGCCAATCCTATGCCAGAAGAAGATAATATTCTCTATACTGCAAGTCATTTCAAGAATAACCCTCCTGTAAAAAACAAATAGTAGAAAAAATGCTACAGGCAGTATGAAATAAAATTAAATATCATAGTAACCAATCTCAATTATTTGAGATTGGGCAATGTGATAGAATCCTTTAGATCATCGCTAGTAATCTTGAATCCATAGAACCTAAGATACCCCTAATCTCATAAACCACATGTCGAACATAACCCAAACTAATTGAATTGTTACGTAAATGGTTAGGGGTTGTACTTAGATCATTTACAAAATCTTGAAAAATATCAAACAGTATCCTTTCTTGAAGATAATCATCAATCTTTAGATAATTCCCAATATTGCGAACGGTTCCTTTAGATTTTAGTCTAATTCCATCTAGATAATTCTCAATGGTTCTGGCATTTACAAAACTTGAAACCTCTAAACCACCAGATATTATCATACCAAAATGCGACCATGCAAGGTTAAAAGTAAAAAAAAATCTTATGTGTTATTCCATCAAACTCTATTGGATCTTTCCAAAATCAACAAAAACGAGAGATTCTAAATGACAAAGATCATCTTTAAAACCCATAGTTCATTTTCATTTGTATTGCAGCAGTTTGCAAATACTCATTCGATGAGAAATGAAATTCTCAGCATGATGGTAGAAATGGGATTAGAAGATGATTGTTATGTTGAGATGTTAGACTATACAATAGACCTATTTGAAAGTCAAGGACTCGGAACAGACTATTACGGATATCATAATATCAATCACGAATTAGAGGTAACATATATGTCACTTTTAGCTGTAGGACAGGAAAAGGTCAAATTAACAAATGATGATATAAAATACCTGTATGTTTCTGCATTATTTCATGATTTTGATCCTCAGAAAAGTGTAGACAAACCACATGAAGAAAGCGTTTTAAAATTTATCTCAATGGATAGAAAACTCAGCCAATTAATCAATGCTGCAAACATTGATTTAGAAATTGTTAAGATATTGATTTTGAGAACCACATATCCTTGGAGTGGCGAACTTAGAAAAAATGCAGAAGCTCAAATTAAGCAATGTTTTTACAATTCAGAATTAACAAGAAATAACAAACAACACCAACAACACATCATGGAAATGGGTTGGTATCTATCAGTGATAGACAGAATTAGTGGTTATGCGTTAGGAGATTTTTCAAAAGCAATGGAGATGTCTAAAATGAATGCACATGCACTTGCATGGAGGCCATCATTAATCGTGAGAAGTTCAGTTGCATATTTTGAAGAATTGTTAAACAAAGAAACAGATATGGCAAAAGAAATTCTTAAGATACTTCCAAAAGAGATGAGGAAGAATTTTTTCAATACTGTGTTATCATTTATGAGAATTAGGCAGCAAGAAATTTCAATTCAGGCAGATGCATCATATGAGAATCTCAAATTAATTCCAACAATTGAAAACATGATTACAAGAAAAGATCCAAATTTCATAAAATCATTATATGAAATCTTCTTAGAGCTGCCATCACCACTCCAATTTGAGAAAACAAATTTTGAAAAATCAGTCAGGGATCCACAAGTAATAATCAACACATTAAGACTAAATGACAAAAATGGAGAAATTATAGGATTTTCAAAAGGTGGTCCACTTGAAAAATACCAACTACGCGAAGAAATTAAAGATGAAAATTACGGTCTTGGAAATACGATATTTTTAGAACCACTGGCACTAAAGATGGGATACTGGGGGCTAAAAGGCGGAAGTGAGATGCGCCATTTGTTCATCATGCAAGCACACTCTATGAAATACAAATTTTTGACAAGTTTTGCATTACGTGATGTCATCAGAGCTAGGATAAACAAAGAACAGGCCGAGTTTGTTACTCAGTTTGATCCTGAAAGATGGGACTATTACAGAATAAAAATTTAAGTTCAACATATGAAAAAATTAATTCTCAAAACACTAAAATCTAAAATTCAAGGCGATGTTTTTTTCAGCAAGGAATTCAAGGAATTCTATTCAGTAGACGCTAGTTCATACAAGATAGTTCCAAATGTAATAGTAATTCCAAAGCATGAAAAAGATGTGATAAATGTCATAAAAATTGCAAGAAAATTCAAAATCCCAGTCACTGCTCGCGGTGCTGGAACCGGACTTGTGGGCAACGCATTAAACCGAGGGATTATACTAGATATGAAAAAATTCGACTGCATCAGAATCACAAAAAATTATGCGGTGATAGGTCCTGGCACGATCAAAGGAAAACTGGATGAAAGACTAAAAGAAAAGAAAAAGTTTTTCCCACCAAATCCATCAATTGGTGCTTTTTGCTCAATTGGAGGAATGTTGGGAAATAATTCAAGTGGAAGTAGAAGTTTAAAGTATGGAAGTGTTATAGACAATGTTGTAAAAATTACATTTATTGATGGAAATGCAAGAAAAATCACTTTACCAGAAAATAAAAAAATTTCAAATAAAATTATAAAATTTTCAAAATCAATAGATCCTAAAAAACTTCCTAACACATCAAAAAACTCTTCGGGGTACAGGATTGACAAAATAAAATCAAAGGATGATACGCAGAGAGTGATAATTGGATCTGAGGGAACGTTGGGGGTTATCCTATCAGCAAAAATAAAAATCAAAGACATACCAAAAAAAAGAGTCCTATTTGTTATAGAATACAAATCAGTTTCTGACGCTTCAACAGAATGTATGAAAATCAATAACACAAATCCATCTGCAATTGAGTTTATGGATAAGATGACACTTCAACAAATTAAATTCAAATTTGCCAAAAATACAAAATGCTTACTTTATGTAGAATATGATGAAAACACTGCAACAATAAAAAAGGAACTACAATCAATAATCACGGGAAGAATTGTTAAGAAACTGAAGACAGAACATGAAATAGAACAATGGTGGAAATATAGAGATTTATCGCTTTACTACAGTTTAAGAACAATAAAAAAGGAAAAAAGAATCCCACATGTAATTGAAGATGCGGCAGTTCCCTTGAATAGCCTTCCAAAAGTATTTTCGTTACTTAACAAAATAAATAAAAAATACAAGACAAAATGTATCGTTTACGGACATGCAGGTAATGGTAACGTACATGTGAGATTAATTGCAGATCGAATAAAGATCAAAGTTATCAAGAATATTGCAAAAGAATATTTTGATGAGATCATAAAACTAGAGGGAACTATTACTGCAGAGCATGGGGATGGTCTTGCACGCTCAGAGTTTATCAAAAAACAATACGGGGTAAAAAACCATCAAATATTCAAAGAAATTAAAAAGTTATTTGATCCAAATAACATTCTCAATCCAGGTAAGATTATCTCAAAGAAAAGCACAATCATAAACCACCTTGAAAAGTTATAAAATACATAGTTAAAAAATCAAAAAATTATCAGAAACGCTTTATTAACTAAAAATAATCCAAGAATCGTGTCATACAAATGCATAGTATTATTAGTAGTTCTGATAATTACTGCAGTTGGGTTTACTCCAGCATTTGCACTGACTGAACTTGAAAGGGCATCAATCATAGATCCAAGATTAGTAAATGCATTTGGTTCCCCCATTGGAAATTCAATCAATGTTGATCAACAAATACAGATTTCAGCAGATGTGATAAACAATCAAGAAAAATCCCAGAATTTTGCATATCTTGTTCAAATAAAAAATGAAAACGATTTGGTGGTTTTTTTTGGATGGGTTGTGGGAGAATTGAATCCGCATCAAAAATTTAATCCATCATTGTCTTGGGTTCCAAAGGAATCAGGAGAATTTACTGCAGAGATTTTTGCATGGGAGGGATTCCCAGTCAATCATAAAGCATTGACTGAATATATCACATTGAAAATTAATGTAAGTTAAAATTTTAACAAAAAAATTATGTTAAAAAATATGTTACAATATAAGAAATTCGAATAAATCATTCACAAATTATTCAAAAAAATGCCAAATACAAAAAATATTGGCATGTAACATGATAATTAAGATCTGAGATTTGTCTATTAGTGAAAAAAATTCAACAAGTTCTCCCTAATAGAACCTCGAACCCATTAGAGACATGACAATAGGATATTGTGTAAAGTGCCGAGATAAACGTGAAATCGAAGACTCCAAGCCATACACCATGAAGAATGGCAAACCTGCAATCAAAGGCACCTGCCCAACTTGCAATACAGCCATTTTCAGAATTGGTGGAGGATAAATTTCATACCAGTATTAAACTTAATACTGCCATTCATCAGTAAGGCCATTCCATAGCGAACGCATTGGGGATGGATCTTTTTCTATTTCTTCACTGATTCGGTTTTTCAACACAAAAGAAAAATTCTCCAATGCATCAACACCGCCATCAGCATACAATTCATGACCAATCTCAGTAATTCTTTTATGTTTTTCAGGAATTTTTTCAGAATCAGGATTTTGGAGACAGAATGTCATCAAATCAATTAGTTCTTCCTCTAGCATGAAGTCCATGGATAAAATGGACTTTCTAACAGACTTAAACTATTATCTCATAGGACATCATTCTTGATTGAGAAAAAACAGAGAAGAACATTTGAGGACAAAATAGGAAAGATTGCAATCAAGAATTCCTTGAACAGATTTTGTCAGGAAACTAGATGGTTGAACCATCGAAGACATTTTCAGAGAATTAAACACAATCAAAGAAGATAAGTAAACCAAAGCCATCAGAGGTTTACTTAAGTCTTGGATTGATTGGCAGTATCAAAGGGATTCACTCATCATATCTGTCAAGCAATACGTATCTAAAATCAAGCATGTGTTTGTCCACAATAATCAAAAATACAACATAGAAGATTTTGATGAAGCGTCAGAGTCCAGACCAAGAATCAGGGAGGAGATACATGAATTAACCAGAGAGAAAATTCAGAAAATCGTCTAGCAATATGCTTAAGTTCATACTATTGATTTGTTTAGCATTATGAGTGAACAAAGAACTAGGTCAAAAATAGGACATATTCTACCTGTATTTATGGGAGATTATTGGTGGGCATAATTACATATTTTGCTGTAAAGAAGGATGAACCAAATCTAGGGAATAATTGTCTAAAAGTTGGCATTATTGTGTTTGTCACTAATCTCAGTGTAGGATTCTTTTCTATACGGATGATTTAAAATAAAATTTAGATTCTAACTTTGTTTTGAGATTAACACTTACAACTAGGTTTTTTCTTTGTATGTGCTTTAATCATGTGGCGAAGCATTCTTTCTGATTCGGAAAATTCCATACCACATTCTCTACATTTGGTTTCGGTGATGACTTTTTCTTTACTAAAAAATCCCATGAAAACTAGATTTAATTTAATATTAAAAAATGTTTATCAAAAATAATAATTAATTCTCAACGCCAATACGCTTAAGTTTGTTAAAGATTTAGAAAATGTATGAAATTTTTAATAATTGCCGCAATAGCATTTGTTTTGTTAATTCCATCACTAGTGTTTGCCGAGTCTCAAACTTTGCCCACAGATAAGGGAACGCTCGATATAAAATTATCATATGACAAAATAGTTCCAGGTGAACAAACTAAATTAAATATTGACTTTCTAAATCCACAAACGCAAAAAAATCAGGAGCATGTTGACTGGGTAATTTCGGTTTCGAAAGAAGAAAAAACCATTTTTGGTCCAATTCCACTTACGCATACATCAGTTGGTTCTGTAAAGATTCCAATAGATTTTCCTGAGCAAGGGGTTTATTCAGTAAATCTTGAAATTGAGGGGATTCTTTTTCAAGTGATTCCAAATGAGACAGTTTCATTTGAAATTTCAGTAGGAGAAACAAATGTGCCATTAAATATTCCTGCATGGGTTAAAAACAATGCTGGCTGGTGGGCAGATGGATCAATTGATGATGAGTCTTTTATACAAGGAATTCAATATTTGATTAAACAAGATATTCTAAAAATTCCTCCAACTTCGCAGGGATCTAGTTCTGGTTCAAATGAAATTCCAACATGGATCAAAAACAATGCTGGCTGGTGGGCAGATGGATCAATTGATGATGAGTCTTTCATTCAGGGAATACAGTTCCTGATTAAAGAAGGAATAATTAAAGTAAATTAGATTCTAAATTCTAGGTGTGCATAGTCCATAAAAACAGATTGACTTCTAGCATGAAGTCCATGGATAAAATGGACTTTCTAACAGACTTAAAATATCATCCCCCACGACATCATTCTTGATTAAGAGAAAACAGAAAAAACACTCAAGGGTAAAATAGACAAACTAGTAAGATAGTAGATTGCAAGTAGAAATCCAACAATTTTTTTTAAACCATCTTAACGTCAGTGAAGCAGAAGAAATTAATTAAATTCTATCACAAAATCCAAAATATTCAAATTGAATTACAGTTAGATTTGGGTATTAAGTTCAAAAATAAAAAAGGAATTATTTGAGGCGTTTGTAAATCTCTTTGAATTCCAAAGATAGGTTGTACGATATGTTTAGCAAGTGAGCAAGTTGATTCATTGATGTTTTATCATGCCCAAGTTGTCTTAATATGGTCAAAGCCTTTTGAGGCGAACTAATCAATAAAGAGCTTTGACCAGACCATGTCTTAAAAGCATCTTCAACATCCAAACTAAAATTCAATACAAATTCCTTCCAATTTGGCATTGATTTCATAGCTTTTTCAGTCAATAGCACATGTGATAGTTCACGAAACTCATTTTTTCTATCAACATATAACATGTCAAGAGCATGGCGAACCTTGTTCTCGTCGTATTCCTCAGAATTTAACATATACATTCCTGATATACTCATGATGTATTATTCACATACTCAGAGATAAAGCACATAGTTAATTTTCTAAAAATATGTAAAAACTTTTTTAAAATAATTAACAAATGTAAGGGATAAAAAATAAAAAAAGTAGAGGCTATTAGAATGGATCGATAAATGGACAGTTAACAATATGGTCACTATCCATCGGACGAGCAATACCAATGTCGATCAAGCCAGCTTTGCTGTATGCATTCATATCATCAAGGGTTTGCAACAATTGTGCATTTGTAGGATCAGCCCATCCAATCATAAAGATTCTCCACATTGGAGAATAGTTTGCATCGCCAGGGGCTCCTGCTGCAATACCAGGTTGAAATCCTAATGGACCAGTACCTGTTAAACCATTTTTGAACTGATACAAGTCTACTGCTGCTGAAGTTGCAATCAAGCTTGCAGAGGTTGAAGAACTAACAACACCCATCATTCCTGCAGGACCACTAGGAGTAGCATCTGTTACAATATAATAGATAGTTCTACCATCTGGACCCCATCCACGATGAGCTATGAAAGTTACAGTCATCTCTTCTGTATCGATATCAAGAACTTGACCACCCCCGTAAGGAGTTGTATCAGTCAAAGTTTTATCTTCCTTAACCATCATCTGACCTTCAGGCCAGATTATTTGTGGCATATTCAAAACTACATCAACAGGTGTCAATGTAATTTCATCATTCTCAGCTGCTTTCATAATCATTTCATCAGAATCAAGCATTCTTGGAGCGGTACCTTTATTCCATGTTACATGTACATGAGAAGTCAATGCGCTATACACATCTGCTTGTCCAGGAGTACTTGTGAAGACTTCACCTTGATATCCATGTATACCATCACCTTTAATGCCGTTGGTGAACATGTATGTTTTTGAGAGTGCTTTTTCAGGAGCATTCTTCAGCAAAGGAGCAACTTCTACTTGCCAACCTTGATTTTTTGTAATGATATCTGCATGTGTTGGATCACTTGAATCAGTGATGATGAAATAAACATCTTCACCGTTATAAAATCCCTGATGCAGGGGAATTGTTGCTGGAACATTCGTTCTTGACAATCTAAGTACAGAGCCCAAGTCATCTTCATTCATTTTGTCTTCATGAGTTTTTTCCATCATGGTTTCTTTTTCCATCATGGTTTCTTTTTCCATCATGGTTTCTTTTTCCATCATGGTTTCTTTTTCCATCATGGTTTCTTTCATTTCAGTTTCTTTTGATGGAGCTGCAGGAGGAACTTTATCTTGCTCTGATTCCCAAGCGGCTCTACCACCAGGGTAATTAGAACAAAAATCTAGTCCACAAATGTTAGTTTTAGAACCATATTGTAAGATTTCTGTTCCTTTGCTTTTCATAGCATCGGCATCTGTGAAATAGTCAGTTCCCAATCCTGTTGTAAACAAGGGCAAAATTGCAAGAAGTGCAATATATCTCAGACTCTTGTTCATGAAAGAAAAAATAGAATTTAGACTTAAAAGAATTTGTCCAAATTAGAGATTTTATCCTGCAAGTTCAGAGAATCGATTCCCAACATAATCCCAATTAACAGTATTCCACCAGGCAGAAACATAATCAGGTCTTTTGTTTTGATATCTCAGATAGTAGGCATGTTCCCAAACATCCAATCCCAATAAAGGGTATTTTTGAACAGTCCAAGGACTATCCTGATTTTCAGTAGTTATGATCTCAATTTTATGATATGTTTGATTAAAAACTAACCAACACCAACCGCTACCTTGAATTCTAATTGCTTTTTCAGAAAAAACTTTTTTAAAATTCTCAAAATTATCAAAATAAACATCAATTGCATCCTCTAATTTCCCTCCAGGAATTCCATCACCGTTAGGAACCATTGATTCCCAAAACAATCTATGATTTTCAAAACCTCCACCAAAAAAGTTGATTATCCTTCGACTAGATTCAGGAACAGAATTTAGATTCGATAGAATAGATGAAATGTATTGAGGATGTGATACACCACCAATATCTGCAAGAGATTTGTTTAATCCATCAACATATGCTTGATGATGTTTTTGATGATGGATTTGCATTGTCTGAGTATCTATGAAGGGTTCTAGCTCATCATACCCATAAGGTAATCGGGGCAGTTCATATTTTACCACAAATCAGATTATCATAATCCACATATATTCTTGGAGAATAAGTAAAAGGATGAGGAAATTAGGAACCATTGATTTAGAAATTCTACAATTAGCAATTAAAGAAAATGGAACATTTAATGAAACCAATTTAGAAAATTCAGAACTAAAAAGATTAGGAGTAGGAAAACTACTTGATTCTCTTGCATCACTAAAAGACAGAAAACTAATTTCATTAAACATGGATGGTTCATTTTCCATCACCGAGCTTGCTAAAGAAATCTTATGGAGTGACAATATTCCAGTATGGGCAAAAATACTACGCCTACTTCAGATAAAATCATGTAACATGGAGCAAATTACAGATATTCTAAGACTATCCAAAGTAGAGTTATTAGAAAGCATTGAGAAATTACGAAAAAGTCAATTTGTACTAATGTCACCGCAAAGACAAGAAGGGAAAATTATCAAAGTATATGAGATACTTCCAGAGGGAATCGAAGAAATAGACAAGACAGATTCAGAAGGATTTGACAAGATAAATTTTGAAGAATTAAAATCAGGGAGAGAAATTCTAGGTCTAATTGATGAAATTGTAAAAAAAATTCAAGACTCAGAAATGAATCAGGGAGAGAAAGAAACCATTCTGGTGAAATTATCTAAATTAAAAGAGAAACTAGAGATTTAGTTTCATAATAAATACACTAACAAGAAATTATAGTTATTTTTCATAAATCAACCATCAACAATAGAACAAAGACGAATGTAGAATCAGATAGAATCATCTTTTATGGATTGTTTTAATTCATTATAAGATTCCAAGTTTTACTTTTTTTCTAGGTTTTTTGGAATCGTTTTATGGTTATTGTTTTTTGAGATGTTTTTGATTTGTTTGAAGTTTCACTCATAATGTTCTCAAATGCAACACATGATGTTAAGCATATGTATAATGGACTCAGAATGGTCAAAATCATAACCATGTTTTTTTACAAATCGCCCTTTTTCTTGTCATCTTTTTGATTAATCATCAAGTCAGAATCACCCTCTTCATTTTTCCATTTTTCATATTCTTCT
>Ga0210064_1001282_pt1 | contig 10860 bp, 10 predicted proteins | sample Muzzi_CordC_D2_FD_185531 | JGI IMG/M metagenome (GOLD analysis project Ga0210064, IMG submission 185531) | Wetland microbial communities from San Francisco Bay, California, USA, that impact long-term carbon sequestration - Muzzi_CordC_D2 (SPAdes) | ecosystem: Environmental > Aquatic > Marine >...
GAGGACGGTGTGAAATGAGTGCCTGCGTCACACCTTCCAAAGGCTTCACCCATGCCTTTTTGGATAACCTGAAACCCAAAGACAAACGCGTCGAACTGGCTGACAAAGCCTGTCCGGGCTTACGCCTGCGCCTGGAACCGTCCGGACGAAAGTCATTCGTCTGGTATTACAACGACGCCGGTAAGAACCGGGTCAAAACACTGGGCCGCTACGGCGACAGCGAAAACTGCATTACATTAGATGAAGCCCGCAAAGCGCTGGAGAGAGCAAAGGAGCGGCACTCTGGCGGCGTTCCAGTCTCCGCCCATGGCGACGACGATGCCCCCAAGACGGTGAAGGAACTCGCAGAGCTGTTTTATACACGCCGAATCCTACCGCACCGCAAACGTCCAGACGTTGTGCGCATGATTCTGGATACTGACATCATTCCGAAGTTGGGCAGTAAGAAACTCGCCATCCTGACCACGCCCACCGTCGCCAACATGATCGAATCCGTGGTGAACCGTGGAGCAAAGACCCATGCCGTCAGTGTTCTATCAGTCACAAAACAGATGTTCCGCTTTGCAGAGGGCCGTGGCTACATGGACCGCTCCCCTGCCTACTCACTAGACCGTAAAGACTTGGGGGTGGTCGAGAACGTGCGCGAACGATATCTGGATGCCGGGGAGATCAAAGCCGTATGGCAGGCAATTGATAAAGCGCCGCGCATGTCAGTACAGGTCCGCATCGGATTAAAGATTCTGCTGTTGACTGGAGTGCGTACCGGCGAGTTGCTTAAAGCCCGTTGGGAGCAGATTGACTTTGACAAAGCCGAATGGTTCATACCCGAAGAGAACAGCAAGACCACAGCCTGGACGGTTCCAATGGTGCCAATGGTCCGCGCCCTCTTCCACGAATTGAAAGAAATTGCAGACGATTTAGGGAGTGTCTGGGTCATGGCAGCCCGCACGGATGGACCTGTTAGTGACAAGGTCACGGGACGCGCTATGCGGCGGCTGTTCGAACTCAAGGGCGCCGATGGTGAAGCCTTGCTGGCTATTCCGTCTTGCTCACCACGCGACTTCAGGCGCACGCTACGCAGGCACCTGGCGGACCTGGGCATTGAGCCACATGTCGCTGAAAAGTGCCTGAATCACAGCCTGGCACGGAGTAAAAGCACGTATGACGGCAATACCCTGATTGAAAAGCGCCGCGCGGCACTGCTAGCCTGGGCCGACTTTGTGGACCTGCTTGTAACCGACCGCGAGAACGTGGTCAGCATGGGAGGTGCAGCATTACCAGTGAGGCTATATCAAAACCGCGATATTTCAGGCTGAACTGGAACAGCGGCAAATAACTGCGCTTTTACTCCGGCAACAACATCAGGTCCCGCAACTTTGGCTCTACGATTTCCCGCTGGTACTCGAGAATCCTGCCCCGTGCAAGATTGAAAATGTAAAGTGTTTTCACGTTTCCGGTTTCCAAATGTTGGTCACGGATAACCGGACTACTGCTGTTGCCTGCTTCCAGGCAACCGAACCAAAGGCCTCTTTTGCTTTTCGATGATCCCGACATCGTTTATCCACCTGAACAATCTGGGTTGATTGCTCTCTAGGCTGCACCGATCACCGGTGCATAGCAGAATATTAGCGACGTCTATCGATCTGTCCAGAGGGAACTTGGGGCGGCGGGCGGCTCGCAAAGAGGAAATTCCATGGATACGGAAAGCTCAACACTCCTGGGGGCACGGGCTGTTCGGGAAAGACTCCATCCACCAGCAGAAGCGCGCTCTCAGCCAGGCGTCGCGCCCCGCCGCCATAAGCCGCGTTATTTGCAACTGTATGCCAACAGGTGTTCGGACCAGTGCACCCGCATGAGGCCATGCTCCATGTGTCCGCATTTGAGGTAATCCTCAAACTCACGCTCGAATTGTCCCGGCAACTCCACACCCTCTGCCGCCATAAACGGGCATTCAGGTACAGCGTGCGAACAATGTACCCCATCAGCCCGCTTCAAGACCGGGTGTGATCAGCAAAGGGGTGAGCCAGCATCGACAACGTCGGCTCCATGCCATCGTTGCTTATGCGAAGATTCTTAACCCACAGGTGGTAGATCCCTACTAATACTTCGACTAATTTAGTGTCATTGTCCTGACCGAGTCCAGAAAAAAGATTTCCGATTGTTTCCAAAATATATTTGTCACTTACCAGCAAGCGATTAAATATATCATTCATCTTATTTTGAAGAGATATCGTCTGTTCATCACTATAGATACCTTTCCAGAATTCTTCTAATGCCAACAAATGAACCACAGAAGGGTTTTGCCGGAAATCCATGGAAATCTTATTGACAGCAATAATCAGCATAATATTTGCGGCACATATTTCATTTTCGTTCAGTTCCAGCCTTTGTCCTGGACCCTTTCCCGACTCTACCGCTATAACAGCATCTAAGTAACACGTAGTAGACTTCGCTAAATAATATGCAATGCTGCTGTAGACTTGCTCTTCTTCATTCATTTCCACGCAACTCCGACACCGATCACCGCGCCTGTTCCTCAATCACTTCCCGCTGCCATGCTGCACACAGCTTCGTTCAGTGTCTTCTGCGCATCCTCGGCCTTCACCAGCACACGCAACTTAATACTTGAAGAAGTTGTCATCAGGCAGGCGACTGCTGGTTGGCGCGTAAGCTGCGGGTTCGTCCTGTTCGCCGCAACCGCTCAGTGAAAAGGCAAGAATACAGATAACCAGCCCCAACAATCGGGACATATCTATTTCCTCTCTTTCGCACCTTGCACAGTTTCATCCGGGTATATTCCACTGCGCGCACTAGTCTGAGGATTGGACTAAAGCCCCCTCATCGTTTAGGCCGATTCAAAACACAGCTTCTCTGTCACAGTTTCCTCCATCATCGTCGAGGTTCCCGCAATAATCGTCATCAACTCGCCGAGTGTGCTGAACGGTTGTATTTCGCCGATCTCAACGGGCTCTACAAGTCCAATTATACTGTCTGGCTGACACTCACTTCTGCGGTATATACGCACGATGTAGTTTTCCATACGAAAGCTCCAATTCAGTTATACGTAGTTGGATGGAAACAGTAGCGCCGGCCTTCGGGTCGCCGTCTGTGTTGATACTGCGTTAACGAACAGGCTGCTTTCCTTCCGGCGATACCAATCAGCCCAAGAACGCCGGAGCCGAAGAGCCAGCTGGATCAGCGCTGACTGGCGCGATACTCCCGTTGCAGCTATCGTCTTTTGTTAAGTAATTGTAATTTTCTGTAAGCCCTGCGACAGCAGAATACTCGTTTGACACGCAACTGCCACTGCCCAGAAGATTAGTTTTGATCTTGATCAGAAGATGTGTTAACTGCCAGTTCAGTTGCTGCAATGCCGTGTATTGATGCCTTATTAACATCGAATGTCTGTGCGCTATTGTTATTCATCAGCATCTGGGCTGAATTGCTGTTATCCCCCGCTTCTTACTAACACGGACCTGCCAAGCTTGTTGTCTGATTATGGTGGGTATTCGCGAAGGCTTAGAAGGTATGCCCAAAGTGAACCAAGAGAACCGGCTATACGGCGCTGTAGCCAGGCGGGGTGATCTGGTGGTGCTTGTGAAAAAGTATTGCAGTAAAAAGCAACACTGCTCTAACATACCGACATGGAGCTGATAACTCTTACATAGGCGGACACCGCACCCGACAGCCAAGCGGTATTTTTATGTCCGAAATTTTGGTGTCCCGTGATTTTATGTCGGGTGTGGGCGAATACAATACCTTCGGGAAATAAGCCCGCCGCTCCTATGTGCGGTTATCAGCACCCGACACCCAATTGAAAAATAGCATAGGAGAAACACCCATGAGTACACCTGAGATTTCAAGCCTGGTAAAGAACAAGCTGACGAATGCCATTACCATTCTTAAGCTGATTGAAGACAGGGACGGCCCGCAAGCGTTGGACAAGCCGGGCGGCGCGGATCTGGTTTCTTATACCACCTATGAAAACGCTGCCGGCGTTGTACGCAGCATGCTTGAGGATCTGTACAACGAAATAGACCGCCAGGATATAAATGGACAGATCAGGGCTGCGCTGGTAGTTAAAGAAGACCAGGTGCGGCCATAGCGTTGGCGAGGACGAATGGCCTGAAGTCTTTACGAATGCCTACCTGAAAGCCAGGACCTGGAAAGGGCTACTCTGACGCACGGTACTCTTGCTAAGCAATCCTGAAAACTCGCCAGTGGGAATGAATCACTGAAGGGTTACGGAATCCGCATGGTTCTGGCGGGACTGGTCAGCGGCGTTGGTCCAGGATGGTATGTTGCGTTGACAGAGCCGACCATTGCGCCAAGAATTGATGTGCAAGTGCATGGATGCCCCCAAGGCCGCCCCCCGTAACCGCTGAACGCCGTCAAGTCAAAAATACAGCGAGTAATCTTCTCCGATTACCGTTTCGAAACTGTGACTTATCCAGTCGCCGGTAACCTTTCGCCTTTCGCCGTTCTGGCGGCAGCACTTAAAAAATTACACTTACTTGAGGTCGGGTAGAGCTGATCTGAATCAAGTTGTAAGCCATTTGCAAGTCTGTCGGAAAACATTGCGTTCTTGAGGAGTGGCTGGCAAGGGAGCGAAAATGGAAGTTCGCGGCTGAGAGGGACTCACCCCGTTACGCCATAATGGTGCTATGCGGCGGGGTTTTGACCGACCGGCTTCGAAGAAGGCGAGTGATGCATTACAGTGTAACAGGCCTTCGTAAACCTGCCCGCATGACGCTTCCACGCCCTATCCCGCTGGTGGCCCACTTTTTAAAAGGTTTCTGTTTTCATCCCGGTTTTCATCTCAGGCCTTTTCGGGCATGAAAAAGGCCACTCGATGGTGGCCTAAATCTTTGTTTCCTATGGTAGGCGCGATTGGATTTGAACCAACGACCCCCACCATGTCAAGGTGGTGCTCTAACCAACTGAGCTACGCGCCTGAAGAGCGCATAAGATACATAATAAACGGGGTGAGAGTAAAGACTTAATTAGCCCCGGAAAACGTGGCCATTTCGTCAATCAACAGAGTCCGCCAACCCCAGATTGCTCTCCTGCATGTGCCGAATCTGGTCGCGGACTCTGGCCGCTTCCTCGAATTCCAGGTTCTGGGCGTGCTGATACATCTGTTTTTCCAGCTTTTTGACCTTCCTGACCAGAATTTCCGGCGACAGGGCGGCGTATTCCGCAATCTCTTCAGCCACTTTCGCATACCGCTTCGCAGCGGGTACGGCACCCGCGTAGGCGCCTTCCATGACGTCCGCTACCGCCTTGCGGATGGTTCGCGGTGTAATGCCATGCTTTTCATTGTGGATAATCTGTTTCGCCCGGCGCCGTTCAGTTTCGCCAATAGCCCTTTGCATCGAGCCGGTCATACGATCCGCGTAGAGAATCGCTTTACCGTTGACATTGCGGGCAGCCCGCCCAATGGTCTGTATCAGTGAACGCTCGGAACGCAGAAAACCTTCCTTGTCGGCATCCAGAATCGCCACCAGCGACACTTCGGGCATATCCAGTCCTTCACGCAGTAAGTTAATTCCGACCAGAACATCAAACTCTCCCAGCCGCAAATCACGGATAATTTCCACGCGTTCGACCGTTTCGATATCGGAATGAAGATAGCGCACTCGCACATCGTGCTCAGCCAGGTACTCGGTCAGATCCTCGGCCATACGCTTGGTCAGTGTGGTGACCAGCACCCGTTCATCAACTCCGACCCGCTTGCGGATCTCAGACAAAACATCATCAACCTGGGTGCCCGCCGGACGAACCTCAATCTCCGGATCGACCAGACCGGTGGGGCGTACCAACTGTTCGACCACCGCGCCTGCATGTTCGGCTTCGTAGGCACCGGGTGTTGCCGACACAAATATTGTTTGCGACACCAGACGTTCGTACTCGTCAAAACGAAGAGGCCGGTTATCCAACGCGGAAGGCAAACGAAAGCCGTACTCAACCAACGTCTCTTTCCTGGAACGGTCGCCTTTATACATGCCGCCCAGTTGCGGGATAGTAACATGTGACTCATCGACGACCACCAGCGCATCGTCCGGCAGATAGTCCAGCAAGGTCGGCGGCGGCTCCCCCGCCTGGCGACCGGACAGATAGCGGGAATAATTCTCTATACCTGAGCAGTATCCCAGTTCCACCATCATTTCAATGTCAAACAGCGTGCGCTGTTCCAGACGCTGCGCCTCCACCAGTTTATCCAGGTCGCGCAGCCGCTCAAGACGGTCCTTCAGTTCAGGCTTGATCAATTCAATGGAATCCAGCAAGGTCTGACGCGGCGTGACATAGTGACTTTTCGGGTAAATGGTCAGACGAGGGACCCGGCGCAGCACTTCACCTGTCAGGGGGTCGAACCAGGACAGGTTCTCGATTTCGTCATCAAACAGCTCGACACGCACGGCCTCGTAGTCGGATTCAGCCGGGTGAATATCGATGACTTCGCCGCGGACCCGATAGGCAGCACGGACCAGCTCGACATCATTACGCGTGTACTGGAGTTCCGCCAGCCGGCGCAGCAAAGCGCGCTGGTCGATCCGCTCACCGCGTACCAGGTGCAGCACCATGCTCAGATAGGATCGGGGATCACCCAGACCATAGATCGCCGAAACCGTAGCCACCAGCACCGTGTCGCGGCGTTCCAGTAAGGCTTTGGTGGCAGAAAGGCGCATCTGTTCAATGTGATCATTGACCGAGGCATCTTTCTCAATAAAGGTATCTGATGAGGGGACGTAAGCCTCGGGCTGATAGTAGTCATAATAGGAAACAAAATACTCCACCGCATTGTGTGGGAAAAACTCCTTCATTTCCCCGTATAGCTGGGCCGCGAGCGTCTTGTTGGGTGCCAGAATCAGCGTTGGGCGCTGCACCAGCTGTATCACATTGGCAATTGAAAAGGTCTTGCCAGAGCCCGTAACACCCAACAGTGTCTGATGCGCCAGACCTGCCCGCAGTCCATCGACCAGTTGCCGGATGGCCTCAGGCTGATCCCCCGCCGGCCTCATATCACAAACAAGTTGAAATTCTTTGCACACAGGGATTAAGAAATGCCTCTAGTTTCAGTATCATTAGCAGCCATACGCCAGCCACATAAAAAAAGGAACCTCTGAGTGAACGAAATCCCCCTGTCGCATCGGGTGCAGCGGGTCAAACCCTCGCCTACCCTGGCCGTTTCGGCACGCGCAGCAGAGCTGCGCGCCGCCGGCGCGGACATTATTGGCCTGGGCGTCGGCGAACCCGATTTCGATACGCCAGATCACATCAAACAGGCCGCTATCCAAGCCATCAAACACGGCGCTACACGCTATACAGCTGTCGATGGCACCGCGGAACTCAAAAGTGCCATTATAAACAAGTTCCAGCGTGATAACGGACTGAGTTACCAGCCCGACCAGATCCTGGTATCTTGCGGCGGCAAACAGAGCTTCTACAACCTGGCACAGGCTTTACTGAATCCGGGTGACGAAGTGATCATCCCTGCACCCTACTGGGTTTCCTATCCGGACATGGTGAAGCTGGCCGATGGTGAGCCGGTCTTCGTAAAGGCCGGGCTGGATCAGACATTCAAAATTACCCCGGAACAGCTGGATGCCGCCATTACCCACAGAACCCGCCTGTTTGTGATCAACAGCCCATCCAACCCGACCGGTGTCACTTACAGCCGCAAGAAATTAAAGGAGCTGGCTGATGTGCTTGTGAGCCATCCGCATGTCCTGATCGCAACCGATGACATGTACGAGCATATCATCTGGTCGAAAGAACCGTTCACCAATATAGTCAATGTGTGTGAAGAGTTGTACCCCCGCACCATCGTACTCAACGGTGTTTCCAAAGCCTATGCCATGACCGGCTGGCGGATAGGTTATGCAGGCGGCCCCAGGACACTGATACAGGCCATGAAAAAAGTGCAATCGCAAAGTACCTCAAATCCTGCCGCTGTATCCCAGGCCGCTGCGCAGCAGGCTCTGAATGGCGATCAGTCCTGTATCCAACCCATGCTGACAGCCTTCAAGGAAAGGCATGACTATGTCGTTCAGGCACTGAACAGGATTCCAGGCGTGCGCTGTGCCGAATCAGACGGAACCTTCTATTCCTTCCCGGATTTCAGCGAGGTGATTGCCAGCCTGGAAGGCGTCAACGACGACGTAGAACTGGCCGAATTTTTCCTGCAAAAGGCCGGTGTCGCCCTGGTTCCGGGATCAGCCTTCGGTGCACCCGGCTACCTGCGGCTATCCTTTGCAACTTCAATGGAAGTTCTGGAAGCCGCTCTCGGGCGCCTGAAACGGGCCCTCAGCAGTTAGCCGCTTCAGTTGACCCGCCGGGGTGAGTTCCGTATCATTCCGGCCTCTCGCGATATGCGATTCCCCGGTAGCTCAGTCGGTAGAGCGGGTGACTGTTAATCACTAGGTCGGCAGTTCGAGCCTGTCCCGGGGAGCCATTTAAAACAAACACTTAGGCCGAAACAACAGCGGCCTTTTTTGTGGCCGGGTAATGCGGTGGGTAATAATCTGAATCAACTCGCAGGCAGCGGCCAATCACACCCGGGCAAAAGGAGACTTGCCCATGCTCATACTCACCCGCCGCCCAGGCGAAACTCTCATCATTGAAAGCCCAGCCGGCGAACAGATCAAAGTCACTGTGCTGGGCATCAAAGGCAACCAGGTCAGGATCGGCACGGCAGCGCCGGACGATATGGGATTGTCCGGGAGGAGTTGCTGGACCAGTTGCCGGCTGAGGGGTGAGGGGTTACAAAGCTGCATAAAAAAGCCAGCGCCTTGGGAGCACAAGACGCTGGCTCGTTGCTGATGCGGAGGAGCATTCGCAGCAACACACAGCAGTTGTAACGACTATCTGTGGTGCCTCTGTTATCGGCCGGTTCTCAGATTCCCTTGGCTATATTAGAAAACTGAACGAGCACCTTCGGCTGTAAACCTGCCGTTCCCAGCACCCTATTGCTCGCTGTTCTTGCTCGGTCGGCAACGGTGAAAACCGGCCACGAGGAGTCATTCGCCATCGCTCCCGCGAACGGCAACTTCAAGCTGAATCCAGACATTCGTTTCAGCCTGTGTCTCGGGCAGACGGATGGAACCGGTATGCTGCAACAGCTAGCAGGAAGCAACCGGGTTGCAGCGCACACTCCGCCTAGTGTTGGCTGCCCTATATTCAACAAAGATGGACCAGTGTCTCTCGTAAATCGCGACGCCATCTGTCCAAAAGGTTCTGACGACGTACATTCACGGGTCATTCGCATGCCGTTAACGCTTCGTTTGGGATTGGCTCGCTGGACTGATTGCGCTTAGGAATAAGAGAGTCTAAGCTAATCACGTTCGGGGAAATTTCCGGTTCGGTGTCGACCTTAATTGTCATCAAAATCGATGCCTTAGCATTCCTGAGTCGGCATCCAATCGGTATAAGTATCCCGCAAACATCCATTACCACCATTGCAGACAAGACGGACAACACTATGGCATGCCCGATTCCCGAGAACGAGGCCCAGCGCCTGGAGGCCCTCCGCTCTTACGAGATTCTCGATACTCCGCCGGAAGTGGATTTTGATGCGCTGACTCGGGTTGCTGCACACACTTTCGATACCCCAGCCGCGGTCGTTGGCCTCATGGATGCGGGTCGATTGTGGTTCAAGTCACGGCTTGGCGTGGACGAACCGCAACTCGATCGCCAGATCGCCTTTTGCGCCTATGCGATCATGGAGCCGGAGAAAACACTAATTGTGAAAGACCTGAAAAGCGATCCACGATTTGAAGACAACCCCCTCGTAACACAACCGCCGAATCTGCGTTTCTACGCTGGAGCGCCTATCGTCGCCAGATCTGGCCATGCCTTGGGCACAATCGCCATCGCGGATGTAAAGCCACGATCGTTCAGCAATGCACAATCGGGCGTACTACGAGATCTGTCCACTTTAGTCATGACCGCCCTGGAAAGCCGTCGCCGTGCAATGCAACTGGCGCGCCTGGCCATGACCGATTATTTAACCGGCTTAGCCAACCGAGCAGAGTTCGATAGGACACTCGAAGCTGAAATGGCCCACGCGACTCGAACGGCCGAGACCTTTAGTGTCCTCTACCTAGATTTAGATGGTTTTAAGTTGGTCAATGATGGCTTTGGGCACGCGGCTGGAGATGAGGTCTTGTGCGAAGTCGCTCGGCGACTCTCCCAGCAGGTGCGCGCCGAGGACGAGTTGGCTCGTTTTGGTGGTGACGAGTTTGGCGTGATTTTGCGTGACGCTTCCCAGGATTCTGCCCACAAGTTGGCGGAACGCATCGCTGAAGCGGTATCTGAGCCCATCATGCTGTCCAGCGGTGAAATGACGGCTGTCGGTGTATCTGCGGGCATTGCCACCTACGCGGATGCCATCGATACAGCGACTGCCCTGCTCGCCGAAGCCGATCGGGACCTTTACCAAGCTAAGCATCTGAAGGGGATACGTTAAAGTTGGCCATTGCGACACTTTTTCGCCGTTTATAATAATGAATATTCTTTTGGCAATTGCCTTGGACCCAAAAACTAGCGAGACCATCACCTAAACAATAGGAACGAGACGCTTTGATGCTGAGCGGCCCCGTCGCATGGATGCAAGAGGGCATCGCAGCTTGGCGGCCCAGAGGTTAAAAGAGTGCGTGAAGCGATCACCTAGACGAATTACCGCCCTTTACTAGTTTCTTGCCCGTTCAAGAGTTTGCCGCAAGGACTGCAACGGGTCCATTTTCATCGTACAGTATTCGCTGATATTCGCGAATACGGAACGAGCACTTCCGGGCCGTAACCTGCCTTAGTTTTCCTGCTGGATTCCTGTTGATGTCGCGGCCGGCAACGGTGAAAGAC